>Ga0256841_1000327_pt1 | contig 51029 bp, 43 predicted proteins | sample 356308metaG_FD_185971 | JGI IMG/M metagenome (GOLD analysis project Ga0256841, IMG submission 185971) | Hydrothermal vent microbial communities from Mid Atlantic Ridge, Atlantic Ocean - 356-308 | ecosystem: Environmental > Aquatic > Marine > Hydrothermal vents | place: Atlantic Ocean: Mid...
CAAAACCGCATTTATCCCAACTGATCGGGATAAAAAGGCGTAACCCCTGGAAGCTTCTGCAAAAATTTAAGCTGGCGGCCCGCCGTGCGCAGCCGGCGCCATGCGCTGGACACGCCAGCGGTCCGTGGCCGACGCCGTGCGCGCGCACCCGATGGTACAGGTCGCGTGACAGTGTTTGACCGTGTGGAACTGGGTTTTCAGGTCGTTCAGCGTGTAGGACAGCAAATCCTTGGACCAGATGCCACGGGTCTGGGCGCAGCGGTTGACCCGGCCGAACTCGTCCACGTACAGGTAGCGGGCACCGGCGCGGCACTTGAAGGGCGCCGCGCCGGTTGCGATGAGTTGTTCGCGGTAGTCGCCGGCCTCGCTGGCGCGTCTGCCGATTCGCTGCTTTACGCGCCGGAAAGCGGTCAGTTCGGCGGCGGACAGCTTCAGGCGCCCTTTGGCATCGTGAACCAGCAGGATACGGGGGGTGAACCCGTGGGCCTGCGCAAAATCAATCACCTCCTCGACTTCAGCGGGCGGCGCACATCCCACGACGCTGCTCATGACTACCTGAAATTTGGCGTATCGGGCCAGCAGCTCCAGCTTGGGGCGCAGGGGCACAAGGGTTTTTTTGGTGGTATCATTTGCGTGCACGCCGTCGATGCTGATCTGCAGGTCAGTCAGTCCGGCACGGTTGAAAACTTCGATGGATGCACGGGTCAGCCGGTATGCGTTGGTGATCATCTGGCGGCGGCGAAACCCCAGCTCGCGCATTTGCGCAATAATCCGGGGCAGCTGCGGATGCAGTGTGGGTTCACCGCCGGTCAGGCAGACCGCCCAGGTGCGCAGCGCGCGCAGCTTGCGCAGTCGCGCCGCAAGATCTGCAAACGGCACCGGTGCTGACGTCTGGTCGAACTCGCTGCAGTAGCCGCAGCGCAGGTTGCAGCGTCGGACAATCACCAGCTGGGCCAGCCAGGGTCCGTACTGCAGCCAACGCCAAAGCGACAGGCGGCTGCGATTCACGGCATCGCCAATCGGGTTTCAAGGGGGTTTTCTCCGGCCATGCGCTTCATCATATTCACTCTGGAGAAACTGTCAAGGCGCCGGACGGCAGAAAGACTCCCCTGCGACGATTTCTCCGGCAGATGCCAAAAGGGGGGGTGAAATCCGGCAGGGGCTGTGGCTGCGGGCCTCAGGGGCCGGCAATGTTCAGCGTGCGGTTGATTTCGCGCCACAGGTTCGAAGGCGCCTTGAGCCGCCGGCCGTCGACGGAAAGCACCGGTACGGCGCCCATCAGCGAGTTGGTGAGCAGCACCTCGTCGGCGCGAAACAGGTCGGCGGGCATCAACCGTTTGCGGAAAATGCCCCAGCCCGATCGGCGCAATTGCCTGCAGACGACTTTTTGCATGGTTCCCGGAAGCGCGTGCAGCGATTCCGGTAGCCCGGCCATCTGTCCGCGAAGCAGGATCAGGCTGGCACTGTTGGTTTCGCAGAGCGATCCATCGGGGTTGGTGATCAGGGCTTCATCGGCGCCCTGGCCGGCCGCCCATGCCGCGGCGCGGTGGTAGTAGAGATAGTTGAGGGTCTTGTGTTCGGCCAGCGGTGTCTGGTGCGCATGGGGATAGCTGGCCAGATGCAGGCCGGCTCCGGTTTTACCGGCCAGGCGGTGACGGTAGGGCCGGGCGCTGACCAGCAGAGTGCGTCGCCTGCATGTGGCATTGGGCGGTCCGGCCGCAGCCAACAGTTTGACTGCCGCCGGCCGGCTGTTCAGCCTGTTTGCGGCCAAAACCTGGGTGATAATCTGCGCCCAGCTGAGATCCGGTATCTCATCACCGAACAGATGCCGCCAGGTGCGGTAGAATCTGGCCAAATGAAGGTTCAGATAACGAGGCCGCCCACTGTCTGCACGAATGGTTTCGAAAAAGCCGAAGCCATACAGCAGCCCCAGATCATCGACCGGTACCGCCGCCTCGGCCGCCGGTACCAGGAGGCCGTTTAGCCAGACCATGGCCTGTCCTGCGGCTGGTTTCACTCCGCCGTTAAAAACGTTCATCAGGGTTTGCCCCTTGTGCAGCGTTTCTTCGTACTCTGCCGCCGGGTCGGAGTCGAAAACGATGCCGCCGCCCACCGAAAACAGAATACGTCCGTCCACCACCGTGGCGGTGCGGATGGCGATGGAGAGGTCCATGCAGTCGTGAAAACCGATGTAGCCGATGGCCCCGGTGTAAACGTGGCGCCGGTGGGGTTCGAGTTCGTCGATGATCTCCATGGCGCGGATCTTGGGGCAGCCGGTGATGGACCCACCGGGGAAAGTGGCCGCGATGAGATCTGCGGAACCGAACCCATCGTCCAGCCGGCCTTCCACGATGGACACCAGGTGGTAGACGTTTTCGTACACCTCCAGTTTTTTGTGGTGGGCGACTTTTACGGAGCCCTGGCGGCAGACCCGGCCGATATCGTTGCGCATCAGATCGACGATCATGGAAAGTTCGGCGTCGTCCTTGGGGCTTGCGAGGAGCTCTGCGGCCAGTTGGCGGTCCTCGGAAGGGGTCTTGCCCCGCGGCCGGGTGCCCTTGATGGGGCGCGTTTCCACGCGTCGTCCCTGCTGTAGCAGGAAGCGTTCGGGTGAGGTGGAAACCACCTGGTGATCGCCGGCGTTGATATAAGCGAAAAAAGGCGCCGGATTGCGTTTGAAAAGTTCACGAAACAGATCGAAGACGCTGCCTGCAAACGGCATTTCGAAGCGCTGGCAGAGGTTGACCTGGTATACATCGCCGGCGGTGATGTATGCACGAACCTTTTCCACGGCGGCCTCGTAAGCCGGGCGGCGGAAATTGGAACGCAATCCTTCTGCATGGCCGCTAAACGGCTCTAAAGGCGGTGCTGCGGCGGCCAGCAGATCGTTCACCTGCCGCTGGTCGGCCGGCAGGGTCGGCATGCCGTCGACACGGCGTGCGGTAATAAAAATCCGTGTACGCTCCTTACGGATGTCGTGGATGATGATTACGGCCGGCGCGTACAGGCAGACGTGCGGCAGCTTAAGGTCGTCGATGGACGTGCGCGGCAGATCTTCCAGACAGTCCTTGATGTCGTAGGCCAGATAGCCCAGCAGCCCGGCCATAAGCGGCCAGTCGGAAGCATCGTCCGGCGGGATGTGCCGGCGGACGTCACAGACAGCCAGCACCTGTTTCAGGACATCCAGCGGCCGGCGCCTGGCGGTGAACTTGCGGCTGCCGCCGGCAAGTGTCATGCTACCCCGGCGGGCGGTCAGACGAAGGTAGGGCAGGGCGCCAAGAATGTGCCAGCGGGCGCAGTCCAGATCCGAGCCGCTCAGCAGCACCACGTTTCCCGGCAAATGGGCAAAGCGTGCGGCCAGTTCCAGGAAATCCCCGTCAAAGTCCAGTGTTCGGCTGTATACGCCCTCTATTTCGCCGGTCAATGTTCGGATGCGGTCGATCATGGCATCGGTCCCTGTTTCATGCGGCCTGCCGCGGCTGGATATTCAGCGGACCCAGCGCAAGAAAGTTTTCGATCAGCCGAAAGCCGTGGGCGGTCAGAAAACTCTCGGGATGAAACTGCACGCCGTGCAGCGGATGACGGCGGTGGGACAGGCCCATGACCACCCCATCGGTGCTGCGGCAGGTAATTTCCAGCTCCGGACTGCAGTCGTGGACCATCAGAGAATGGTAGCGCGCCGCCGGAAAAGGCGATGGGAGGCCTCTGAAGAGTCCTTTCCGGCCATGCTGCACGTGACTGGTTTTACCGTGCACGGGCAGCGGCGCACGTACGGTGCGCCCGCCGAAAGCCTCATTGATGCACTGCATGCCGAGGCAGACGCCCAGGATGGGCACATGGCGGTAAAAGTGCCGGATAAGTTCGATGGAAATGCCGGCATGCGAAGGGTCCCGCGGGCCGGGACTGACCAGAATATAATCCGGCCCTTTTCGGCGGACCTGATCCAGAACGATGCAATCGCTGCGAAAAATCTGGATTTGAAGATCATAGCAGCGAAACATTTGCACCAGATTAAAGGTAAATGAATCGTAGTTGTCGATGACCAGCAGGCACGCCATTTACTCCCCCAATAAAAAAGGCCGCCCCTTGAGTCTGGGTGGCCTTGGCCTGGATCATAACTCTGCAAATGTTTTTCCGTAGGTGTATGCTTTTCTCTATGCCAAGTGAAGCGTGTCGTCAAGAAAAAACCCGGCGTCGCCGGTTGTGATTGCTGGATCCGGACCGTTGCCATTGACATCCGTCGCCGCGTGTGTCTCTATCAGTAGCTGTTCTTCTGAAAGCGGGTTAACGGGATTTGGCAATGACGAAAAAACAATCTCCGCGCTGGGTGACGGCGCTGGTGGCCGCGGCCGACGGCCGTATTTTCGAACTGCCCGGGTATGCAGCCGTGGGCAGGGACGGTTCACATTTAGAGCCGCTGGAGGTAAGCAACACGCGGCCCATGCCGTACGGCGGTGAATTGATGCTGCTGCCGCAGCGCCGTCCCCTGCTCTACAACCTTCGCCGCCATAAAGTCGAACTAGTGGCCGCAAACCCCTACGTACCGGGGGAGCGCATTTTCCCGGTGGCGGCTTTCAACTCGCCCGGCTATGTCAACACGCACACCAGCGCCTACCGGGAAGATGCCGACGCCCGCACACTGCCCCTGTTCGCCTACGGTGCGGTGGGCTGGCATCACGGGAAGTTTCGTACGGCGGCCATGCGTGTGGACCGCGAACGGCGCCAGGACCTGCGGCTCATGGATCCCGACAAAGTGGCGGCGGGCGTGCGGCGCATGCGGCTGCAGCTGCCGCAAAACCGCCTGCGCCGGCACCTGGAAACCTGCGCGCTGACCTACGGCTGTCCGGCCGGCAAAAATTTCTTTCTGGGTCGCTGCGAAGCGCCGCTGCCTGCTTCGCAGCACTGCAATGCCCGCTGCCTGGGCTGTATCTCGCTGCAGCGCGCAAGTGATGTCTCCAGCTGCCAGGCACGCATCGCCTTTACCCCCACGCCGGCAGAGATTGCCGAGGTGGCGCTGGCGCACATCCGGCACGTCCGACGGCCGGTGGTCAGTTTCGGCCAGGGATGCGAGGGCGACCCTCTGCTGGCCGCCGGCGTCATCGCGCCGGCCATCGGCCGCATCCGGGATGCCACCGGCCGCGGGACCATCAACCTGAACACCAACGGCAGCCGGCCGGATCTGCTGGCGCGGCTGCTGGACGCCGGCCTGGACAGTCTGCGTGTCAGCGTAAACAGTTTGCGGCCGCAGACCTACGCGGCCTATTTCCGGCCGCGCGGATACCGTTTCGAAGATGTACTGGCCAGCATCGACCTGGCCCTGGCACGTGGAAGATTCGTGGCCATCAACTACCTGAACTGCCCGGGATTCAGCGACACGCCGGCGGAGGCCGAGGCCTTGATCGCCTTTCTGCGGGCCCATCCCATCGGCCTGATCCAGTGGCGCAACCTGAATATCGATCCGCTGCGCTACCTGAAGATCATGCAGGCGGCCGGTCCGGGCGGTGTCCCCATGGGTATGCGGCGGCTTTTGCAAAATATCCGTCAGATTTTTCCGCAGCTGCGATACGGCTATTTCAATCCGCCCAAGGAAACCTTTGCCGCAAAACATGGCTCCAAGAATGATTGAAAATGCATCCGGAACAAAGTTGCAGGGGAAAGCGGCGTCCATGCAGTGGATGCAGGCCACGGTGGTTTATTCCGCCGAGCACCCCGCACTGGTCCAGGAACTGATCAGCGCTGCCTTTATGGACCTGGGCCTTTCCGGCGTGGTCATCGACGATCCGTCCATAACGCCTGGCGATCCCCGGGGTGAAGACGCACCGGGGCAACCGAAACAGCCGGCCGTCAGTGCATACTTTCCGCTGGACGCGGACTTTGCGGGCCGGCGCGAGGGGTTGCTGCAGGCCCTGAAGCGGCTCGCCGCGCGGCATGCGCTCGACTACCGTATCACCTGGCGCCGGATTGCCGGCCAAAATTGGGCCGAGTCCTGGAAGGTGCACTTCAAGCCGCGGCGCATCTCCGAGCGCCTGGTGGTCAAGCCCAGCTGGTGCGAATTTTCGGCGCGTCGCACAGATATCGTGCTGGAGATCGATCCGGGCATGGCCTTTGGCAGCGGCACCCATGCGACCACGGCCCTGTGTCTGCGGATGCTGGAAAAGTATCTTGCTGCCGGTCAAACTTTCCTGGATGTGGGCACCGGTTCGGGCATTCTGATGGTTGCGGCCGCCCGGCTGGGGGCGGTCCGGGTGTGCGGCAGCGACAGTGATTTCATTGCGCTGGCAACGGCTGCCGAAAACCTGCGCCGCAACGGCATTTCCAGGTCACGGTATGACCTTATGGGTGCCAGCCTGACAGACTGCCTGAGTGGTGCCGCCGCTTTCGACATACTGGCGGCCAATATCCTGCCGCCGGTGATCCTGCACCTGCTCGATGACGCACGGCGCGTGCTGCGGCCGGGGGGCGTGCTGATCTGTTCCGGTTTTTTGGCGAAACACCGGTCGGCCGTGGCCGCCAGAATGGATGAAAACGGAATTGCGGTCATAGACGCCGCCGGGCAGGAAGGCTGGGTCTGTCTGGCGGGCCGCCGCGTGTGAGGCCGGCCGGAGTTTTCAGCGCCGGCAGGGGGAAATTGTGCGGACCGGCCGCAACGCAGCGGCCAGATTCCTCCAAACGGCGAGGCGTATTTCGACGCCACATGCGCCACAGTTGGTGCTTGCTCTCCGCCGGGTTGTTTCTCAAAGCCTGAAAGACTCGTAAAAAGTCGGTTTGGAGCGAATTTCAAGACGTTTCGGGCAAAGTGCTGTGCAAAATTCAGGTAATAATCCCAAGCTGTTTGAGGAGCGTGGCGACGAGTTCTCGTCGGGATTTAGCGCAACGGCGCACTACTCCCGAAAAGGCTTGCGGAAGCGAGAAATCCGGACTTTTTACGGAATCATCAAAGACTGATTTTCGCCTGCCGCTGTATGTCATTTGCCCTTTTCGAGGTTCCCGGCTGTCTTTTGGATATGATGCCAGGCCTGACGGACATGCCGGGTCCCTGTGTGGGTTTGGCCGACACAGAATCGCAGGACATATTGCCCGTTCAAGGTCGTGTGGGTGAGGTAGAGATGTCCGCTGGCATTGAGCCTCTCCAAAAGTCGCCGGTTAAAGGCGTCTCCGGCGGTATGCCGGAAGCATACCAGGTTCAACGGTGCTGCTGCGGCAAGTTCGAAACGGTCGGATTGGGCCACCCATTTCGCAAAATCCTGGGCGAGACTGACGTGGTGCCGGATGTGGTGACGCAGGCCTTCGGCACCGTAATAGCGGATGACGAACCAAAGCTTCAGGGAGCGGAAGCGTCTGCCCAGAGGAATGTGCCAATCGCGGTAATCCGTGACGGCTCCGGATTCCGTCGCCTGGTTGCGCAGATATTCCGGCAGAACGCTCAAGGTCCTGATCAAGGCGGCCCGATCGGCCACGTAGAAACAGTCGCAGTCGAAATTGGTAAACATCCACTTGTGGGGATTGAAGCAGAAACTGTCCGCCAGCTCTAAGCCGTCAAGGATATATCGATATTCGGGGCACAGCGCGGCGGTGCCGGACATGGCGCCGTCCACGTGCAGCCAGACCCCTTCATCCCGGCAAATCCGGCCAATGGCAGGCAATGGATCCATGGCATTGCAGGAGGTCGTACCCACGGTGGCGCAGACAAGGCAGGGAACCAGCCCGTTCCGACGGTCTTTGCGGATTTGCCGCCCAAGAAGGTCCGGGCGCAGTGCAAAGCGGTCGTCCACAGGTATGAGCCGCAGGTTCCGGCGCCCGAGCCCGGCGATTTTTACCCCCTTTTCGATGGAGGAGTGCGTTTCGGTGGAGGCATAGACGACCAGGCTGCGGTCGCATCCGCGTTCATTGCTCGCAAAATCCGTAGCCCGTTCACGGGCCGCCAGAATGGCACACAGGGAAGCACTCGAAGCGGAGTCCTGAATGACGCCGCCCCCGGCACCGTCGGACCTGAATTTCTCTGGCAATCCAAGCAAGTCCACCAGCCAGTCGAGCACGAGGGCTTCCAGCTCCGTGCAGGCAGGGCTCGTCGACCAGAGCATACCCTGTACGCCGAGGCCGGCGCAAAGCAGCTCCCCGAGTATGGAAGGCCCGGATGCATTTGCCGGAAAGTAGGCGAAAAAATTGGGCGACTGCCAGTGGGTGATTCCCGGCAGGATCCGCTTGTTCATGTCCTCGAGAATGTCTTCGAAGGCTTCTCCTTCCACGGGCGCCGCCGGAGCAAGGGAAGCGCGGATTTCACCGGGGGCGACCCGCGCAAGGACCGGAAAGGATTCTATCTTTGCATAGTAGTCGGCCAGCCAGTCCACCACGGCCCGGCCGTGCCGGCGGAATTCTTCAGGGGACATATGAAAGTCATTTTTTCTGGGCATACATTTCTCCTTTACCTTGGCACAGGCGGCGCGCGGACAAAATGCGCCCCCCTCGTGCGGCGCTGACGGCTGCAATGAGGGTGAGGCTATCCTTAGCGGTCAGGCCGGGCCGCCTGTTTGCGGGTGTGTCGCGTTCTCCGGGACAATGGCATCTGCTTCTATCTCCACCAATATTTCCGGAGCAATCAGCCGGTGCACTCCCACCATGCTGGAGGAAGGCCGGACGGTCCCGAAGAATTCGCAGTGGGCCTTGCCCACCTCCTTCCAGTCGTCAATATTGACCAAATATATCCGGGTGCGCACGACATCTTTAAGTGCGGCGCCAGCTTCTCGCAAAGCCGCTTCGATGTTTTTGAGTATCTGAACCGCCTGGGCGTAAGGATCGCCGATCCCGATGATCCGTCCATCCTTGTTCGTAGCGGTTGTTCCGGAAACATGGATGTGTGGCCCCACCCTTACGGCTCTGGCGTAGCCCACAATCGGTTCCCATTTGGTTCCTGTCAAGACATACTGTCTGTGCATAAATGTTCCCTTCAAGATCAGTCACCGTTATTCTAAGGCAAACGCCGAACGGCTTCGAACCCCGCAACCCGGCCGATCCACACACGCCTGACGATATGCCGAAGTTTTCGCGCCTTGCCAGGCAGGCGCCTTGACGGCTGCGGTGCGTCACCGTATTTTCGAATCTGACCATTTAGCCATACAGATACAGGCAGGCCAGCACGGCGAAAATCACGCCGAACAGGTCGGCGGTGAGCCCGGCGGCCAGGGTGTAGCGGATGCGCTTGACCTGCACGGCCCCGAAATAAACGGCCAGCACGTAGAACGTTGTTTCGGTGGAGCCCTGCAGCGTGGAGACCAGGTAGCCGGTGTAGCTGTCCGGGCCGATGGCCGGATTGTTGATGATCGAAGCCAGGATGCCGTAGGCGCCGGACCCCGAAAGCGGCCGCATCAGCGCCATGGGCAGCGCCTCGGCGGGCAGGCCGAGGCGGGCGGTCCAGCCGCCCAACCCGTTCACCACGGTCTGCATGGCGCCGCTGGCGCGAAACATGCCCACCGCCACCAGGATGGCCACCAGGTAGGGAATGATGCGCACGGCCACCTGGAACCCCTCTTTGGCGCCCTCCACAAAGACCTCGTAAACCGCCACGCGGCGGAGCATGCCGAACCCCAGAAAGGCGACCATGAGACCGGGCAGGATCCAGGGCGACAGGCGCCTGCCATAGACGATGGAAAGCGGGATACAGGCGGCCAGAAGCGTCAGGGCGCTAACGCTCACCCACAGGGGGTAGCCTTCGTGATCGTCCGCAAGTTCCGGCATGGATGTCGCGCCTGTGTCCTTAACGGCGTCCACGGCGTCTGCTTCCCGCTCCGCCGGGGCCCCGCTGTTTTTGGATGGCATGGGGGAAAAGCGGCGGTAAACCATCACCGACAAAATGGCGGCCGTCGTGGATCCCAGGGTGGCAAAGAGGGTGGTGGGCAGAATGCCGGCCGGATCGGCGGAACCGGCCGCCGCCCGCAAGGCGATGACGCCGGTGGGCAGCAGGGTCACGCTGGAAGTGTTGATGGCCAGAAACAGCGCCATGGCATCGGTGGCGGTGCCCTTTTCGGGATTGAGCCGGTCCAGCTCCTGCATGGCACGAATACCGAAGGGAGTGGCCGCGTTGCCCAGTCCCAGCGCGTTGGCCGCAAGGTTTAAAATCATGGCGCCCATGGCCGGGTGCTCGGGCGGCACGTCCGGGAAGAGGCGTACCATCAGCGGGCGGATCAGGCGGGCCAGGATTTTCAGCATGCCGCCGGCCTCGGCCACTTTCATCAAACCCAGAAAGAGCGTCATCACGCCGATTAGCCCGATGGCCAGCTCCACCGCGTCCTTGGCCGAATCCACCATGGCTTTGGACAGAATTTCCATGGGGACGGCACTGCCGGCGGGCGGCGGGACCGTGAGCTGATGCCAGCCGGCGAAGCCGAAAGCCAGCAGGATGATGGCCACGAATATGCGGTTCATAATGTCCCTATACGCCCGATCGAGGCGGGCTGTGGCCGATCGCGGCGGGCAGAACCCGGGCCGGACAGCCCCGTGCGGGTGATCTGCCGAGGCAGCCCCGGCGGGGATGCATTCAGGCGGCTCCCGTTGCCATGGGAAATGCATCGCAGAGTTCGCGCATCGTGCCACGGACACGGTTGGCCACGCGGGCATCGCCGGGGTGTTGCAGCACGGCCACGATGCCGTCGCCGATGATTTTGATCTCTGGTGCTCCCATGCCGCGGGAAGTCACCGCCGGCGTGCCCAGGCGGATACCGCTGGTTACGGCAGGACCCCGGGGATCGAAGGGGATCCGGTTTTTGTTGACGGTGATACCTGCGTCTTCCAGGGCGCTTTCGGCATCTTTCCCGGTGATGCCCAGGGCGCTCAGATCGGCCAGAATCATGTGGTTGTCGGTGCCGCCGGAAACCAGCCGCACACCGCCGTGCAACAGCCGTTCACTCAGAATGCGGGCATTTTGTACCACCTGCTGCTGGTAGGATATGAAATCCGGTGCGAGGGCCTCTTTCAGAGCCACCGCCTTGGCGCCGATGACGTGCATCAAGGGGCCGCCCTGAATGCCGGGGAAAATCTGCCTGTCGATGGTGTGGCCGATGTCGGTGGATCTGGAGAGGATCATGCCCCCGCGCGGACCGCGCAGGGTTTTGTGGGTGGTGGTGGTAACCACGTCCGCGAGGGGGATGGGGGACGGGTGCAGACCGGCGGCCACCAGCCCGGCAATGTGCGCCATGTCCACCATCAACAGCGCACCCGTCTCGGCGGCAATTTCCGCAAAAGCCTTAAAATCGATGATGCGCGGGTAGGCGCTGGCCCCGGCAATGATCATCTTGGGCCGATGCCGCCGGGCCAGGCGCCGCACCTGGCTGAAATCGATCCGTTCCGTTGCAGGATCCACACCGTAGTGCGCAAATCGAAAGAGTTTTCCCGAAAAATTGGCCGGGCTGCCGTGTGTCAGGTGCCCGCCGCAGGAAAGATTCATGCCCATAACCCGGTCCCCGGGTTCCAGCAGCGCGAAAAGCACGGCCATGTTGGCCTGCGAACCCGAGTGGGGCTGTACGTTGACCCAAGCGGCGTGATACAGCCTGCGGGCGCGTTCAATGGCCAGCGATTCAACTTCATCGACGTGTTTGCAGCCGCCGTAGTAGCGCTGGCACGGATATCCCTCGGCGTACTTGTTGGTCAGCACGCTGCCCTGGGCGGCCGTCACCGCCGCGCTGACAATGTTCTCCGAAGCGATCAGTTCGAGGGTCTGCTGTTGGCGCAGCACTTCCTTTTCGATGGCGGCGCACAGGTGCGGGTCGGTCTTGCGGATTTTTCGGGCGACCATGGAATTTCCGTTCCGGCGGCCGCAGAAGCGCTGCGGCCGCATTTGTGTCAGTCTTCGAGTTCGGCCTGCACGGCGCTGAACTGGTCCAGCGCAAAATCCAGATCGCTGCGGGTGTGCAGGGCGCTCAACTGGACCCGGATACGAGCCTGGCCCATGGGCACAACGGGATAGAAAAAACCGGTTACGTAAACCCCTTTCTGCAGGAGCCGGGCGGCCATTTTCTGGGCCCGCACGGCATCCCCCAGCATGATGGGCACGATGGGATGCTCCCCCGGCCGGATGTCGAAGCCGCGTGCCGAAACCTGCTGTCGGAAGTAGTGTGTGTTTTCCGCCAGGCGGTCGCGCAGTTCGCCGCTGCGTGACAGCAGTTCGATGGCCTTGAGCGAAGCCGCGGCGATCATGGGCGCCACGGTGTTGGAAAACAGATACGGCCGCGAGCGCTGGCGCAAGAGGGCGACGATTTCACGCCGGCCGCTGGTGTAGCCGCCGCTGGCACCGCCCAAGGCCTTGCCGAAGGTGCCGGTGAGAATGTCCACGCGCTGCATGACGTTGCAGTATTCGTGCGTGCCGCGGCCGCGGGCCCCCACAAAACCAACGGCATGCGAATCGTCCACCATCACCAGGGCGCCGTACTTATCGGCCAGATCGCAGATGTCAGACAGCCTGGCGATGTCGCCGTCCATGGAAAACACACCGTCCGTGGCGATCAGGCGCCGGCGGCAGTCACCGGTCTTCTGCAGCTGTGCTTCCAGGTCGGCCATGTCGCTGTGCCGGTAGCGCCGACGCCGGGCTTTGCACAGGCGGATGCCGTCGATGATGCTGGCATGGTTGAGTTCATCGCTGATCACAGCGTCTTCGGCGTCCAGCAGCGTTTCGAACAGGCCGCCGTTGGCATCGAAACAGGAGGTGTACAGGATGGTGTCTTCGGTGCCCAGAAAGTCTGACACGGCATACTCCAGGTCCTTGTGAATCTGTTGCGTGCCGCAGATAAAACGCACCGATGACAGGCCGTAGCCCCATCGGTCCAGGGCCTGGCGCGCCGCATCGATAACCTGCGGATGGCTCGACAGTCCCAGGTAGTTGTTGGCACACAGGTTGAGCACTTCGTTTCCGTCGGCCACGCGCACCCGCGCCGCCTGGGGAGAAGTCAGAATACGTTCGTCTTTATAGAGACCGCTGGTGCGGATCTGGTCCAGCGTGTCGTGCAACTGGTCTTTTGCGGCGCTGTACATGGTAAGCCTCCTTTGGTGTTCGGTGCCGGGCATCGCACAACGTGACCACGGACCGGGGGTGCCGTCTTTGTCTGCTTAGGACGTCTGCCACTCCAGAATCACCTTGCCGCTCTGGCCCGAACGCATGACGTCGAAGGCCTTTTCGAACTCCGTGAAGTGAAAACGGTGGGTAATCACCGCACGAATGTCCAGGCCGGACTGAATCATGGACGTCATCTTGTACCAGGTTTCATACATTTCACGGCCGTATATGCCCTTGATGGTCAGGCCATTGAAGACCACCAGGTCCCAGTCGATGGCGGTGTGCGGCGGCTGGATGCCCAGCAGTGCGATTTTGCCGCCGTGGCACATGTTGGGCAGCATGGCGTTTAGCGCTTCCGGACTGCCGGACATTTCAAGACCCACGTCGAACCCCTCTTTCATGCCCAGTCGGGTCTGGGCATCGGTGATGGATTCGTTGCGCACATCCAGGGAGAGGGTGGCACCCAGCTTCTTGGCCAACTTCAGGCGATAAGGGTTGACGTCGGTCACCACCACGTAGCGTGCGCCTGCGTGTCTGGCGATGGCCGCGGCCATGCAGCCGATGGGGCCGGCGCCGGTGATCAGCACGTCTTCTCCCAGCACGTCGAAGGAAAGCGCCGTGTGGGTGGCGTTGCCCAGGGGGTCGAAGCAGGTCAGAATATCCGTGGGAATCTGGGCGTCGCAGTACCACACGTTGGTCTGTGGAAGGCTCAGGTACTCGGCAAAGGCCCCCTGCCGGTTGACGCCCACCCCGCTGGTGTGGTTGCACAGGTGGCGCCGGCCGGCCAGGCAGTTGCGGCAGTGCCCGCAGACCACGTGTCCCTCGCCCGAGACCAGATCACCAGGGTTGAAATCGTGTACGCTGCTGCCCACCCGGGCCACGCGGCCAACAAATTCGTGCCCCACGGGCATGGGAACCGGTATGGTTTTGCGCGCCCAGTCGTCCCAGTTATAGATGTGCACATCCGTACCGCAAATGGCGGTTTTTTCAATTTTAATCAGCACATCGGTAATGCCGATTGCAGGAACCGGGACCTCCTGCAGCCAGAGCCCCCGCTCGGGCCTGGCCTTGACCAACGCTCTCATCCGGGCCATGGGTTGCCTCCTTCACAGCTGTCGATGCAAATTGGTTGACTATAAAGGCCCTAAAAGCGGGAATGTCAACCCATTTTCCGCCGCCGGTCGGTCACGAGCAGCAGGGCCAAGAAAACGCAGCCGGCCACGGCGAATTCGAAGCACTGGAAAAAAGTATCATGGAAAGCCAGGCTAAGCGCCCTGAGGCCCTGTGCGTAGCCCAACAGGGCATGTGCCTTGCCGGAAGCTTGGTGTAATGGGAAAAAACGGGCCACGCCGCCGGAAATCGCCAGCAAGTAGCGCTGGATGTGGTCGCTGTTCTGCAACGCGGAGGTGCCCTCGTAGTGCAGTGCCTGTTGCATCTCCAGGGTGTTGGTGGCGATGGCCGTGCCAAACGAACCTCCTACGAATCGGAGGTAGTGCATGAAACTGACACCCAAAGCGGTTTTCTCTCCCAAACCCCCCAGCGCCAGGGCGGAAAGGGGTGCGAAAAAGGAGCCCAGAGCCACGCCCAGCGGTATGGTGAGCAGGGCGGCGCTTACCGAGGGGGTGTAGTAGTTCAGTGAAGGAATCAGGTAAGCGCTGGTGGCCAGGTAGATCAGCGCAGAGCTCAGCAGAACCCTGGGTGAGCCGAAGCGGTCGCTCAGGATGCCGGCAAGGGGGGAAAATATGGCGATGAAAATGGCAAAAGCCAGCATGTGCAGCCCGGTTTGGAAGGTTGTCAGGTGTTTTAGCGTCTCGTAGTACAGGGGCAGCAGGTAGAATATCTGATAGATCGACAGCCCCATCACGAAAAAGTAAAACCCCATGGAAAAGGTGTACTCAGTATTTTTGAAAAGCGACGGGTCGATGAGCCGGTGGTGCGAAAGCGTCTCGCTCAACAGGTAACAAAGCATTGAAATGGCGGCGGAAAAGGCCAGACTTACAATCCATGTGGACTGCAGCCATCCCAGCTGTTGGCCTTTGGAGAGCAGGATCAACAGCGATACCGTGAAAGCGGACAGGAAAAAATAACTGGTGAAGTTGAAACGCAGCCGCTGGCGCTGCTTGATGATGGTCGGTAGAAAAGAAAAAGCGGCCGCCAGGTTCAGGGTGCCGACGGGCAGGTTGATGAAAAAGACCCAGCGCCAGCTCAGGTGCTCGGTGATCCAGCCTCCTACGGTGGGACCCAGCGAAGGTGCAAAGCTGACCCCCATGGCGTAAACTCCCATGGCCAGTCCGTGCTTTTCAGGCGGGTAAATAGCAAAAAGAATGGTCTGGGCGGAGGCCATGATGAAAGCCTCGCCGAATCCTTGCAAGGCGCGGAATCCGATCATTTGCGGCAGCGAGGCCGCGGTGCCGCAGAATGCACTGGCGCTGGTGAAAATCACCAGACCCATCACGAACAGGCGTTTAAGGCCCAGTACTGAACTGAGGCTGTGGGTGAGCAGCAGCCCCGTGGCCGCCGCTGTCATGTAGCCGGTAATTACCCACTGGATGCCATAGAGGTCAGTGGCCAAGGGGCCCATCATCTTGGGAATGACGACGTCCACCACCGTGGTGTCCAGAATGGCCATAAAGGCCCCCACCATGACGATGAGGGTGAGAAAACTCCGCATGCCGGTGGATATGGTATCGTAGATCGGCAGATCTTTCGGCGCCATCGGGTTTACACGGAGGCCTTTCTGCGAATCTGCACGCTGCCGCCCAGGCCGATCCTGAGCAGTGAGATGTCACCGGCGGTAATTCTGATCTTTACGGGGATACGCTGGGAAACCTTGGTGAATTCACCGGCCGAAATATCGCGTGGAACCAGGGCAAATGTAGCTGCCGAGGCCGGCAACACCTGGGTGACCACGCCTCTGAAGCGCTTTTTCGGGTATGCATCGATGGTGATATCGGCATGACAGCCTTTGCGGACACCTCGCAGTTTGTTTTCTTCCAGCAGCACCATGGCAAAGATATCCTGCGGATCGACCAGGGCATATATCGCCCGGTTGGGCGAAACAACGTCGCCGGTGCTGACGAATTTTTTGGCCACCCGACCGTTAATGGGGCTTTTCAGCACGCATTCTGAAAAAGCCTTGCGCGCTGATCCCAGGCTGGCTTCAAGGCCCTTGATTTTTTCGGCCAGTGCTGCGATCGCCAATCCGGTCTCCTGGATCTGCAGCTTTTTGGCGCGCGCCAAAAGAACGCTTTTGCGGGCTGAGGCCAAGGCAGCTTGTATGGCCGTGGCTTCATCCCTGACAGATTTCAATGCCTGGCGGTTAACCGCCAGCTCGGTGGCGGCTTCTTCCGCTTTTCTTTTGGGTGCCACATGGGAGTGATAGAGTTTCTTGTATCGCTGCGCATCACGTTCATTCTGGGCGATGCGTGCTTTAAGGCCGGCGGCTTTGGCTTCTATCGCCGCCTTGCGTTGCTGCAGGTTCTGCACCTTGGCGGCGGCAATTTCTTCGTTGAGACGGATTTCTTTCCTCAGCCGCAACAGGAAGAGTGCCCGGGCCGCCTTTTCTTTGCGGGCGGCACCGATTTCAGCGGTGAGACGATCAACGGCCAGGCGGTAGTGCAGGTCGTCGATGGCCGCCAGGACTTCGCCTTTGCGAACCGGGTCTCCTTCGTGTTTTTGCATACTCACCAACCGTCCGGCCACCTGATCGAAGCCAACGGTCGTCAGGTTGTCTGTGCGAATGAAAACTGCGTCGCTGACCGCATAGGCCATGCGGTGCCGGATAAAATTCAGTGTGAAAAAGGCCAGCGCCACAATTCCCGCAATTAAAACCACCGCAGCCATGGTTCGTCCACTGAAGGACTGTATTTTATTGCGCTTCTTCTCCGGATCCATAAAAACCGCCTCACATTCCCGGGATACTCAAGCCCTGCAAGCTTGTCAGCATAATGAGACCTCCGGCCGCTGTCAAGCACCGGTTGGTCTGTCCGGGCCTTGAAAACCATCACAACCTGTGGGTTGAAACGGTTTCCGAAAGATTTTGGTTGACTTCCCGAAAGCCGGGCCCGTGCTGTATTTCGCTTGACAATTCTTCGCCGGTTTTGGTAAAAATAACCCGGTATTGAACTGTACGGCAATGAAGTCTGCCCGAACCGCCCTGCCGGACCGACGGCGGCTGATGACTTCTATGGACTTTCAGATCGTTTTAAAGACAAACTGAAGGAAGGCCTGTGGGTTGGCTGCGAAGGGCCACCTGCCGACAGGGGGAGCAAGCGCGACGCAGGCCTGCGGCGTTATCTGGAAGGCTGTAGTGATAAACGTTCACGTCGGCGCTGCCGGGCGTAGCCAGCAGGTGATTTGCCACAGCAATAGGTACTACACCCCGTTTCAGCGCAACTGGCGGGGTTTTTTAATGGGCAGGCCCGGCAGCACCTAACGGGTTGCCTCGCGGGGTGCGAGTTTTGCACCACGGCGCCGAAAGCGGAGGGTGAACATCATGAGTACAGGCTATGCTGAGATCAGGGACGGGCTGCTCGATGTGGTCGGGGGGCTTTCACAGATGAACCCGGACGGTGGTTCGGCTCGGCTGGGCGAACTTGCTGAGAAGCTGCGTCTGGAACAGTTCAATCTGGTGGTCATGGGGCAGTTCAAACGCGGCAAGTCCACCCTCATCAACGCCCTGATCGGCGCCGGGATCCTGCCGACTTCCATTCTGCCGCTGACGTCCATCGTCACGATTCTGCAGTTCGGCGAAACCGAAAAAGCGGTGGTGCACTACCTCAACGACGAACGCCGTGAGATTGGCTTCGACGAGATTCCCAAATTTGTGACCGAACGTGAAAATCCCGAAAACAAGCTGGGCGTCAAGGACGTGGAGGTGTACTACCCGTCTGATTTTCTGAAAGACGGCGTGCGCATCATCGATACCCCCGGGGTCGGCTCGGTCTTCCAGCACAACACCGACGTGGCGTATAGTTTTCTGCCTTACGTGGATGCGGGCATCTTCATCGTGACCTCTGATCCGCCCATGGGAGAGGCGGAACAGAATTTTTTAAAAAACGTGCGCGAACACGCCCACAAGATCTTCTTCGCCTTGAATAAGTCCGATTTGGTGGACCCGTCCGATCTCGCAGTGGCCAAGCATTTTACGGAAGACCTGATCAAAAAATACATGGGCTATGAAGCTCAGCTCTATCCGGTGTCGGCCAAGCAGGCACTGCACGCCAAAATGGAAAACGACGCCCAAAAACTGGAGCGCAGCGGTTTCGCGGCCTTCGAAAAAGAGTTGCAGCACTTTCTGCACCGTGAGAAAGGCGAAGTCTTTCTGCAGGCCGTGATTACGGCCTTGCTCAAAATCACCGCCGATGAAACCATGGCCTGTCAGCTGGAGCAGAAAGCGGCGGAGCTCTCGGTTCAGGAACTGAAAGAAAAAGTGGCCAAGTTCGAAGACTACGCCCGCACGACGCAAAAAGATCGCGAACGCCAGCGTTTTATCTTAGACGGCCAGATCAAAAAGCTGCACGCCTTGATCGATCAAGACCTCGACGCGCTGCAGGCCGGGGAACTTCCCGCGCTGCTCGACAAGCTGGAAGGCGAGTTCGCCCAGACCCTCTCCGGACGGCCCAGCAGCCACGAACTGGAAAAGAAACTGGAGGGGTATGTTTTCGATCAAATCAAACATATCTTTTCCAACTTCCGGAGTGCGGAATCCGAAAAGATCGCGGCGGTGCTGGAAACCATCTATCTTGAAGTCGCCGAACAGACCAATGCCGCGATTGCGGATATCGTCAAGATGACGGCGGATCTTTTCGAGGTCGAACTCAACCCCTTTACGCGTGTGGAAAAACTGAGCAGCAAGAGCGATTTTTACTTTCTGCTGCGCGACGACCCCGGCGCCATCGAACTCATCGGGCTTTCGCTGCGCATTGCCCTGCCGGTGATGGTCACCAAGAAAATGATTTTAAAGCGCGTCCGCAGCGCCGTTGCCGAACGCTTTGAACGGCACTGCGGCCGGGTGCGCTACGACCTGGTGCAGCGCATCGAGCGCACCACCAACGGCTTCCGCAAGCAGCTGAACGAAAAAATCGAACAGACCCTCTCCACCATCCGCCGGGCCCTGGAGCGCGCGGTGACGCTCAAAGAGCAGAGCGAAAAAGCGGCTGCCTCCACCCTGAACGATCTGACGCAGCGTCTTTCCAGTGTCGACCAGATCCGCGCTGCGCTCATCGACTGGCAGCAGAAAGCCGGCGCCCTGGAAGATCCGGGCCCGCCGGCGGCCTGAACCGGCCGCGGGGCCGCAACAACCCCGTTTCACCGGCTTTTCGGGACAGGCCGCTTCCCCGTGGAGCCCGTACGACGGCTTGCAGCTTTCCCGGGGCTTAAGCTTTGCTTCACATGCGCCGATACACTTTTCAAGGATGTCACACTCGTTTTCAATCCCCGGCTTCCAAGGCGCACATCGATGCTGATCATACCGCTTACGGGAAAAACCGGCCGCCGCAATCTGCCGCTGGTCACGCTGGCGTTGATTCTGGCAAACTGCCTGGTGCTGTTTGTTTTCCAGGCCGGTGAGCAGGCGCAGGACATCCGGGCCGAAAAGTTTTACATTCAATCCGGCCTGGCGCGCATGGAAGCCGCACGCTACCAGGCTTATCGGGGCGGATCCGCGCCCGCCGGAACGGTGCAACCGGGCTCTGCCGCGTCCGCCCGGGCACGGCAGGCGATGCTGCACCGGCGCATCGAAAGCGATGCAGTTTTCATGTCCAAACTGAAAAGCGGCGCATTGTTCGGCGACGACGCGGCTGCCTTTGCGCGCTGGAAAAGGCTGCGGGCGCTTTATGAAGCCAAGCGCGCACAGGTTGTCTCCTATCGTTACGGCCTGAAACCGGCTGCCCCCTCGCTGGCCACTTTTTTCGCTTACATGTTTCTGCACGCCGGGTTTCCCCACCTGCTGGGCAACATGATCTTTCTGTGGATCATGGGCTGCCTGCTCGAAAGCTGCTGCGGCCGGATGATTTTTCTACTGGAATACCTGGCGGGCGGCTTGGCGGCCGCCGGCTTGTTTTGCCTCTTAAACCCCCATCAAACCACTCCGCTGGTGGGCGCCTCGGGCGCCATTGCCGGCCTCATGGGAATTTCCAGTGTTCTTTTCGGCACCCGGCGGATTAAAATTTTCTACTCCCTGGGCGTATATTTCAATACCCTCAGCCTCCCGGCCATCTGGCTGCTGCCGCTGTGGGTGGGAAATGAACTGTTCCAGCTTTTCTGGCACAGCACCAGTCATGTGGCTTATATCGCCCATGTCGGCGGGCTGGTCGGCGGCGCCCTGATGGGCACGTTCCAACGCAAATTTGGCGCTCCGGTGCCCGAAGCGCCGGGCAGCGCCGAGGCTGAAGACGGGATTCCAGTGCTCATGGAGCAGGCGCTGGAGCGGATGGGCGCGCTGGACATGCCGGCCGCAGAAAAATACCTGCAGCAGGTGTTGGCCCAAGACCCGCATAACGTGGATGCGCTGACACACCTGTTTCACATATACAAGCGCGACTCGATGCGGCCGGCCTTTCATGAAACCGCGTGCCGGCTCATGACCCTGCGGCTGCAGAACCCCGTACACCACGCCGAAGCGCTGCAGGTATACCGGCAGTACCGTGAACACTGCCGCCGGCCGGCGCTTTCGGCCGGGCTCTACCTGCAAATCAGTGCGTTGCTGATCGCCAACGGGAATATCGAGGAGTCTGAACAGATTCTGCTGGCGCTGGTAAAAAAGAAGCCGGATCTGCCGGGAATGCCGACCGCCCTGCTCAAGCTGGGTAAAGCCCTTCAGGACCGGGGCCTGCAGGACCGCTGGCAGCGCTGCCGGCGCGTTATCTGTGCACGCTACCCGCATTCCCACGAAGCCCGCCTGCTGCTGCAGGCTGACACCTGATCCCCTATCCCCGCCCCTGCGCCATCCTCCCACCATATCTGTCAACCGCCAACATGCAGTTGCAGTATCGCCGACCCGCGCCTATTCCATATGTGACAGGTAGGTTTCGGCCTGCGTGATGATATTGTGATGGGGGTAGCGGCGGATCAGTCCTTTCAGGATTTTTTGGGCTTTCAGCGGGTTCAGCAGCCGGTCGTGGAAGATCTGGGCGGCCCGGAAATAGGCTTTGGGTACCTGATCGTCATCGGGATAGGCCTTGACCAGGCGGTTGAAAGCGCCGATGGCCTCCCTGCTTTTCCCGGTTTCGTTCAGCCATCCGGCCAGCGTAAACAGGGTTTTTGGCGGCGGCACAAAGGTATTGTCGTCGGCCAGGCAATCGCTGTACAGCGCCAGGGCGGCCGCTTTTTTCCGACCGGCCGTCAAAAGGTCCAGGTGGTGCGGCCGATGGCGCTTCATTTCCGCAGTCCGCTGCATGAACTTTAGCAGGCTGTAATAGCGCTCGAAGAGGGCGGCATCCGTAAACCCTTCGGGGCCGGCCGTATTTTGCAGCAGTTCCAGAGCCTGTTCGTGCCGGCCGGCTTTGACCAGCAGCTGGGTACGTTCGAGCAAGGCTTCGGTTTCATTGGCAGGTGCATGTTCGTCGGCCCGGTCCGGATCTTTAAAATCTTCAAAATCCACCTGGTAGCCGATCTGGCGATGGTACTGCAGGATGACATAGCCCATGAGATGATAGGAGATAATGGTGTAATAGGCATTGACCATGCCGAACAGAAACAGCTGGAGTGGGGCCGGCAGGTGCTGAATGATGCTCCGTGCCAGTATTGCCGGTGCACCGCCAAGCAGCGAGAGGAAAAAGTACATCAACAGGTAGCTCCAGCCGATACGCATTGCCAGCGGAACAATGGTCAAGGGGTTGATGGCCTTGATCAGCGAGTTGGTGGTCGCCAGCAGGATGATCATGGCCGGGACCAGCAGCATGGCGCCCAGCAGAAACAAACCGCCGACCAGCCTGCCGAGATGAATCGCCACCCAGGCGAAAGCCATGCCGATGATGACAAAAAGAACGACCTGTTTAAACACCTGGTGGAAGTCTTCGGACAGGGATTGGGAATTTAAGGGCGGTGGCGCCAGATTGCCGCTGGCGGTGGTCAGCAGCACGCTGTAGCTGTATTTGATCAGTACGCCCCAGAGGGTTGCCCGCAGCAGCCAGCTGACCAGGCTTCTGCCGGTGACCAGCGTACCGGCGGCCGCCAGGACGAAAATCAGGATCAGGGGCTGGCGTTTGAACGGATAGGCAAAGAATTTGGGCAATCGCTGCCAGAAGGGTGCGATCATGTGTTCGACGCCCAGCCAGTGGGCCGGCAGGTGACAGACCGGGCACAGGTGCAGTTGCCTGTGGGATTCGTGCCGCCCACCGGCCTGGCGGGAAATGATACAGAGCGAGCACAACGTCTGTCCGCATTTCGGACACTCCCAGTGGGCGCTGCGGGTGGGATGATAAGCACAGCCCTGTTTCATGGCATCCGGCTCCGTTGGATTGAGGCCCTTGAAGAATATGGGCGTTTCAGCAGATCTCTCCTGTTTCCGTTATCGGCAATTGAAGCCGTGGGCTTGAATTTTACACAATGCATCGCTGTCCCGCATGCACAGTGCTTGATCTTGAGTGTCACTTTATGGTACAAATAAATTCATGTTCACATCGCGGGCAGGGATTCAATGCACGAAATGAGTATCGCCATGCAGGTGGTGGAAATCGCCGTGGCATCCATACCGCCGGACTTGAAGGGGGCACGAGTCGAGCGCGTGAACCTGAAAATCGGCAAACTTTCGGCGGTGGTGCCCGACAGCCTGCAGTTCTGTTTTTCGGTGGCGATTGAAAGCACGCTGCTGGAGGGCGCTGAACTGTTCATCGAAGAGGTTCCGGTTCTGGCCGCCTGCGGGCGCTGCAGCCACCGCTGGACCATCGATGCACCGGTGTTTTGCTGTCCGCAATGCCGCAGCGCGAATCTGGAGATCTTGACCGGACGCGAACTTGACATCGAATCCATCGAACTTTACCAAGAGGATGAAAATGACGATCGACTGGCTCCATGACATTGCGGGATACCGCCATCATCAGGATTTTCACAAAGCGCGTCATTTACACTCCGGCCACGGCAGTGCGCGGACCGTCGCTTCAAAAGGCGCGCGGCGCGAGATCCAGGTGGTGCGCCGGGTGTTGGATGTCAACGAAAAAATGGCACAGCACAACCGGCGCCTATTTGCGGGAAAAGGTGTTTTCGTGCTCAACATGATGAGCTCGCCGGGTTCCGGCAAGACCACCATCCTGGAAAGAACGCTTGCCGAAATCATGCCCCGCATACCCAGCGCCGTGATCGTGGGGGATATCTGCACCGCGCACGATGCCCAACGGCTGGCCGGCAGCGGTGCCCCGGTGGTTCAGGTCAACACCGACGAATTCGGCGGCGACTGTCACCTGGCCGCGCACGTCATCGAAAAGGCCGCCGCGGGCATCGACCTTGCGGCCGTGGACCTGCTGATCGTTGAAAATGTCGGCAACCTGGTGTGCCCGGCGGAATTCGATATCGGCGAAAACGTCAGGGTTGTCGTGTTGAGCGTAACCGAAGGCGAAGACAAGCCCGTGAAATACCCGCTGATGTTTCGCCAGTGCCAGGCGGCCCTGCTGAACAAGATCGACCTGCTGCCGTACCTGGACTATGACAAACAAAGGGCTGTTGACTACATCCACCAGGTGAATCCCCAGATGCCGGTTTTTGAAATTTCTGCGCAAACCGGTCAGGGGTTCGACGCCTGGATCCGGTGGTTGGAAAAAAGATCGGGCGCGACCGACGGTCGGTGACAGGAACTTTTTTTAAGGGGAAAAGCAACTCATGTGTCTGGCCATTCCATCGAAAATTGTTGAGATCCGGGATCAGATGAGCGTTATCGATGTCGACGGCGTCAGGCGCGAAGCCAGCCTGATGCTCATCGAAGATGCGCGCATCGGTGATTACGTGATCGTGCACGCCGGCTTTGCCATCCAGAAGATCGACGCCACTGAGGCCCTCGAGTCCCTGAAACTCCTGCGCCAGGCCGCCGCATTGATGAACCCGGCAGATTAAGATGACCGGCAATTTCACTGCCAGAAAAGTCAGGGTCAACGGCATCGTGCAGGGCGTGGGGTTCCGGCCCTTTGTCTACCAGCTGGCCCGGCGCCACGGCCTGCGGGGCGAGGTGGCCAATACGCCGGACGGCGTGAGGATCCACGTAGAGGGTTTTTGCCGGGACATCGACGCTTTCCGCCGCGACCTGGGAGAGCACCCGCCGCCGCTGGCTCAGATTACCGAAATTGTGGATTGCCCGGATCCCGTCGACGGCTATACGGATTTTTCCATAGCCGCCAGTCAGCGGCATGCCGCCCGCTCCACCCTGATCTCACCGGACGTTTGCGTCTGCGACGACTGCTTGGAAGAGCTCTTCGACCCGCGCGACCGCCGCTACCGCTACCCGTTTGTCAACTGCACCAACTGCGGACCACGCTATACGATCATCGAGGACATCCCCTATGATCGTCCGGCCACCGCCATGCAGGGCTTTACGATGTGCCGCCGCTGCCAGGCGGAATACGACGACCCCGGCGACCGCCGCTTCCACGCCCAGCCCAATGCATGCGCCGACTGCGGGCCACAGGTCGCTCTCTACGACCGCCGCCGGCGGCCGGTGGCCGGCGATGCCGTCGAAACCGCGGCAGACCTGTTGAAGCGGGGCAAAATCGTCGCCGTCAAGGGCCTGGGCGGCTTCCACCTGGCGGCCGATGCGGCTAATGCCGCCGTTGTGAGCCGGCTTAGAAAAAGAAAAAACCGCGAGGAGAAGCCCTTCGCGCTCATGTCATACCGCCTGGCGGACATTGTTCGCTACGCTGTGGTGCGGGCTTTCGAGCAGGAACTACTCACCTGCCCCCAGCGACCCATCGTGCTGCTGGAAAAAAGAACGCCCAACCCCCTTTGCCCGCAGGTGGCGCCCGGCAACCGCTATTTCGGCGTCATGCTGCCCTATACGCCGCTGCATTACCTGCTCCTTGGCTGCGGCTTTTCAGCCCTGGTGATGACCAGCGGCAACCGGGCCCATGAGCCCCTGGCCATTGAAAACGAGGAGGCCTTTGGGCGGCTGAGCGACATTGCGGACTATTTCCTGGTCCATAACCGGCCCATCGTCATCCGCAGTGACGATTCCATCGCGCGCATCGCGGCCGGCGCTGTCCGCTTCCTGCGGCGTTCGAGGGGTTATGTGCCGGCACCGGTTTTTTTAAAGACCAAAGTCCCACCAATTTTGGCCTGCGGCGGCGAACTGAAGAACACCGTGTGCCTGTCTGCGGGCAACCGGGCCTTTTTGAGCCAGCATATCGGGGATCTTGAAAATCCGGCCGCCGGCCGCTTTTTCGAAGAGACCATTGCCCACCTGCAGCGCATCCTGAGCATCCGGCCCGAGATCATCGCCTGTGACCTGCACCCGGACTACCTGAGCAGCCGCTATGCACGACGGCAGACCGGTATGCGCCGGATCGGCGTGCAGCATCACCACGCCCACATCGCCAGCTGCATGGCCGAAAACGGGATTGACGGGCCGGTGATCGGCCTGGCCTTCGATGGCACCGGCTATGGCAGCGACGGCCGCATCTGGGGCGGCGAAGTGCTGATCGTCGAGGGCCACCGCTTCCGGCGCGCCGCCCATCTGGCCGAGGTCGCCCTGCCCGGTGGCGCCGCCGCCATCCGGGAGCCCTGGCGCATGGCCGTCAGCTACCTGTACGCGGCGTTCGGGAATGGGTTCCGGGATCTGGCACTGCCGGCAATCGAAAAGATCGATTCCTGGAAAATCGACGGTATCGTCGCCATGATCGCCAAGAAAATCAATTCGCCGGCAACAACCAGCATGGGGCGCCTCTTCGACGGTATGGCCGCCCTGCTGGGCCTGCGGGATACGGTTTCCTACGAAGGCCAGGCCGCCATGGAACTGGAGATGCTGGCCGGTGCCGACCGGGCGGCGGCCTATGAATATGAATGGACCGGCGGTGATGTACGTGTGGTTGCGTTGGCGCCCCTGGTCCGGCAGGTGGTGTGCGATATCGAAAACGGCCGTACGGCCGCCGAAATCAGCGCCCGCTTCCACCGCACCCTGATCGAGCTGTTCACGGCGCTGTGCGAAACCATCCGTGCCGAAAGCGGGCTTAAACGGGTGGTTTTGAGCGGCGGCGTCTTTCAGAATGTAAGGCTCCTGTCCGGTTTCGTGCGCACCCTTGCCCAGAAAAAGTTCGACGTTTACACCCACAAAAAGGTCCCGGCAAATGACGGCGGCCTGTGCCTGGGCCAGCTGCTGGTCGCCGCCGAAACAGCGGCGCGGAAAAGGTTGAGGTGTGTATGACAGTCAACGGCAAACCCGCATACAGCCGGAAGGAACTGGCTGCGGCTTTTGCCGCGCGCATCCGGGACGCCGTCCGGCGCCCCATGCGCCTGATGGAAGTCTGCGGTACGCATACGGTTTCCATTTTCAGAAACGGCATCCGTACGCTTCTGCCGCCGGAAATTGCGCTGCTCTCCGGACCGGGCTGTCCGGTGTGCGTCACCGCCCAGCAGGAGATCGACGCCTTTATCGCGCTGGCGCGTATCGAAAAGGTGACCGTGGCGACATTCGGCGATCTCATGCGCGTGCCGGGCACGCTGTCCACGCTGCGCAGCGAGAAAGCCGATGGACGGGACATCCGCATGGTCTATTCGGCGCTGGACGCGCTCAACATCGCTGCGCACAACCCGGACCGCCGGGTGGTTTTTATCGGTGTGGGCTTCGAAACCACGGCGCCCACCATTGCCGCTTCCATCGTGATGGCCGCGGATCGCGGCATCAACAACTTCAGCGTACTCGCGGCCCACAAGCTGGTTCCACCGGTGCTGGCGGCATTGATGGAAAGCGGCGGCGTACAGATCGACGGCTTTCTGCTGCCGGGGCATGTATCGGTGATCATCGGGGCGCAGGCCTATCTGCCGTTTGTGCAACAATACGGCATCCCCTGTGTCATTGCAGGTTTTGAAGCCGAGGATATCCTGAATGCCATTTTGAAACTGGCCAGGCAGGTCGCCAATGGCGGCGCCCGGCTGGAAAACGCATACAAACGTGTCGTTTCTTTCGAAGGCAACCCCAGGGCGCTGGCCTTGATGCACACCGTTTTCGAGCCCGTTGACGCACCCTGGCGCGGGATCGGTACGATTGCCGCCAGCGGCTTGAAAATCCGCAAAGATTTTTCCCGCTTTGATGCGCGAAAGGTATTTGCGCTGGACGTGCCGGAAACCGGGGAGCCGCCGGGCTGCGCCTGCGGTGATGTCTTGATGGGCCGCAAAACGCCGCCGCAGTGCGCCCTCTACAAACGCATCTGCACACCGGCAAATCCGGTGGGGCCCTGTATGGTTTCCAGCGAAGGGTCGTGCGCGGCCTATTACCGCTACCACGGCGATTGAGCGCGGGGGCGCAAGGCCCCGGTAAAGCCGGCACCGCCCGATATTGGAGCGAAAACGACACGGAGAAACCAAGTGGCGGACAAGAAACAACACATTCTGTTGGACCACGGCGGCGGCGGCCAGCTCAGCCATGAATTGATCAGCGGGCTGATGCTGCCCGCCTTTCGAAACGACATTCTTGCACAGCTCAACGACGGCGCGCTGCTCGATATCGGCGCAAACCGGCTGGCCTTTTCCACCGACACCTACGTGGTGGACCCTGTTTTTTTCCCGGGCGGCGATATCGGCGAACTGGCTGTCAACGGCACGGTCAACGATATCGCCATGTGCGGCGCGGTGCCGCTCTTTCTGAGCGCCGGCCTGGTGGTAGAGGAGGGCTTTGCCATGGCGGACCTGGAAAAGATCCTCGCGAGCATGGGCCGGGCCGCCGATGCCGCCGGCGTCAAGGTGGTCACCGGTGATACCAAGGTGGTGCCCAGGGGTGTGGCGGACAAGATCTTTATCAACACGTCGGGCATCGGCCAGATCCATGCCGGAGTGAACCTCTCGGCGGAAAAGGCCCGCGCCGGGGACTGTGTGATCTTGAGCGGCAGCATTGCCGATCACGGCATGACGATCCTGCTCCAGCGCGAAGAAATGGCTTTCGAAGCCCGGCTGCAAAGCGACACCGCACCGCTCAATTTCCTGGTTGCCCGCATGCTGGCGGCCAGCGGCGAGATCCACGTGCTGCGTGACCCCACCCGTGGCGGGGTGGGGAGCGCGCTGAACGAAATTGCCGTGCAGTCGCAGGTGGGGATCCGCATCCATGAAGATCGGATTGCAGTGAAGCCGGCGGTTGCCGGCGTCTGTGACCTGCTGGGGTTCGAGCCCCTGTACGTGGCCAACGAGGGCAAGCTGCTGGCTTTTGTTGCCGCTCCACATGCCGAAAAGGTTTTGGCGGCCATGCACGAAGATCCCTGCGGCCGCGATGCCGCGGTTATCGGGGAAGTGGTGGCGGAGAACCCCGGCACCGTGGTTATGGAAACGCGCATCGGCGGCAGCCGCATCGTACCCATGCTCACCGGTGAACAACTGCCCAGAATCTGCTGAAGGTCCTGAGATGAAAGCACAAACAACAGATGACCGGATGACTGAAGTTATGCATTTACGCCAGCAGCTGGCGGCACAGCAGACCCTTTTGCACAAGATCGAAGCCGCCCGCGAAGCGGCCAGAAAAAGCGATCTCAAGTGCCGGACGGTCTTTGAAAATGCAGGAACGGCCACCTTTGTCACACAAAGCGACATGACCATTTCCATGGTCAACCATCGGTTTGAAATCCTTACCGGCTATTCCAAGCTGGAAATCGAGGGCCGGCTGAAATGGACGCACGTTTTTGCGCGCGAAGATCTTGGCCGGCTGGCGCGCTGCCTTGCCGAGCGGCAGGGTGCCGAAGGGCCACCCAAAGAGCTGGCCTGCAGGATCGTTGGCCGCAACGGGCAAGTCAGGGATGTTATCTTCAGCCTGGATATCGTGCCCGGCACCCGCGAGATCGTCGGCTCGCTGATGGACATCTCGGCACTCAAAAAGGCCAAGCGCTATGTGTTGGAATCCAAGGCGCAGCTCAGCGCCATCGTCGAGGCCTTTGACGGATTGATCTACGCCTGCACGGCCGATTACCAGATTCTCTACGTCAATGCAAAGATGAGCCGCCAAAGCGGCTACGATGCGGGCCAGAAGCTGTGTTATCGTGCCATTCATGGACGGCGGACACCGTGTTCCTTTTGTCCGATGGCAAAAGTGCAGCAAGGCCGGGTGGTGCGCTTTGACATCACCAACCCCGGTAACGGCCGCTGGTACGCCAGCACCAACACCCCCATTTACCATACCGACAAAAACATATCCCTGCTGGCGATGATTACCGATATTCACGAGCGCAAATTAGCCGAAATCGCACTAAAAGAAAGCGCACAGCGGTTGCACCGCGAAAACCGGGCCCTCAAATCGGGTCTGCGCGAGCGTTTCCGCTTTGGCGATATCATCGGCAAAAGTCCCGTCATGCAGGAGATCTACGAACAGATTTTACGCGCCGCCGGCACCGACACCAATGTCATTGTTTATGGAGAGCCGGGAACCGGCAAAGAGCTGGTCGCACGTGCGATCCACGACACCGGCCCGCGGCGCGCGCGGCGCTTTGTCCCCGTCCACTGCGGCGCAATTCCCGAGCCGCTGTTCGAAAGTGAGTTTTTCGGCTATAAAAAGGGCGCTTTTTCAGGTGCTTACCATGACAAGCCGGGATATCTGGATTATGCGCACCAAGGAACCCTGTTTCTGGATGAAATCGGGGAAATCAATCCGCATATGCAGATGAAGCTGCTGCGCGCCATCGAAGGCGATGGCTATACGCCGGTTGGCAGCACCCAGGTCAAAACATCGGAATTCCGCATTGTCGCCGCCACCAACCGCGATTTGAAGGAGCTGGTTCGACAGGGGTTGGTGCGCCAGGATTTTTTCTATCGCATCCACATCATTCCCATCCATTTGCCGCCGTTGCGGGAGCGCAGGGAAGATATCCCGCTGCTGGCAGATTATTTTTTGGAAAAATACAGCCATGCTGGTTGTCCGCCGTCGCCGGTCGCCGGAAAATTTTACGAGATTCTGCACGGCTACAACTGGCCGGGAAACGTGCGCGAACTGCAAAACGCCATTATCCGCTTTTGTGCCACCGGGAATCTGGATTTTATCGTTTCGTCGGGCAATCGCATGGATGCATGCCATCTGGCCGCAAGTCCCACGCTGCCGATAGCCGACCACACGCTCAAAGAGCACATCCAGAAACTGGAAAAAAGCGTGATTGCCCAGGCCTTGCAGCAGCACCACTGGCATCGCAGCAAGACGGCGGCAATGCTGGGAATCGACCGCAAAACCCTGGCGGCCAAGATAAAGCGGTATCGCCTGATGACCTCTTCACCGCAAAGTTGGTGATGTCGCAAAAAGTCCGGGCTTTCCGCCTGCGCCGTCCGTTTCGGAAGCTGTGCGCCGTTGCACTAAATCCCGGCAACGCGCCGCTTGGCCCTTCAAACAGCCTGGGATTTTTTGGTCAATTTTGCGCAATGCTTTTCGACGCAAAGTAGGGGCATCCGCTCGGGGCCGGCCTTTTACGGACCGATCAAAGTTGAAACACGCATCATTTTGGGGATTTTTTCCTCAATTTGATGTTATGTGTCGTTATTCCGGTGAGTTGGAATTTTATTCGCTGGATGTTGCGAGGAGTTTTTCCCCGCCTGCGCCCTCACCCTATCTCCTCTCTTAACGGATGAATTTACTTTAAATTCCACATAGATAGGCGTATCATGCGCAATGTGGTATAGTTCTTGCTGAGCTTTCCTGTCAAGGTCTTGCACAAAATGCACAATTTTAACAGATCGCATAAATCCCCATGACGCTTTCGCTGATTTTCAAAAAGGACCACCTGGTTTTCGGCTGCGGCAATCCCCTGCTGGGAGATGACGGGTTCGGGCCGGCCGTGATTGAATATATGCAGCATCACTGCCGGGTACCCGAAAACGCCGCGCTGATCGATGCCGGAACATCCATCCGGGATATTTTGTTTGACATTCTCCTATCTTCCAAAAAACCCAAACAGATCATTATCGTCGATGCGGCGGATCAGCCGCACAGGCGAACGGGTGACATATTTGAAATTGACGTGGACCAGATCAGCCCCGCCAAGATCAACGATTTTTCGCTGCACCAGTTTCCGACGACCAACATGCTCAAGGAGCTCCAGGAGGGGACTCGCATCGACGTGCGGGTCCTGGTCGTTCAAACGGGCGCCGTTCCGGATGAAGTGCGGCCGGGGCTTTCAAAACCGGTGGAAGCGGCGATTCCGGATATGAGCCAACGCATTCTAACGCTGATCAAGGAGGATCGTGATGATTGAGATTCGTGTCGGTAAATTAGCCCGGATGCTGGGAGTTCACCGCAATACGGTCAGCAACTGGATCAAAAGCGGAAAATTCAGCGCCCGGCCGACCGTCGGCAGGCGTTATCTGATCGAGCGGGCCGATTTCATCCATTTTTGCCGCAACCAGGGAATTTCAGAGGATATCACGGCACAGTTTGCAAACAGCGGCGGATTTGCCAAGCCCAGGGCGCACGCTGCATATCCCGTGGCCCGCGATACGGATAGGCACACAGAAAAAGGGGGGGGCATGACAGACGGACCCATCGGTTCGGTGATGGTGGTCGGCGGCGGCATCGCCGGCATGCAGGCGACCCTCGATCTGGCCGATTCCGGCTATAAGGTGTTTCTGGTTGAAAAAAGCGCCGGCATCGGCGGTGCCATGGCGCAGCTGGACAAGACTTTTCCCACCAACGACTGCGCCATGTGAATTATCTCACCCAAACTGGTCGAGGTCGGCCGGCATTTGAACGTCGAACTGTTAACGCTTTCCGAAGTGGAAGAATTTTCGGGAAATGAAGGCAATTTCAGTGTCCGAATCAAGAAAAATCCGCGCTACGTGGACATGGACAAGTGCATTGCCTGCGGCCTGTGCATGCAGAAGTGCCCCCGCAAGGTGGACGATGAGTTCAACATGGGTGTGGGCAAGCGCAAGGCCGCCTACATCAAGTACGGCCAGTCGGTGCCGCTGAAGTATGCCATCGATGCCGAGCACTGTATCTATCTGACGCGCGGCAAATGCCGGGCCTGCGAAAAGTTCTGCCCTACCGGGGCCATCAACTTCGAAGACCGTGAAAAACATCTGTCCATCGATGTCGGGGCCGTCATCCTGGCCCCCGGGTTTCACCCTTTCGATCCGTCCGGTTTCGACTTCTACGGATACGGCCGCATCACCGATGTGGTCACCAGCCTGGAGTACGAACGCATGCTATCGGCCAGCGGGCCCTGCATGGGCCATCTGATCCGCCCCTCGGACCATACGGAACCCAAGAAAATCGCTTGGCTGCAGTGCGTGGGTTCGCGCAGCACCAACCGCTGCAAGAACGGGTACTGTTCCAGCGTCTGCTGTATGTACGCCATCAAACAGGCCGTGGTGACCGCCGAACATTTAAATGAGGGCATTCCCCAGCAGACCATCTTTTTCATGGACATCCGCAGCCATGGAAAGGATTTCGAGCGCTACTACGAAACAGCAGCGGCCAAGGGCATCCGGTTCGTACGCGCACGCCCGCACACCATCCTGGCGGGGAAAAACAACATGGGCGTGACCATGCAGTACACGGCCGAGGACGGGCGCATGCACTGCGAAGACTTTGACCTGGCCGTGCTCTCCATCGGGCTGGAGGCGCCCGAAGATGGACCCGTGCTGGCCGCAAAATTCGGTATCGAGCTGAACTCCTACGGCTTTGCGCAAACCACCGATTTCGAACCGGTGCGAAGCACGCGCCCGGGTATTTTCGTCACCGGCGCCTTCCAGGCGCCCAAAGATATCCCCCAGGCGGTCACCGAAGCCTCCACGGCGGCCTGCGAAGCCGCCCGGGCGCTGATGCCGGCGCGTGGCGCGCTGACGCATGAGAAAACCTACCCGGCCGAGCAGGATGTCACGTCCCAAGAGCCGGTCATCGGTGTGTTCGTGTGTTCCTGCGGCATCAACATTGCCAGCGTCGTCGACGTCGATGCCGTGGCGCAATACGCCAGGACCCTGCCGCATGTGGGTTTCGTGGAAAACAACCTGTTTACCTGCTCGGCGGACACCCAGAGCCTGATCGCCGAGAAAATCAGGGAGCATCACCTCAACCGCGTGGTCATCGCCGCCTGTACGCCCAGAACCCATGAGCCGCTGTTCCAGGACACCTTGCGGGAGGCCGGGCTGAACGGCTTTCTGGTCGAGATGGCCAACATCCGCAATCACAACGCCTGGGTGCACCAGGCGCTCCCGGAAGCCGCGACACAAAAAGCCAAGGACCAGGTGCGCATGGCGGTTGCACGGGTGGCCCAAAACGATCCGTTGAGGCAGCTCAAGGTGGACGTGGTGCAGAAGGCCCTGGTGATCGGCGGAGGGGTTGCGGGCATGAACGCAGCGCTGGCGCTGGCCGACCAGGGATTCGACTGCGTGCTCCTTGAGAAGTCGGATCGCCTCGGTGGAAACGCCCGGCGCCTGGCGGCCACCGACCGGGGCCAGAAGGTTGCGCCCATGCTCACGCGGCTCATCGAACGCACCGAGAGCCATGCGCGCATCAAGGTGCTGAAAAAAGCGGTTTTAAGAAGCGCCGTCGGTTCGGTGGGCAATTTCGTCAGCAAAATCGAGGTGGACGGTGACACCCGGGCGGTTACCTACGGCACGGCCGTGGTGGCCACCGGGGCTGCGGAATACCAGCCCCGAGAATATCTCTACGGCCAGGACGAGCGCATCATGACGCACCTGCAGTTCGATGACCAGCTGGCGCAGAACGAAGCCGCCGTCGGAAGAGCCCGCAGCAGCGTTTTTATCCAGTGCGTGGGGTCGCGCGAACCGCAGCGGCCTTACTGCAGCCGCCTGTGCTGTACGCATTCGGTCAAAAACGCCCTCCGCCTCAAAACCTTAAATCCCGAAATGAATGTTTACATCCTGTACCGCGATATACGCACCTACGGCGAACGTGAAGATCTGTACAAGAGCGCCCGCGATCTGGGGGTGATCTTCATTCGCTACGGTCTCGACAGCCAGCCCGTGGTTTCCAGGAAAGGCGATGACCTGTTTGTCGAGGTGTTTGACCCGGTTGCCCAGCTGCCGCTGAAGCTGTATGCCGACTATCTGGTGCTGGCCGCCGCCGTGGTGCCCCACGATCACCAGGCGCTGGTTGAGCTGTTCAAATGCGGGGTCAATGCGGACGGGTTTTTAAACGAAGCGCATCCCAAGCTGCGGCCCGTGGACATGTCGGTGGACGGGCTGTTCGTGGCCGGCCTGTGCCACTATCCCAAACCCATGGATGAATCCATTGCCCAGGCACGGGCCGCCGCTTCGCGGGCAGGCTTGATTCTGGCCAAAGAAGAAATGCAGCTCGATGCCATCAAATCTTATGTCACGGAAAATTGCGACGGCTGCGCCCTGTGCGTGGACGTCTGTCCCTACCGGGCCATCAAGCTTGAGCAAGAGAAGATCGACGGCCGCAGCCATATCGTGACCGATCCGGCATTGTGCAAAGGCTGCGGGCTGTGCGCGGCGACCTGCCCCAAGGAGGGGGTCTATGTACATGGATTCACCCTGCCCCAGTTAAAGGCCCAGGTCGAGGCCCTGCTTGCGGAAGCAACCGCCTGACCGGCGAAGCACGCTTTTGAACCCGTCACGTCGATGCGGCAAAGGAGAAAAGTGATGCCTGAAGATTTCGAACCCGTCATTATCGGTTTTCTGTGCAACTGGTGCGCTTATGCCGGCGGTGACCTGGCCGGCGTGTCGCGCCTGCAGTATCCGCCCAACATGCGGGCCGTGCGGGTGATGTGCTCCGGCATGGTGCACCCGGATATCGTGGTGCACGCACTGCAAAAGGGTGCCGACGGCGCCCTGGTGATGGGGTGACATCCGGGCGAATGCCATTACCTGGAAGGTAATACCAAAGCTTTGGCCCGCGGTGAAGCGATCAAAATCGTGCTGGACGGTCTGGGAATCGATGCACGGCGTTTTGCCATCGAATGGGTGTCTTCTGCCGAGGCGCCGCGCTTTGCCGAAGTCGTTACCCGCTTTACCGAGAAAATCAAAATGCTGGGCCCGAATCTGATATGCAGCCAGCGCGCCCTGAGCCGATGACTGCAGCGATGTACGGGTCAAACGGAGAATCACGCATGAAACAGACAGCCGTTTTGCTGGGAAGGGAACACCGCAGCACATTCAGAGATCACGTGATGGCGCTATTGCCCGCGGGCGGCAACCTGAACGCCTGCCTGACCTGTGGCGCGTGCGCCTCCGGGTGTCCCGCCACCGGTCTCAAGGACATGGACCCGCGCAAATTTTTGCGCATGGCGGCGCTGGGCTTGGATGACCAGGTGACCACGACCCCGTGGGTCTGGATGTGTAGCATGTGCCAGCGCTGCATCTATGTGTGCCCCATGAAAATCGATATCCCCCAGCTGGTTTATTACGCCCGTCAGTCCTGGCCGCGCGAAAAGCGCCCCAAGGGAATTTTGGGCTCCTGCGACATGGCCCTGCGCAGTGACACGTGCAGCGCCATGGGCACCAGCGAGGAGGATTTTCAGTTCGTCGTGGAAGATGTGCTGGACGAATACCGCGAAACCCAGCCGGAATTTGCCCACATGCAGGCGCCCATCAACAAGAGCGGCGCGTATTTTTTCTTAAACCAGAATTCACGCGAACCGGTGACCGAACCGGACGAGATGGTCCCGCTGTGGAAAATCCTGCACCTGGCCGGCGCCGACTGGACCTATGCCACCAAGGGGTGGGCGGCGGAAAATTACTGCATGTTCATGGCCGACGATGAAAACTGGAAACACATTGTCGAAATCAAGAAAAAAGCCGTGGAGGACCTGGGCTGCAAGGTCTGGCTCAACACCGAATGAGGGCACGAACTTTTCGCGGTCCGGGCCGGACTGAAAAAGTTTAACATCCCCTACAATTTTGAAATCCGAAGCATCATCCAATACTACGCCCAGTGGATTCGGGAGGGAAAGCTCAAGGTCAGTGCCGACTGGAACCATGACCTGAAAATCAAGTTTACCATACAGGACCCCTGTCAGTTGGTGCGCAAGAGCTTCGGCGATCCCGTGGCCGAAGACCTGCGTTTTGTTACCCAAGCCGTGGTTGGAGAAGAGAATTTCATCGACATGCATCCCAACCGCTCCAACAACTACTGCTGTGGCGGCGGCGGCGGCTTCCTGCAGTCCGGCTACACCGATGCCCGGCGGGCCTACGGGAAGATGAAAGCCGAACAGATTCTGGCCACGGGTGCGGATTATTGCATCACGCCCTGCCACAACTGTCATGCACAGATTCATGATCTCAGTGACATCCGCAAGCATGCCTGGCAGACGGTGCACCTGTGGACGCTGATCTGCCTGTCGCTGGGGGTGTTGGGGCCCAACGAACGCACCTATCTGGGAGATGATCTGCAGAATGTGGCCCCCTTTCACCCGGAATCGGCCCTGTGAGGACAGATCCGGATTTAAAGCTGCCCCGGCACTTTCGCCTTGTATCCGCAGACTGGAGGGACCATGAAAACCTTTTTCGACTTGATTCAAAGAGTCCAGAAACCCGGACTCTGCCATCGCTGCGGCGGATGCGTGACCTTCTGCACGGCGGTTAATTACGGTGCGCTGGAGATGGATGAAGATGGCAAACCCCGCTATCGGGACATCGACAAGTGCATCGAATGCGGTTTGTGCTACATGATCTGTCCTGAAATTGAAGAACTGGAGGAGGAAACCCGCCAGCGCATCGGATGGAGCGAGCCCATCGGCCGGGTCATGGAAACCACGGTGGCCCGTGCAGCCGATCCGGCCATCCGCCAGCGCGGCACCGACGGCGGTGTCGTCACCGCCCTGCTGGCGCACCTGTTCGATACCGGCCGCATTGACGGTGCCATCGTCAGCAAGCAGGTGGGGCCCTTTCAGCGTGAATCGGTGCTGGCCACTAGCCGCGAAGAAATCCTGCAGGCCGCCGGATTTTTCTTTGACACTTCGCACGGCATGAAAAGTCTGGGCGATGAGTACATGATTCACACTTCCATCGAACAGTTCAGCCCCCTGATCAAAAAGGGCCTGCGCCGCGTGGCACTGGTGGGCACGCCCTGCCAGATCCAGGCCTTTCGCCGAATGGAAACCATCGGCATTGTGCCTGCAGACGCCATTCGTATCTGTCTGGGGCTCTTTTGTTCCGGCAACTTCCTGTTTGGCGAAGCCCAGCGCAAAAAAATCGCCAAAATCGGCGGTTTTGCCTGGGAAGATGTGCGCAAGATCAACGTCAAAGACCAGTTCATGGCGCATCTGAAAAGCGGAGAAGTGCGTACCATCGACATCGATGCACTCGCCGACATGAAGCGCCATGCCTGCCGCTACTGTCCGGATTACAGTTCCCAGTATGCGGACATTTCGTTCGGCGGCATCGGTGCCGAGGAAGGCTGGACCACCGTGATCACGCGTACACCCCAGGGCCGGGCGGCGTTTGCCGATGCCCGTCAAGATGCCCTGGAACAATACAACCCCAAGGACGATCCGGATTATGCCAGTGCAGCCTTGAATCAGGTGCTGCAGGCCGCGGCCAGGAAAAGAAAGGCTGCCCGGGCCTGTCGCCGCGAGCTGGGCCGCCCAGTGGTCGTCAAGCAGTGATACCCGTCTGGACAGGCGTATGCCCACAGACGAAAATTGCGTCAAGTAAGGAGATGTCATGGCGGTTAAAGTTGCGAGCGAATGGTTGAACTCCTGTTCCGGCTGCGAAATTTCAATTCTTGACATGGGCGAACGCCTGCTGGAGGTGTTGAAAGTTGCCGATTTCGTCCACATTCCGGCGCTGATGGACCACAAGTATTTCGGTCAGCAAGGCGACGGCACCCATCTCGAGATCCCGCAAGCGGATGTCGGGCTGATCAGCGGCGGCATCCGCAACGAAGAACACCTGGAGGTGGCCCGCGAAATGCGCAAAAAGTGTCAATTCATCGTGGCGCTGGGAACCTGCGCCACCCACGGCGGGATCCCCGCCTTGACCAACTCGTATTCCAACCGGCAGACCCTGGAGCGCTGTTTTGCAACCGAAACCACCGATGCCAACGATTTTAGTCCCGCCGAAAGCATCCCTGTGTTCCTGGATGCCTGTTATGCCCTGGATGAAAAGATCGAGGTGGATCTTTACATGCCGGGCTGCCCGCCGCACCCGGACCATATTTTTGCGGCCCTGGTGGCGTTGGTAGAAGGAGAACTTCCGGAACTTCCGGGCAAGAGCAACTGCGATACCTGCCCCACGGCCCGCGAGGGCAAGGGGAACCTGAAGCAGCTGCGCCGTTTTCTGCAAGCGCCCCACTACCAGTCGGCGGCCGAGCCGCTGGACAAGATGCGCTGCTTTCTGGAACAGGGAATCCTGTGCATGGGACCGGTCACCCGGGCCGGCTGCGGCGGAGATGAACGCCCGCCACGCTGTATTTCGGCCCGGGTGCCATGCCGGGGCTGCTATGGACCGGTCAAACCGGACGGCAACCAGCAGCTGGACATGCTGAACGCCCTGGCCTCCAACGGCATCGATATCAAATCCCTGCCGGAATTCACTTCACTGCTGCGTTTTTCCGGCGCGCATCAACTGCTGAAACCGATACCGAAGCAGAAGGAGGTATAACTGATGGCACAGGTTATCAAAATACAGCCGATTACGCGTATCGAAGGGCATGCTTCCATCGGCATCCAGCTGGATGACAGCGGCAACGTCGAAAATGCCAGGATGAACATCATGTCCCTGCGCGGATTCGAAAAGTTCATCGAGGGCAAGCCCGCCGAGGAGGTTCCGCGCATCGTCAGCCGGATCTGCGGCATCTGCCCCTGGATGCACCACATGGCCTCCAACAAGGCGGTGGACCGTTGTTTCGGGGTGACACCTCCGCCGGCCGGCCGCAAACTGCGCGAGCTGATGCAAACCATTGCGCATGCCGAAGACAAGCTGCTGCACTTCTTTTTCCTGGCGGCGGCCGACTTCGTCATCGGCCCGGACGCCGATTATGCCGTGCGTAATGTGATCGGCATTGCCAAGGCCAATCCCGAACTGGCCCAAAAGGTCGTGCAGATGCGCTACAAGGCCAAGATGGTCCTTGAAAAATTTGCCGGCAAGGCCATTCACCCCATCGCCGGCGTAACCGGCGGGTTCTCCAAGCCCATGCTGGAGGAAGAGCGCCGGGAGATCCTGGCCACCATGCATGAGCTGCTCGATTTTGCGCTGTTTACTATGGATTTTGCCAAGGAGAAGGTGTTTCCCCCTTACCTGGACACGATTCAGACCCTGGGGGTCATCAACACGGGTTTTATCGGTACGGTGGACGATGCGGGGGCGCTGAACCTCTACGACGGCCGGATTCGCGTCATGAAGCCCGACGGCAGCTATACGGATTTCGATGTGCAGCATTACGCCGACTACATCGGTGAGCATGTGGAATCGTACTCTTACAGCAAAATGCCCTATGCGCGTTTCTGGGACGAGGGCTTTTCGCTGGACCTGGAAGACCCCAAGGGAATTTACCGCGCAAACACCCTGGCGCGCCTCAACGTGGCCGATAAAATGGCAACCCCCAGGGCCCAGGCTGAACTGGAAGAGTTCCGTGAGCACTTCGGCCGTCCGGCCCAGGCGACCCTGCTCTACCACTGGGCGCGGTTGATCGAGGAAGTTTATGCCTGTGAGCACGCCATCGAACTTCTGCAGGATCCCGAAATCACCGATACCAACATCCGCACACCGGCCGAACCACAGGCCGGCACGGGGGTCGGCTCGGTGGAAGCGCCGCGCGGGACCCTGATCCACGATTACTCCACCGACGACAACGGACTGATCACACGCGCCAACATGATCGTGGGAACCACCCACAATATCGGTCCCATGAATATGAGTGTCAATCAGGCGGCCAGGATGCTGATCCATGCCGGCCAGGTGGACGAAGGCATTTTAAACCGCATCGAAATGGCGGTGCGCGCCTACGACCCATGAATTTCGTGCGCCACCCATCGCCTGGACGGCGACCACGGCATTTCCGTCACCATCACGGACGCAAGCGGCAAAGTGCTTCAAACCTGGCCGCGCGCATCGGTTTGAGCCCATCTTGACAGGCGGGAGGCGTTGCGCTAAGGTTGGACCGAACCAAACAGATTGATCTTTGATTTTCTATAAATAACAGCACGTTAATAGATTTCTCCGTAAGTTTTCAAAAAGTTCCGGTAACACCGCGCCAGTCGCGTTTCGCCTGCGCTCCTCCGTCCATCCGGGGCGCCATGCGTTCGTCCGGCTGAATTTCAAAAACGTTGTCGCTGCGCTCCTCAAACAGCTTGAAATTCTTAACGCCGGCCGACCGCATGGCTTTTCTCGCCGGATGCACGATATCGCTTCACCGAAACACGCTTGGCGCTCCTTGGCAATTGCTGCCGGAGGTTTTTGAGAACATACATTTCTCCTGTGATTATTACCCTGCAGGAGGAAATTCGATATGTGCTGCCCGGTAAGGGCCCAACAGCCAAGGGGGGGGGACATGGACGTTCAAAAGAATTGCATGCCTGACAGACAAAAACTGACGGGGGTGTCACGGCGGGATTTCATCAAATTCTGCGGCGTCATGGCGGTGGGTATGGGCCTGCCCGTGGGCATGGGGCCCAGAATCGCCGCCGCCGCCACGGCCCCCCAGCGGCCGCCGGTGATCTGGATACACGGCCAGGAGTGCACCGGGTGCTCGGAGTCCCTGCTGCGCACCTCCCATCCCACCCTGGAGCGCCTGATCCTGGATCTGATCTCGCTGGATTACCACGAAACCCTGGAGGCCGGCGCCGGCCGGCAGGCCGAGGCGGCCTTTGACCAGGCCGTCAAAAAAAGCGCCGGCAGATTCATCCTGGTGGTCGAAGGTTCGGCGCCTGTAAAAGACGGCGGTATTTATTGTAAAATCGCCGGCAAACCCTTTGTGGACATCGTTACGGAAACGGCCGCTAAGGCGGCGGCCATAATCGCCATCGGCTCATGTGCCTCCTGGGGCGGGGTGCAGTCCTCGGCCCCCAATCCCACCGGCGCCACCGGCATCCCCGAAGTGCTCAAGGGCAAAACGGTGGTTACCATTCCGGGCTGCCCGCCCAATCCCTACAACTTTCTTTCGACGGTGCTCTACTTTCTGACCTTCAAGAAACTGCCGGACTTGGACGACCTGGGCCGGCCCAAGTTCGCCTACGGCCGCCTGATCCATGAAAACTGCATGCGCCGGCCGCATTTCGACGCCGGCCGCTTTGCCGAACAGTTCGGCGACGAGGGGCACCGTAAGGGCTACTGCCTTTACAAGCTGGGATGCAAAGGCCCCATGACCTATGCCAACTGTCCGGTCATTTTGTTCAACGACGTGGGTTCCGGCGCCTGGCCGGTGGGCACCGGGCACCCCTGTTTCGGCTGCACCGAAGAGGGAGTGGGATTCACGATTCCCCAATTCACCGAAGCCGATGTGGAAATCGTTACGCCGGCGGCTGCGCACGCGCCCATCACTGTCGAAAAAGGCCGGGGGATGTCCAAGGGTTCGGCCGCCCTGCTGGGGGGTCTGGCCGGAGCGGCCATCGGCGCCGGTGTCATGGTCACCAAGCAGCTGGGCAAGGCCGAGAGCGCCGACGAAAAAGAGGAGTAAATCATGCAGATCAAGAGACGTGATTTTCTCAAGACGGTCGCCGGTGGCGCCGCTCTGGCGGCCGCACCGTCCATCACCATGGCCTCTGATGCGGTCAGACGGCTGCCGGGGGCGGTGGGGATTCTGTACGACTCCACCCTGTGCATCGGCTGCCAGGTGTGCACGGTGGCCTGCAAGGAAGCCAACAATATGCCGCCCGAATTCTCCGGGAACCAGCGGCGCTGGGACAATCCCGTCGACCTGTCCGCGCGTACGCTGAGCATCATCAAGGAATACGAAAGCGGCAACCGGCACCACAAGGATCATGCGCAGGACGGATACGCCTTTGTCAAACGCCAGTGCATGCACTGCGTGGACCCGCCCTGCACCACGGCCTGCCCGGCGTCGGCGCTGACCAAGGATCCGCAAAATGGCATGGTCACCTACAACAAGGACGCCTGCATCGGCTGCCGCTATTGCGAGGTGGCCTGCCCCTTCGAAATTCCCAAGTTTCAGTGGGACCGGCCCTTTCCCCAGATCGTCAAGTGCCAGCTGTGCGCCCACCTGCTGGCCAAAGGCCGCATCCCGGCCTGCTGCCATCAGTGCCCCACGGGCGCTTCACTCTTCGGTCCGGTGGCGGGACTGCTCGCAGAGGCCCGGCGGCGCCAGCAGATGACAGCCGGGAAAACCTACGACTTCCCGCTGTCTTCGCTGGCTTCGGGCAAAACCCGCACGCACCGCGCCGGGAAATACATTCCGCACATCTACGGTGAACATGAAAACGGCGGCACCCAGGTACTCTATCTGGCCGGGGTGAGTTTCGACAAACTGGGGCTGCCGGATCTCCCCGAGCGCCCCTACACGGCCCTGGCTCGAAGCATTCAGCACACGCTCTACAGAGGGCTGGTGGCGCCCATCGTGGTTTTCGGCGGCCTGATGGTACTGGTCGCTCGGCGCACAAAAGACAAGGAATAGGATCTGCCGGTGGTGTACGCAGATTCATCCGGCCTGCATGCAAGGAGGGACATATGAGAGCAGCAAGACCGCTGGGCGGCAGGGTCGTTTCGCGAACCTTTCTGGCGGCGCTGGTGATCGTGCTGGTGGCGCTGTACTTTCTGGCCAAACGGTTCATGTTCGGCCTGGGGGCCGTCACCAATTTAAATGACGGCTATCCCTGGGGCCTCTGGATCGCCTACGATGTGGTCACGGGCACGGCCATCGGCTGCGGCGGCTATTCCATGGCGCTGTTGGTCTATGTTTTCAACAAGGGCCGCTACCACCCGCTGGTGCGGCCGGCGGTCATGACCAGCATGTTCGGCTACACCCTGGCAGGCGTGGCGGTGTTTTTCGATATCGGCCGCTACTGGCATATCTACAACCTGTTTCTGCCGTGGTATGCCAATCCCGATTCGGTGCTGCTGGAAGTGGCGCTGTGCATTGCGCTGTACAGCCTGGTGCTGTGGATCGAATTTGCCCCCACTTTTTTGGCCCATTGGCATGCATCGCGGTGGCGGACCCGACTCGACAGGGCGATGTTCGTCTTCATCGCCCTGGGCATCCTTTTGCCCACCATGCACCAGTCTTCGCTGGGCACCATGATGATCGCCGCCGGCCAGAAGCTGTCGCCCCTGTGGCAAACGGCCTGGCTGCCGCTGCTGTTTCTGATGACGGCCGTCATCATGGGATACGCGGCCGTGGTTTTCGAATCCACCCTGTTGGCCAACCGTTACGGGCTGCCCGGCGAAAACCGCATCCTTGGCAAATTGTCCGGCGGCGTCGTATGGCTGGTGGCCGGCTATCTGGTGGTCCGGTTTGCCGATGTGATCCTGCGGGGGCAACTGGGTCTGGCGTTCAAAGGCGACTTGGCGGCCAATATGTTCTGGATCGAAAATGCGCTTTTCCTACTCCCCCTGGTGATGCTGGCGGGAAAATCCGGCCGCGGCAGGCCGCGCGTGCTGTTTCTGGCGGCGGCGTCACTGCTGCTGGCCGGCGGTGTGTACCGCTTTGACTGCTACCTGATCGGTTTTAATCCGGGCAACGGCTGGCATTACTTCCCGGCGGTGCCGGAAATCGTGATTACCCTGGGACTTATTTCCGTAGAGCTGATGGCCTACCTGTGGTTTGTCAAGCGGCTGCCGGTGTATCGGGAGGCCTAAAGGGCATTTGAGCAGGTATTCTATTAAGGAGACGCAAGATGGCAAAGAGAATCGTCGTTGATCCCATCACGAGGATAGAAGGGCATCTCAGAATTGACTGCGAAATCGACAGAGGCAAGGTTGTCAACGCCTGGTCTTCCGCCCAGATGTGGCGCGGCATCGAGCAGATCCTGGCCGGGCGCGACCCACGCGAAGCCTGGATTTTCACCCAGCGCATCTGCGGCGTCTGCACCACCGTGCATGCCATGGCTTCGGTGCGCGCCGTCGAAAATGCACTGAAGCTGGAAGTGCCTTTGAATGCCCAGTACATCCGTAACCTGATCATCGGTGCCCACGGCATCCACGATCACATCGTGCACTTTTACCATCTCTCGGCCCTGGACTGGGTGGATGTGGTCTCCGCCCTCAAAGCCGACCCGCAAAAAACCGCCAAGCTGGCCCAAAAGCTGTCGCCCTGGCCACACAACGGCTACCAGGAGCTGAAAACCACGCAGGAAAAACTCAAGACCCTGGTCTCCTCCGGCCAGCTGGGTATTTTCGCCAGCGGCTACTGGGGCCACCCGGCCATGAAACTGCCGCCTGAGGTTAACCTGCTGGCCACCCATCACTACCTGCAGGCCCTGGAATACCAGCGAAAAATCAACAAGGCCGTGGCGATTTTGGGCAGCAAGACGCCGCATATTCAGAACCTGGCGGTGGGCGGCGTGGCCAACCCCATCAATCCGCAGAGCCAGTCCACCCTGACCGTGGAGCGCCTGGTTTACGTCAAGAAGTTCATCGATGAAGTCGGTGATTTCATCAAAAACGTCTACATGGTGGACGTGGCCGCCGTGGGAGCCATGTATGCCGACTGGACCACTTACGGGGCCGGTGTTACCGATTACCTGAGCGTACCGGACATGCCGCTGGATACGGCCGGCACGCGTTTCGAACACCCCGGAGGCTATATGCCCGGCGGGGATCCGGCCGAATTCGAACCCATTCGTTCTTTCGACGATGATTTGTTCGGCAAGAACGTCAAGGAGAGCATCAAGCACGCCTGGTACAAGGGGGACTGGGACCGCCATCCCTGGGATGAAGAAACCGTTCCCGAGTATACCGATTTCCAGGACAACGGGAAATATTCCTGGATCAAGTCGCCGAACTTTAAAGGCAAACCTGCCCAGGTGGGGCCGCTGGCAAACGTGCTGGCCATGTATGCCGCGGGCCATGAGCCTACGCGCAGACACGCCGGCCGAATGCTTAAAACCATCAACAGCGTGCTGGCGCTGACGGGTTCCACGACGCGCGTTTCGCTGGCTGGGCTGCAGTCCACCATCGGCCGGCATGCCGCCCGGGCGGTGCGTTGCGCGGTATTGCATGATACGATCGTCAAACACTGGCAGCTGCTGGTGGACAACATCGGCAGAGGCGACTACAAGACGTTCAATGCGCCGGTTTTCCCCAAGGGCGAACAGCAGGGATTCGGATTCCACGAAGCGCCGCGCGGGACATTGTCGCACTGGGTGGTGATCCGGGACGGCAAGATCAAGAACTACCAGTGCGTGGTGCCTTCCACCTGGAACGCCGGTCCGCGCAGCAGCCAGGATCAGCGGGGGCCCTATGAAGCCTCCCTGATCGGCAACCCGGTGGCGGATCCGCAAAAACCGCTGGAGGTCGTCCGCACCGTGCACTCGTTTGATCCCTGTATCGCCTGTGCGGTTCACATGGTGGACATGCAGCACAACGAGATCGTCAGGGTGCGGGTGTTTTGAACCTCGGCGGCCATACCGGTATGCCGGACGGTCCGGCGGTGGGTCTGAGTGTAGATGACCGGGCCGGTGATCCGCCAGGTGTTCTGGTGCTGGGACTGGGCAACGTGCTGCTGTCCGATGAGGGTGTGGGGGTAAAGGTCGTGGAAGCGCTGCAGCAGCGCTTCCGCATACCGGCCGCCGTCGAGGTTGTCGACGGCGGGACCATGGGCATGGACCTCATCCCCTATTTTGAAAAACGCCGCCACGTGATTCTCGTCGATGCCGTGCGCAGCGGGGGTGCACCGGGAAGTGTGGTCAAAATCAAAGACCCGTCGGCGTACCTGAAAAAGCGCATGTCACCGCACCATATCGGGCTGAGCGATGTGTTGGCCTTTGCAACCCTTTCCTATGGGCGCCTACCCGCCATTACCCTGCTGGGCATGGAGCCGGCGCGCGTGACCCCCGGGCTCGACCTGTCAGTCGCTGCGGCACGCAACTTCCGGCACCTGGTGGAGCAAGTCGTCGCCGAACTGCAGGAACTGGGCATCCGGCTCGAATAGCGTCGTCCCGTATCCCGCCGGCGGCCTTCCGGGCGTCGGCTTTCGATCCGGATGCCGGGGGCACGCCGATCTCGGGATCGGCGGTGAACGGAAGGCCAAAAAAGGGAAACCGGAACACGCCGCAGTTCCCCGACATGAAATGGCTGGTACGCCCGGAGGGATTCGAACCCCCGGCCTACGGATTCGAAGTCCGGCGCTCTATCCAGCTGAGCTACGGGCGCAAATCATACCGAGCGGTGCCTGCTTCTATAAAATTCCTGCCTGAAAAGTGATCTTCCGGTCAAAGGGTAACGCCCGGTACATAAAAATGGGGTGAGTGAAGGGACTTGAACCCTCGGCCACCTGGGCCACAACCAGGTGCTCTACCAACTGAGCTACACCCACCATAATTGTCCTCTGTCTCTAACAGAATGCGTGCCGGAATTCAATAGCCTTTTGATGCCATTACAGACGAATCAGGATATGCCTGCCGACCTGCATTCGGCAAAGGATGCGGCCGGCTGAAAGCGTCGTTTTCGGGCAGTCGCCGCTGGCCACAGGAAAAATGATGGTCACCGGTCATCCAGCTTTCGGGCCGCGGGCCTGCGGCCGGTCGTGTTTTCCGGCAATGACCGCGGCCCTGATGCTCCTTTGCACTTAAACTCGTTATTGACCCCATCGCGCTTCTCCGTTATGATTTCGGCCGCATTGGCATGGTGACCCGCGTTTTTCAATTGGTAAAACCGCCAGAGGGCCGATGAACCGTTTTTATATCTTCTTGCTGCGAATTTTTCTGGGGGCCTTTTTTGCCGTTGTGCTGATGCGTTTTTTCTACCCCGCAGCCGGCGCACTTTACGTAGCCGGACTGGGGGCTTTTCTGGTAGGGTTGGCCTACCTGCTGGAAGCCGGCCGCAACCGGTCCGGCAAGGGTTAAGGAGTCATGCAGCGGTGAAACAGATTATCCTGGGTACCGCCGGCCATATCGATCATGGTAAAACGTCATTAATCCGTGCACTTACCGGTGTAGACACCGACCGGCTCAAGGAAGAGAAGCTGCGCGGCATTACCATCGAACTGGGGTTTGCGGGGTTCGATCTTCCCGGTGGGCAGCATCTGGGCATCGTGGATGTCCCCGGCCATGAAAAATTCGTCAAAAACATGGTGGCCGGTGCCACCGGCATCGATATCGTGGCCCTGATCATCGCCGCCGATGAAGGGGTCATGCCCCAGACCCGCGAGCATATGGAGATCTGCAGCCTGCTGGGTATCCGGTACGGCCTGGTGGTGCTCACCAAAATCGATCTGGTGGATGACGAGTGGCTCGAACTCGTCACCGAGGACATCCGTGATTTTACACGCGGCACGTTCCTGGAAGAGCGGCCCATCATTCCCGTTTCCTCGGTGACCGGCCAGGGAATCGACGCCTTTGTCGACACCCTCGACCGCCTGAGCCGTGAGGTCCCCGAGCGGCACGCCAGCGGCATTTTCAGGTTGCCGGTGGACCGCGTGTTCACTATGAAGGGGTTTGGTACGGTCATCACCGGCACGCTGATTTCAGGCCGTATCCGTAATGCCGACTCCGTAATGGTCTATCCGTCCGGGATAACTTCCAAGGTGCGCGGCATCCAGGTGCACAACCGCAGCGTCGAGGAAGCCGTGGCCGGCATGCGTACGGCGATCAACTTCCAGGGGCTTGAAAAATCCGGTGTCAAGCGCGGCGAGGTGGTCTCTGTGCCGGACGCGCTGTCCGTCAGCTACATGCTGGATGTGACGCTGAACTACCTGCGGGCAAACCGGAAACCGATGAAGAACCGTACCAGGGTGAGGTTTCATACCGGGACCAGTGAGATTTTCGGCAATCTCATCCTGCTCGAAGGCGATGAAGTCAATCCCGGTGAATCCACGGTCGCCCAGGTGCGCCTGGACACCCCGGTGGCGCTCATCCGGGATGATCGCTACGTCATTCGCAGCTACTCGCCGGTACGCACCATCGGCGGCGGACGCGTGCTCAATCCGATTCCCGAAAAGCATAAGCGCTTGAATGCCGAGGTGATCCGATCATTAAAGCGCCTGAAGGACCGCCCGCCCGCTGAAATCATCGACCAGCATGTGGAAAATTCAAGCTACCGGGGGCTTTCTTTCAGCCAGCTGAGGCTGATGACCAATTTGTCCGAAAAGCAGCTTCAGCAGCATGTCAGTGAACTTTTGTCCAAGCGTTGTCTGGTGCAAGTCGACCGTGACAGCCGCCGCTATGTTCACCAGTATGCCGTGGAGGAGGCCGCGCGCCGCATGCTCGAACATCTGGAGACCTTTCACCGCGCCCATCCGCTGAAGGCCGGAATATCCAAAGAAGAGTTGAAATCGCGGTTTCCAGCGAATGTGCAGGGGAAGTTGTTTACCCTCGTTTTCAATCAGCTGATCAAGCAGCAGCGGATCCGGCAGGAAGACAATACCGTGGCCCTGGCCACACACCGGGTCTCACTGGGCAGCGACCAGGCCGACGCACGACGGAAAATCTTGGATATATATCGCAAAAGCGAACTGACTCCCCCGTATTTCAAAGAAATCGTCAAAAGCCTGGGGATTGATGCCGGTCAGGCCGAAGCGGTCTTGGTGCTGCTGCTGGATGAGGGCGTGCTGGTCAAGGCCAAGCCGGACCTCTATTTCCACCGCCGGGCGATTCAGCGCCTGCGGGAGCGCATTACCGAATTTCTGAGCGACCACGGCCAGATGACGACGCCGCAGTTTAAGGATATGACTGGCGTTTCGCGTAAATATTTGATACCGTTACTGGAGTATTTCGATGCCAGCCATGTGACCATTCGGGTTGGCGATGTGCGCAAACTGAGAAGCGGCTGACGGGCGCTGCTGACAAGACAGCACGCGAGGACAGGCGGGAGAGAGGGCATGGCCAAACCAGATTCACACGAAGACCGTTCGTCGAAGAAATCGAAACCCAGATCCTTTTTTTCCATTCGCAATGGTGTCATTCTGTTGCTTGCCGTTGGCTTTCTGGCGGTGGGCGCCAGAATGCTCGGGCTGTTCGGAAAGCCTGCTGCCAGTGAAAATGTCGTGGCAATCCAAGACCAGCCGATTCGCAATGAGCGGGAGCGTGCGCCCCAGGCACGGTCTGTCGAATCTTCGAGCGCCCAAGCGAACACCCATGCCGCCGCCGGCAAAACAGCGGCGGACCTGATGGACAAGAAATTTATCGCGCTGGCAGAGACACTGACTGCCGGCCAGGCCGTCGAGCGCCTGAAGGAAAAAGAGATCGACGCCGAACATCCGGAGCCGGTCTATGTGATCGACTCTTTGGGACGCCTGGTGGGTGAATGCGCGCCGGGAAAAGTGCTGATAGCGCCTGAAGATACGCCCCTCAAAGAGATCATGGTGCCAAATGTCAAGGCGCTGGAGATCAATACCGCAGCCGCCGAGGTTGCCACACGGATGCAGCAGTCCAACGCCCCGGTGATGCCGGTGGTCGATATGGCCGGGCGCCTGGTGGGGCTGGTCTCCTCCGAAGCGCTGAAAGCGCGTGCGGCAAGTGAAGCTACGGCTGCAGCCGGCAGCCAGCATGCAGAAAAGCGGAACCGTGCGTCCGACGGCGAGGTTCAGGCGGCGCACGCAAAATCACCCGCGGCGGCCGCCCCGGCCGGCGAAACTGCACAGAGCGCCGAAAAGCACGAAACCGTCGCCGATGAGCATGCCAGAAAAGCCGGAACTGCCAAGCAAGCGTCCGTACGGAAAGCCGCAGAGGAAGGCGAAACTGAGGCCACTGCAGGCGAACAGGCCCATGCCGCCAAAGCAGCCAAGGGTGAAGAAGCCGAGCGGCGGGTTCATGAACCCGCCGCCGAAGCGGCCAAGGCTAAAGGCGTGGCCTTCGTGGAAGCCGCCGTCAAACCGCTCAAGCATGAGCTAGAAGATCGGTTTTGGGGGTGGCGGCCCAACGATATCCTGGATTTTACCGACAACGTGAACCAGTTCCAGCTGGGTGTGCTGGAGGTGACGCGGCGCACTGCTGTGGCCCTGGCCGAGAGGATTTCACGCACGGGCACCATCGAAGCCTTTGACGCCAATGTTCAGAACGCCATGAATTGGTTCATGGTCAAATCGAACCGCTACTGGCTGCCGTCACCCGAATACAAGTACCGTGCCGGCATCAAGGAACTGGAGAAATACAAGGAGCGGCTGCAGCGCGGCGAAGCAACCTTTTACACCCGCCAGGACAACCTGATACCGCTGCTGGTGGCTTTTAAAGACCTGCTGGGAAGCTGTGAAGAAAACCTGGTCAAGTCCAAAGAGGAAGACGGCAGCCCGATCAGCTTTTTCAAGGCCGACGACTACTTTTATTATGCCCAGGGTGTTGCCAGTGCCATGCATACGATACTGGAAGCGGTTGCCGAGGATTTCAAAGTCACCGTGGAGTCGCGCCGCGGTATGCAGGAGTTGGAGCACGCCATCCACTGGTGTCATGCCGCCACCGAAATTCACCCCTGGCTGATTTTAGACAGCAGCCCCAGCAGCATTTTCGCCAATCACCGCGCCAACCTGGCGGCGCCTATCAGCCATGCCCGGTTTCACCTGGGCGTGCTGATCCGTACCCTGTCGACCTGAAGCAGGCGCGGCCAAAGTCCGCCGTCCATGATGCGCCACGGAACTCGCGGACGCCGTGCAGCGTTTGATCAGAGGCGATCCTTTGATGGCTGCAGCCAAGTGGTCCTGCGATCGGATGCGCTGCAGAAGAAAAACGTCACCCACGTTTTCAGACCTGAATCTTGCACAGACAATTTTGAAAACTTATAAAATTGTAATGTTATCTCATGGTTGTCTATGGATGCAGCGCGATATTTTTTAGCGTCATTGGTATGTTCGGAAACCTTCCATTTT
>Ga0256841_1000328_pt1 | contig 50960 bp, 44 predicted proteins | sample 356308metaG_FD_185971 | JGI IMG/M metagenome (GOLD analysis project Ga0256841, IMG submission 185971) | Hydrothermal vent microbial communities from Mid Atlantic Ridge, Atlantic Ocean - 356-308 | ecosystem: Environmental > Aquatic > Marine > Hydrothermal vents | place: Atlantic Ocean: Mid...
GCTGATAAATTTGATAATATCAGTCTGTTGAATCGATTCGCGTTGGACCATCTCATGCTCCCCAGTTCAGTTTGGATAAGCATGATCCCATCGCGGTAAAATGGCAAGAAATGAGGGGATCTCTGAGCACCTACCCGATATTTATTTGAGATAATGCATATCCACTTCGTTAATTTTTTTTATCAGTCGTTCGTTCCATGCATTCAACCCCAATTTTCTCGAAAGAAATTCAAATACAAACAACCTCAAACCATAACGGCGAATTCTAAATTTGTACTTGAAGATACGGTTTTGCACGTCAAGATAGAGCAACTCAAAATTATTTGGTATGTAGGGTGGATAACCACTATTCTCATAACCCATTTTTTCCAGCTCTCTTCCAAGGCGGTATTCCAGCAGCTGGACTTCTTTACGTGTCTGTTTCCGTTTCCACTGATAGACAAGAGAAGGATCAGGAAGGTCATATGTCGTATACTGTGGATAGTCCAACATCTGATCATTGTATTCCAGCCCAAGGAAACGGCAAATTTCTGTTAACACCTCTCTAGTATCGGTTATGATATCTTCGAATCTGACTTGTATATACTGCTCGCTTCTGAGCGTTGACTCCAGTTCTTGCCAATCACATTCGCTCTTTTCCCAGAACTCCAGCCCATGATAAACGTTGCCCGCCCAGCCCATACCGATTGCCGACCTTGCAACATCACGTGGATCACGCAGAATATGGATGAATCTGGCATCGGGTATGATTTCCGGCACGCGGTAAAAATGTCGATGCAAGTTAATTACATTGATTTTGCTCTCGATGGTTAACTGATCGATAAAGCCACGTACCGTGACTGCCGGCTCCTCGTCTTTCGAGAAATGCAAACCTGACTGATTATACACTCTATCGAGTTTCAATAATCTTGAAAATTCTTCATTACTCGTCTTCTCACCATTATCTTTATAAAGATAGTCAAAAATAAAGTCATATTCACCTGGGGCGTTGATACATGGATGGTATGCCAACATCAAACCAAGCACTGTGGTACCCGATCGAAGTGGACCACAGAGAAATATCGGCGCAGCACTATTATCTTGCTTTTCACTATCGCTGTTCATTGAATAATCCCAGTACCGTTGAAACAAGCATTCCCGTCAATCCACCCAATATCATGAACGGTATGAATCGAATTTCATGCTTCAAAGAAAGTATTTTCAGCCTGGAAAGATACCAACTGGCGAGCAAATATTTTGGAACAAAAAGAAGTGCGATTACCCAAACAGCAGCGTACAAGCCGCCTATTGAATAAGCCATCGGAAGTCCAACGTACAGAAATATTGTTTGTATCCCTGTTACTACCGAAAGCCATTTTGAATTGCCAGTTGCCAGAAATACCTGCTCAGAGAGTATCGAACCGACCCCGATTACCGAGAGCCCTAGGATTTCAAGCATCCATCCTGCATGGGAGTATCGTGGATCATACAGAAAGTTGATGATTGACGTGCCAGAAATGAATAGTAGTCCTGCAACAGTAAATGCCACGACATCAACTCTTGCCCTAAGTCTATAATACTGTGATTTCAACTCCTGCGGTTCCTCTCTCGCAACCTTGCTAAGGATTGGAAACAGCACAGTTCTACTCAACTTTCCAAGGCCCAGCAGTACCGCACTCGCAAGGAAATAGGCGATGCTATATACCCCTAGTTGACCGGCATCCACCAATCCACCAAGCAGGATACGGTCACCCTGATTGAGGACAAATCCCGCCAATGATGAAAGCAGTACCCATTTTCCAAAATGGATAATTTCGTCCATTGAGTCCTTACTCAGTTGCAATTTGTGTTTTTCTCCAGGAAACCAGTCGTGGCTAAGAATTGTCCTGACAACCGAGGTTATGATTACACCTATCGCGAGAGACCAGATATTCCCAAAACGCCAAGCAATTACGATCATCACCGACAATCCCGCTGTCTGACTCACAATTTCGAGCATGGCTATCTTACGTACTTGCAACCGCCTGTTGGCCAAATACATCCTCGTGGATTCGAGGCCGTTAATAACAGGCACGATTGCCACTACCAACAGTACGTCTACGAGCAATTTGTTCCCATACACCGTGGACGGACTCGTCCAACCGTTCGAAATAGCCCAACCCAAACACAGTGCAACTGCAAGCATCACTCCTGCCAAAACAATCCCGCGGATGATCTGAATCGTCCAAGCCGTGTTAAGAAATTCGGCACGATCACCACGACGGCTTTGTACAATTGACTGTAATAATCCAAGATCTGACATCATCGTCAATCCAATCATGACAACAGTCACGATGCCCATGATTCCAAAATATTCTGGAAGCAATAGTCGCGTCAGCACCAGGTTGCCGGTAAAGCGCACTGTCTGACCGACGACAAACCCTCCTACCGTCCATAGACTTGCGCTTTTGACATTTTGGCGGGAATATTCAGACATTCTGCATCTTGTTTCGCTATACTTCAGACGGACCATTCAATATACAGACGCTACAAAATGCCAGAAACAATTCGCGCCACCCTGTTCATTCTGTTTGCCGTCTCTGTTGCGTATCTCTTTTTCAAAAAATCGATACTGACAGTCGCTCCTGATTTACCGTGCAATAGACTGCTGATTCTCTACGGTTCGGCATTGCTTCTGGCTGCCATATTACCCGGTTTCTGGATCTTTTTGATTACACTCTTTTTGATCATCTGGTTCTTCTCTCCGAGGGACGTCGATTCACGCCTCCTTCTTTTTCTCTGCCTCATGCTAGCGCTTCCAAATTTATGGTTGGATATACCCGGTTTTGGAGGAATGCGGTTTTTGATGACAATGAGCTACCCGCGATTTCTGATTATCGTCTTGCTGTTAACATTGTTGTTTCAACCAGCCGCAAAACATCGTCGATTTGGCGCACTTAGATCGGATTACTATCTAACAGCCTATCTGCTCTTGCGCATTATTCTCGGTTTTCGAGAGGACACGATAACGAACGGCTTACGAGAAGGAGTAATATTGTTTATCGATGTCATTCCAATCTACTATGTAATGAGCCGATACATCCAAGACACGCAACAGTTACAAAAACTTCTCGTCTTATTTGTATTTATCCTGTTATGCCTCTCCTTAATTGGCATGATGGAAACCGTGAAGAACTGGCATCTCTACAATCCCTTCATACACCATCTTGGTACCCGTAATCCGCCCGCCCTTTATCTGGAACGCAGCGGTCTACTCCGTGCCAGCACCATTTTTTACACACCAATCGCTTTAGGCTTTGCCGTGACACTGGCGTATGGCGCTTATCTGCAATTTCGACCTTCACTCACCAATCCTGTCGGAAGACTTGGCATACCGCTATTGCTTCTTGGTGGTCTCGCGGCCAGTCTTTCGAGGGGCCCATGGGTTGGTTTTGCCCTGTTGATTTTCGTTTACACCCTCTTGCAGCGAAACGCCATCTCCCGAGTCATCAAGGGCTTTTTCCTAACTCTATTGTTTCTGCCAATAGCTTCGCTTACTCCTTTCTGGGACAAATTCATCAATCTTTTGCCATTCATCGGCTCTGTCGAACATGAAAACATTACGTATCGCCAGCGCCTGATCGACAATGCATGGCTCGTTTTCCAAAAATACCCCTTGTTCGGTTCGCCGAACTATCGCAACGAACCTGAGATGCTGAAGATGATTCAAGGGCAGGGTATCATCGACGTTGTAAATTCCTATATTCGAATAGGTCTCGAAAACGGTGCAGTTGGACTGTTTTTCTTTGTTGCCTTCTTCATTTGGTTATTGCGAAACAGCTACCGTCTCAGCCAACACGTGGCAAATCACGATCCGCAACTTCAGCACCTAGGGATTTGCTTCACGGCCATGACCGTGAGCACCATGTTCATAATTTCAACGGTAAGTTCTATTGACTATATCCCGTATCTTTACTGGATGCTTTCTGGCCTCGTTGGGGCCTATATTTTTATCACACGGGAAAAACTCGAAGGTCCAGAATCACAAAAGACATGAGTTTCATTCTGCTTTTGTTATGTGGCAACGTTCCAATAGGCTGTTGAATACTCCGATTTTTAACAACCAGTGTGTGATGCAAAGATGAATCGCCATCACCAATGATCTCAAATCATCAAAAACAAACAGGAACGAGGTACCGCATTTTTCCGCTTTGAAGACGCCCAATGTTTTCATAAAGACTGTTAATATCGATATACCAGACTGTCGCCTCAACATCCATCCCACCAGCATTCTCTGCCTTTGGAAAAATCACGGATCGCACGGATTTTTGGCGATCCGGTATCTTGCAGATTATCCATTGCACCCCAACTTCCCCATTTCGATGCCGGATAAATATCATTGTAATACATAAACAATCCACCACCATTCTCTTTCCACAGTTCGAGAATTTTTCGCGTCAGCGTGTACATATATTCCGAACGGTTGAACTGGAGATGGAAATGTATAAATGCAGGGTCATCCTGTATTTTGCTCCCATTACCGGTAACATGTTGGCCGCCTTCATAAGCAAGAAGTGACATCCCGTAACTCTTCGCAATAGCCGCAAAATAGGAGATCGTGTCCGCAACGCCCTTCAAGGTTCGCTCACATCCGAAATGACGACCGTCCAATGCTTGTTCAAAAGCCTTTTTCATACCACCATCCGGCTCGGCAAACCACTTGCGGATTGTTTCGTACCGTGCCGGCCTCTTCCAACCCGCATTTCCATCAAGGCAGCCTGTGAAGTAACCAGTAATTGCAATCGCATCAATCCCATTTCGATAACACGGGCCGTTACCTTCTTTATCCCACGAGGGGCACTCCAGTGCCGCTTTCTCCAACCCCCGCCAGCCCGGGTGAATCCCCAATACACACTGAATACGTGAATCCTCACCTGAAAATATCTTTTTCCATATCTGACAAAGTGTCGCAGTACGCATCCCATGCCATTGCATCCAGTGATTTCCTTCCCTGCCCCAACGACTTTTTGCCTGCTCCTTTGCATAGTGTGCCTGCTTGAATCGCCAGTTCCAAACTTCATTACTATGCTCCACATAAATCGTGGACTCCTTGTTGAGATTCGTTCTCACAAGCAATGCCATATTCCGGATGTAATCATCATTCGCCTTGTGTGGCATATTGAACCATGGGTCAGCGTGGATACGATTCGCCAGGCTTACCAGAATTTCTAGGGGGACACCACGCCATTGCCAGGTATAATCGTCAGGCCGAGGACGTCGGGACCAGGCATCCTGATCTGAACCATTTGTACCCATCCAGTCCATAAACCGAATCGCTCGAAACCGCTGCACATATTTCAACCAAAGGGGATTGAAAACTTCTCCTTTTTCGTACTCCGACAGATATTTTATTGGAATGATCCGGATGTTTCGCACCGGATCTTCAGGATTGGTTTTAAGCAAGCGCAAAATTGCATGCCCGTTTATTTTCTGACTAACACGGACTATATCTTCTCCCGTTCTTATCCTTCGAATTCTGCGCGCAATTCCGGCATAGTCGATTTTCCCCTTGCCATCGTAGCGCACCACAAATTCAGTAAAGGGGAGGGGTTGTTTGACTGTCAGGAATATAAGATCCGCCCATTGGCGCGGCTCCAGTGTTCGCACCCAGCCGTGCTCATCGAGTATCAACATCCCTCCCTTACCCCATGGACGGTTCCTTCTCTGTGGAATCCAGGGCCTGGCCTGTTTCATCAAATCAAGAAAGGGCATCTCCGGTGACCAATCAGCGATCCCGTTCAAATTGATTCCCAATGGATACTTTTCCAGGTCAACCGCATATGCTGCGGTCATTGACATATACAACAGCAGACTCGCCAGGCAAACCACTTTCAAATCTCGCATGATCATGACACAACCCAAACGCACAAACTCAGTCATTTTGAATGGCTCAGCTCAATGACGCCTTTCGATGTGTCGCCATGCATCAAGGCGTCCTTCAAGTATCGCCATGAATGTTGATTCCTTGTCACCAGCGAGCACTTTAGAACGTGGCAGATACCACCGATTTGCCTCTTTGCTCAGAGCACCCGTAACGGAACTGAAGGCAAGCGTATAGCCGGCCTCTTCCACCAAGGCCCATTCACGTTCCGAAACCGCCGCCGGCGTTCCGTATGGATAACAGAAGACCCTGCATGGCTTGCCTGTCGCTGATTCAATCTGTCTGCGCGATTCTGCAATCTCCTCTCTTGCCGATTTCTCATCCAATCGCGAAAGAACGGGATGCGTCTGCGAATGACTTCCCAGCATGCAACCCGCTTGGGACAATATTTCAAGATGTTTCCATCCCATGAATGGACCTTCCGCCTCGAATCCGCTATCCCGTTCACCATCCCCTATTTCCACAAACCTTGGACAAACAAACATGGTTGCAGGAATGGAATAGCGGTCCAAGACAGGTAAGGCGTGCTTGAAAACATCCATAAATCCATCATCGAACGTCACGACCACTGATCGTCCAGCCAACTCTCGATTTCCGTCAAGCCATTCTGCAACGTCCGACAAACCGACCGGATTCCAATCCGTCCGAAGACAACGCATCTGCATCGCAAAATCTTGCACGGAAACCGACCATCGATCACGTGGCTCCGGTTCAACTCTGTGATAGCAGAGCACACGCGGACAGTCTTTTACATTAGATGGCGCGAAACGAACCACACCCGCGAGCATGCTTCGCAACAAGGACTGTATACCTTCCTTGTTCATTCCAAGATCTTAATCCGACACTGGCTTGCCATGGTTTCGTTCCCAAAGCAGCACATTCAGAAGAAATCGGGGGATCCCGACAAAATACCGCTTCCATTTATGCGGCTGCTGAATGGTGATAAACAACCATTCCAGACGCATCTTACGCAGCCATACAGGTGCCCTGCGCAAGTCCCCTGCAAAATAATGTAGAAGTCCGCCAACAGCGAGGAACACCGTATGGTCAAATCCAAACCGTTCACGTGCGCGTGCGATGAAGTGGATTTGTCGCGGATTCCCCATTGCTACTAGCACGATATCTGGTCGAAGGCCCTGGATTTCCCGAATCAAGTATTGTTCCTCTTCGTCCTGCAAATATCCGTGGTGACAACCAACAAAGTCCAGCTTCGGGAACACCCTTGCCATCGCAGTTACCGCGGCCTGAAGAATGTCATCTCGTGCGCCGATCACATAAACCCTTGTTCCTTCGGGCACATTTTTTAGCAGCAGTGGAACAAGATCCGTACCATTGAGGTTGTCCGGGAATGGCAAACCTTGGCGGCGGGCCGCCCAAGCCAGACCCGCGCCGTCGTTATACACTTCCATTCTGTCATTGAGTAACGCGCGAAATTCCGCATCGCGGACTACCAGATTCATCGTGGACATATCCGGAAAGCAGATCCCGCCTCCCGGCCCACTGCCAACCCTCTGCAACAGGCGATCGAGCAATTGATATTGTGTCATGCGCGGAAAGCGCACACCCAAGATGTCAACCGTCCTATACCTGTCCTGTGACAAACTATTTTCCATGGATTCGATCTTAACCCATAAAAACGTCTTCTGCGCTTTTCTACTCCTCTGCCATCCGACGTATGACCAATGACCTACAAGGTCCTTGACCCATATCTTTTTTCACCCAAGCGCATCCACACTCCAGCATCGTCCTTTCACTCATTTACCCTACACAGATTTCAATACAACTGACAGCATTTCGGAAATCATCCTGATATAGACTACCGGAACTTGCTTGTCTTCCTTCACAGGCTTACCGCCAACTATTCCAAAATGTCTATGCACTTACATCTCTCAACGCGATAAACTTGAAAATCAAAACAACGATTCCAATGAACAACCATTCAGAGACTGACTGGCACTCTCCCAACTGGGACCGAGAACGACCCAGATGCCTGTGGGATCCTTCCCGTCGCCTGCTTGCGAGCATTCGGGACTATCAACGGCTACGCAACCAGCGTAATCCCGTTTTCCGCATCCGAAAAATTCTTGCCGTCGCCCGTCATCGATTCTGGAGTGTCGTGACCGCATCGGACATCCCAATCGATACCACTATTGAGGGTGGACTTCTGATTCCTCATCCCACCGGCATCGTCATACACCCGGACGCGGTCATAGGCCCTAACTGCCTCATATTCCAGCAGGTGACCATCGCCGGAGCCGTACGCATCGGCTGTCACGTCGACATTGGTGCCGGCGCCAAGATCCTCGGCCCCCTCAACATCGGCGACCATGCACGAATCGGTGCAAACGCCGTCGTGACGCATGACGTGCCCCCGCACTCGACATGGGTAGGCATTCCCGCACGTCCCATTCGGAAGGCAAACTGCCCGGCTAACACTGATCATCCCAATCGATTCAACACATAGGATACTGCCTCATGAAACGAATCAGTCGCCGCCTTTTCCTGCTTGGTCTGGGATCTCTCAGCTTGCTCACTTTCCCATCACACCCACGATTACGCACCTTCATATCACCGACGTGGTACTGGAGATCAAAACGAGACGATTATCCAATTGTCAATGGATGGGTACTGCACCGGCATGATTTACTGCCCATGACAGACGAGAATACATGAAATACGATCTGGAACAGGTATCTGCCTCTCGTAACTTCCATGGTTACGACATCGCAATCGCCGGCGCCGGCGTGGCCGGCATCACGCTGGCGCGCAAATTGGCTCAGCATGGACTTCTGGTCTGTCTTCTGGAAGGTGGAGGAGAAACTGCATCCAGCGCCTCCCAGTCATGTTACGACGGCATGAACATTGGCTTGCCTAATATTGGGCTCCAAGGCTGCCGCTTGCGTTATCTCGGTGGCACTTCCAACCACTGGGCCGGTCGTTGTATGACCTTGCAGGAAATCGACTTTCGTGAACGTCCATTCCTCGGCATGCCGGCATGGCCTATTGAAAAGGCTGCACTGGACATACATTTCCCCGAGGCCTGTGACATCCTGGACATAAAACCCGCCGATTTTACCCATCCGGCCTTTCCCGGGCCGTTATCCTCAAACACCTTTTACCCTCCTGTTCATGCAGAGAGCCCCCCCACACGCTTTCGCACCAAATACGGCGCCGAACTTGCAGACAACCGGCGTATCGATCTGCTCCTCAACGCCAATCTTGTCGATATTCCTCTGATGGAAAATCAGGGACAGATTTCCGCTTTCCGAATACACAATTACAAGGGGACTGCCTGGAACATCCAGGCCCGATACTTCGTCCTGGCACTCGGCGCCGTTGAGAACGCCCGCATTCTGCTTAACACGCAGCATCGCATGCCTGGGGGTATCGGCAACCACAGCGACTATGTCGGCCGCTGCTTCATGGAACATCTGAATGTCGACCTTGGCCGTTTCGTCGCCGACTACACTAGCGCCTACTGGAATTCTGGCCAGTTCGAACTCTTCCCACAATCCGACTTCACGCTGCGCATGGGTATTGGCAGCGGTGTCATCGCCTTTCACCCCAACGCAGACCCGCCAACTTATGGACACCTTGCAAATCTCAAACGGTACGTTCGGGATGCTGTCTGCACTTCGCGGGATCTCACGGAATTCTCCCGGAAATTGATCGATTTCGACTGTCCTGGCGACGGCCTGATCACGACACTGATCGAACAGCTACCGAATCGCAATAGCCGTATAATCCTCAACCGCGACAAGGATCGTTTCGGACTGCAGCGAATCTCACTCGATTGGCAGCTGCGGGACGAAGATCATCGAACCGTCCGCACCCTGGCCATGGAAGCCGCCACCGAACTTGCCAGACTGGACATTGCCCGTGTCCAACTCCCGAACTACATCCTTGATACAGACCAGGAACTGCCGGTCAGCGAACACTGCCATCATATGGGCACCACCCGCATGGCCCTTCGACCGAAGGATGGGGTGGTCGATCCTGACTGCCGAATTTTCGGTACTGACAATCTTTATGTGGCCGGCAGCAGCGTGTTTCCGACCGGAGGCGGCGTCAACCCCACATTTTCTATCGTGCAGCTGAGCTTGCGTCTCGCAGAACATCTGGCCAAACGCGTCTGAATCAACCGGCACCCTGCTCGGGCTTCTCCCAAGCCATTCGCCAAACCGGCACCACTCCGCTTCCGCATAGAGATACTCCAAGGACGCTTCCGACAGCTCTCCCATACCCATCCACGGACAGTCCATCGCAGGCTACATTTTCTCCGCAGGCTTGCTCCACCGCCATGTTCACGGCATTCTGCAGACATGAAACCCGGTCAGCCTGTCACACTATCGAACACACCCGACATCCTTTTACGAGCACTGGGCGAACTGAGAACACCGATCTGGGTTTTTGGCGAACCAGGCAGCGGCAAATCGACGCTGGTACAACGCCTCGCAGCGACCTGCATGGTCCACCATGAACCCTTTCTCTGCCTCAGCGCCGATCCGGGCTCACCGCTGTTCGGTCTGCCGGGGACGGTGTCGCTTGGTGAATGGCTCAACAGCGCTTGGCGTGTATTGCGCTACGAAGCCCTCTGCACCCTGGATGCCGGCCGCTTTCGGTTGCCGCAGCTTCTCGCGCTGCAGCGTCTTCTTGGCCATCGGAACGACAAATACCTGCTGCTGGTAGATGGTCCGGGGGTGGTTCGGGGTGTGGCTGGCCGGGAGATGGTCGAGGCGCTGTGCCATGTCCTCAAGAAGCCACAGGTTCTGGCCCTGGCCCGCGATCCCGAGGCCATTCCGCTCCTTGCGGATCTGCAGGTTCATGCCGGGGCGATCTGGCACGTGGCCCCTGCAGCTGCTGCCCGAAGACCAAGCGCACGCGCGCGGGCCCGGTCACGTACCGCGATCTGGGATGCCTGGCTTGCCCAGGCCGAAGAACAGGTGATCAACATCGATGCGCTGCCGGTGCTCGGCACGCCTCCGCCCCGCGGCGAGGCTTCGGCCTGGTCAGGCCGGCAGGTCGCACTGATGGGCGACGAGGGGACGCTGAGTCTGGGTGAAGTGCTGCATCTCGACGGCAGCCGACTGACACTCCGGGGGCCCGCCGTGACCGCACCGGTACGGGCCCTGCTGGTTCGCGATGCCCAACGCCGACCCGACGGCCTCCTCGGTTCCGCCGAGCCCTTCGTCAGCCAGCAGAGGGTGGTGATGACGCTCCTATCCCCACCCACGGCTCCCCCTGAACCGCTGCCACTCTTCGGCCGCTGCGGCCCGCTCGACTACGTCCTGATCAATGGCGTGTTCGGCGATCCCCTGCTGCACCTGCGGCTGCGCCATGCGGGCCGCAGCCTGCTGTTCGATCTCGGGGAACCCGGTCATCTCTCGGCCCGGCTGGCGCACCAGGTGACGGATGTGTTCATCAGCCACGCCCATATGGATCACCTTGCGGGATTCCAGTGGCTTTTGCGTTCCCGCCTGGGGGACTTTCCGCCCTGCCGAGTCTTCGGCCCGCCCGGGCTGGCGGATCATGTGGGCGGGTTTCTCGACAGCTTCCTGTGGGATCGCATCGAACATCGGGGACCGGTATTCGAGGTGGCCGAACTGCACGGCGAGACGCTGCACCGCTTTCGCCTGCAGGCCGGCCGCAAGGCGCGTGTGCCGCTCGAGGAACTTCCGGCTCCCGATGGCCTGCTGCGAGATGAACCCGGCTTTCGGATCCGCGCCCGGCAACTGGATCACCACACGCCGGTGCTGGCCTTCGCCTTCGAACCCGACTTGGAGATCCATGTGCGTCGGGATCGTCTCGACGCACGGCATCTGTCACCCGGCCCGTGGCTGGGCGCGCTGAAAACGGCCATCCAGACGGGGCAAACGGCCACCGCCATTCGCCTGCCCGATGGCAGCGAGGCGAGTGCTGCCGATCTGGCCGCGGATCTGCTGCTCATCCAGCCCGGCAAGCGGCTGGTCTATGCCACAGACCTGGCCGACACCCTTGCCAACCGGGAACGGCTCGTCGATTTCGCCCATCACGCCCACACCTTCTTCTGCGAGGCGCCCTTTCGGCTACAGGACGCCGAAAACGCCCGTCGCAACGGCCATCTGACCACCCGGGCCTGTGGCGAAATCGCGGCCGCGGCCGAGGTCGGGCTGCTGGCGCCCTTCCACTTCTCGCGCCGCTATCAGCACGATCCGGACAGCGTGATTGCCGAGATTCATGACGCCTTTCCCCGTCTGCTGCTGGCCAAATAGCCGCAGGCGGGCCACGGCTGGCCTGGCGAATCGAACCGGAGTAAAGTGGAAAACAAGGTGTTGTCATCCGAGGAGGCTTGGCCATGTGGTCCCGGATAGTCCTGTTCCTGATCTTCTGTGTTTTCAGTCTTCCCGCCCCGGCCAAGGTACTGGCCAGCAGGCACAAGCTGGGGCAACAGCACGGCCTGGTGTTCAGCGATTTCCTCATCGCAGGCCCGGGCCGGCAGGTGGGGGCCACCCTGATGGCGAGCGTGATCGTCCGCAATGGCAGCACGAAGACCATTCATCTCGGCCGTTACGGGGTGTTCATCGCGGCCCGCGATCCGGCGGATCGCAACCGCGATTTCGCGCACAACTTCCGCAACCGCGCCCTGCGACCGGGGCAAAAGGTCAAAATCAGCGGCACGCTCCGCATCGATAAACCCGGCACCTGGACCTTCTGGCCCGCCTTCGCCCTGCCGAAAATCGGCTGGAGCGAATATCAATGGCAGGCCCTCCGGCTGAACATTCCCAACCGGCTGGTCATCCGCCCGCCCTTCGCCGGCTGCCATGGCTGGAAGACCTCTCCGGGCGATCTGATCAAGGGCTCCCAGGCCCGCTACTGGTGCAATCCGCGAACCGGCTACATCGGTATCAACGATACCGCCTTTGCCGGCGCCGCCGCCTCCGAAGCCCTGCAGACCTTCCAGTTTCACAGCCCGCGCAAACAGACGGTTCGGATCAAGGCGGTATTCACCTATGTGGGCGGCGCGAAGACCACCGGCTATGGCGCCTTCGCCGGGTTTCAGGCCGTATACCGGCAGGGGAAACACTATCACCGCAAGGACATCCAGTCCGGTCTGGACTACGACGTGGTAGCAGGAAAAATCAGGGATCTGGCACTGCTGGCCCTGCCGGAGCTGACCGAGGTCCAGTCAACGAAAGAGGCCCTGGAAATCCTCGACACCATCAACAGCGTCAATGAACTCGGCCAGCTCATGTGGGATCTGCACAAGGCCAGAAAAGCCCGAACCTATACCTACACGTTCAAGATCAAGGCCCGCAAGGGACTGAACACCGTTGCCGTTGGGCTGCGTGGCAACTGCAGCGGTCTGATCACCGGCTCGTCATTCGTGATTCTTGCCACCCAGTTGCGGAAAGTGATCGTGGAATACTGATTCAGGGCGAGGTGGCGATCTGGAGGAGGCGGAAAATCCCGTCTGTCCCCGGGATCACGTCCACGAAATAATCGCCTTCCCGCACCCGATCCGAGCCGTCCCGTTCTTCCACCGCGACGCGGAAGGTGCGGATCCCGAGCAACACGCGGGGATGGGCATAGGCGCTGCCGCCCATCACGAAAGGCTCGATTCGCAAGAGCCGGTACTGGCCGGCGAACGCCTCCATGCGTTCACGCCACGTGTCGAAATCGGGCCGGGGCTGGAAGGCCAGACGCTCGCCCGAACGCAGGCGCAGGGAAATCCGCAACGGATTGAGCAGGGAATAGGCCCGGTAGTAATCGTGTGCGTTCAGCGCGGCATAGTAGGCTTCGATGGCCTCCCGAGGCGTGCGCAGGCGGGGCGGCGAAAAGCCCTCGATGGTAAAGCACGGACTGAGCACCGCCCGCTCCGGATCGGCCTTGGGATAGACGGCGACCCGCATGCGATCCTCGTAATCGACACCGAAGCCGGTGACGAACATCCGCTCCACACGGAAACGGAACCGCCGATCCCGGGCCGCTGTCCGGCAATCGTTGATGATGCCCCGCGACTTGCCCCCCATCAGCAGCTCGATGCACACCGGGCCCTGCCAGTCGGTCTGCCAGCGGATGACCGCCTCGGCCCCTTCCTGCCAGACGGCATTGCGCTCCGGCGCGAGGATCCGCGACTCCGCCGCCCCGGCGGCTATCGCCACCGAACCCAGCATGAGCAGCGATAACCGAATCAGCATGCGAATCATGGCCACACCTCCTGCCGCGGCGCCGTCACTGCGCATCAGTATACGCCACACGGAACGGATGGAGGGCGACGACAGTACCGGGCACCGAACAGGGGCGCCGACACTCATGACAGGAGGGAAAAGATGGCGCGCCCGAGAGGATTCGAACCTCTGACCTTTGGCTCCGGAGGCCAACGCTCTATCCAGCTGAGCTACGGGCGCGGGGAGGGTTTTCGGGGGGTGAAAACGGCGTGTAGCTTACCCCGGATATTGCACCATGTCGAGGGCGGGCGGTTACTCAACCGATTGAAGAGCAATGGCATATTGAGAATTCTCGGCTTGTTTTGACAAACACATTTTGTTCCTGCCCGCCCTCTGCGCCGGCCCTTGCGGCTTTTCGCTCGCGCTCGCTTGCGCTTCACGAAAGCCGTAGCCATCGCTACGCCTTTCGCTCCAGCGCAGCGCGAGCGCGGCTGCAAAGTCCGCAATCATCCGGCGCCCATGGTGCAATATCCGGGTTACCTGTCGCGGGCGTCCGCGTCCATAGGCCGGTGGCCGAAGGCCGCCATTCCCGCTATACTTGCGCCGCCCCGGCACGGCCCGGCGGGCGAATCCATCGAACCACAACCCCACCCCGAGGTACGGAACGTGAGCGTAATCACTGCAGGTCATCGGGCTGTGCGCAGCCTTTCCCTCCTTCTTCCCCTGCTGGCCATCGCGCCCCTGGCGGCGGCCGGCAGCGACAAGCCGGCGACTGATCCCATGGTCCAGGCGGCCATCGAGGAGAGCATCAAGCCGGTGGGCCAGGTCAACGTGGGCAGCGTGCCGGCGCCGGCCCCGGCGGCCGAGACCGCCGCGGTGGACGGCGAGTCGGTGTTCAAGGGTACCTGCTCGGCCTGCCACGCTACCGGTGCCGCCGGGGCGCCCAAGGTGGGCGACAAGGCGGCCTGGGCGCCGCGCATCAAGCAGGGTATCGACACCCTGCTCAAACACGCTACCGGCGGCTACAAGGCCATGCCTCCACGCGGCGGCAATGCCAGCCTGAGCGACGAAGCCGTCAAGGCCGCCATCAAGTACATGGTGAGCAAGAGCCAGTAAGCCTCGCCGCCATGGACGAAAAAACCGGCCCTTGCAGCCGGTTTTTTCGTGTTCCGCGCGCCTCCCTACTCCGGCGGCAGCGGCGTCAGATATCCCCGCAGACGCTCGTACTCCTCCGCCGTTGCCGCGCGGTAGCCCGGATAGGCCATCTCCCGCAACACCCGCTGGCCGGCAGGTTCATCGCGCATGCCCACGAGGATGGCCTGCAGGCGCTCGCGCAGGGCCAGCGCCAGGCGCCGGGCGGTCAGGATCGACATGTTGGGAATTCGACGGCTGCTGCCGATGCTGCGCAGCGGCTGATGCTGGCGCCGCGCCTTGTTGTAGACGTTGACGGAGATCAGCGCCGCCTCGGCGGCCTGGCCCAGCACGGCGGCATAGGCCGCGTTGTGGGTGGGAAAGGCGACGTATCGCGGCGCCAAGGGGCCGACCAGTCCTGCCGCCTCGAGGGCTTCCTTGCCGATCCGAGTGGTCACCGCCGAGGGGCTGGGCGTGGCCACCAGTACGCCAGCCAGATCTGCCGGTTGCCGGTAGGCGCTGTCTGCCCGCACCACGATTTCCGCCGTCAGTGGCCTGACGATGGTGGTGATCACCTCGTAGCGTCCGCTGTCGATGGCCTCGGGCACGAGGTGGGGCGCGGTTTCGAGCAGATCGTACCGGCCCTCCAGGGTGCGGCGCCGAAAGGCGCGGAAGTCGCGCGCCGTCTCCAGCACCACGTCCCGGCCCAGGCGCTTGCGCAGGTATTCGCGCAGGGGAGCATAGCGCCGGAACTTGGTGGTGGCACTCTCCGAGGGCAACAGGCCGAATATCAGGGCCGGCTCGGCGGCCACCGGCAGGCCGGCGGCAAGCAGACACAGCAGGAGCGCCGCGCGCGCACCCGCCAGCCGGCGCCATCGGTCAAGGGAGGGGAAAGAACGAACCATCTTCGAAATCGGCCCGGGGTTTTGGCGTTGCGGGTGCGCTTGCATGATCGGCATAGCGACCGGCTGCGCCGAAAGTTGAGTGGTCATCGTAGCAAATCCCGCGGGTCGCGGCCCCGCCATGTCATGACACAACAGTCTGTCGAGCCGACTTGACGTCAGCCTGCCCGGGGCGGATCATCGAAGGATTCGTTCCAGGGATTCTGCCGCTCATGGACTTCCGCCTCCGGCCCCTGCTCCTGTTGCTTCCGGTCCTGTTCGCCGGTTGCGCCGACGAGCAGGACGAAACGCCACCCCCGCCCCCCGAAGTCACCGTGCAACGGATCGAAGCCCGCGACACGCCGGTGGTGATGACCTTCGTAGCCCGAACCGAAAGCTCCCGTCGCGTGGAGATCCGCTCACGGGTGGAGGGCTTCCTGGAGAAACGCCTCTACGAGGAAGGCAGTTTCGTCAAGGCCGGCCAGCCCCTGTTCCAGATGGATCGCAAGCCCTTCGATGCCCGGCTGCAGGCGGCGAAGGCCGAGTTGGCCCAGCAACGGGCACGGCTGGCCACCGCCAGGGCCAATCTCGACCGGGTCAAGCCCCTGGCGGCGCAGAACGCCGTGGCGCAGAAGGAGCTGGACGACGCCGTGGGCCGATTCCGCACGGCGGCCGCCGCCGTGGAGGCGGCCCGGGCCAAGGTGATCCAGGCCGAGCTGAACCTGGGCTACACCCTGATCCGCTCGCCCGTGACCGGCATCTCCAGCTTCGCCGTGAAGCGCGAGGGCGCCTACATCGGCCCCGGCACCGACAGTCTGCTGACCTACGTGGCCCAGCTCGACCCCATGTGGGTGGAGTTCAGCATTTCCGAGAACCAGGTGTTGCGCCTGCGCCAACAGGTCCAGAGCGGCCGTCTGCGCGAGCCCGCCAACGGCGAATACGCGGTGCAGATCGCGCTGGCCGACGGCACCGTCTATCCCCACACCGGGCACATCACCTTCGCCGACGCGGCCCTGAGCGAGGAAACCGGCACTTTCCTGATCCGGGCCGAGGTGGCCAACCCCGATCACCTGTTGCGGCCCGGACAGTTCGTGCGCGCCCGCATCCGGGGCGCGGTGCGGCCGCAGGCCATCCTGGTGCCCAAGCGGGCCGTGCAGCAGGGCGCCCAGGGCAGCTTCGTCTGGGTGGTGGACGACGGCGGCACGGTGGAACTGCGCCCGGTGAAGGTCGGCCCCTGGCTCGGGGATCGCTGGTTCATCGACGACGGCCTGAAAGACGGCGAGACGGTGGTGGTGGAAGGCGCCCTGCGCCTGCGCAACGGCGCGAAGGTGAAGATCGTCGAACCGCCCGCTGCGGAGAAGGCATGATCTCCGGCCTGTTCATCCGCCGCCCGGTGCTGGCGGCCGTGCTCTCCATCGTGGTGGTGATCGCCGGCTTCGTGTCCATGGCCGGTCTGCCCATCAACCAGTATCCCCAGGTCGTGCCCGTACAGGTGTCGGTGACCGCCACCTATCCCGGCGCCGACGCCGAGACGGTGGCCAACTCGGTGGCCGCGCCGCTGGAGACCCAGATCAACGGCGTGGACAACATGCTCTACATGCAGTCCACCAGCGCCGCCACCGGCGAGATGTCCATGACCGTGTACTTCACCATCGACACGGATCCCGACACCGCCGAAGTGCAGGTCAACAACCGGGTCAACCTGGCCCTGCCGGAGCTGCCCGACGCGGTACGCAGCGCCGGGGTGCGGGTGCAAAAACGCTCCTCCAGCTTCCTGATGCTGATTGGCATCTATTCGCCCGACGGGCGCTACGACGAGCAGTACGTGGGCAACTACGCCAACATCTACGTGCTGGACGCGCTCAAGCGGGTGCCCGGCGCCAACCAGGCGCAGATCATGGGCCTGCCGGATCTGGCCATGCGCATCTGGCTGCAGCCGGAACGCATGGCCAGCCTGGGCATCACCCCCGCCGACGTGCAGCGCGCGGTGCGCGAGCAGAACGAACAGTTCGGCGTGGGCCGAATCGGCCAGGCGCCCACCGACGGGCCGGTGGAGATGACCTTCCCGGTGGTCACCGCCGGCCGCTTCACCACCCCCGCCGAGTTCGAAAACATCATCCTGCGCACCGACAAGCGTGGCAACGCCATCGTGCGCCTGGGCGACGTGGGCCGCGCCGAGGAAGGGCTCAAGGCCTATCTGCTGCGCGCCTCGCTCAACGGCGCGCCGGCCACCTTCATCGCCATCTACCAGCAGCCCGGCTCCAACGCCCTGGAGGTCTCGCAGGCCGTCCGCCGCCTGATGGCCGATCTGAAGAAGAACTTCCCCGCGGGCATCGACTACACCGTCTCCCTCGACACCACCCAGTTCGTCAAGGCCTCGATCCGCGAGGTGGTGGAGACCCTGATCATCGCCATCGTCCTGGTGGTGCTGGTCACCTACCTGTTCCTGCAGAACGTGCGGGCCACCCTGATCCCCACCCTCGCCATCTTCGTGGCGGTGATCGGCACCTTCATCGGCATGGCGGCGCTGGGCTATTCCATCAACCTGCTGACCCTGTTCGGCCTGGTCCTGGCCATCGGCACGGTGTGCGACGACGCCATCGTGGTGGTGGAGAACGTGGAGCGCAACATCGGCCAGGGCCTGAGCCCCCGCGAGGCCACCTTCCGCGCCATGGAGGAGGTCACCGGGCCGGTGATCGCCACCACCCTGGTGCTGATCGCGGTGTTCGTGCCGGTGGCCTTCCTCGGCGGCACCACCGGCGTGCTCTACCAGCAGTTCGCGGTGACCATCGCCATCTCGGTGGCCATCTCCAGCTTCGTGGCCCTGACCCTCACCCCCGCCCTGGCGGCGCTGCTGATCAGGCCCCGCGCCGGCGAGCCCGGCGGCTTCTTCGGCGCCTTCAACGCCTGGCTGGCGCGGCTCACCGAGCGCTATGCCGCGGGCGTGCGCCTGACCCTGCAGCGGATCGGCATCGCCTTCGTGGTCCTGGGGGTGATGATCGTCGCCACCTGGCGGCTGTTCGAGGCGGTGCCCGGCAGCTTCGTGCCGCCCGAGGATCAGGGCTTCCTGTTCGCCGCGGTGATGCTGCCCGACGGCGCCAGCCTGGATCGCACCCAAAAGCTCACCCAGGCGGTGGCCAACATCTTCGCCGCCCATCCGGCGGTGCAGGACTACTCGGCCCTGGCCGGCTACAGCCTGCTCGACGGCAGCTTCAAGACCAATGCCGGTACCGTGTTCGTGGCCCTGAAGGACTTCGCCGAACGCAGCGACCCGGCCCTCTCGGCCGAGGCCCTGATCGCCGCCGTGCGCCCGCAACTGGCCCGCCTCACCGAAGGAGTGGCGATCCCCGTCAACCCGCCCTCGATCCCCGGCCTCAGCAGCGTGGGCGGCTTCGAGTTCTGGGTGCAGAACCGCGGCGCGGGCGGCGTGGCGCGGCTCGCGGAGGTGAGCGGCCAGCTCATCGCCCGCGCGGCCCGGCACGAGGAAGTGATCAACCTCAACACCACCCTCAACGCCGCCTCGCGCCAGTTGCGCATGGATCTGGATCGCGACAAGGCCGAGATCCTCGGCGTGCCGGTGGCCGACGCCTTCGCCGCCATGCAGACCCTGTTCGGCTCGGTGTACGCCAGCCAGTACAACAAGTATGGCCGGGTGTGGCGCGTGATCCTGCAGGCCGAACCTTCGTTTCGGGAAAAGCCCGAGGACATCAGCAACATCTTCGTGCGTCAGAAGAACGGCCGCATGGTGCCCCTCTCGGCACTGGTGAACGTGCGCTACGTCACCGGCCCGGATCTGGTGCCCCGCTTCAACGGCTTCACCGCCGCCAAGATCACCGGCGACGCCGCCCCCGGCTTCAGTTCCGGCCAGGCCATCGCCGCCATGGAGTCGCTGGCGGACGAAGTGCTGCCCGACGGCTTCACCTACGCCTGGTCCGGCCAGTCCTTCGAGGAGAAGTCGGCCGGCGGCACCGCTGCCGTGGTGTTCGTCTTCGCCCTGGTGATGGTATTTCTGATCCTGGCGGGGCAATACGAACAGTGGTCGTTGCCGCTGGCGGTGATCACCGCCGTGCCCTTCGGCCTGTTCGGCGCCCTGCTTTCGGTGTGGCTGCGGGGCATGGAGAACGACGTCTATTTCCAGATCGGCCTCATCACCCTGATCGCCCTGGCGGCCAAGAACGCGATCCTGATCGTCGAATTCGCCGAACAGCAGTACCGGGAAGGCCGCAGCGCCTTCGACGCGGCGCTGGAGGCGGCCCGCCTGCGCCTGCGCCCGATCCTCATGACCTCCCTGTCCTTCATCCTCGGCGCCCTGCCCCTAGTGCTGGCCAGCGGCGCCGGGGCCAACGCCCGCCACTCCATCGGCACCGGGATCATCGGCGGCATGATCGGCGCCACCACCCTGGCGCTGTTCTTCGTGCCCCTGTTCTACTATCTGATCGTCCGCGCCAAGGAACGCCTCGGCGGCGGCCGTCCGGCGGGGGCCGACTGAGCATGCGCCTCGGCTCGCTCCTGCTCGCCGCCCTGCTCGCCGGCTGCACCGTCGGCCCCGACTACGTGCGCCCCGACATCGACACGCCAGCCACCTGGCGGGTGCCGGCCGGCCAGGCCGCCGACATCGCCAACACCGCCTGGTGGCAGGGCTTCGGCGATCCGGTACTCGACCGACTGATCGGCGAGGCGCTGCACGGCAACCGGGATCTGCGCATCGCCGCCGCCCGGGTGGACGAATACGCCGCGCGCCTCGGCCTCACCCGCGCCGAGGCCTTCCCCCAGCTCGGTTACGGCGCCAACGCGAATCGCGCCGAGGCCGGCAGCGCGGTGCCCGGCGGGCAGCGCGGCAACCTTTACCAGGCCACCCTCAACCTCGGCTGGGAGCTGGACGTGTGGGGGCGCATCCGTCGCGCCTCGGAAGCCGCCCGCGCCGAACTGCTGGCCGCCGAGGAAGGCCGGCGCGCGGTGATCCTGTCGCTGGTCAGCGCCGTGGCCACCGGCTACATCCAGTTGCGCAACCTCGACCGCCAGCTCGAGATCGCCCGCGAGACGGTCAAGAGCCGCGCCGAGTCGGTGCGCCTGTTCCGCATCAAGCGCCAGGGTGGGGTGATCTCCGATCTGGAACTGGCCCAGGTGGAATCCGAATACGAACAGGCCGCGGTGCGGGTGCCGGCCCTGGAGCGGCAGATCGCCCTGCAGGAAAACGCCCTGTCGGTGCTGCTGGGCCGCAACCCCGGGCCCATCGCCCGCGGCCAGGCCGCCGACGCCCTGCGTCTGCCCGAGGTGCCCGCCGGCCTGCCCTCGGAACTGCTGGTGCGCCGCCCCGACATCCAGGCCGCCGAACAGGCCCTGATCGCCGCCAACGCGCGGATCGGCGTGGCCCGCGCCCACTACCTGCCGCGCCTCTCCCTCACCGGCCTGTTCGGCCAGGCCAGCGGCGAACTCGACAGCCTGTTCCGCTCCTCCGCCAATCTCTGGCAGATCGGCGCCGACGCCCTCGGCCCCATCTTCACCGGCGGTCGCCTCGAAAGCGGGGTGGCCGCCGCCGAGGCCGTGCAGCGCCAGACCCTGGAACGCTATCTCGATGCCATCCAGACCGCCTTTCGCGAAGTGGACGACGCGCTGGTCTCGGTGGCCAAGTACCGCACCGAACTGGCCGCCCGCGGCCGTCAGGTGGCGGCCCTGCGCACCTACGCTGCCAAGGCCCGGCTGCGCTACGACGAGGGCTACGTGAGCTACATCGAAGTGCTCGACGCCGAGCGCCGCCTGTTCGACGTGGAGCTGCTCCACGCCCAGGCCCGCGCCGATCTCTACGCCGCCCTGGTCTCCCTCTACAAGGCCATGGGCGGCGGCTGGATCGACACCGCCGACGCCCTGCACAAACCTGCAACACGAAAGCGGTAGGTGGATGAAGGCCCACCCCGCTATCGAAAGCGCCCCGTGGCCAGAAACCGGCACACCGCCTCGGCGGTCTCCTTCACGAACAGCAGGGCATTGTGCCCGTGGGGCAACTCCAGGCGATCGGTGACGCCGGAAGTGCGGGTGGCGTCCAGCTCCACGGTGCCGTCGTTGGGCTCGGGCAGGCGGCCGGCGGTGAGCACCACGCCGATGCCGAGGCCGCGGGTGCCGGCGATGATCCCGAGATCCCGATCCCCCCACCAGCGGGGCGCGTCTCCCAGCAGCCCCTGCTGCAGGGAAGCGCCCAGCAGGGGCCGCAGCCAGGGATGGCGGGCCAGTTCGCGGGCCGCCGCGCTGCCGCGCACCGGGGTGCCGATCAGCACCACCCGGCCCGGCTTCTGCTCGGGAAAGGCATCGAACAGGTGCAGCACCACGATCCCGCCCAGGCTGTGGGCGACGAGGTGGATCACCGGCGCGTCGATGCGCCGCAGGAAGGCATTGAGGGCCCGGGCATTCTCGCGCGGCGTGCGGCGCACGGAAGGGTAGCGGAACTGCACCACCCGGTAGCCGCAGTCACGCACCCGGTGGCGCAGCACGGTCATCTCGGCGCCGGTCATCCACACGCCGTGGACGAAGACCACGGTTTCGGCAGGCGGGGAAGGCTGGCGCCCGGATTCCGTTTCCATCGCTAATGGCATCGCACTCTCCGTTGGCAACGTGGGCGGCGCGCTGCAGCGCGAGCGCAACCTACGCTCCGTGCAGGCGTTTCTTCAGGCATTTCTCGAGGGCGCGGCCGGCGGCGGTGAAGCCGAAGGTGGCGGTCACGGCCACGGAGGTGCCGTAACCGAAGCGACAGTCCAGCGAGACGCCATGGATGCCCGGCTTGCGATGGCTCACCCCGCCGTCGGGCGTGGGATACAGGAGCTGCTGGCTGGAGAACACGCATTCCACGCCGAAGCTGCGCCGCGGATTGCGGGTGAAGCCGTAACGGTCGCGCAGCCGCGCACGCACCTTCGAGGCCAGGGGATCGTGATGGGTACGGCTCAGATCGGCCACCTGGACGCGCGCCGGATCGGTCAGGCCACCGGCGCCGCCGGTGGTGATCACGGGAATGCGGTGGCGCCTGCAATGGTGGATCAGTGCGGCCTTGAACTTGATGCTGTCGATGGCGTCGATGACGTAGTCGTAACCGCGGCCGAGGATGGCCTCGAGGTTGTCCATGTTGAGGTAGTCGTCGATCACGCTCACCTCGGCAGCGGGGTTGATTTGCGCAACGCGCTCGGCCATCACCGACGTCTTCTTGCGCCCCAGGGTCTCGGTGAGGGCGTGGATCTGGCGGTTGACGTTGCCGACCTCGATGGTGTCGTAGTCCACCAGGGTCAGGCGCCCCACGGCCGAACGGGCCAGCGCCTCCACCGCCCAGGAACCCACGCCACCGATTCCGATCACCGCGAAGTGCAGCTGTGGCAGCAGGGCGAAGGCCCGCTCGCCGTAGAGGCGGCGCAGGCCGGCGAAGCGATCTGTGCGGGAAAGTTCCTTCATGCCGTTTCCCCCTCACCCCGCCCCTCTCCCCCGCAAGCGGGGGAGAGGGAGCCCTGCGTCCGGCCCGCCGGGGAAACCCAAACCGTGGGTCCCCTCTCCCCTCCGGGGAGACGACTGCACGGATGCAGGAGGTAGAGCGAAGCAGGAGCCAGAGCCGAGGGACAGGGTGAGGGGAAAACCCGAGCCATCACGACCATCCCATCACCGCGTCCAGATTGGCCGTGGTGGCCGCCGCCAGCATTTCGGCGTCTTCCTCCCGCACCGCGGCCAGGGCGGCGAGGATCTCCGGCAGGTATTCGGGGCTGTTGCGCTCGCCGCGGTGGGCGGCGGGGCTCATGTCGGGGGCGTCGGTCTCGAGCACGATGTCCTCGAGGGGCAGGTGGCGGGCCAGCTCGTGGATGTGGCGGGCGTTGTCGAAGGTCAGGGTGCCGCCGAAGCCGAGCCGGAAGCCCAGCTCGCGGTAACGGGCGGCCTGTTGCAGGGAGCCGTTGAAGGCGTGCGCGATGCCGCCGGGCGGACGGATCCGCCGCAGCAGGCCAAGCATCTCCTCGTGGGCCTTGCGCACGTGCAGGATCACCGGCAGATCCGCGTCCCGGGCGATGGCCAGTTGCGCCTCGCACAGGCTCATCTGGGCCTCGCGATCCGCGCCGCGCACCTGGAAGTCCAGCCCGATCTCGCCCACCGCCACCACCTCCGGGTGGGCGGCCAGCTCCCGCTCCAGGGCGCCGGTGTCGGTCTCTTCATGCTCCTCGAGAAACACCGGGTGCAGGCCCAGGGCCGGTCGCAGCATGGCCTCCCCGGCACAGGTGGCCAGCAGCCGCGGCCAGGTGGCGCGGCTGACGCCGGGCACGAGGATCCGCTCGATGCCAAGCGCCCGGCAGCGCGCGAGCACCGCCGCGCGGTCGGCGTCGAACTCGGGGAAGTCGATGTGGCAGTGGGCGTCGGCGAGGGCCATGGGCCGAGTATATCAACCCCGGCCCCGGCGCCGATCACTCACCGGCGGGCTTCTTCTTCGGCTTGTGCGGACGGGTCTTGCCGTAGCTGCCCCGGAAGAGCTTGCCACGGAACGAGCGGTGATCCCCTTTTCCCATGTCGGTTCTCCTGCTTCAGGCGGGTACGTGGATGAGTTCGGGCCAGAAGGTCTTCTCCGGCTCCTTCGCTTCGAGTTCCTCGGCCTTCTTCTTCGCCTCGCCGTAGGTCAGCTCCTCGTCGAAGTGCCCCTTCTCGAAGCCATACTTCCGCTTCCAGGCCACGCGATAGCCCTTGTCGGCAGCCCGGCGCAGCAGGGGATCGGCCTTGGGCTTGAACGAAACGGTCATGTCGGTATCCTCCTTTGTCGCAAGAATCGTGAGATTTTTCCGCAAGGCGGCATACGCGGCGGTTTATATAAAATTCCAGGCGTGGAATTTCAATCCCCGTCTGGGCGGGGTGGTTGCGATTTGCCTGGGCGGCGGCAAGGGATGCAAACACCTCACGGCGTTGCGGCTTGTAGCGCTCCTCAACAGTCCGGGAATGGAAGAACCGGATCCCCTTTTTTCCGGGTTGCGTCTTCGCCGTTACTTGACCCTGGCGAAGGCGGCCGCCATGGCGGTGCCGGGAGTGCGTTTCTTCTCCCCCGTACGGTTACGGCGCTTTTGCGGCCGGGAGGTGCCGGCTGCTTTCCTCGCCTTGCCCTTCGTGCGTTCGGCTTTTTCGTCCAGGCGCATGCTCAGGGCGATGCGCTTGCGCTCGGCGTCCACCTCCAGCACCTTCACCTGGACCACGTCGCCGGCCTTGACCACTTCGCGGGGATCCTTGACGAAACGATCCGAGAGTTTGGAGATGTGCACCAGGCCGTCCTGGTGCACGCCGATGTCGACGAAGGCGCCGAAGTTGGTGACGTTGGTGATCACCCCTTCGAGCTGCATGCCCGGTTCGAGATCGGCCAGGGTCTCGACGCCCTCGCGGAAGCGGGCGGTGCGGAACTCAGGGCGGGGATCGCGGCCCGGCTTTTCCAGTTCGCGCAGGATGTCGCGCACGGTGGGCTCGCCGAAGGTCGCGTCGGTGAAGTCGTTGGCGGCGAGGCTGCGCAGCAGCCGACTGTCGCCGATCAGCTCGCGAATGTCGCGGCCGGTGTGTTCGAGGATGCGCTCCACCACCGGATAGGCTTCCGGGTGCACGGCCGAGGCGTCGAGCGGGTTGGCGCCCTGCATGATCCGCAGGAAGCCCGCCGCCTGTTCGAAGGCCCGGGGCCCGAGGCGCGGCACCTTGAGCAGATCGCGGCGTTCGGCGAAGGCGCCGTGTGCCTCGCGAAAGCGCACGATGTTCTCCGCCAGCGTGGGCGAGAGGCCGGCCACCCGTGACAGCAGCGGCGCCGAAGCGGTGTTGACCTCCACGCCCACGGCATTCACGCAGTCTTCCACCACCGCATCGAGCTTGCGCGCGAGCTTGTGGGCATTCACGTCGTGCTGATACTGGCCGACGCCGATGGCTTTCGGCTCGATCTTCACCAGCTCGGCCAGCGGATCCTGCAGACGCCGGGCGATGGACACGGCACCGCGGAAGGACACGTCGAGATCCGGAAACTCCTTCGCCGCCAGCGCCGAGGCCGAATAGACCGAGGCACCGGCCTCGCTCACCACCAGCGAGGTGAGACGCAGCTCCGGATGGCGGCAGATCAGATCCTGCACCAGCCGATCGGTTTCGCGGGAGGCGGTGCCGTTGCCGATGCTGACCAGTTCCACCCGATGCCGGCGCGCCAGTTGCGCCAGGGTTTCGATGCTCTCGTCCCAGCGCTTCTTCGGCGCGTGCGGATGAATGACCGCCGTGTCCAGCAGCTTGCCGGTGGCGTCGATCACCACCACCTTGACGCCGGTGCGCAGGCCGGGGTCGAGCCCCATGACCGGTCGCGGGCCGGCCGGCGCGGCCAGCAGCAGATCGCGCAGGTTCTCGCCGAAGACGCGGATGGCCTCTTCCTCGGCGCGCTCGCGCAGGCGCAGGTTGAGATCGGTCTCGAGCTGCATGGCCACCTTGACCCGCCAGGCCCAGCGCACGGCGGCGGCCAGCCAGGCATCGGCGGCGCGGCCTTCGTTGCGGATCCCGAAATGGGCGGCGATGGCCCGGTCGCAGATGCCCATGGCGTCGGCCTCCTCGAGATCGTCCTGCCCCGGCAGATGCAGGCCCAGGCGCAGCACGCCCTCGGCGCGGCCGCGGAACAGGGCCAGGGCGCGGTGGGAAGGAATGCGCTTGATGGGCTCGCGATAGTCGAAGTAGTCGGCGAACTTGGCGCCCTCGCGCGCCTGGCCGTCGATCACCTTCGCGGTCAGCTCGGCTTCCTCCCACAGGCGCTCGCGCAGCGCGCCCACCAGATCGGCGGCCTCGGCCACCCGCTCCATGAAGATCTGGCGCGCGCCTTCGAGCACCGCCTCCGCGTCGGCGAAGCCGGCCTCGGCGTCGATGAAACCGGCGGCGGCTGCCTCCGGTTCCTGCGCCGGATCGTCCAGCAGGGCATCGAGCAGCGGCTCGATGCCGGCTTCGCGGGCGATCTGCGCCCGGGTTCTGCGCTTCGGCTTGTAAGGCGCATAGAGATCCTCCAGCCGGGTCTTGGTCTCGGCCGCTTCGATGGCCTCGCGCAGATCGTCGTCCAGCTTGCCCTGCTCCTCGATGCTGCGCAGCACCACCTCGCGGCGCTCCTCCAGCTCGCGCAGGTAGGCCAGGCGCTCCTCCAGGTGGCGCAACCGGGTGTCGTCGAGGCCGCCGGTGGCCTCCTTGCGGTAACGGGCGATGAAGGGCACGGTGGCGCCGCCGTCGAGCAGTTCCACGGCGGCGGTGATCTGGGCGGGCCGGGCGTTCAGCTCGCCGGCCAGGGTTTCGATGATGTCCATGGGATGCTTTCGTGGGAAGATGGGAGCGGGGAGTGTAGCAACCCGCCCGCCTGGCGGGGAGACTTGTCTTTTGCGACGGATTGGGGAAGCCGGCACGGCATGGACTTCGACACGGACATTCTGGTGGTGGGCGCGGGCATCCAGGGCGCGGGCGTGGCCCAGGCGGCCGCCGCGGCCGGCTATCGGGTCACGGTGCTGGAACGCACCGCCGTGGCCGCCGGCACCTCCAGCCGCTCCAGCAAGCTGATCCACGGCGGCTTGCGCTACCTGGAAACCGGCCAGTTCGGCCTGGTGCGCAAGGCCCTGGCCGAACGGGACCGGCTGGTGGCCAACGCCCCGGGGCTGGTGCACTGGCTCGACTTCCACATTCCGGTGTATCGCGACACCTCACGCCGACCGTGGCAGATCCGCCTGGGCCTGAGCCTCTATGCCCTACTCGGCGGACTGCGCCCCGGCAACCGTTTCCGCACCCTGCCCCGCAGTGCCTGGCCTCAACTGCCCATCCGCCGCGACGGCCTGCAGACGGTCTTCGTCTATCGCGACGCCCAGACCGACGACCGTGCCCTGACCCGCGCGGTGATGGCCAGCGCCTGCCGCCTCGGCGCCACCCTGCGCTGCCCGGCCCGGCTGCTGCACGCCGAAAGCACCGCGGCAGGGATCCGGGCACGCCTCGGCGAAGACGGGGGCGAGACGACCCTGCATGCCCGGGTGCTGGTCAATGCCGCCGGGCCGTGGGTGAACCGGGTGCGGGAGACGATTGCCCCGCGCGCCGGGGCCCTGGAAATCGATCTGGTCCAGGGCGCGCACATCCTGCTCGACGCGCCGGCACCGCCCGGCGCCATCTACGTGGAAGCGCCCGAGGATCGGCGCGCCGTGTTCCTGCTGCCCTGGCGCGAACATACGCTGGTCGGCACCACCGAAACCGCCTTCCACGGCAACCCGGACGAAGTGGCTCCCCTGCCGGAAGAGATCGACTACCTGCTGGCCGTGTACCGCCACTACGTGCCGGGACCGACGCCTGCGATCCATGACGCCTTCGCCGGCCTGCGGGTGCTGCCCCGGCAGGCAGGCAGCTTCTTCGCCCGCCCCCGCGACACCCTCCTGCACCCCGGACCGGAACGGGTGCTCAGCCTCTACGGCGGCAAGCTCACCGGCTACCGGGCCACCGCCGAGGAGGTACTGGAACGGATCCGCCCCTGGCTGCCCCCGCGAACCCCGGTGGCCGATACGCGGAAATTACCGATTGGGGAGACAAGCCTGTAGGCGCGGCCCGTGGCGTCAGGCCCTGCCCACGTTGGTATCGAAGGGGGTGTGATAGTAGGTGCTCTCCTCGGCGGAGTAGCGCAGTTCTTCCAGCAACAGCTTGTAGCGCTGTTCGGCGGTGGCGATGTCGGCGCAGTCCTCGCAGGCGGGATCGCCACAGGGCTGGCGGGTGTAGAGCCAGAAGTGCACCGCGCCGGCCAGAAGGGCCGAGCCGATCTCCCAGGGATCGGCGTCGGGGTGTTCGGCCATCAGGCGGTTGCCCAGATCCACGGCGGCATCGGCCACCTCGTCGAACAGCGTTTCGGGTCGTTCCGTGTCGCTCATGGTGGTCTCCAGACAGGTTGGGCTATATTGAGATCATACACCGCTTCGGCAAGGAGCAAGCGATGCCGCAACCGCGGGGAATCCTCTTCGACATGGACGGCGTGCTCTACGTGGGCGATCAGGCCGTGCCCGGCGCCGCCGAGACCCTGGCCTGGTGCCGGACCCGGGAGATCCCGTTTCTGTTCCTGACCAATACCTCCTCCCGGCCACGCGCGGCGCTGGTGGAGAAGCTGGCCCGGCTGGGCATCACGGCCCGGGAGGAGGAGATCCTCACGCCGCCGGTGGCCGCCCGGGCCTGGCTCGCGGACCACATGGACGGCCCGGTCGCCCTGTTCGTGCCGCCGGCCACCGCCGGCGAATTCCGGGATCTGCCCGTTGCGGGGCGCGATGCGACCTCGGCCGCCGCCGTGGTGGTGGGCGATCTGGGCGAGGAGTGGGACTACGCCACCCTCAACGCCGCCTTCCGCCTGCTGATGACCGACCCTCCGGCCACGCTGGTGGCCCTGGGGCTCACCCGTTACTGGCAGGCCCCCGATGGCCTGCGCCTCGACGTGGGGCCCTACGTGAAGGCGCTCGAGTATGCCGCCGGCTGCGAGGCCGTGGTGCTGGGCAAGCCGGCGGCGCCGTTCTTCCGCGCGGCGCTGGATGCCCTCGGCCTGCCCGCCGCGTCGGTGATCATGATCGGCGACGACATTCGCGGCGACGTGGCAGCCGCCCAGGCCGTGGGGATCCGGGGGATTCTGGTGCGCACCGGCAAGTTCCGCCCCGCCGATCTCGAAGGCGACATCCGGCCCGATGCGGTGCTTGGCTCGGTGGGGGAATTGCCGGAATGGTGGCAGGGAGAGCGCTGAACGATTCGTTGTCGGGAACATCGTCGGGCGAATGGCCCGACCCGCAGGGGAGGGATGCGCATGGGAAGGAACATCGTGATCTTTTCGGACGGCACGGGCAACACCGCCAACAAGAACCGCGGCACCAACGTGTTCAAGCTGTTCGAGATGGTGGATCTGCACGATCCCGAACGGGAGCAGATCACCTTCTACGACGACGGCGTGGGCACGGCCGCCTTCAAGCCCCTGGCCCTGCTGGGCGGCGCCTTCGGCTGGGGGCTGAGCCGCAACGTGCGGCATCTCTATGCCTCGCTGGCCCGGGTCTACCGGCCCGGCGATCACCTCTACCTGTTCGGCTTCAGCCGCGGCGCCTTCACGGTGCGCACCCTGGCCGGCCTCATCACGCGCATCGGCATCATCGATGCGGCGCGCGCGCAGAACGAGGCGGAACTGCACAAACGGGTGCGCGAAGCCTGGCGCGCCTACCGGCACGACAATCACGCCTGGCTGGAACGGCTCTGGCACTTCGGGCGCCGGCGTCCCGACATCGACGCCTTCGCCCGCGAACACTGCCATGACCTCACGCCCGATCTGCCCGCCGCCGGCCGCGGTCACGGCAAGGCGCGGATCCGTTTCCTCGGCGTGTGGGACACGGTGAGCGCGGTGGGCTTTCCCGTCCTCTGGGTGGCCGATGCCATCAACTGCCTGATCTACCGCTACAAGTTCCCCAACTACCGGCTCAGTCCCTGCGTGGAGCGGGCCGCCCACGCCCTGTCGCTGGACGACGAGCGCAAGACCTTCCACCCGCGCCTGTGGGACGAGTCACGGGAAGGCGAGCTGGCCGGACGCATCCAGCAGGTGTGGTTCGCCGGCGTGCATTCCAACGTGGGCGGCGGCTATCCCAAGCAGGGCATGTCGCTGGTGGCCCTGGAATGGATGATCCGCCAGGCGGAGGCGGCAGCCCCCGATCCGGCCGAGCGCCTGCGCCTGGTGGCCGCGGACAGGGCGTGGCTGCGCCGGCACCGCAACGTGCACGACAAGCTGTACGATTCCCGGGCGGGCCTTGCCGTCTATTACCGCTATGCGCCGCGCGACGTGCACTTCCTGTGCCGTCACATCCGCCGGCCCTGCGCCTTTCCGCCCTGGAAGCACTGGCCCAACGCGACCACCGCAGCGAAGATCCACGCCAGCGTGGTGCAGCGCATCCTGCTGGCCACCGACGGCTATGCCCCCGGCAACCTGCCGGCGGACATGATCCTGGTGGACACCGAACACGAAGCCTGCCGCTGGACGAACTTCGTCGAGGACTACCGGGCCTGCCTGGGCCCCGGCGAGAACAGCCTGCTCGACCGCGCCCGTGGCCTCGTTCGGCTGCGCCAGGCGGCCGGCTGGGCATTCATGATCCTCAGCCTGCTGCTCATCGCACGCTCCCTGCCGGCGGATCTGTGGCAACGCGGGCCCCTTTCGATCGCCGGCTACTTCTTCGGCAGCGAGTTCGTGGCGAATCTGTTCCAGTTCCGCTTCGCCTGGCTGTACGCCGCCCTGGCCGGCACCTTCGCCCTCACCCTGTGGCTGCGGCTGCACATTCGCCAGCGCTGGTCGGAAGCCTGGCACCGGTTGCGCGGGGAGCATTTGGCCGGATCCCCTCACCCCGACCCTCTCCCGGAGGGAGAGGGAGCCCTTCGTTCGGGGCATGATCCGTAGGAGCGGCGCAAGCCGCGATGAATCCGGCCAATTTGATCGCCCCCCTCACCCCGACCCTCTCCCGGAGGGAGAGAGCCCTTCGTTCGGGGCACGATCCGTAGGAGCGGCGCAAGCCGCGATGAATCCGGCCAATTTGATCGCCCCCTCACCCCGACCCTCTCCCGGAGGGAGAGAGCCCTTCGTTCGGGGCACGATCCGTAGGAGCGGCGCCCTCGCCGCGATTCTGCGCTGACACCTCATGCAGGCGCCGCGCCTACTCCCCTGAGGGCGGTTCCGGGACAGGGCCGAGCAGGCGGGCAGCCTGTTGCAGGGTGCGATCCACCAGCTTCCGGGTTTCCCCGGAGAGGCCGGGGCGGATCGCTTCGAGGTGCATGGCGCCTTCGCGGATCCGGGTTTCGAGCCGGGCGCGGGCGCTGGCCACGTCGTGGCGCCGCAGATCGGCCAGCAGCGCCATCTCCGTCTGCAGGCGGTTGGCCGCGGTGAAGGCGGCCGCGTCCACGTAGCTGTCGCTGAGCAGGGTCAGCGTGGCGAAGAAGGTCACCAGGGCGCCAAGCGCCGCGCCCAGCAAGGCGCTCAGAACGTAACCCCACGGATGGCGGATGGCAGGCGGCATGATGAGAACTCCTCAGGTCGTCAGCAGCTGGTAAAGGCCGATCAGGGCCCCGGCCAGTGTCAGACAGAAGACACAGGCGAGCACGATGCGCAGCCCCGGCGGGAGAGCGCGCACTCTTTGCAGCCAGGACACGCGCTCAACCCTCCCCGGCCAGGAAGATGTCCTTGTAACTGGCGTAGATCGAGCCGATCAGCACCGGCCACAACACCAGCCAGCCGAGCATGAAGGGAATGGAGGCCAGGATCGCCAGCACGAACAACACCAGACCATAGATCAGAAAGGGCAGGACGTTGCGCAGGCAGCCGCGGAAGCTCAGGCCCAGGGCCTCGGTCACGCCCAGCGCCGGGTGCAGCACCACCAGCGCCGGCGCGAACCAGAACAGCATGGCCACCGGGATGGCCACCAGGGCCACCACCAGCAGCATCAACAGCATTCCCACCGCATCGGGCGGCACGGCCCCCGGGGCCATCGCCCCGTTTTCGAGCCCCTGCATGGCCGTGAGCATGTCCTGGCCCATGCCGAAGGTCATCATCAGCGCCATGGCCACCACGAAGATCAGGATGGTGGCCAGGAGGTTGAGGGCGCCCACCGCCACCAGCCGCCCGGTCTGCTCCCGGAAACCGGCGAACACGTGGGCCACCTCCAGCGGCCGGCCCCGATCCTGATCCCGGCAACCCAGGATCAGGCCGCCCATGAACACCGGCCCCACCAGGCTGGAGACCAAGGACAGAATCGGGATCGTGCCGAGAATGATCATGATCACCAGAAAGATGATGATGTTGAGAATCCATACCCAGGGGTCCTGCCGGAACAGGCGGAACCCCTCCCCCAGCCAGCGGGAGCCATGCCCGGCAGGACAGGCGCGCGGGGATGGCAGCAGATCCGGCGTCGGGTTGGGTTCCGTGCGCTGAGGGGAAAGGGGCGAATCACTCTGGTGCATGTGCGATCTCCATCGTTGTTGTTGTCGTTGTTGTCCGTCCTGACTGCGCCGGTACCGTCGAAACGAGTCTAGCCACAATGCCGGCAAAAGGCCATTCACCCGGCAGGATCTGCTATCCTGCGCCCTCCCGTTCGCCGTTCGCCGTCCCATGCCAGAAGGTCCCGAAATCCGCCGCGCCGCCGCCCTGCTGGACGCGACTCTGGCCGGCCGCGTCGCCCGCCGCCTCACCTTCGCCCGCGCCGATCTCCAGTCCCGCGCCCGGGAGCTGGAAGGCCGCCACATCGTCTCGGTGCGGGCCCGGGGCAAGGCCATCCTGACCCGCTTCGAGGAAAATCGATACCTCTACAGCCACAACCAGCTCTACGGCCGCTGGCAGGTGAGCGAGGACGGCCGCCAGCCCAAAAGCCGCCGCAGCCTGCGGCTGTCCATCCACACCGGCGGACCCGCCGCCTTTCTCTACAGCGCCTCCGACATCGCAATCCTGATGCAAGCCGATCTGGCCAGCCATCCCTATCTCGCCCGCCTCGGCCCGGAACTGCTGGATACGGCAGTGGACGAGGCGACGGTGCTCGCACGCATCGAGGATCCCCGCTTCGCCCGCCGCGGCCTGGTGGCGCTGCTGCAGGATCAGCGCTTTCTGGCCGGGATCGGCAACTACCTCGCCGCCGAGATCCTGCACCATTGTCGAATCCATCCGGCTGCCCGCCTGCGGGATCTCGACGCCGATCGCCGCCAGACCCTGGCCGACGCCTGCCTGGCGCTGCCCCGCCAGTCGCTGGCCACCGGCGGCATCACCAACACCCTGTCGCGGGCCACCGCCCTGCAGCAGCGGGGCGCCTCCTTCGAGGCGGCCCGCTTTCAGGTCTACCGGCGCGCCGGGCTACCCTGCTACCGCTGCGGACGGCCCATCGAAAAGGCCCGTTTCGTGGGCAAGACCACCTACTGGTGCCCCGCCTGCCAGGCCAAAGAGGCCTGACGCCATGCTGCAGTTCGACGACGTTGCCCTGCGCCGCGGCCCCCGCCTGCTGTTCGAGGGCGCCGGCTTCCGCCTGCATCCCGGCCAGAAGGTGGGCGTCACCGGGGCCAACGGCTGCGGCAAGTCGAGCCTGTTCGCCCTGGTGCGCGGCGAACTGGCCGCCGACGCCGGCCGCGTGCGCCTGCCGGCCGACTGGACCCTCGCCCACGTGGCCCAGGAGACCCCGGCCCTCGACGCCCCGGCCCGCGACTACGTGCTCGACGGCGATGCCGAACTGCGCCGCCTGCAGACCGAACTGCGCGAGGCGCAAGCCCGCGGCGACGGCGACACCCAGGCCCGGCTGCACGAGAAGCTCGACGCCATCGACGCCTGGTCGGCCCCGGCCCGCGCCGCCCGCCTGCTCAGCGGCCTGGGCTTTGCCGAGGCGGATCACGGGCGCCCGGTGAAGGCCTTCTCCGGCGGCTGGCGCATGCGCCTTAACCTGGCCCGGGCGCTCATGTGCCGCTCCGATCTGCTGCTGCTCGACGAGCCCACCAACCACCTGGATCTGGAAACGGTGATCTGGCTGGAAGGCTGGCTGCAGCGCTACCGCGGCCTGCTGCTGCTCATCTCCCACGACCGGGACTTCCTCGATCGGGTGGTGGATCACGTGCTGCACATGGAGCAGAGCCGCGTTCACCTCTACACCGGCAACTATTCCGACTTCGAGCGCCAGCGCGCCGAGCGGCTGGCCAGCCAGCAGGCGGCCTTCGAGAAACAGCAGCGGGAAATCGCCCACATGCAGGCCTTCGTGGAACGCTTCCGGGCCAAGGCCACCAAGGCGAAACAGGCCCAGAGCCGGCTCAAGGCCCTGGAGCGCATGCAGAAGATCGCCGCCGCCCACGTGGATTCGCCCTTCCGTTTCACCTTTCCCGAACCGGCACACCTGCCCCGCCCCCTGCTGAGCCTGGAGCACGTCGCCTTCGGTTATGGCGAAACGGAACTGCTGTGCGACGTGAGCCTGACCCTCAACCCCGGCGACCGCCTCGGCCTGCTCGGCCCCAACGGCGCCGGCAAGTCCACCCTGATCCGACTGCTCGCCGGCGAACTGTCTCCTCGCACGGGTGAGCGTCGCACCGACCGTCACCTGGCCATCGGCTACTTCGCCCAGCACCAGCTCGAACAATTGCGGGAACAGGATTCGCCCCTGCTGCACCTGCAGCGACTCGCCCCAGACGCGCCCGAGCAGCGTCTGCGCAACTTCCTCGGCGGCTTCGGCTTTTCGGGCGATCGCGTGACCGAACCCGTGGCCCCCTTCTCCGGCGGCGAGAAGGCCCGCCTGGTGCTGGCCCTGCTGGTCTGGCAACGGCCCAACCTGCTGCTGCTCGACGAACCCACCAACCACCTGGATCTGGAAATGCGCCTGGCCCTGACCAACGCCCTGCAGGACTTCGACGGCGCCCTGGTGGTGGTCTCCCACGACCGCCACCTGTTGCGCAGCGTCACCGATCGCTTCTGCCTGGTACATGCGGGCCGCGTCAGCCCCTTCGACGGCGATCTCGAGGACTACCGCCAATACCTCCTCGACCGGGAACGGGACGCGAACCCCGGCACACCCCCGCCCCCCGCCGGCAACCGCCGCGAACAGCGCCGCCGCGACGCCGAACGGCGCCAGCGCAGCGCACCGCTGCGCAAGGCCATAAACGACCTCGAGCAACGGCTTGAACGCCTGGAAGCCGAACGCGCGGAACTGGAAGTCACCCTCGCCGATCCCGCCCTCTACGAAGACACCAACAAACCCCGTTTGCTCGACCTCCTGGCCCGCCAGGCCGATCTGCGCCGGGAGATCGAGGCCGTGGAGGCGGCATGGCTGGAAAAGAACGAGGCGCTGGAAGGAATGGAGGATGCCTGAGCCTCAACGGTCGCGGCGAGGCGCCGCTCCTACGGGCAATGCCTTGCCAAATTCATCGCGGCTTGTGCCGCGCCTACGACGTCGTGCACCGCAGGAGCGGCGCCCCCGCCGCGATGAACGATTCAACCATCAACCCATCTGTTGTACCGCCACCGGCAGATCCCCAAACCCCGGCAGGGCGGCGATCCGCCGGCGCAGATCCCGGGCGAGGGCGGGAAAGCGGCTGAAGGCGCCGATGGCGTTGTCGTAGGCGGGCAGGGTGAGGCGCAGGCGGCTGGTGAACTCGCCGCGCAGCCTGCGGTAGGCCTGGCAGGCGCTGTTGTGCAGATCGGCGGCGGCCACGAAGTTCATCACCAACAGCCCGTCCTCGCCGAGGTGCCGGCAGAGCAGGCGGCACCAGCGGGGGTTGGCCGATACCGCACGCACCGGTTCGCCGTCCCGCTCGCCGAACAGATCGTCGATCACGAGATCGAAGGGCGGGCCGGAATAGGCTTCCAGCCAGGCCACTGCATCGGCCTCGATCAGCTCGGCCATCGTCGGGGTGACGCCGAAGAAACGCCGCGCCACCTGCAGGTGCACCGGATTGAGTTCCACACCCGTGATGGTCTCCACCGTCAGGTAGCGGCGGATCTGGCGGATCACCGTGCCGCCACCCACACCCAGCACCAGCACCCGGCGCACCACGCCCGGCGGCGCCAGCAGCGCCGGCAGCCACAACAGATCCCAGATCCCCCCGGCCTGCGCGGCCTGGGGCCGGAACTGGCTGTGGAACACGCCGTCGGTGTACAGCCGCCGGGTGCGCCCGGCGCTGCGCACCTGATAGCACACGCCCCCATGCCGCTTTTCCCAGAGTATCGCCATGCCGGTTCATCAGCCTGTCGTCATGCCCGGCGATTGCCGGCAGGTCGAAGGCGTTGTCCTGTCTTTTCCCTCACCCCGACCCTCTCCCTGAGGGAGAGGGGGCCCTTCGTTCGAGCCACCGGAAAACCCAAACCATGGGTCCCCTCTCCCCTCCGGGGAGAGGGCGCCCTTCGCCGGAGCGCCGTCATGCCGGCACAATTGGCGGGTTTCGTTCATCCTCGTCACTCGGCTTTGGCTTCCTGCGTCGCTCTACCTCCTGCATCCATGCAGTCGTCGGCCTTCGCTCTTTGGCATTGTTCATCGCGGCGGAGGCGCCGCTCCTACAGTGCACCACGTCCATGGCGCGGCGCAAGCTGCGACAATCGAAGAACATCGGTTTCGCATCACGCCGAATCGGGCAACGCCATCTGCCAGAAGGCGTGATCCTTGTTCAGGAACTCGTCGTAGGGAATGTAGTGGGAGCCGTCGCAGGAGAAGGTGAGACCGACGATCCCGTTGAAGATGTTGAGGGTGCCCGAGCGCAGGTAGAACATTTCGTCCATGAAGCGCAGGGTGCGGAAGCCTTCGAGGATCGGGCGGATCAGGCCGGCGGGCACGATGGCCTCCTTCGGGTAGGGGGTGCGCGGGTAGGCCAGGCAGATGTCCGGGTCCACGAGCTGATCCATGTCCAGCAGGCGGTAGCGATAGGGATCGTCGTACAGCCAGATGATGGCCCGGCTGGAGGAGAAGTGCAGGATGATGTGAAACACGCCCCGGTCGGTCATCAGCTCCTCCACCACGCTGAGCACCGTGTCCAGCTTCCTGTCCATGAGGCTCTCCACCCGGGTCTGGTGAAACACCGTGCCGCGGATGGACGGGTCACCCTTGATCTGCCGCCAGTAGCGCGGTTCTTCGTAAAGCTCCTTGGTCAGGGGCAGTTCGCGCAGATCGAAATCGGCGCCGATGAAGCCGAGCACCCGACCCGTGTCGTTGCGCACCACCTGAATGGCGGTGAGCGAGGGGCGCTTCATGCGCATGCTGATATAGGTGCCCGAGAGCAGGAAGCCGTCGGCCGGCACGGCCTCCTTCATGTAGGGTCGCTGCGAACGATCCCGCCGATAGTCGCCGGTGAGGATCCCTTCCTTGCTGATGTTGTCGCTGAGCTGGATGCCCTCGGTGTTGAGCGCATACAGATACTTGCAGTAGGGCACCCGGGGCAATGAGGCCTGCAGCACTTCGTCGAGGCGCACGCGGTCGGGCCAGACCTTCGCCGCTTCGGCGGCCACGTCCTGGAGCGGCTTCCTGAGCAGTTCGGTGAGCATGGCCCGCTGACGGGCGATGCTTTCCTGGAGGGTGTCCCGGGGTTGTTCCATCGTTTGATTCCGCAATTTCCGATGTCGGCAAGTTTACCCCGATGACCTGTCCGGGTCATGACAGGCTTGGCTTTTGGGCTGTGCTATATTGCACACCATGCGCCTGCCCGACCGGGAACAACAGATCCGCCAGTCCCACGCCCTGCTCATCCGCCAGGTGGTGAAGGCCTGCGCCAACCGCGACGCGCTGCCCACCCTGGAAGGGATGCTGGAGATCGCCGGGCAACAGGGCTGGACCAACCTGGTCACGGCCATCCGCGCCATCCTGGCCGGCCAGCGCGACGAGCGCGTGCTGGCCGGCCTCGACGCCGAGGACATGGTGATCGTGCGCAGCATCCTCGAAGGCCTGCAGGATCCCGCCAGCCTCCCGGATCCGGCCGAGACCGCCCAACCCGAGCTGGCCGCCCCCGGCCTGGCCCGGATGATCCACGCCGCCGCCACCGGCGAAGTCAATGCCCTGCAGGCGGTGGCCTTCATGGCCGAGCAGATGACCGCCACCCACGGCGACCTGCGCCGCCTCGGCGGCCGGCTCAAGCGCCTGGTGGACGGCGAACGGGCGCCGGAAGTCCTCTGCGCCGGCATGAGCCAGAGCGGTCAGGAACTCATGCTCAACCTGCTGGAGGAACTGGCCCGGCTCGAGGCCCACTGAGCCCGGCTTGCCCCGGTTGCCAAGCCCGCAGGCATTGATTAGTCTGGAAGTATTCCAGCACCCCGCCAAGAATCCCGCCGGGCGTCAAAGCTGTTCCCAACGTGCGCCCCGATCCGCGCCGATTGCTTAATCTTTGGCCATTTGCCATCATGGAAACCGTCCACACGGCGGCTTCACGGCACGTCTGACCGGAATCCGCGGGACGCCAAGGGATGAACGATTCGATTGCACAATCCCTGCTGGCCTCGCTGCAGCACCCGGCGCTGCGGGATGCCACCGACACCCTGCTGCTGGTGCTGGATGGGGAGGGGCGGATCGTGTTGTTCAATCGCGCCTGCGAGCTGTCCACCGGCTATCGCGAGGCCGACGTCATCGGCCACCCCTTCCGCACCCTGATCGCCCGCGAACAGTGGGAAAACGTCCGCCGCACACTTGCCACCCTGCCCGGCGATACGCCCGGCACCCATCTTGCCACCACCTGGATCGGCAAGGACGAACAAGTGCGTTACATCCAGTGGTCGGCCAGCCTGCTGGAAGAGAACGATGTCACGGCCCGGAAGATCATCATCACCGGCATCGACATCACCGGCTACCGCGAATCCCTGCGCAGCCGATTCGAGGCCGACAGCCGCTACCGGGCCCTGGTGGAAACCACCGCCGACGTGATCTGGGAGTTCGACACCGACGCCGTCTACCGTTACGTCAGTCCCCGGGTGCATGCGGTGCTCGGTTACACGCCGGCCGAGGTCGTTGGCCACAGTCTCTACGCGTTTACCACTGACGAAGAGGCCGAACGCCTGCGGCCCCTGCTGGCGGAAAAGTTCCGCCGCCGCAAACCCTTCCACCACTTCATCAACCATCGCCGCCACAAGGACGGCCGCGAGGTGATCCTGTCGTGCTCGGGTGTGCCCTTCTTCGACAACCGGGGCGAACTGCTGGGCTATCGCGGCATGTCCCGCGACGTGACCGAACTGCAACGGGCCGAGGCGCGCCTGCGCGAGAGCGAGGAGCGCCTGCGCCTGAGCCTGGACCTGGCCGGCATCGGCGCCTGGGACTGGCACCTCCCCTCGGATCGGCTCTATTGGTCCGACAACGTCTGGCGCCTCCTTGGCCGCGAACCCGGCGATCGGGTGCCCGACTATGCCACCTTCCTCGCCTGCGTCCACCCCGAGGATCGCGCCGGGGTGGAAGCCGCCGTGGCGCGCTGCCTCGAAACCGGCGAGCCTTACGACGTGGAACACCGGGTGGTGCGGCCCGACGGCACGGTGCACTGGGTGCGCGGCGTGGGCAACCTGCAGCGGCGGGACGGCAAGCCCGAACGGATGCTGGGAGTGTTCATGTCCGTCGACGCCCGCAAACGGGCCGAACGGCAGCTCCAGGCCTCGGAGCGCAAGTACCGTTTCCTGATCGACAATGCCGCCGATGCCATCGCCCTCATCGACGAAACCGCCACGGTGGTGGAAGTGAACCGCCAGGCCAGCGCCCTGTTCGGTTATTCCCGCGAAGAGATGATCGGCCAGCTCGCCTTCAACTTCTCCCATCCCGATCACCGCGAACGGCAGTTGGAGCTGTTTCACCAGCTCCTGCACAGCGGCGGCCCCGTCACCGAAGAAACCTGGGTCCGCAACCGCAACGGCCTGGACGTGCCGGTGGAATTGCGCGCCACCCGCCTGCGCCTGGACGAAGGCAGCCTGATCCAGGTCATCACTCGGGACATCACCGAACGGCGGGAACGGGAAGCCGCGCGGCTGGACCGCGAACGCCGCCAGCGCGACACCCTGGTGCGCGAGGTGCACCACCGCATCAAGAACAACCTGCAGGGGATCCTCGGCCTGCTGCGCAACCAGGCTTTCGGCAATCCGGCCCTTGCCGCCGGCCTCGAGAAGATCATCCAGCAGGTGCAGGCCATCGCCCTGGTCCACGGCATCCACGGCCAGCGCGCCGACGGCGCCCTGCTGCTGTGCGAGATGCTGCCGGCATTGCTGCGCAGCATGCCCGGCTATCCCCGGGGCCATCGGGGATACGAACTGGCGCGTGACCAGGAACATGCCCTGACCGTCTGCGAAGAAGAGGGGGTGGCCATGGCGCTGATCCTCGGCGAGCTGCTGGCCAACGCCGCCAAGCATGCCCGGGACGACTCGCACCCCATCTCCGTGCGCCTGCAGGCCAGAGGCGGCAAGGGCGAGATCCGCATCATCGCCCCCGGCGCCCGCCTGCCCGCAGACTTCGATTTCGACACCGGCCGCCAGTGCCACACCGGCCTGGAACTGGTGCGGGCCCTCATGCCCCGCCAGGGGCTCGAACTGGCCTACCGGCAGACGGCATCGGGCGTGCTTACCCGCTTGCGCCTCGCTCCGCCCCTGGTGCTGGCGACCCCCCTTTCTGGCGCCCCCTGTGGCAACCCGGAAAACCATGACGACAACAAAATCGATACCCTTACGGGAGATGCGCAATGACCAAGCAACCGACCCTCCTCATCGCCGACGACGACCGGCTGGTGCTGGCCACCCTGGCCAAACACCTGCGCCAGGCCGGCTACCAGGTTCTCGAAGCCGGCAACGGTGAGGAAGCCCTGACCCTGTGCGGCGAACACCAGCCGGATCTGGCCCTGCTCGACATCCGCATGCCGGGCCTCGACGGCCTCGAGACCGCCGCCGAACTGCAGAAGACCACCGGCACGCCGTTCATGGTGATCTCGGCCTACGGCAACCCGGAATACGTGGAGCGCAGCATCGAGCTGGGCGCCATGGGCTACCTCATCAAGCCCCTGGATCCCGCCCAGATCGTGCCCGCCGTGGAAGCGGCCCTGAACAAGGCCGTCGAATTGCGGCAACTGCAGGAGACCGCCCAGCAGCTCCAGACCGCCCTCGACGGCAACCGCACCACCAGCATCGCCGTGGGCCTGCTGATGGAGCGCTGCCACCTGGATCGCATGGCCGCCTTCGAAAAGCTGCGCCGCCATGCCCGCTCCGAGCGCCGCAAGCTGACCGAGGTGGCCGAGGAAATGGTGCGTTGTGCCGAACGGCTCTATGAAGTGGTGCGCAGCAAGACCTGAATGACTTACAATGAATATGGTGATGGCCTTTTCTGTCTAAACCGTCATGACACTTGGCCGATAAACCCCATCTGACCGGGCGACCGAAAACTCCGTCCCCCTCATGATCTGGCCATTCCCCGCCAGAAGCACCATGCAACCCGGCCCCACCCGCCGGAAAACCCTGTCGCTTGAATTACCGAAACCCGCATGTCCGCTTCCGATTCGCACCGTGAAAACCCCGACGGCCCGACGCCAGAAGCCGAAAAAGACGCCCTGGCGCAGAAACTGCGCTGCGTGGTGGAACAGACCGCCGACATCGTGCTCATCACCAACGTGCAAGGCGTCATCGAATACGTCAACCCCGCCTTCGAGCACATCACCGGCTACTCGCGGCAGGAAGCCATCGGCCAAAAACCCAGCATCCTGCGATCGGGACTCCAGGGCCGAGACTTCTACGCACAACTATGGCGCACCATCACCCAGGGCAAAATCTTTCACGACACAGTGGTCAACCGGCGCAAGGACGGCAGCCTCTACTTCGAGGACAAGACCATCACCCCCTTGTTCGACGAAGAAAAATCCCTCATGGGCTTTGTTTCCACAGGGCGGGACATCACCGAGCGCCTGCGCTCGCAGAAGCGCCTGAGCTTCCTGGCCAACAACGATCCGCTCACCCGCCTGCCCAACCGTCGCCATTTCACCGCCATGCTGGAACAGGCCTGCCGGCGCATCGACAACCTCGGCCATTCCCTGGTCGTGATCTGCCTCGATCTCGATCGCTTCCAGCTCGTGAACAAAGCCATGGATACGCCCCGCGCCGACGAGATCCTGAAACGCCTGGCCCGACGGCTCAGGGAACGCCTGCGCAAAGACGATCTGCTGGCCCGACTGGACGGGGATCGATTCGCTGTCCTTCTCGAGGGCCCCAATGCCGAAGCCGAGGCCCGGATCGTGACCGATAAGCTGCGCGCCGCGCTAAAGCGGCCCTTCGTCGGCGAGGATGAAGACATCATTCTCACCGCCAGTTTCGGTATTGCCTGCCATCCCGGCGAGGACGACAGCGATCCCCTGCATCGGGCCGAGGAGGCACTGCGGGAAGTCAAGCGCCAGGGCGGAAATGACATTGGATGGTTCACTCCCGACCACCAACCTGCGGCACGACAGCACCTGTCATTGCGCAGCCGCCTGCACCGGGCCCTGGAGCAGGCGGAGTTCGTGCTTCACTACCAGCCCCAGGTGGACGCGGAACGGCACAGGATCGTCGGCGTCGAGGCCCTGCTGCGCTGGCAACCGCCGGAAGAAGATCCGGTGTATCCCGATGTCATCATTCCGGTACTAGAGGAAACCGGCCTCATCGTTCCAGTGGGCGAGTGGGTGGTGGCGGAGGCCTGCGCCCAGCTCCGGCGCTGGCGCGACGCGGGGCTTGCCCCCTTCAGCATGGCAGTGAACGTCTCGGCACGCCAGATCGGACGCGGTGATCTTCTGCAGGCGGTGCTGGACAGTCTTGGCCGCGAGGATCTCGTTCCCGCCGATCTGCACCTGGAAGTGACCGAGAGCCTGCTCATCGACGATGATCCCCGCCTCGACGGCATCTTCCACGCCTTGCACGAAACCGGCGTGGCCCTGGACATCGACGATTTCGGCACCGGCTACGCCTCGCTGACCTACCTGCGGCGCTTTCCCTTCCACACCCTGAAGCTGGACCGGCTGTTCACCGCCGACCTCGACCGGCGGGCCGACAATGCCACCATCGTCTCGGCGGTGGTACGCATGGCCCGGGGCCTAGGCATGGAAGTGGTGGCCGAGGGCGTAGAGAGCGCCGGGCAGGCTCGCATCCTGCGCAACATGGGCTGCGACTGCCTGCAGGGGTATCTCTTCAGCCGCCCCCTGCCCGCCGCCGATCTGGAAACCTTTCTGCGTACCGGAGGCCCGGAAACGACAAACCCCGCCTGAGCGGGGTTTGTCTCGACCGGTAAACCGGAACGATCTACTGGGCGACCACGTTGCTCGCCTGCGGTCCCTTGGGCCCGTTCTCCACGTCATAGGAGACGGCCTGCCCCTCGGCCAGGGTGCGGAAACCCTCGCTCTGGATGGCCGAGAAATGCACGAACACGTCCGCGCCACCATCGTCCGGGGCGATGAAGCCGAAACCCTTGGATTCGTTGAACCACTTGACTTTGCCAGTTGCCATGAAAAATACCTTTCTTGAATAAAACGGAGATTGCCTGTTGCAGATGGGTCTTTCGGGACGACTCGAGAGGAAAACCGTGGCGGGAAACTTCTGAAGCAGGCCGGAAATGTTCATTTGCAACGACTTCATCCTAGCAGCCTTTGGCGGCTTTGCCTATGCGCAGGCAGGATTTTTTGTTGCGCTCCCCCGCCCTCGACATGGTGCAATATCCCGGCTAGGGCTGGATCCACACCTCCACCCGACGGTTGCGGCCCAGGTCGCGGGTGTCGGCCACCAGGTTGCAGGCGCCGAAGCCGCGCACGTGGTGCACCGTCACGCCCCGTTCGCGCAGCGCCCGCTCCACGGCGTCGGCCCGATCCTCCGACAGGGCGAGGTTGTGCATGGGCAGGCTGGAATCCTCGGAGAAGCCGAACAGCATCACCTTGCGCACATGGTGGTTGCGCTGCAGATAGCGGGCCACCCGGTCCAGATCCCGCAGGGCGCGGCTGTCCAGCCCCAGGCCCTCCCGGCGGAAGCGGAAATCCACCGACAGGCGGCGGGCGCCGGTGACCAGGCGGCGAAACTCGGACGGACAGCTCGCCGGCACCGCCACGGTCAGCGGCCGCACCACCTGGGCCACGAAGCCGCTGGCCGCCACCACCGCCTGACCGGCGGGGCCGATCGCGTATTCCAGAAAATCCCGCGCCTCGGCGTTGTCCAGCCGCGGGCTGGCGTACAGATACAGGCGGCGGGTCAGGGCATAGCTCTCGGTCTCCACGTTGAAGCGCGAGGGCAGGCGGGCGCTGGCCCGCCCGGCCGCCACCGGGAGGGCCCGGCTCCGGCGCACGTAGGGCAGGCCCACGAAACCGATGGCCCGCGGATCGGCGGCCACCGCGTCGGAGAGCCGCGCGTTGGACTCGAAACGCCGCGCCGAGGCCACCAGCCTGTGCTGCTTGCCCAGCACCAGGTGCCGGAAGGTGTCCCAGGTACCCGACTTGTCGTCACGCGCCAACACCCGGATCGGCCCCGGCCGCCCGCCCAGCTCACGCCAGTTGCGGATGCGGCCCGAGAATACCTGCGCCAGGGTGTCCAGATCCAGGCTCGCCAGGGGGTTGTCGGGGTGCACGATCACCGCAATGCCGTCGAGAGCAATCACCCATTCGGCCGCCGGCCGGCCGAAGTCGCCCAGCGCCGCCAGCCGCACGATCTCCCGATCCTTGATCGGCCGCGAGGCCATGCCGATGTCCGCCTCGCCGGCCAGCAGGCCGCGAAAGGCGGTGGACGAGCCGTGCGCCGCAATCGGCACGCCCACCCGCCGGCCGTCGGGCAGCCGGCCGCTCACCCGCTTCTCGTTGCGCCCGGTCACCTCCACGCGCAGTTCCGAAGCCTTCAGCTCGTCACGAAACCAGCGTTCCACCAGCGCCGGCGCCAGGGTCGCACCGATGGTATTCGATCCCTGCAGGCGGAACAGCGTCTCGTCCGCCCCGGCAACGAGGGGCAGGAGAAGAAGAAGCAGCATCGGGCGCAAAACGGGAAAACATGTGCGGGTAAACATCGGGGTAAAAGGCCTTTTGTTGCACGATTGTCACGAAAGCGACTTTTTACCCGCCATTCATGACAGAACGATGAAATCTCGCCCGAATGGCCTAAAACGAACGAAATACCCCATGCCGCCTGCGTCCAATTCTCATTCCCATTGACATCGCCGGGTAATTCCTGATAATATTACTCAACTTTTTACCCGAACTACCCTATTTGAGGTGCAATACAATGGAAGCAATCGTCAACGGCCAGACCATCAAGCTCTCGGAAGCCGGCTGGCTCGAGAATCTGGACGAATGGAGCGAGGATCTCGCCGTGGAGATCGCCAAGAACGAAAACATCGCCGAGCTGACCGACGAGCACTGGGACATCATCCGCACCGCCCGCGAATACTTCCAGGACAACGGCGTGGTCTGCGAGCCCCGCCAGTTCTCCAAGCTCATGAAGGAGAAATTCGGCAAGGACCGCAGCAGCCAGAAATACATCTACTCGCTGTTCCCCACCGGCCTCATCAAGTGCGCCAACAAGATCGCCGGCCTGCCCCGCCCCAAGGGCTGCAGCTAACAGGCTTTTTCAACAGTCTCCCAATACATGAAACAGGCGCCTGCGGGCGCCTTTTTCATGTCCGCCCCGGGCTACCGGTCCGGCAACCCATCCTTGCGTTCAATCTTTTCCCCCAGGCGGGCGAGCGCCGGCAGAATCCCGTCCCCCAGCCGGGTGCGGAGAATGCGCAGCAGTTCGCCATAGGCCACCTCGGGCGCGGTCGGCCCCGAATCGATGGTCTGGATGCTCTCCAGCAGTCTGCGCAGGGTCTGCGGCGAGCGGGATTCGGCGATCACGGCCTCCAGGGCCTGCTGCTTGCGCCGTTCGAACAGGGCCGGATCCTCCTCGTAGATCCGGGCCCAGTCTTTCAAGTCCATATCCATTGCATTTCCCTCCTGAATGTTCATTGCCGGCCGTTCGCGCTCAACGCTTGCGGCGGTGTGTTGAATTCGATCCCGAAAATCTCGAACAGCAGGGCCACGCAGCCCTCGCAGCCGCACATCTCGAGCGCCCACTGGCGCGCCTCGGCATGTCGGCGCAGGAGACCGAGCATGCCGATGACGGCGCCATCCAGTTGGCGGGTTCGGGTGAAATCCAGGGTCAGGCGCCGGACCGTATCGGGCGCCGTCTCGTAGGCCTGGCGAAACTGGCGGTAGTGCCGGAAGGCCAGGCTTTCGCCGGGGGCCAGCACCAGGTGATGCCCGTCCTCGGACAGGCGGGTGACGATCGATGACATGACACAACCTCCTTCGCAATCCGCGAAATCCTTCGGGAACGAAAAGGCAGGGGTCGGGCCTGGGTGTGACGACATGGCCGGCGCGGGTGCCGGCAGGGCGGACAGGAACGGGGGCCGCCGCGGGGACTACACCCTCACTATCGGAACCCGGTCGGGAATCTTTAGCGATTGAGAAGGGATTTTTCGTTCAGGCACCGTTCAGGCCCGGTGTTTCACACTGGAAGCCAGACGCACACGAGGAGGACGCCAACATGCACAAGCAAATCGCAACTGCCCTCATCCTTTCCACGCTGCTGGCCCTGCCGGCCTGGGCGGATGGCTATGGCGGCGAAAACCCGGACAGCGTGTTTCGGGATCGCGCCCGGGTGGTGGACGTGAAGCCGCTGAAGGAGATCGTGCGGGTGCCGGTGACCGATCGCGACTGCTGGACCGAGGAAGTGGTGCGCCCGGCGCGGCGCGATCCTTCCGGGATCATCGCCGGCGGGATCATCGGGGGCGCGGTGGGCAATGCCATGGGCCAGGGCCATCGCGACCAGGGCATCGCCACCGTGGCCGGCACGGTGCTCGGCGGGGTGATCGGCAACGCCATGGCCGGCGGCCACCGTCCGGCCCGTATCGAGCACGCGCGGCGCTGCCGTGTTTCCGAGAAGTATTACGAGGAAGAACGGATCAGCGGTTATCTGGTCACCTACCGCTACCGGGGCCGGGAGTTCACCCGCGAGATGGATGAACTGCCCGGACGCTTCGTCACCGTGCGCGTTGCCGTGGAACCGCTGGAGGATTGAGGCGCGAGCAGCGCCCCTTCCCTTGCCTCTTGTCGCTTTTCCCTGCCGTCACGCCGCGCTGCGTCGCCGGGCAACATTGGCCGGCTTGCGCGGCGCACCACGGCGGGCGCGGTTGCCAGGGCGTCCGCCACTGCGGCGCTTCGGCCCGGCAGGGCGCTGGCCACGGGGTTCGGGGCGGGTGGGTTCCAGCCCGTCGATGGTGCGGCGTTCGAGCTTGCGGCCGGTGAGGCGTTCGATGCCGCCGAGCTTGCCCCAGTCGTCGGGGCCGACCAGGGAAACGGCGGTGCCGCTGGCACCGCCGCGGCCGGTGCGGCCGATGCGGTGGATGTAGTCCTCGGCCACCATCGGCAGATCGAAGTTGATCACGTGGCTGATCCCCTTGATGTCGAGGCCGCGGGCCGCCACGTCGGTGGCCACCAGCAGGCGAAACTTGCCGCGGCGCATCTGCTCCACGGTGCGCTTGCGGGCGTTCTGGCTCATGTCGCCATGCAGGGCGGCGCTGGTGTGGCCGAGGTTGCGCAGCTTCTTGGCCAGGCGATCGGCGCCGCGCTTGGTGGCAGTGAAGATCACCGCCTGTTCCAGGGCCTCGTCACCCAGGTAATGTTCCAGCAGGCTGTGCTTGTGACTCGCGTCGTCGGCCTGATGGATGCGCTGTTCGATGGCCGCATGCTGTTCGTGATTGGCGGCCAGTTTCACGGTGACCGGATCGCGCAGCAGTTGCCGGGCGATGTCGAGGATCCGCCCTTCCAGGGTGGCCGAGAACAGCAGGGTCTGCCGCTCGGTCGGCATGGCGGCGGCGATCCGCTTGACGGCCTGCACGAAACCCATGTCGAGCATGCGATCGGCCTCGTCCAGCACCAGCATCTCCAGGCGCGAGAAATCCACCCGCCCGGCTTCCATGTGATCCATCAGGCGGCCCGGGGTGGCCACCAGCAGATCCAGCGGCTCGCGCAGCAGACGGATCTGGGGCTGATAGGCCATGCCGCCTACCACGTTGCCGCTGTGCAGGGAAACGAAGCGGCCGAGCTGGCGGATGTTGTCGGCCACCTGCATGGCCAGTTCGCGGGTGGGGGTGAGCACCAGCACCCGCGGGCCGTTGCCGGGCCGCGGCGCGTTGTCCTGCAGGCGTTGCAGGGCCGGCAGCACGAAGGCGGCCGTCTTGCCGGTGCCGGTCTGGGCCGAGGCCATCAGATCGCGGCCGGCCAGCACCTGCGGAATCGCTTCGCGCTGGATGTCGGTGGGCGCGGAAAAGCCGCAGGCCTGGATGGCGCGCAACAGGGAAGGATTCAGATTCAGTTCGGGAAATGTCATGCAATAACACCTTCTCCGCCTTGGGGCGGAAGCAAAAGTTCAAATACAGGGAACGGCAGAAGGCGGTATTGCACGACGGCTGCCGGGTCACCCGGAACGGTTCGTTGACCGTGTGGACGGTGCCAACCAGCAGTCCGAAAGAAAACTCGCGGGGGAGGTCAGAAACGTCGCGCTCCCGATACGGGAGGAACGACCATCATAATCCCTCGCCGCGCAAAAGGCCAGCGGTTTCTTGCAAGGACAACTGCGTCGAAACTTGCATCATTTTGCTGAATACATACTAATCCCAACGGTAACAAAGCCTCATTCAGAGCGAACCTGATGCGCCGGATCAAGGCGCGGTCCGCAGGGAATGGCTAGCCCTTGCCAAGGACCGCAACGCCGAGCCGGCGCATCAGGTTCGCTCCCTTCGGGCGGGCCTCTGGATGGCCATTCGCGGCGTTGCCGCGGCTTGACAGGGAATGACCCTGCCGGCGCCACGGCGCCTTGCGCCTGACCATCCAGAGACCCGCCGAATGAAGCTTTGTTACCGTTGGGATTAGTAATACCCATTTCAAAACAATACCTTATGACCTCCCGCATCCGCGAGATCCCCTACAATTACACGTCTTTCTCGGATCGGGAGATCGTGATCCGCTTCCTCGGGGAGCCGATGTGGGAGGTATTGAACGCCCTGCGCGGGGAGCGGGTCACGGGGCGTTCGGCGCGGATGCTGTTCGAGATCCTGGGCGACATGTGGGTGGTGACCCGCAATCCCTTCATCCAGGACGATCTGCTCGACAACCGCAAGCGCCGCGAGGCGCTGATCGGCGCGCTGTATCACCGGCTGGAGCAGGTGGAAGCGCGGGCCGACGGCAACGAGAAGGCCCTGCTGCTGATCGGCGCGGTGCGCGGGGCCATCGGCGAGTTCGCGGCCTGGTTTCCGCGCCAGCGGACGCTGCGGCGCAAGGTGCGGCAGCGTCTGCGGCGGGTGACGCGGCGCGACAACATCCGTTTCGACGGCCTCTCCCGGGTCTCCCACGTGACCGATGCCTCCGACTGGCGGGTGGAATACCCGCTGGTGGTGGTCACGCCCGACTCGGAGGCCGAGATGCAGAAGGTGGTGGCGGCGCTCATCGAGCTGGGCGTGGGCATCATTCCCCGCGGCGGCGGCACCGGTTACACCGGCGGCGCCGTGCCGCTGGCGGCCGACTGCGCGGTGATCAACACCGAGAAGCTGGAACGCCTGGGCGAGGTGGAGCAGCGGGAACTGCTGGACGCGGAGGGCCACAGCCGCACGGTGCCGGTGATCCGGGTCGAGGCCGGGGTGGTGACGAGGCGCGTGGCCGAGAAGGCCGAGGCCCGCGGCTTCGTGTTCGCGGTGGACCCCACCTCCCAGGACGCCTCCTGCATCGGCGGCAACATCGCCATGAACGCCGGCGGCAAGAAGGCGGTGCTGTGGGGTACCACCCTGGACAACCTGCTCTCCTGGCGCATGGTCACGCCCGACGGCCAGTGGCTGGAGGTGGAGCGCCTGCATCACAACCTGGGCAAGATCCACGAGCAGCGGGAAGTCACCTTCAAAATCACCCGCTACGCGGCCGACGGCGTGACCCGCGCCGGCGAGCCGGAGACCCTGGTGATGCCCGGCGCGGCGCTGCGCAAGCAGGGCCTGGGCAAGGACGTGACCAACAAGTTCCTCGGCGGCCTGCCCGGCGTGCAGAAGGAAGGCTGCGACGGCCTCATCACCTCGGCCGTGTTCATCCTGCACCGCATGCCGAAGCACATCCGCACCGTGTGCCTGGAGTTCTACGGCAAGGATCTGCGTCGCGCCGTGCCGGCCATCGTCGAGACCAAGGACTACCTCGATGCTCGGCCCGACGTGCGGCTCGCCGGCATGGAGCACCTGGACGAGCGTTACGTGAAGGCGGTGGACTACACGCCCAAGTCGCCGCGCCGGGATCTGCCCAAGATGGTGCTGCTGGTGGACATCGCCGGCGACGACGAGAACGCCGTGGCCGCGGCCGCCTCGGAAGTGGTGCGCAAGGCGGCCCTGCGCGAGGCGGAGGGCTTCGTGGCGGTGAGCGCCGAGGCCCGCCAGC
>Ga0256841_1000329_pt1 | contig 50802 bp, 39 predicted proteins | sample 356308metaG_FD_185971 | JGI IMG/M metagenome (GOLD analysis project Ga0256841, IMG submission 185971) | Hydrothermal vent microbial communities from Mid Atlantic Ridge, Atlantic Ocean - 356-308 | ecosystem: Environmental > Aquatic > Marine > Hydrothermal vents | place: Atlantic Ocean: Mid...
GCGCAGTGCGCAGGCAAGGGTCATTCCCTTGCCAAGCACTGGAACGCAGGTCCGGTGCCTGCCTGAAGCCCCTAACCCTATGATATTCAAAGACAGGCCGCGGCTGAATGCGATATATATTGTTGCCGGGTTAATAACCCCATGCACCGCGGAAACATCCGTGAGGGGGTGCCGGTCTTCTCGTATGGACCACGTCGAACAAGCCACAGGATGAGAATGTCACCTGGTTTCACCCACAGCCTGAAATTCCAGGTCAGCGTCGCCCTGTTGAGCATCGTCGTCCTGTTCACGGCGGCGGCCATCTACACCTCGACAGCCCTGAAACGGCAACATAATACCGCCGTTATCATCAACCTGGCGGGTAAACTTCAACTGACCGCGGAATATCTTGCCAATCAGGGGATCAACTATAAGAGGAACGCCCCCACCGACTATACGAGCTACCGGCGTGACATCAACCTCTACTACAACGACCTGATGCGCCATGTCGCCACCTTCGATCAGATTGCCAACGCCTTCATGCGGTGTGAGTTCGGCCCGGAGATCACCGGCCTCGACGAGGTATTGCGTCCCAAACTGGGCGACAACGCACGTCGGGCCATCGACAGTGTGGAGAGCGCCTGGGAGGCTTACCGAACAAAGCTGTTCGATGCACTCGGTCCCAATAAAGACAATCCACGCCTGGAATACGCCGCAGCCTACGTTATCGCCAATAACAGGACCCTTGAAGAGGTCACCGGCAAACTTGCAAACCACCTTCAAAAATGGGCAGACGCCGAAACGAGGAACATCAACCTCTTCAACCGCCTGGCCCTGGCAGCCGCTCTACTGATATCGGTCATCATTATCGTCGGCTTCTATCGCAACGTTCTAAACCCCCTCAGCCGGGCAACCGGGGGTTTCCAGCGTATCGCGCAGGGGGATTTCGGCCATCAGGTTCCCCTCGAAGGGGATAACGAAATCACCCGCCTGACAGCATCTTTCAACTACCTCTCACGACGGTTGAAAAGCCTGTTTCTACTCATCGACCGTATCCAGCAGGGGGGCGACTTGAGTGAAACCCTCGCCTTCGTAAGCCGTGAGTTCAAGGATTTGCTGCGCATCGAATGGACCGGCGTGGTCTTCGTCACAGGCGACGGCGGCGCCGCGCGGCTGGAGGTGAGTTACCTCGATGGGGAACAGGAAGTCGCCGTGCGAAGACTCTACCGCCTTGAGGGCACCTATCTCGAACAGACATTACGGCAAAACAGCATGTTGCACATCCCCAACATGCTCAAGAGCGTCGAGGGGAACACCCCTTATGAGTTCTTGCGTACCCTGGTCACGAAAGGGATGCGCGACGCCCTGTTCCTTCCCCTTTCACCGCAAAGCCCCATACCCGGGGTGCTCGTCTTCGCCACGCGGCAACCCAATACCTATACCGGCGAGCATCTCAAACTGCTCACCAACATTGCCCACCTCATCACCCACAGCTTCAGCCGCACCGCCCGCCTGACGGAAAGCGCCCGGCTTGCCGCGATTGGCGAATTCACCTCGGGCATCACCCACGAGATACGCAACCCCCTGGCCACCATCTCCATTGCGCTTGACTACTTCAACAAATTGGATCTTCCCGGCTCCGGCCACCAACGGGCGGCGTTGGCGCGCAAGGAAGCGGACCGCATGGAACGGTTGCTCGAAGAGATCCTGCTCTACTCGAAGCCGCTGAATCTCGAATTTCAACTGCTGGATATGACCGAACTGACCCGCGGCTTCATCGACGAACACACCCATATCGCCAGGGAGAAACAGCAGCGCTTCAGGCTGGACACCCTTGAACCGCATGCCCGCATAATGGGCGACCGTGACCGACTGGTTCAGGTGTTCCTCAATCTCGCGCGCAATGCCTGTGAAGCCGCGCCCCCCGACAGCCTTATCGAATGGCACATCGACGACGCCCCCGAGCAAGGCACCCTCATCATCGAAGTGATAAACAGGGGCCCGCCCATTGCCGCTGAGATCCTCTCCCGGATCACCGAGCCCTTCTTCACGACCAAGGTCGCGGGCACAGGACTGGGACTGAGCATCGTGAAACGGATTGTTGAGGCACACGGAGGGGAATTGAAGATCGTCTCGACGGAGGAGACTGGCACCCGCGTGCAAACCGTTTTGCCACGCGTAGGCTAATCGGATGAGTGTATGCCAGCCCATCCCTGGCCGGCGTTCACACGGATCGCAAACAGATCAGGCAGCGCGCTCCTGAGAAGAGATGCTGCCCACCTTGGCCTTTTTCTCCTTCGCGGCCTCGATACGGGCCTGCCCACGCTCCACAAGATCGGCAAGACTGATGCCCTTCAGGAAGTTGAATATCTCTTCGCTCAACTCGTCCCACAGCGAATGGGTCAGGCAACGACTTCCGGCGTGGCAATTTTCGCGGCCGCCACAACGGGTAAATTCCACCCATTCGTCCACCGCGCAGATGATGTCTGCCACCGTTATCTCGTCGGCGCCACGTGTCAGATAGTAACCGCCGCCGGGGCCCCGCACTCCACGCACGAGTTCCTTGTTGCGTAACGCCGCAAAGAGCTGTTCCAGATAGGAAAGGGAAATCCCCTGGTTCACCGAAATGTCGGCCAATGTCACTGCGCCTTTGCCCTCGTTGAGGGCCAGATCCAGCATTGCGGTCACTGCATAGCGACCTTTGGTAGATAGTCTCATTTTTGCTCCACTCCTTGGCCCGAAGCCAAGTTACCTAGCAATTTACTCGGGAATTAGCCTAGCATTTACCCACCAACGCAGTCAAGATATATTTGAATCATTCTAAAGGAAGGGATCGTGAAGATCCCAGCGCGGGCGGCGGGTACAGATACCGACCGGATGCGCAACAAAAATATCACGCAGTGCCGGGAGCGCTCAGCCCTCGGCCAAAATCGTCATGCGATTGTCGCGAATACGCGGATCGCCATTCCGGGCATCGAAGGAGTGGCCCTGTCGTTGGCAGAATGCGAGCCATTTGGCCATAAAGAGACCGATCTTCCATTTCTGCTCCAACGTCGGCGCATCGGGATCACGGTCCAACGGCAATGCCGACTGCCGCAGATCAAGCACTTCCACCTGATCCGCATCATGGTACACCCTCAACAGGGCGTCGGGGTCGGGCAAATGGTCGGGGTGGGCGGGAAAATAGTGGGTCAGATGGATAAGCGTCGTGTAGGCCGTCTGCTCCCGCACCTCGAGATGAAGATCCATATCATTCTCCAGGTGTGAACATGCAGCGCCCTGCATCCGCTGTAAGTGGGGGGCCATGCGCATGATACGACGGTAACACTCCTCACCAAGATCAAGCAAAGCCCCCATGTTCGGCTTGCCCGTGAGAATGGCGTGGAGACTCCATGGATAATAGGGCGTCTGCATACAGTGCGTTCGGGTCTCTGTCGAAGAAACCCGTATTATAAACCACTGGATCGATGGCGATGCGGATGGCTTATTAACCCGAAAACCGCGGTATTTTGCCCATGCGGGCCGATCAGACAAACGATGCCGCTTGTCTGTGATCAGAAGGCCCTGTCAGGCCTTACCCTCTTCGTTCTGTTGTTCTGCGATCTGTTTCCGCACTTCCGCCATATCCAGCTCCCCTGCCTTGCCAACCAACTCTTTGAAGGCGGACTCCGGTAGCGCACCGGGCTGACTGAAAATGATGATCTGGTCGCGGAAAATCATGAGTGTTGGAATAGAACGAATTTGGAAATGCGCCGCTATCTCCTGTTCATCCTCGGTATTCACCTTTGCGAAAACGATGTCCGGGTGTTCCTCCGAGACCTTCTCGAAGGTTGGCGCAAACGATTTGCACGGAGCGCACCATGGCGCCCAGAAGTCGACGATGACGAAGGCATTGTTGTTGATCGTATCTTCAAAATTGTCTTTGTTCAGTTCTACGATGGCCACGATGGGTCTCCCATTCTGATATGAACCCGGCATCCATATATGCCAGGTTCAGCCGTTGCGTGGGGCGTTCAGCAAAGCTCCGAGGACCACCAAAATTGGCCACGGCGTGCTTCAAGAAGGCTGTAATGTGCTGATATGCGACGGCGTGTCGTTAAAATATTCGCCATTTGGCGGGTTCTCCAATCTGCACCGACCGGTATTCCCGTACCTGACCGCGCAAACTCGCGCAGGCTGTGCACTGCACCTTGAATCAATGCCATCCGGACAACCCATAACCTGATATTTATGGCAGCTCAGTCAATAAATCGACCGCCATCATAACAGGCTCCCGATGCAAGGGCGAACCCAAGCTTTCGGGGTCGATCATACCAAGGGGCGGAGCGTCCCGCTCCACCCCGACTATCGTCTGGACTATAGCCTTGTCACCTGACTGAATCTGTGGTTTCAAGCTCTATTTAACAGCATCCAGACCCGTGAAAATCTGGTCACGGATCTCTTCGACCGAACCGACTCCGTTGACCTTGACATACTTCACGTTACCGGCCTCGGCCTCCTTGCGGTAGAAATCGATCAATGGCTCGGTCTGTTCGTGATACACCCGCAAGCGCTCCCGCACGGTCTCCTCCTTGTCGTCATCACGCTGGATCAGGTCTTCGCCAGTAACGTCGTCCTTGCCTTCAACCTTCGGTGGATTGAAGACCACATGGTAGGTACGTCCGGAAGGCAGATGCACCCGGCGACCCGACATGCGTTTGATGATCTCCTCGTCGGGCACGTCGATCTCGACCACGGCGTCGATACCGATGCCCGCCTCTTTCATGGCCTCGGCCTGGGGAATCGTGCGCGGAAAGCCATCGAACAAATATCCGTTCTTGCAATCGTCTTCCTTGATGCGCTCCTTGACCATGCCCATGATGATATCGTCGGATACGAGGCCGCCTTCATCCATGATCTTTTTCGCCGCCTTGCCCAGCTCGGTCCCCGCCTTGACGTGGGCCCGCAACATGTCGCCGGTGGAGATTTGAGGAATACCGTATTTTTCTTTGATGAAGTTGGCCTGGGTGCCTTTTCCGGCCCCGGGTCCGCCCAACAGGATAACGCGCATGACGACAGACTCCTTTTCAAGTGTTGTGTTTGGCAAAGAAGCAGCCCTTCGAGGGAAGAAATCATGGATTCAACGGACGCGATGCCATGAGCAACGTGGCGTCTGCCGAACGGAGCGGCCCACCACTGCCCAAGGGATTGCCTCGCAGCGAAAGGATACGCTCCCCTGAAACCGTGATTGTTGCCTCGAAAGGATGCCCGCCCGCATTTCTCGCCCCCTTCTATTGCGACATTCAAGGGTGTGCCCTGGCCGGTTTTCACCCCGACGGAATGCTCGACATGGTATCGTCCATGCCTATACGCCCCGGCCGCAAAAACCACCCATCCCACACGCTTGCGCCGTCGCGCTGACGGCGGCGAGAAATGCGGGCCAGGGAATTCTGCCACAGCCCGCCGCAACAGGCCACTTGAGCCTGCCAATGGGAGGATCGACGGCGTTTATGGTACCGCCGCCCCCACTTTTCCCCGATTCATCCGGTGGAGTCTGAGCCGGAGAGACTGAGCATAAGGCGGTTGAGACGCTGGACGAAGCTGGCCGGGTCTTCCAACTGCCCGCCCTCGGCAAGCATGGCTTGGTCGAAGAGGATATGGGCCAGCTCGTCGAAACGTGTATCGTCCTTCTCGTTCTCCAGCCGTTCCACAAGGGGATGCCGGGGATTGATCTCCAGAATAGGTTGGGTGGATGGCGCTTCCTGCCCCAGTTGCTTGAGTACACGCGCGAGATTGGCACTCATGTCGTGCTCTTCCACCACCAGGCAGGCGGGGGATTCGGTGAGACGATGGCTCGCCTTCACGTCCTTGACCGCATCACCGAGCACCTTTTTGATACGTTTGATCAGCTTCTTGTGTGCCTTCGAGGCCTTTTCGACCTCCTTCTTCTCCTCCTCATCCTCCAGTTCACCCAGATCGAGTTCGCCCTTGGTGACCGACTGGAAGGGGATCTCCTTATACTCCGTCATATGAGACATCAGCCACTCGTCCACCCGGTCTGTCATCAGCAGGACTTCCACGTCCTTTTTGCGGAAGATTTCCAGATGGGGGCTGTGACGCGCGGCGGCGAGGCTGTCGGCCGTGATGTAATAGATCTTTTTCTGCCCCTCCTTCATTCGGCCGATATAGTCGTCCAGCGAAACGCTCTGCTCATCACCCTCGCTCTTGGTGGAAGCGAAGCGCGCCAGGCCGGCGATGCGTTCACGGTTGGCGAAATCTTCTACCGGTCCTTCTTTCATGACCTTGCCGAACTCTTTCCAGAAGGTGGCGTATTTCTCCTGGTCGTCCTTCGCCATCTTTTCCAACAACCCGAGGATGCGCTTGACGTTTGCACCACGGATGGCGTCGATCTTGCGGTTGTGCTGGAGCATCTCGCGGGAGACATTGAGCGGCAGATCGTCGGAGTCCACGATGCCTTTCACGAAACGCAGGTAGTGTGGCATCAGCTTGTCCGCCTCGTCCATGATAAAGACCCGCTTCACATAGAGCTTCACACCATGTTTCTGTTCGCGGTCGTAGAGATCGAAGGGGGCATGCTTGGGAATATAGAGCAGCGCGGTGTACTCGTTGCTGGTGGCCTCCACCCGGTTGTGGGCCCAGGCGAGCGGCTCCTCGAAGTCGTGGGAGATCAGTTTGTAGAACTCCTTGTACTCCTCGTCCGTGATCTCCGATTTGTTGCGCATCCAAAGCGCGGTTCCCTTGTTCACCTGCTCCCACTCGGGCGCCTTCTTCTCCTCCTTCTCGTCATACACCTCCTTGCGCATCTCGATGGGCACGGCGATATGGTCGGAGAATTTGTTGACGATGGCTCGCAGACGAAAACCGTCCAGAAACTCGTCTTCTCCCTCCTTCAAATGGAGTATGACATCGGTACCCCGCCCCTTTTTCTCCACCGTCTCGATGGTGTAAGTGCCCTCGCCTGCTGACTCCCACTGCACACCGTGTTCCGGTTCCATGCCGGCGCGACGACTGACGAGCGTGACCTTGTCGGCCACAATGAAAGCGGCATAGAACCCTACGCCGAACTGACCGATCAGCGTATTGTCCTTGCTCTGGTCACCGGTGAGCGACTCCAGGAACTTGCGCGTGCCGGAACTGGCGATGGTGCCGATATTCTCCATCACCTCCTGGCGACTCATGCCGATGCCGTTATCGGAGATGGTCACTGTGCGCTCGTCCTTGTCGAAGTCGACCCGGACACGAAGATTGGGATCGTCCTCATAGAGGGCTTCGTCGGTGAGCGCCTCGAAACGCAGCTTCTCGATCGCATCCGAGGCATTGGAGATCAGCTCGCGCAGGAAGATCTCCTTATTGCTGTACAGGGACCGGATCACGAGGTTCAGCACCTCGCTCACCTCCGCCTGGAATCCCAGGGTTTCCTTGTGGGCTTCTACTGTTGTCATGGATACGCTAATGCCTCCCGTATTTGTAACGCTTTGTTTCACAATGCGCAATTTTAGCAAACCGCAGCTTATGGGTGGCCTAATATGAGGCCCGCACGCGCCTGTTTCAACCCCTCATCTCGCAACCACCGAAGCGCTATGCTTCAATATCGTCCAATCGATCAACCGTGGATATCAACGAAATGAACATACAGCACCGTTCAACTAGGCCCTTTTCCGATCAGCGTCCCGGCACCTCCGGACTGCGCAAGAAGGTCAAGGTCTTCCAGCAACCCCATTACCTGGAGAACTTCGTGCAGTCGATCTTCGATACCCAGACGGACTTGCGGGGGGGGACGCTGGTAGTCGGCGGCGACGGCCGTTTCTATAACCGCGAGGCGATCCAGGTCATCCTGCGCATGGCCGCCGCCAACGGGGTCGCCAAGGTGATGGTCGGTCAGGGAGGGTTGCTTTCCACGCCGGCGACCTCCTGTGTGATCCGCAAATACCACACCCAAGGGGGTATCATCCTCTCCGCCAGCCACAATCCGGGCGGGCCGGACGAGGACTTCGGCATCAAGTTCAACGTGCCCAACGGCGGCCCCGCGCCCGAGAACGTGACCGAGGCCATCTATCGACGCACCCGTGAGATCGACAGTTACAAGACCCTGGAAGCGGATGATATCGATCTGGACACCCTCGGCAGCGTCGCCCTCGGCGAGTTACAGGTGGACATCATCGACCCGGTGGACGACTACGCCAGCCTGATGCAGGCGCTGTTCGATTTCGACGCCATTCATCAGCTCTTCAACTCCGGCCTGTTTCAAATGAAATTCGACGCCATGCACGCCATCACCGGTCCCTACGCCAAACGCATCCTCATCAAGATGCTGGGCGCCGAACCGGAGACCGTCATCAACGGCACCCCCCTCCCTGACTTCGGTGGAGGCCATCCGGATCCCAATCTGACCCATGCCCACCAATTGGTGGAACTGGCCTCCGGTCCGGATGCGGTGGACTTCGCCGCCGCCTCCGATGGCGACGGCGACCGCAACATGATCCTGGGCAAGAATTTCTTCGTCACCCCCAGCGACAGCCTGGCAGTGCTCGCCGCCAATGCCCATCTGGTCCCCGGCTATCGCAGGGGACTGGCGGGCGTGGCCCGCTCCATGCCCACCAGCCAGGCGGTGGACCGGGTGGCCGATGCCCTCGGTATCGAATGCTACGAGACCCCCACCGGCTGGAAGTTCTTCGGCAATCTGCTCGACGCCGGACGGATCACCCTCTGCGGTGAGGAGAGCTTCGGCACCGGCTCCAATCACGTACGGGAAAAGGACGGGCTGTGGGCGGTACTGTTCTGGCTCAATCTGCTGGCGGTGCGCCACCAGTCAGTGGCCACCATCGTCAGAGAACACTGGAAGCGATACGGCCGCAATTTCTACACCCGCTACGACTACGAGGCCGTCGACAAGGATGCAGCGGAAGGACTCATGGATCATCTGCGCAGCCGCCTCGGGGATCTGCCTGGCGCGGCGCTTGGCCACTACAAAGTGGAGTATGCCGATGACTTCGCCTACACCGACCCGGTGGACGGCAGCCGCTCGGAGCGACAGGGCATCCGCATCGGTTTCGAGGACGGCTCGCGCATCGTCTACCGGCTTTCGGGCACCGGCACCGAGGGAGCGACCCTGCGTGTCTATCTGGAGGCCTACGCCCCCGACCCGGCGAAACATAACCTCGAAACAGCAGAGGTCATGCAGCCGCTGGTGCTGATCGCCCAAGAGCTAGCGGAGATCGAGCAACGCACCGGACGCAAGGAACCGACAGTGATCACCTGACCTGTCGTGGCCGTGATGGTTGTGCCTGCCGGACTTCGCCCGAAAACGCCAAGGAGCATGGCGGGAATGCGTCAAGTTCGATGGCCGTCCAACCGACACAACGGGTGTAGAGACAGATTTTGTGCCGTAGAGGAGCCGCCACCATGAGCCAATACGTCAGGCCACTGAACGAACTCGGGATCGACGACGTGCCGGAGGTGGGGGGCAAGAACGCCTCCCTCGGGGAGATGATCCAGCACCTCACCACAGCCGGCGTGCGCGTTCCCGGCGGCTTTGCCACGACCGCCAACGCCTACCGCGATTTTCTCGCCTGGAACCGACTCGACACCCGCATCCAGAAGGCCCTGGCCGATCTGGACGTGGACGATATCGACGCCCTCACCCGCACCGGCGACCAGATCCGCCAATGGATCCTCGACGCCGAGTTCCAGCCTGCCCTGGAACACGCCATCGACGAGGCCTACGCCCGGCTCATCGAAGGCGCAGGCGGGGACGTCTCCTGGGCGGTGCGCTCTTCCGCCACCGCCGAGGATCTGCCCGACGCCTCCTTCGCCGGCCAGCAGGAGACCTTCCTCAACGTACGCCGGCTGGAGAACGTCAAGCACACCATCAAAGCGGTGTTCGCCTCTCTGTTCAACGACCGCGCCATTGCCTATCGCGTCCACAAGGGCTTCGACCACCGCCAGGTGGCCCTCTCAGCGGGGGTGCAGCGCATGGTGCGCAGCGACATCGGCGCCAGCGGCGTGATGTTCACCCTCGACACCGAATCCGGCTTCCGCGATGTGGTCTTCATCACCGCCTCCTGGGGTCTCGGCGAGATGGTGGTCCAGGGCGCCGTCAACCCGGACGAATTCTATGTTCACAAACCCACCCTCGCCGCCGGCCACCCGGCCATCCTGCGCCGCTCGTTGGGCGGCAAAGCGATGCGCATGGTCTACAGCGGGCCCGGCCACCTCGGCGAGCCGGTGCGGGTCGAAGCGGTGCCGCAAGAGATGCGCAACCGGTTTTCCCTGACCGACGCCCAGGTCGAAGATCTGGCGCACCAGGCCGTGATCATCGAGAAGCACTATCAGCGTCCGATGGACATCGAGTGGGCGCTGGACGGCCAGGACGGGCAGATCTATATCGTCCAGGCACGCCCCGAGACGGTACAGAGCCGCAGCAGTCAGATGATCGAGCGCTATGCACTGAAGACCCAGGGGGAGGTGCTGGCCGAGGGCCGCAGCATCGGCCAGCGCATCGGTCAGGGAAGCGCGCGGGTGATCATGTCCATCAAGGAAATGGACCGGGTCCAGCCCGGCGACGTGCTGGTCACCGACATGACCGACCCCGACTGGGAACCGATCATGAAACGCGCCTCCGCCATCGTCACCAATCGAGGGGGACGCACCTGCCACGCCGCCATTATCGCCCGCGAGTTGGGTGTCCCGGCAGTGGTGGGCACCCTCGACGGCAGCAAGCGTATCCGCGACGGCGAACCGGTCACCGTCTCCTGCGCCGAGGGTGACACCGGCCGCGTCTACCGCGGGCTGCTCCCCTTCGAGCACACGACGACCTCCATCGACCGTATGCCCGAGGTACCGGTGAAGATCATGATGAACGTGGGCAATCCCAGCCGCGCCTTCGACTTCGCCCAACTGCCCAACGACGGTGTGGGGCTGGCGCGGCTGGAATTCATCATCAACAACACCATTGGCGTCCATCCGCGCGCGCTGCTGGAATTCAACGACCTGCCTGAGGCGCTTCAGGCCGAGATCGCCCCCCGCTTCGCCCCCTATGGCGACCCGGAGACGTTTTATGTCACCCGCCTCACCGAGGGCATCGCCACCCTCGCCGCCGCCTTCCACCCCAAACCTGTGATCGTGCGGCTCTCCGACTTCAAGTCTAACGAATACGCCAACCTCATCGGCGGCGACCGCTACGAACCCCACGAGGAAAACCCCATGATCGGTTTCCGCGGCGCCGCCCGCTACATCGCTGACGCCTTCCGCCCCTGTTTCGACATGGAGTGCCGCGCCGTGCGCCAGGTACGTGAGGAGATGGGGCTGACCAACCTGGAGGTGATGATCCCCTTCGTGCGCACCCTTGAAGAGGCGGAAGCGGTCATCGCCGCCCTGAAGGAAAACGGACTGGAGCGCGGCAAGGCGGGGCTGCGACTCATCATGATGTGCGAGATTCCCTCCAACGCCCTGCTGGCCGACGAATTCCTCAACTATTTCGACGGCTTCTCCGTCGGCTCCAACGACCTCACCCAACTCACCCTTGGCCTCGACCGCGACTCCAGTCTGGTCGCCCACAGTTTCGACGAACGCAACCCGGCAGTGAAACGGCTCATCGGCATGGCCATCGACGCCTGCCGCCGCCGGGAACGCTACATCGGCATCTGCGGACAGGGCCCTTCAGATCACCCCGACCTCGCCGCCTGGCTGCTGGAACAAGGTATCACCAGCATCTCACTGAACCCGGACACGGTGGTCGACACCTGGCTGCATCTCGCCCGGACACGGTAACCGCCCTCTCGAAGGCAGCGCCTACCAGCGCTGCCGGATCTCCACCACGATACCCGCTTCGAGGGTCGTGCTCGCGGGTTCCACCACGGCCCCCACCACTTCACCATTGCGGGTCAATGGGACATCCTGACTTCTGTCAAACCGCCAATAGTCGATGACGGGACCGGCGTGCATACTGAGTGCGTCCCCAACCTCCCGCTGCCACACCAGAGACAAACGGAAGCCGACCCCTCCCCGCAACGACAGACGCACTGGATCGTCGACGCCATTGAGGAAATTCACGTCGAGGGAGGTATCAAACGGCCTCCGTACGCACAGATCCACAACAAGGTCGTCCCGGTCGGAAAGGCGTCTCCCGGAACGAACGCCAAGCGTCGCATACGCCCACTCATAACGCTCCTGAAGACCGAAAATCGTCCCCACCGAATCGATCGCTCTGCGCCATTCCCGAACACCCAAGCCGCCATAGAGATCAAGGTATGACGCCCTTCGGTCCAACTCGAAATGCCTGCCAAGGGAAATGGAGAACGACCGGATGCGTTCATGGGTCGTGGATTTCAGCTCTTCAGAAGACGACATCGGCGCCCTGTAATCGACAGCATCGTCCCGATAGCGAAACTCCGCGCCGCCAAACCAGCCCTCTGTCCCCATCGCATCGAGCTTCAGGCCGATGCCCGGCAACCCCCCCTCCTCCTCATCGAGGAGTCGGTTCGCCTCATCCCGTTCCTGATAGCGGAAAGCCGCCACCGAGACACTGACGGCCCCTGCCCATTGCAAGGCGCCCGCTGTCATCGGGATCGCACAGAGCAGCAGAAAAAACGCCACCCGACCACCCTGGCAAAACCGCGATACCCGAATTTGAAAATGGGGATGACGCGTCATCCCCATTTTCCCAGGCAGTCACCGGGCCAAGGCCGTTTCAATGGTGAAAAGTTCGCCACCGTCGACCGACTGATTATTATTAACCCGCTACCAGTTTTCAGTCTGCGCGAACTCGAAGGTTCCGTCACCGTCCTCGTCGACCTCCAGCATGTACTGGGTATTGCTCAGGACCGTTAGCTTGCACTGGCTGTTGTGGTCACCCTTGAGCAACAACTGACCCTCTGTCGGCCAAATGTCCGCGCCATAGATTTTCAGTGGCGCCAGCGTGCTGACATCCACGTAACCGAACGTGGGATGGAAGTAGCGCCCGGTCAGCGTCTCCTCGACATACTGGAAATTACCGGTTATCAGCACCTCGAAGTCCTCCAACTTCTCCACTTCGCCCGTAGTATTGTTCTTGGACACCAGATTCATCAGGGTATCGACGGTGTTTGCACCCATTGGCGTCGCATCGACGGTACCGGTCAGCGTAAAGCTCTCCCCATCCGCGGTGACATTCAGGTCATTGAAGGCCAAGTGCATTGACGTGGCGGTATCAAGGTTGATGTCGTAGAGCCCCGAAAAACCCAACGAACCGTCGAAAACCGATCCTTCCTCTTTACACTGCTCGAAGGTGAGCGAACCGTCGAATGCCTCTGTAACGTCATTGATGGAGATATGAATAGTGTAGGAACCCCCGCCTCCACACTGAAGCGTTTCATCGGCCTGCGCGCCAGGCAGGGAAGACGGCTTCGACAGATCCACCCTCATCACCGACTTCGTCAGGACATCCGCCACGATGAGATTCAAAGGGCGGCCTCCTGCGCTGCTACTGACGACACCCACCGCCGAAGCCGGGTTTCTGTTCGACGCCCCCACCGAACCCTCGGACAACGGCTTGGCGCTCTGACTGTCGACAACCGCAGGCGTTGTCTTTCCCGAATAACCAGAGGAAGCCGAGGCACTGTCACCCCCACCTCCGCCGGCGCCGCAACCACCGACTGCCACTGACACAAATGCAACCGCACACCAAACTCGTGTTTTCATTCTCCCTTCTCCTTGTTTCAATTCCACACTCAAACATAAAAACAGATCATGACTCAGGCCAGCATCTCATCGACCCGAACGCAACCCCACCGCTGCTCCCTGAGCATCAACCGCAACCCAAGCGAATACCAAGCTACCCCTGATCCCGTACAGCAGCGATTTTTGATGCTGGAAAATCACCGACCTCGGAAGCGCGAATTATAACGATACAAATATTACACGTAAAAACAGTTCGTTACGGAAGTTTATCACCAGCGCTATTGCGTAGCGTGGAAGATTGCTGTAAATTCCACCCTCTTCCAGGCGCGTAGCTCAGTTGGTTAGAGCACCACCTTGACATGGTGGGGGTCGTTGGTTCGAATCCAATCGCGCCTACCACTCCGACAAGCCCGGCCCCGCCGGGCTTGTCTCTCATGTGTCAAGCAACCCTATCCCTCGACGTGCCAGCGTAGCTCCGGGGCGATGATCCCGGTTTCCATCAAGTGAATGTAGTCTGCCCAAGGCGCGCGGACCGTCAGGGGCGTTATTTACCCACTTGGCTCAATACACGGGGCCAGCGGCCTTCTGGAACAGTGGGTTCCAAACGGCCGCCATTGTCTACTGCTCGACACCCAGCGCCTCCAGCGTCCGGATTGTCAATCCACCCCGCGGCAGATCGTTGGCGCGCTGAAAGTTCTCGACTGCAGCCAGCGTGGCCGCGCCGAGGATGCCATCCACGGAACCCGGATCGTAACCTGCCTTTTGCAGGGCCTCCTGAACGGCGGCGATGATCTCCTTGGTCATATTGGTCTCACACAACACCTGGCGCCATTCGAGACGCTTGCCATGCACCTTCACCCGGGTCTCGACGGTCTTGTATTCCGCCGGGATCTTGGTGCGCACCACGTCGGCCTTGGTGATCACCTTCCCGATCTTGACCGTCTCGTAGACCGCCGGGATTTGTTTCTTCTCGAATCTGGCCGGCGTCTTGACGACGTGCTTGGTCAGCTCAACATATTCAGGTGGGATCTCCTTCAGGCAGATCTGCTGGCCCGTCCATTTGCCCACGGGCTTCTTTGGATCGTGGACCCCCTGCCAGACAAAGGTATCGTCGCTGACCATTTTCTTCAGGGTGACGGACTGGAACTCTGCCGGCACGTCAGTACGCTTTTCCTGGGGCGGCGTCACCTGCTTGCGGATCTTGATCGTCTTGTACTCCGCGGGAACCTCCACTTTTTTGAAACTGGCGGGGGTCTTGACCACCTGTTTTTCGATGGTCTTGTACTTAGCGGGAATAGTGACCAGGCACAGGAGTTCGCCCGTCAGGTTGTCGATCTTCTCCACCAGTCCCCGACCTTTTTTCCACACCGTCTGCTCGGGTTCCACGAGGACCTTCTCGGTCACCGTTTCGTAGACCGCCGGTTGTTCGACAATCTTCACCGTGGCCTCCTTGACCATCACCTTCTTCTCTTCCCATGCGTATTCCGCTGGAACGACCTCCAGCATTTCGGATGCCTCGGTAACCAATACATCCTTTTTCTCCTCGGCGTACTTGGCAGGAACGTAGTATTCCCGGAAACACATGCCTGGGATCGCCTCGTCGGTGTTCGCGCCTCCCGCCTTGGCCGCCGCCACCAACCCCGGACTGACAGGGATCCCGCGCTTGCTCAGGCTGTTGACCCAGATGGTTCGGCCGGGACGGGTCTCCACACGCTCCACCATATCCTTGAATTCCGCCTGTACCGGGATGAGTTCCGTGGTTGGTTCCTGTACCAGTATCCTCTCCTCCGTCCACGCGTATTCGGCCGGTTTGGGTGTAATCTTTTCCGCCGCTTCCCGTACCAACACCTTGTCCGTCCGCTTCTCATACTTGGGGGGAATGATCACCTTGGCGTAGCACTGCCCTGGTTTTGCCTCCGGGAGAATGTTCGTCGCATCCGTCACCTCCTCCGCAATCGCCTGACCGCCCACCGATATACCCATCGAAAACGCAATCACTGTAACCTTCATATTCATCGTACGGGTTCCCCTCGCGCCTGTTTTGCGCCACAACCTGAGACAATCAAGAGGGTTTCGATGGTAATACAAAGCCCACACGAATGGGAATAAAGTTCCTTCTTCGTCCAGTACACAGGTTGTCGCTCCCGGGGTTTGCTGCCAACATAGTGCCCTTCCTCATTTCTGTAGTTACCCAAGAGGCAGTGGTATGCATATCGGCCCAAGAGAGATCACTACGCCGTTCAGACCCATCCCGCTGGAGGTGCCGGAGGGCATGGCACCCAACGAGTTCTTCAACAGTACGGAAAATCTCAACGATCTGGTGCACAACAACGGCCTGCTGGTCAATCCGGAAAACCTGTTGCTGTACCGCAAGGCACTGGGACACAGCAATGTCTTCGATACCTCGATCATCTACAACACCTCCAACTGCATTCTGAATCCTCTCGGCCGGCCGGTGCGCCGCACCCAGGTCCCCGACAATGTGAAACATGTCTGGAACCGCATGAACCAGATCCTCATCGACTATATGGTCGAGGCATTTCCCGACCCGGACGACCACCTTATCCTGGCGGGCGAGGCGAGCCTGGACGCCACCTGGCCACTCACCTCGCCGGGGGTCCCGAGCATCCGCATGCTGCACAATCACTTCATCGTCTTCGACATGGAAGCGTTGCGTAACGCAAAGGCCGCCGATCCCGCCAATCCGAATCTGACCGACGGTGGCCAGCACAGCCTGTTTCAGGCCTACATGCATCGTGTCTACAGGCAATTCTTCGAATCCCTGGAGTTCGACCTGCTACGCCCCGCTGACGACGATACCGCGCGGATCGGGCTGACGGGTTATCCCCAGGGACTGCCCAGTTGGGAGATCCCGAAAGGGGTGGAGACTCTGAAGGAGATCGGTTTCTGGCGGGAATACGACAAGATCCTGAAGGGCTTTATCGATTTCTACCGCACCTTTTTCAGCCAGGTCTCGACGCGCAACGCCCCGCCGCCCAAGGATGCTTATTTCCCGGAACATATCGAACAACATCTACTGTTCAACAATGACTTTCTGGCCACCGCCAAAAAGGTGCGTGACCGTTGCATTACCGACGCCAAATACGCCAATGCCATCCGTTGGCAACCGGCATTCAAACAACTGATCTACCGCAACGACGCCGGTAAGCTGATCGTCACCATCAGCCAGAATTCCATTGGCAATGCCATCACTGAACTGCTTGGCGTGGTGGTCAATCGCACGCCCGATGCCGAGGGCTACGAAAAACACGAGCCGCAACTCATCGAACGACTGCTGGAGGTCAGACGGCGCTTGATCGAAGCGGACCTGGGCGACGGGATCGAAACACGGTACTGGGGCAAAACATAGCCACCGGACCGGGGCGAGACGCTCAACCGGTATTGCGCATCCCCGCAGCGATCGCATTGATCGATCTGAGAAGGGGGTCCAGGTTGGCCTCGCGCTCCGCTTCCGGCCGCTTTTCGTCGCGATAGCGCGCCAGGAGTTCAAGCTGGATGTGGTTAAGCGGATCGAGGTAGGGATCGCGCCTCATCAACGATTTCTGCAGCAAGGGATTTTCGTCCAGCAGCGCCTCTATCCCCGCCACCCGGCAGACCCACTTGCATGTACGCGCGTATTCCTGCTCGATCATGGTGTAGATGCGCTCCCCCACCTCGGGATCTTCGCAGAGATCCGCATATTCCCGCGCAATGAGCATGCTCGATTTGGCCAGCGCCATCTGAGTATTGCTCAACAGGGCGCGAAAGAAAGGCCATTCCGCATAGAGCTGCTGAAGCTGTTCCAGATTCTCCGGCCGATCCTTGCACCAGCGCACGAGCGCCGTTCCGATGCCATACCAGGCCGGCATCGTCTGGCGTGACTGGGCCCAACCGAATACCCAGGCAATGGCCCGAATGGAGGCGCGGGAGCGGTCCTCACTGGCGCGATGTGACGGCCTGGAGCCGATATTCAAAAGGGCAATCTCCCGCACTGGCGTGGCCTCGTAGAAGTAATCGAGAAAGCCCGGCGTCTGTTCGGTGAGTTGCCGATAGTGCGCCTCACCAAACTGCGCCAGACGCTCCATCGTGCGATGGGCGTCGGGATCGTCCTCGGGCACCTCGCGGATGAGCCCCAGGCTGGCCTGGATGACCCCCGTCAGGCCCATGGTCAGCTCGTAGATGGCCGTCTCCCTGTTACTGTATTTATAGAACAGCACCTCGCCCTGCTCGGTGAACTTGATCTGGCCGAGCACCGTCCCGGCGGGCTGCGAGGTGATCGCCTCGTGGGTGGGGCCGCCACCACGACCGATGGTACCGCCACGGCCATGAAAAAGACGAATGCGCACTCCCCGGCTGCGGCCCAGTTCGATCACCTGCTGTTGAGCACGATATAGATGCCAGGCCGAAGCCAGTATGCCGCCGTCCTTGGCCGAGTCTGAATATCCGAGCATCACCTCCTGCAGGCTGTCGTAGGCCCGCAACAGGCCCTGATAGACGGGATCATCGAGCAGGCGGCCTATGACCGGCTCGATGTGATCCAGATCCTCGATGGTCTCGAACAGGGGGGACACGCCAATGGTGCAGAAATAGCCCCTTTCGTTCCGTCCAGCCAGCCCGCAGAGACTGGCGAGGAACATCACATGCATCACATCGGACGCATTGTGCGCCATGGAGATGACATAGCGGCCAATGACCAGTGGCCCCACCCGTTCCTGCATCTCGCGCACCACGTCGAGCACCCGCAGCACCTCCTGCGTCTCAGGCGCCAATGCCGCGCGCGACGGTGTTGCCGGTGGATTTTCGATCAGCGCCCCAAGAAGCTGCATACGCGCCGCTTCATCCAGCGCTAGATAGTCGTCGTGCCGGCCCATCTGCCGCAGGATATCCGCCACGGCCTCGCTGTGAACCGCGGATTCCTGCCGGATATCCAAGCGTGCAAGATAGAAACCGAAAGTATTGGCCAGCCGTAGCAGATCCAGCAGCTCCGCGTTGGCCGCGTCCGCATCGCCGTGGCTGATGAGGGAATCACGGATGAGCTTCAGGTCCCGAATGAACCCTTCCTCGGATACATAGCCTTCGATGCCATCGTCCCAATGGCCCGCCTGCTGACGCTTCTTCACCCGTTCGAGGGTCTTGCGCAGACGCAATCCCATAATGTAGAGCTTGCGCCGATAGGGCTCGAACTGAAACTTGGCTGGCCGCTCGGCATCGTGGCGCGCGCGGTACGCATCGTCGACCTCCAGGCTGTTCAGAAACGCCTGCGAGGGACTGCAGAAGTCCTGTGAGTGGGTCAAAAGTCCGATCAGGCGGTCACAACGCTCCAGATAGGCGGCCAGGATCGTCTGCTGCTGGATCAGGATCGCATTGGCCGTGGTCTCCGAGGTCACATTCGGGTTGCCGTCGCGGTCGCCCCCGATCCAGGAGCCGAAACGGATCAAGGTGGGCAACTCGATACCGTCGAAGTCCGGATGCCCGGAATAGGCGCGCGTTATTGCGCCCTCGAGGCGTTGGTAGACCACCGGAATCGCGTCGAACAGGCTGGCATTGAAGTGATGCAACCCCATGCGGATCTCCTGATAGACATCCGGTTTGGAGGGACGCACCTCGTTCGTCTTCCACATGATTTGAATGTGGCTCTTGAGCCGCCGCCGGTACTTTTTCTTGTGATCGATCACCATCGGTGGCGCATCCAGCGCCTCACTGTCTTCGAAAATGCGGCGCAGATGCATAAGGATGGTGCGGCGCTTCGACTCGGTGGGATGCGCGGTAAATACCGGCATGTAACGCACCTCATCGAGCAGGTCCTGGAGCTCATCGGGGGTGATACCCACAGCGCGCAAATCATGCAGACACTGATCGAAGGAACCCCGCCACAGAAGCCCACCCCTGGCAGCCAGAAGCCGGCGCTGGCGGTGTTGAAACTGCTCCTCCGCGATGCTCACAAGCTGAAAATAGATGCTGAAGGCGCGAATCACCGGCCGCAAGGCATCCGGAGAAAGCTTGTGGATCATCTTCTTGAGGCGTTTCAGGCGATGTTCGTCGGGATCCCGGCGTAACCGGATAAACCCCTTGCGCAGCCTTTCGATGGCACGCAGCACCTCGTCTCCGGATTGCGCACGCACCACCTCTCCCAGCAGTTTTCCCAACAGCTTGACACGCCGCCGCAACTTCTTGTCACGTCGCATACAGGCATCGACAAAGGTATCGCTCATCACGTCTCCAAAAAAACAACCGGCAGGCGCGGCGCGCCGAACGCCCCAGTATATCGAAATCCGCGACTGCCTGCGCTCACAGCAAGGGATCAAAGCATGCGGTAGAATAGCGATAACAGCGCTCCGATCTCCTGCCGCTCCGCTGGAGAATAGGGCTGTAACGATCTACCGGGTCAACGACATTATGGTTCAAGTGGAAATCATCATGCGCGCATTGGCGGACACCACCCGTCTGCGTATTCTCCATCTGTTGTTGGGTCATGAGGAACTCTGTGTCTGCGAATTGACCAGCGCCATGGAGATCGTCCAGCCCAAGGTCTCGCGCCACCTTGCCATTCTGCGCGAGGCCGGTCTCGTCCTCGACCGCCGGGAAGGACTCTGGATCCATTACCGTATCCATCCCGATCTTCCGGTTTGGGTGACCCATCTGCTGAAGGCCGTACACGAGGGCTGCCAGACCACCCCCCCCTATACGGATGACCTGAGACGGCTGGAAAAACTCGATATCAACACCCGCGCATCCTGTCATACCTGACCATCCGGCTTCCCCCGGATCGGGACTCCGCCATCGGCGTGCACGGCATGTATTTTCCAGTCGGCTCGTGAACAACGCAATCATATTATTAACCCGGCAACAATATATATTGTATTCAGCCGTGGCGTGCCGGTTCGCAGCAAGGCGCCCCATCGCCGCTTGATATATATCAACGAACGTATATAGCTTTTTCCCTATAATTTCTGCATCGATTCGACAAGAACAAGCACCATCCTCTTTGAATCCGTGAGCTTGAGAAAGGGTCGATCCGGCGCCTTGGGCGGCGTTCGATCCTTGTCATACGGGGAATTATGGATGTCCGCGGCTGTTCCGTGTTCCGCCTTCCCTCCAGGAAACGACATGAAAAAAATCATCCTTTATCTGCTGGCTGCCCTGATCATCGCCGCACTTGTGGCAGGTGGAATCAAGCTTCGCCACAAACGCCAACAGCAGTTGGCGGACGCACCCACGGTGGAACAATCCGCCTGGGCCGTGGAGACCGCTGTCGTGAAGCGGGGGCGGGTGACACGGGGATTCCCCACGCTGGCCCTGTTGAAAGGCGCCAGCGAGGTGGCGGTGGCGCCGCGTCTTGGGGGCATCATCCTTGAAATGGGCGCGCGAGAAGGCGAACGGATCAAGGAAGGCACGGTGATCGCCCGCATCGACACCCGCGAACTCGAGGACAAACTCGCCAGCCTGGAGGCGCAACTCGCGGGCGCCAAAGTGGATGCACAACGCAAGGCGCGTGATGCCCGCCGGGTACGCAAGCTACTGAAGGACCACAGCATCAGCGAGTCCCAGGCGGACCAGACCCTCTCCGCAGCGCGCAGCGCGCGCGAGAAGGTCCACAGCCTGCGCAGCCAGATGGCGGCGGAACGCATCCGGCTCGGATATGCGGAGGTCAAGGCGCCTTTCGACGGGGTCATCTCCGCGCGGCTGGCCGACCCTGGCGACCTCGCCGCGCCGGGCAAACCCCTTTATCGTCTGATCGCCACCGGCAGCGGCCGGCTGGAGGTGCGCCTGCCCGCCGAGGTTCTCGGACAGGTGCATCCCGGCACTGAAGTGGACGTTCGCATCGGTAACGAGACGCTGAACCTGCAGGCGACCCGGGTTTTCCCCTCGCTGGACGAACGCTCGCTGGGTCGGCTCGAAGTGGATCTCGATCACATCCCCGCTGGCGTTGTCCCCGGCGCCCTGCTCCCCGCCCGGGTCGTCCTCCAGGCGCTCGACGACGCACTGACCGTCCCCCCCAACGCCTTGATCCTGGGAGAGCACACCGGCAAAGGCGGGGTCTACAGGATCGACCCAGAGAACCACACGCTCTCGCGGGTGCCGGTCAAGATCCTGCTGCGCGGCAAGGAAGGGGTTGCGCTGAGTGGCGACCTCCAGCCTGGAGACCAAGTCGTGACCGGTCACGAAACCACCCTGTTACGACTGAGAGCGGGTGACCGCGTGGTGATCCATAAGGCGGACGCCCTTTCCACCGGGGCGGATCGATGAACGCAGTGGAACGCCTGCTGCGCCACCCCCATGCCATCGTCGCCTTCACCCTGGTGGCGGTGCTTGTGGGCGTCATGGGCTACCTGAAGATGCCGATCAACCTGTTCCCGGACACCAACCGACCCATGGTTTCTGTGGTGACCCAGTGGCCGGGCGCCACTGCCGATGACGTTGCGCTGGAGGTCACCCATCCGGTCGAGGTGCGTCTGTCGGCACTCGAAGGGGTGCGCAGGGTCACCTCTACCTCCCGTGATCAGGTCTCATTGGTGCAGGTGGAATTCGAGTATGGCAATGACATCGACCTCGCGGCGGCACGGGTGGAGACCGGACTGAAACGGGTCACCGGCGCACTGCCGGAAGGGGTGCGAGAGCCACTCATCTTTCGCATTACCGACGCCGCCCACGCCGCCATGGTGCTGGCCGTACGGGCGGCCCCCAGTACCGCACTCGACCTGGGGCAGGTGCGGCGCATCGCCGAAAATCCGCTGCGTGACCGGCTGCTGAACGTCCCCGGCGTCTCCGAGGCCGAGATCTTCGGTGGCGACCGCCGTCGGGTGGCCATCGAGCTGGACCGCGATCGGCTGGTGGCGCACGATCTCGACATCAAGCAGGTGGCCGCCGCACTCGCCGCCGACAACGACTCCCGGCCCGCCGGTCTGGTCGAACGCGACCCTTACCGGCTGCTGTTGACCACCCGTAACCTGGCGCACGGCCTGGACGATCTGGCCGGCGTTCTGGTGCCCGTGAAGGGCGGTGGATTCGTGCGCGTGGGCGACCTGGGCACGGTATCCTGGGGCCGGGTGGATCCCACCAGCCTCTATCAGGGCAACGGCAAGGCCGCCGTTGCCGTGGCCCTGCTGCGGGGCGAAAAAGGCAACACCAACGATGTAGTCAAGGCCATGAAAACGGCGCTGCCCGCCATCCAGGCCGAATTTCCCATGCTTGAGATCTCCGTCGCCGATACCCAGGGCCGGCTCATCGACCTGACCGTCTCAAACATGCTCGACGCGCTGCGCGATGCAGTGATCATGACGGTACTGGTGATCCTGCTGTTTCTGGCGGACAGCCGCGCGGCCTTCGTCACCGCCCTCTCGCTGCCTTTCACCTACCTGCTCACCTTCGCCGTCATGTGGCTGTCCGGTTACGAGCTGAACATGGTCACCCTGACCGCGGTGATCATTGCCGTGGGGATGTTGGCGGATGACGCCATCGTCGTGATCGAGAACATCCAGCGGCGCATGGAGCAGTTCGGCGAGTCGGGCATGACCGTGGCCGCACGTGGCACCCAGGAGGTGATGCTGGCGGTACTCTCCGGCACCCTCTCGAACGCCATCGTCCTGCTGCCAATCATCTTCATTGGCGGCTACGTGCAGACGGTTCTGCGGCCGCTGTCGGTAAGCCTGGCGATCGCCCTGTTCGCCTCCTTCGTGGTCTCCATCACCGTCATCCCGTTGCTCACCCCCTGGCTACTCAAACCCGGCGCCCGCGACCCGCTGGGACGCCTGCTGCGGCCCTTCGATGGTCTCGTCCTGTCGCCGCTGAAGCGCTTCTACGCCGGCCTGGTAGACTGGGGGCTGCGCCACCGGGCGCTGGTGTTGCTTGTCTTCCTGGGTCTGTTCGTCTTCTCCGCGAAACAGATGCCACTGGTGGGACGCGAACTGATGCCCTTGATGGACACTGGCATCTTCCTGATCAATTTCGAGGCAGAACCCGATACCGACGAAGCCCGGATGCAGCGCATCGCCCGCCAGGTGGACGCGGCGGTGCGCGAGTCCATCCCGGCGAAATGGCTGCTCTCCAGTTCCACGGTGATCGGTTCCGAGGCCGGTGTGCGGGCCTTCGGCGCGGCGCGCACCTTCCAGCGGGGACAGAGCACGGTCAACCTGATCGACCGTTTCTCACGCGACAAGAGCATCTACGAAATTGAGCAGGCGGTGCGGAGGCGGGTCCGCGCCATCCCCGGTCTGATCAGCGCCAACGTCAGCGAGTACGGCGCCACTCCGCTCTCCTCCATCCGCGGCAGCGTCGATGTCATGATCAGCGGCCCGGACTGGCGAGTGCTCGACCGGCTCGCCAACGAAGCGATGGAGCGACTGGCAAAAGTGCGCGGACTGACCGGCATCGAACGCTCCTGGCAGGGCCATTCGCACCGCATCCAGCTCGATGTGGACCCCCTCCAGGCCCACCATTTCGGCCTCACCGCCGACGCCATCGCACAGCAAGTGGCGGCCGCCATTGGCGGCATCCCCGGCGGTCGCCTGCGCGTGGCGGGCGAAAACCCGGTCCCGGTCTGGGTGCGGCTCGAAGGCGACCAGCGCAACGACCCCGAGATGCTCGCCGGTCTGCCGATCCGCACACCGTCGGGCAAACTGATCCCCCTCTCCAACCTGGCCAGGACCTCGGTGGAATATGCGCCCGCCTCGCACACCCACCAGTCGCTCGTCCCCACCGTGGATGTCATCGGCTACCGCCGCAACGTGGCGGTCACCCACTTGCAGGAGAACGTGGAAGCCGCCCTCGCCGGACTGGATCTGCCACGTGGTTATTCACTCAGCCACGAGGGCGAAATCAAACAGATGGGTGAATCCTTCGGCCGCCTGATCAAGGCGCTGGCACTCGGCCTCGCCCTGCTCTACTTGTCGCTGGCCGTGACCTTCCGCTCCTTCCTGCACCCCGTGGCGATCCTGGGCACCCTGCCCCTGGCCATCATCGGCGCCGCCTGGGCCATGATGATCGCCGACAAGCATGGCTGCATGCCCTCCTTCATGGGGCTCATCCTGCTGATGGGCATCGTGGTCAAAAACGGCATCTTACTGGTGGACTTCATCCAGGTGGCCCTTGCGGAGGGCAAATCGTTGCGCGACGCCATCCTAGAAGCGGTCCAGCTCCGCACCCGGCCGATCCTGATGACCGCCGGCGCGGTGATCGTCGGCATGATCCCCATCGCGCGGGAGTGGGCAGTGGGGATCGAGCGCCTCTCGCCCTTGGCGGTGGTGGCCATCGGCGGCCTGATCGCCGGCACCTTCCTCACCCTGCTGGTGGTGCCGGTGCTGTTCCATGCCCTGGAGAGCGGCTGGCGCCGCCTTGCAGGGAAGCGGCGTAGCACGTAAAGATCGACTTTATTAACCCGGCAACACTATATATCGTATTCAGCCGTGGCCTGCCTGCAGCCCTGAATGCGATATATAGTGTTGCCGGGTTAATATCGGCAACAGCCCACCGCCACCTGCCCCAGCGACAGTCCGCCGTCGTTGGCAGGCGCCTGTCGCGGCGCGAGAACACGGCGTCCCCCCTGCCGCAGTCGCCCACCGACCCCTTCCAGTAACAGCCTGTTCTGGAACACTCCACCGCCCAGCGCGACGGTATCCAGGCCATGTTCCCGGCACAGCGCGTCGGCGGTGGCCGCGATGGCCGTGGCGACGCCGTTGTGAACGCGTGCACCGATGAGGCCGGGGTCTGCCCCTTGCTCCAGATCGTTCAGCAGGGCCTGCCACAGAGGCGCGACGTCGAGTTGGCGAGCCCGCAACTGCACGGGGTATCCCGCGGCCGCGGGATCGTCCACATGGGGCGCCGACAGCGCCTCCAGTTGGATGGCCGCCTCGCCTTCGTAGGTGGCCCGCTCGCGGCAGACACCCAATGCCGCCGCCACGGCATCGAACAGGCGGCCGGCGGACGAGGCCAGCGGGCTGTTAACGCCTCTCTCCATCATACGGATCAGAGTGTCCAATGGCCTGTCTTCAAGGAAGCGGATCAGCTCCAGCCCACCGTAGCGCGCCCTCACCGTATCCCACTCCAGCACAGTGGCGAGATGAGCGAAGGTGTTACGCCAGGGCTCATGAATTGCCTTGGCGCCGCCTGGCATGGGTACCGGCTGGAAGTGGGCCAACCGCCGGTACCTCCGGTAATCGGCCAGCAGAAACTCGCCACCCCACAGGGTCCCGTCCCCGCCGTACCCCAGCCCGTCCAGCGCCACCCCGAGCACCGGCGCATCCTCGGGGCGAATGCCGGCCTCGGCCATGCAGGCGGCGATATGGGCGTGGTGATGTTGCGCCTCGACGAGCGGAATCCCCAGTTCGTCGGCCAGCGCCCGGCCCACCTGGGTGGAGAGATAACCGGGATGCCGGTCCACTACGATGCGTTCGGGATCGAAATCGAACAGCCGCCGGTAGTGCTGGATCATGCGCCGATACTCGCGCAGGGTCGCCGCCTCCTCCAGATCGCCGAGGTGCTGCGACAGGATGGCCTGGCCGTCACGCAGGAGGCAGAAGGTGCTCTTCAGTTCGCCGCCCATCGCCAGTATCCGCGGCGCGTTCCGAAATGCCGCCGGCAACGGGATCGGCCGCGGCGCATGACCGCGCGCGCGCCGAAGCATGCGTGGCGCGCCATCCATAATCCGCACCACCGAATCGTCCAGGCGGGTGGCGATCTCCCGGTCATGCAGCAAAAAGTGGTCGGCGACACCGTGCAGGCGTGCTCTCGCCTCATCGTTGCCGATACACTGCGGCGCGTCGCTGAGATTACCCGAGGTGAGCACGATGGGGCGCTGCATGTGCTGCATGAGCACATGGTGCAATGGGGTGTATGGCAGCATGAAGCCCAGGGTATCCTGGCCGGGCGCCACCCCTTCCGCCAGCGGTATTCCCGCCTTTGGCAGAATCACGATTGGGGCGGCGCTGGAACTCAGCACCGCCCGCGCTCCGTCGTCCAGCCGGGCATGCCGTTGGATCTGATGGAGATCGCGGGCCATGAGCGCAAACGCCTTTCGAGAGCGTTGCTTGCGTATCCGCAACCGCCGCACTCCCTCCGCATCGGCAGCGTCGCACGCCAGGTGAATGCCGCCAATGCCCTTGATCGCCACGATCCGGCCCTCACAGAGCAAGCGGGCGGCGGCGGCGATGGCGTCCTCCGTCGGCGCCACCGTTCCCGCCGCATCCTCCAGCCATACCCGCGGACCACATGCGGAACAGGCGTTTGGCTGGGCGTGGAACCGGCGATCGGCGGGGTCATCGTATTCCGATCGACAAGCCGGACACATGGGAAAGGCCGCCATGGACGTGTTTGCGCGGTCGTAGGGGATGCGTCGCACGATGGAGAGGCGCGGACCGCAGTGGGTGCAGTTGGTGAAGGGGTAGCGGTAACGCCGGTCCGCCGGGTCGAGCACCTCGCGCAGACAGGCTTTACAGGTGGCGGCGTCGGGCGCCACGCCGGTGTGCGTCTCGCCGTCGTGGCTGACCACGATCTGGAAGTCATCCGGCGGGGCGCCGTGCACCAACGGCGTGCGTTCCACCGCCTCGATCACCGCCAATGGCGGCGCGTCCTGCTTGAGTGCGTGGACGAACCGATCACACACCGCTGGCTCACCCCACACTTCGACGACCACGCCACCGGCATCGTTCCACACCCGCCCCGTCAGCCCTTGGGCCTTCGCCAGCCGCCAGGCGGTGGGGCGGAAACCGACGCCCTGGACGATGCCCCGCACCCGGATCCGCTCACCCCTCAGCATATGCGCGGCAGTGGCTCCCCCGCCAGCCAGTCCACCACCCGGTTGCCGCCGAAGCGGGTCTCCATCTGCACCAATCCGTCCGCGTCCGCCACCACCTGCCCAATGTGGGCCGCCCGGCGTCCCAGCGGATGGCCTTGCATCGTCTTCAGCAAGGCGGGGGCATCCTCCGCTGCGCAGATACAGACCAATTTGCCCTCGTTGGCCACGTAGAGAGGGTCCAGCCCCAGCAGTTCACAGGCGCCGGACACCTCTTCGTCCACCGGGATGGCGCGCTCTTGCAGGTGCATGCCCACGCCGGACTGCCGCGCCAGTTCGTTGAGTGTGGTGGCAAGACCGCCGCGGGTGGGGTCGCGCAGGCAGTGGATACCGGGCGCCGCCGAGACCATCTCCGCCACCAGTCCGTGCAGCGCCGCCGAATCCGATTCTATGGTGGTATCGAACTCCAGGTGCTCGCGGCTCGACATGACGGCCACGCCATGATTGCCGATGCTGCCGCTGAGCAGAATGGCGTCACCGGGCCGCGCACGGTCTCCCGAAATGGCCACGCCCTCGGGCACCATGCCGATGCCGGTGGTGGTGATGAATACCCCGTCACCCTTGCCCCGTTCCACCACCTTGGTGTCGCCGGTAATCACCGGCACACCAGCCTCGCGGGCGGCCTCACCCATGCTCGCCACGATGCGATCCAGATCGGCGAGCGGAAACCCCTCCTCCAGGATGAAACCGGCGCTGAGGTAGAGCGGGTGGGCGCCCGCCATGGCCACGTCGTTGAGCGTGCCATGCACCGCCAGCGCGCCGATGTCGCCGCCGGGGAAAAAGAGCGGCGAGATGACATGGCTGTCGGTGCTCATCACCATGCGTCCAGCCTCCACGTCGAAGGCCGCCTGGTCGTTGCCCTGACGCAAGAGGTCGTTGTCGAAGTGGCGCACAAACAGCGCATCGATGAGCTGCGCCATGGCGCGCCCGCCGCTGCCGTGGATCATCTCCACAGCGCCCCTCCGCACGTCCAGACGTTGGGAAAACCGTCTCGGCGTGCCGCTCATGCCGATGCAGCCTCCCCCGCCTGGCGGAAACGTCCGTAGCTCCAGTAGGCGGCGCAGGCCCCCTCCGACGAGACCATGCAGGCGCCCATAGGGCGCTCGGGGGTACACACGCTGCCAAAGAGCTTGCAGTCGGGAGGCCGCTTCACGCCCCGCAAGATACTCGGACACTCGCATCCCTTCACGTCCGGCGCTTCGATGGCGGGCACATCGAAACGCCGCTCCGCGTCGAAGTCGGCCCAGGCGGACCGGATGCGCAAGGCGCTCGCCGGCACCCGGCCCAGCCCACGCCATTCGAAGCTGTCGCGCAGTTCCATCACCTCCGCCACCAATGCTTGCGCCTTACGGTTGCCGTCGCGGGTCACCGCGCGGGTGTATTCATTCTCCACTTCGGCGCGGCCCGCGTTGAGCTGGCGGATCAGCATCAATGCCGACTGCATCACATCCAACGGCTCGAAGCCGGCGATCACCACCGGTTTGCCATATGCCTTCACAAACACCTCGTAGGGCCGGCTGCCGATCACCGTACTCACGTGGGACGGCCCGAGGAAACCATCGATGGCGATGTCCCCCCGCGTATCGAGGATGCGATGCATGGCGGCGGGGGTGAGTACATGGTTGCAGAAGACGCTGAAGTTTCTGAGTCCCTCCGCTTGTGCCTGGCGGATGACCACGGCCGTGGGCGGGGTGGTGGTCTCGAAGCCGATGGCAAAAAACACCACCTCCCGGCCGGGGTTCGCGCGCGCGATTTTCAGGGCATCCTGGCTGGAGTAGACCATGCGCACATCGCCCCCTTCGGCCTTCACCCTGAGCAGGTTCCTGCGGCCGCTGGCGGGTACCCGCAGCATGTCGCCGTAGCTGCAGAGGATGACCCCCTCCCGCTCCACCAACCGGATGGCGTTGTCGATGCGGCCGATGGGCAACACGCAGACCGGGCAACCGGGACCATGCACGAAGCGGACGTTCTCCGGCATCAGCCCCTGGACCCCATAGCGAAAGATGGCATGAGTATGACCACCGCAGAATTCCATGAGATGGTACTGACGGTTTGGCGCCGCCTCGCGGACGATGGCCTTGGCAAGCGTCTGCGCCAGATCCCTGCGGCGGAATTCGTCGATGTATTTCATGCGGACAGGCCCGCCTCGGCGAAGAGCGCCAGGGTGCGCTCCGCCTCCTCGGCGCTGATTCGATTCAGGGCATAGCCCACGTGAACGAGCACGTAGTCGCCCACCGCCACCCCCTCCACCAGCGCCAGAGAGATCTCTTTCTTCACCCCGCCGAGCGAAACAGTGGCCATGTCGACCGCCGTGTCGATGGCAATGACCTCGGCGGGCAAGGCCAGGCACATGGGATCAGACCCCCAACGCGGCGAGCTGGCGCGTCGCCTCGATCCAGCGGTACCAGGCGTCCATCCCTTCGCCGGTGGTGGCGGAGATCTGCAACACCCGAATGCGCGGATTGACGCGCCGGGCGTAGTCGATGCAGCGCGCCACATCGAACTCCACATAGGGCAACAGGTCGATCTTGTTCAGCAGCATCAGGTCGGCGGCGTGGAACATATCGGGGTACTTGATCGGCTTGTCCTCGCCCTCGGTCACAGACAGGACCGCCACCTTGTGCGCCTCACCCAGATCGAAGGCGGCGGGGCAGACCAGATTGCCCACATTCTCGATGAACAGTACACTCTCCTTTTCCGGCTTCAGGGTCTCCAGGGCGTGTCCCACCATGTGCGCGTCCAGATGACACCCCTTGCCGGTATTGATCTGCACCGCCCGCACACCGGTCTCGCGAATACGCCGGGCATCATTGCTGGTCTGCTGGTCACCCTCGATCACCGCCAGCGCCATCTCCGCCTGGAGATCGCCAAGGGTGCGTATGAGCAGCGCTGTCTTGCCCGAACCGGGGCTGGAGACCAGATTCAACGCCAGGATGCCGCGCTCGCCGAACCAGCGCCGGTTGGCTGCCGCGTATTCGTTGTTCTTACCGAGGATGTCCTCCTCGATCTGCACCCGGCGCGACCGGCTGAGTCCGGGGGCGTGGGCATGGGCCGGTCCTGGCCCATCGTGGCGGTGATCATGTTCATGGTGGGGATGCGCGCCGTGATCACGCGAATGGGCATCTCCCTCGACCGTCGTTTCACCTTCGCCACAACCGCACACGGTACACATCACTCCACCTCCAATTCTTTGACTCTCATTTCAGCGCCGCCGGTCACCCGAAGCGGGTAGCCGCCGCACTCGGGACAGGCATCGTAGCGCTCATCGATGTTCACCGTCTTTTCGCACGTCATGCACCAAGCCTCGCCGGTCACTTCGATGATCTCGAGCCGCGCCCGGTCCGCCAGGGTACCGCGGCACACCACCTCGAAACTGAAACGCATGGCATCGGGCTCCACCCCAGACAGCCGACCGATCTCCAGCCAAACGGTCTTTACCTTCCGGAAGCCGTGGCTGACCGCCTTTTCCTCGAGAATCTGCAACACGCCTTCGCAGATCGATATCTCATGCACGCGCTGCTCCCCCTCTTCTAGCCCGCACGGGGATCGAATGCACGCACCACCAATTGCGCCCGCCTTTCCGACTTCCCCGCACCGCCAGCCGGGGTGGCAAAAGAACGGGCCACCCGGTCCCTTTACAGACCGATGCGGTGAACGGGCAATCCACACAGCGTATCGGCCATGCCGATGTCGAAATACGAATGAGGCGCCGCGGCAGTCCGTGTCACTTCTCCATTCTGTAACCAACTGGCGAACTGGGCAACCTCTGCCCGCGCCGTATTCGGCCTTTACCGCCATCGGCAACGGCGTATCGGCGCCTGGTGTTATTAACCCGGCAACAATCACACCCGACATTTTATGACACTTTATTTGTAACACCTATTGTGATATTTATATCCGCATGAAAAAGCCATCAGAAAAATTCACGCTGGACGAGCTGTGCGAACTGGTGGGTTTGTCCAAGCGCACCATCCGTTTCTACATCCAGCAAGGTCTGATGGATCGTCCGGAAGGCGCCAAACGTGGATCGTATTATCTCAGGCGCCACCTTGAACAGCTGCTCGAGATCCAGAAGTGGCAGAAAGCGGGGCTCAGTCTGGGGCGTATCAAGGAACTCCTCACAGGACCGGCGGGTGAAGGACCGCTTCCACCACCCAAACCCCGGAAACCGGGCGATGTAGAAGTGTGGAGCCATCTGTTGATACGCGAAGGCGTGGAACTCCATATCGAACCCAGACAGGCAGATCTCACACCGGAACAGATTCGGTCATTGGCACAGGGTGTAATGGCATTGGTCAAGAAAATCGCTGAGAAGGAGAAATCGTCATGAGCATGCACACGGCAGCGGTACTGGAAACGGCCCAGGGTGGCCGTATTCTGTTGCAGAAGGTAGACGTGGAGGGCCACCTCCACGACCTGATGTCAGATATCGCCATCACACAAACCTATAAAAACAAGGAGCCGGTCACCATCGAGGGGGTCTATACGTTCCCCCTGCCACTTGACGCCGTCCTGCTGGAACTGACGGTCACCTTGGGTGAACGTACTCTTGCTGGGCATGTAGTGGCCAAGGCCGAGGCCGAGGAACGCTATGAGGAGGCCATCACCGACGGCGATGCCGCCATCATGCTCCAGCAGGTCGAACCCGGGCTCTATACCATGAATGTAGGCAACCTTAAGCCCGGCGAAACGGTTGTGATCCGTTTCAGGTACGCCGTGCTTCAACGCTGGAACGGCGAGCAACTCCGTTTCATGCTGCCGACGACCATTGCACCCCGCTATGGCGATCCCGGTGCGGCCGGTCTCGCGCCTCATCAACAACCCGAATACGATATTGTGGCGGAACTGTTCTACGCCTTGCGTCTTCGGATCTCCGGCCTCCTGGCCGATAGCCATATCGAATCTCCTTCCCATCCCATTTCGGTCGAACGGGGTGATGGAGAAGCGCTCGTGGAGCTTGCGCGTGGCGTGGCCTCATTGGACCGGGACTTCGTGCTCAACTTCCATCTTCTCGAGGGCGGAGAAGCGACCGCCTCCTTTGATCGTGACCTGAACGGCTATGTCGCGCTCGCAAGCTTCAAACCGGAGTTTGGGCCAACCCGCTGCGACACCCCCCGGCACCTCACTCTGGTCATCGACTGCTCGGGCTCCATGGGCGGCGACTCCATTGCCCTGGCGCGCATGGCCTTGCTGCGCATTCTGGATTCGCTCCGGCCGCAGGATTGTTTCGACATCCTCGCCTTCGGCAACCACTACAAGGGGCTGTTCGGCCGGCAGATGGACGCATCGGGCCGGAATCTCGATCAGGCGCGGGGGTTCGTTCGGGGTCTGGATGCAGATATGGGGGGCACCGAAATCGGCGGTGCTCTGCAGGCAGCCTACCAGATCGGGCGCGAATCGGATGCACCGCGTGATCTGTTGCTGATCACGGACGGTGAAGTCTGGAACTACGAAAACATTCTCCAACAAGCGCAGCAGTCGGGGCATCGCATATTTACCGTGGGTGTGGGTTCGGCTGTCGCGGAGGGTTTTGTACGCCAGCTGGCCGAAGCAACTGGCGGCGCTTGCGAACTGGTATCGCCAACAGAGAATATGGCGGACAAGATCCACCGCCATTTCCAGCGCATGTATTCACCCTGTACCGACAGCGTCCGCCTCGATTGGCCCGTCGATCCGGTTGCCTGCTTTCCCGAAACACCCGGCCCCATATACGAAGGGGACACCTTCCACGCCTTCGCCTGGTTCGACACACCGCCTGAAGGCGATGTGACACTGGAGATTGTGCTGCCCGGCGGCAAACGCGTCTCCCAACAGGCTGAAATCAGCCCCATTTTGAACCACGCCGAACACGCGACAGCAACAAAAGTCCCACCAACGCTCAGCCGGATGGCGGCGGGAACGAAACTTCTTTCCGTGGACGATGCCGACAAGGGCACAACACTGGCAACAGACTACCAGTTGATGAGCCCCTGGACGAATTATCTGGTCATCGACGTGCGCGCGGAGGCCGATAAGGCAGGCGATCTGCCCACGCTGCGCAAAGTACCACAAATGCTGGCAGCCGGCTGGGGCGGGATGGGCGCAGTCGACCCCCATGATTTAGAATATTTGGATATTCCCGTTTTCCTCAAGTCCAGTGAGGACACACAAACAACAAGGGGACCGAGCGAGTTCGTAGAGAAGATAAACGCGATGCCTCAGAAACGGTTCGTGCCAAAGCTCAAGGTTAATACTGTAGAGTCGCTCAAGGCTGCGGGATTGCCCAAACACGTTACAGATATATTGCAGGGCGTTATCGAATCGGGAAATGAGGAAACAGAGGTAGTGATATGCTTCCTCTATTTCCTTGCCACGTCAGAAGTTGGCCAATTGCTCAGCCGCAAAGCCCAACGAGCCATCCGTAAGGCTTTTAAGGATACTGCACCCCGGCCACAACGGATTGCGATTGTCAAAGACGCCCTGTCGGGCATCGAACTGTGGAATGTCATCACGTTGCCAGCAGTCTAGCCCGGATTATTCATGAAGTCGCTCGCGCCCTTGCTTGATCCTTGGTCCACACAGGGAATTTTCCTTCCTCGGCAATACAGCCCGTATTCCACTCGGTCGGAAAATCCCCTGTGCGGACAATTCTCTGCGCAATCATCGCGGCGATTCATGAATAATCCGGGCTAGGAGCGCACCTCACTAAGCCACCCCTGATGAAGACCGGCCTGCTGGAGCACGGCTCTCGGTAGACGATGGTTTGCCCCCTGCAATCAACGCAGCGGGGCAGCCCCTGTTCCGAAACAGGCACAAAAAAGCCCAATCGGCACTAACCCATTGGGCTTTCTTGATAAATTGGTAGCGGGGGCAGGATTTGAACCTACGACCTTCGGGTTATGAGCCCGACGAGCTGCCAGACTGCTCCACCCCGCATCTGGAATGGGAAAATAATAACGCTTTTTGGATTTCTGTCAACCCTTAGACTCGTCTTCCAGGAAATGAACCTGAGACCCCGGTGAAGAGGCATCCAGGCTAACTGAATGAGAACGTCGATGAATTTGTTAGTCCGGCAACAATATATAACCGCATTCAGCCGCCCGAAGGCCCGCTTCTCGCGCGCTTGGAGAACGGCCATACCAACGTCTCACGACATGCCCGATTCGCAACAATACAAACGGATAATTCCCAGCCTCATCTCAACGGAAAGCAGTGCGACCCCACCCACTATTAACCCGGCAACAGCGGTATCCCGGGAAGACACAACAGTTCAGGGGGTCCGCTTGAATACCAGAGCAAAGGTCACTGGCACCCCTTTGGCGATACTTGGTAATTTGGCGATCTGGCGAAGTCTCTCAACGCCTTGAGCCAACCCAAACGCCGCAGTATCCACGATGACCGGATCACGCGTCACTACCAATATTCGATCCGTCCCGATACCGACTACAATCAGCCGAGCCTCTATCATCTGACTCTGGCCATGCAGAGTCAGCTCGGCATTCACCACGGCGTCGGCGGCACTTCCGGGCTGGTGATGTTCATAGCTCGCATCGGGCAAGATACCGACAACAGAAGCCAGCGGATAATGATCGGTCTCAAACAGCACTTTGCGCATGCGTTCGTCCCGGACAGGGATATTGGTGGCGACACTGTTGAGATCGACGTCGAGCCGAAATCGCCGTTGCGAGTCGATATTGCCGCTTAAATGATTGAAATGGTGAATCTCTGCGACACTGCCTTTCTTGATAGATACAAATCCAAGGGATGAATTCGCTGGAACCAGAGTCCAGTCGGCAACGACCGGAAACGACACCATCAACAGTAAAAAAAGAAAACTCCGACAAAGATACATGTGCCCCCCCTTTGACTTGAAGTAACGTGTTGTCCTTCCAAGTATAGCCGGCCCGGCTATTCATCCTTTGTCAGGAATCCCGCGCGACCGATCCGTTTTATTAACCCGGCAACAATAATATATCGCATTCAGGGCTTCAGGCAGGCGCCGGAACAAGGCGCAGTGCGCAGGCAAGGGTCATTCCCTTGCCAAGGTCACTCCAGTGCATCCATGCACTCGCGACACTTGGACATCCTGTCCAGCGCACTGGAACGCAGGTCCGGCGCCTGCCTGGAGCCCCTAACCCTATGATATTCAAAGACAGGCCGCGGCTGAATACGATATATATTATTGCCGGGTTAATAATTGTTCAATGCTGCCGGCGCCGGCACTTTCGCTATTTCACTGCCGCGGCGCAGAGGGCCAGCAGGCCTGCGGGGAACACCCCCAACAGCAACATCGCGAGGCCATTGATGCTGAGCATCCATTGGGTGTCGACGCCGGCGGTAATGGGGGCCTCATCAGTGGGCTTGTCGAAATACATGAGCTTGACGATGCGCAGATAGTAAAAGGCGCCGATGAGGGAGAAGATGACGCCGACGACAGCGAGCCAGACGAGGCCGACATGAACCACGGCCTGGAGCACCACCAACTTGGCGAAGAAGCCCACCAGTGGCGGCACGCCGGCCATGGAGAACATGAGCAACAGCATCATGGCCGCAAACCAGGGATTGCGTTCGTTCAGTCCCTTGAAATCGTCCAGATTCTCGGCCTCGAATCCCCGGCGGCTCAGAAGAATGAGCATGCCAAACCCCCCCACGGCCATGAGCGCGTAGACGAGTGTGTAGAACATAGCCGCTGTATAACCTTCCTCCGTACCCGCCAGAATCCCGAGCAAGATGAACCCCACATGCGAAATGGTGGAATAGGCGAGCATGCGCTTGATATTGCTTTGCGCGATGGCGATGAGGTTGCCGAGACCCATGGAGAGGATCGAGAGAATGATGAGCATTCCCTGCCATGCACCGTGCAATTGGCCGAGCCCGTCCACCAACATGCGCATGGCAATGGCAAAGGCGGCGATCTTGGGCACGCTGCCAATGTAGAGAGTCACCGCCGTCGGCGCGCCGTGATAGACGTCTGGCACCCACATGTGGAAGGGGACCGCGCCGAACTTGAAGGCCAGACCGATGACCACGAACACCAGGCCGAAGACCAGCACAGTGTTGTCCATCCCCTGCTGTTGCAGGGCCTGGGCGACGGCGCTGAACTGGATGGAGCCGGTGGCGCCATAGACCATGGAGATACCGTAGAGCAGCATGCCCGAGGCCAGTGCCCCCAGCACGAAGTATTTCATGGCCGCTTCCGCGCCCTTGGGGGCATCCCGGTCGAAGGCCACCAAGGCATAGAGCGAGAGCGCCAGCAGCTCGAGACCCAGATAGACACTGAGAAAGCCGCCCGCCGACACCATGACCATCATCCCCAACAGGGCGAACAGGCCCAGGGTAAAGTATTCACCGTGGTACAAATCCCGCATCTGGAGGTATCCGCGGGCATAGAGGAAGGTGATAAAGGTGGTCAGGTAGAGGAAGACCTTGAGCAGGTCGCTGAGCGGATCGCGCACGAAACTGCTGTCGAAGACCACTTGCCTGTCCGAGCCGCCCAGCCACAGGGTCAGCACCGCGGCTGCCACCAGGGTCGCCTGGCTCATGAGGTAGGTGACGTCGCGCTGTTCCTTGTTCAGGAACAGATCCACCACCAGGATGAGGCAGGCCATGCCCAGGACGAAGAGTTCCGGCAGAACGGGGATCAGATTGGCTGTGTCGAATTGCATGCTAGTTTACCGTTTATCCTGTTCCCGTCAGATCTTGGAGACCGCGAGGTGCTTGAGCAGGTGGTCCACCGAGGCGCTCATCACATCCACCAGCGGCGCCGGCCACAAGCCAAGGACGAGCACGGCAATGGCGAGCGATGCGAGGACGAAGAACTCCCTCTTACTGATGTCCTGCAAATTGGCCACATTGTCATTGGCCACCGCGCCGAAGATCACCCGCTTGACCATCCACAGCGTATAGGCGGCGCCCAGGATCAAGGTGGTGGCGGCGAGGAAGGCAAACCAGAAGTCGGCGCGGAAGCTGGCCAGGATCACCATGAACTCGCCGACGAAGCCGGAGGTCCCCGGCAGACCTGCATTGGCCATGGCGAAGAAGACCATGAAGGCGCCAAAGATCGGCATGGTGTTGATCACCCCGCCGTAGTCGGCGATCTCGCGGCTGTGCATGCGGTCGTAGAGCACACCGACGCAGAGAAACATGGCCGCAGAGATAAAGCCGTGAGAGACCATTTGCACCATGCCGCCCTCGACGCCAAGCGCCGCGCCGCTGCTCACGTCGGAACGGGCGAAGATAATGAAGACGATGAAGAAACCCAGGGTGACGAAGCCCATATGGGCAATGGAGGAGTAGGCGATCAGTTTCTTCATGTCGCGCTGTACCAGGGCCACGAAGCCGATATAGACCACCGCCACCAGCGACATCGTGATGATCAGCCAGTCGAGGTGGCTGCTGGCGTCGGGGGTGATGGGCAGACTGAAGCGCAGGAAGCCGTAACCGCCGATCTTGAGCATGATCGCCGCCAGGATCACCGACCCCCCGGTGGGCGCCTCCACATGGGCATCGGGCAGCCAGGTATGTACCGGCCACATGGGCACCTTGACCGCAAACGCAGTGAGAAAAGCGAGGAAGATGAGGATCTGCTCGCTCAGACTCAATTTGAGATCGTGGAAGGCGAGGATGTCGAAACTGCCCGCCTTGTTGTACATATAGATCAAAGCGACCAGCATCAACACCGAACCGAAGAACGTATAGAGAAAGAACTTGATGGTGGCGTACACGCGGTTTGGTCCGCCCCATATACCAATGATGAGAAACATGGGGATCAGCATCGCCTCCCAGAAGACATAGAAGAGCATGCCGTCGAGGGCGGAGAAGACACCGACCATGACCCCTTCCATGATCAGGAAGGCCGCCATGTACTGTGAAGGCCGGTACTGGATCACCTCCCAGCCCGCAATGATCACGTAGATGGTGACGAAAGTGGTGAGGATTATCAATGGCATGGAGAAACCGTCCACGCCGAGGTAATACTCGATGTTGAACAGCGGTATCCAGGGGGTCCGCTCCACGAACTGCATCTGTGCCGTGGTGGTGTCGAAACCGCTCCACAGGGGCAGGCTCACCAGAAACGTCAGCACGGCGAAGACGAGCGCCGTCCAGCGGGTGAAGTTCGGCACCTTGTCGCCACTGAGAAGCACCATGATCCCCCCGATGATGGGGAGCCAGGTGACGACGGTGAGTATTGGCCAGTCCGCGTACATGAAGACGTCTACCTTCTTGGTCAGAACACCACGAACCAGGTCAGGAGCAACAGCAGACCCAGGATCATGGCGAACGCATAGTGATACAGATAGCCGGTCTGGATATGGCGGATGACGCCTGCCATCCAGCCCACTGTCCTTGCCGAACCATTGACGATCAGCCCGTCGATGAGCAATCGGTCGCCGGCCCGCCACAGCAACTGGCCCACGGCGCGGCTGCCACCGCCGAACAGGAACTGGTAGGCCTCATCGAACCAGTACTTGTGGTCGAGCAGGGAATAGAGCCATTCCGCCTTGGCCTTCGCCTTGTCGGCAATGGACGGATCGCGCAGATAAACGTACCAGGCGGTGCCCAACCCGGCCATGGCCAGCCAAAACGGCAGGCCGAACAGACCGTGCAGCATGAAGCTGAAGGATCCGTGGAACTCTTCACCCATCTCGTGCAGGACATTGTGGGCGTGACTCACGAAGAGCGCATTGCCGAACCAATCGCCGAACAGCATTGCCTTGATGGTGAGATATCCCAGCCCGATGGAGGGAATGGCAAGCAGCACCAGGGGCAAAGTCACCACCCAAGGGGATTCCTTGACGTGCTCAGCGGCATGCGCGTCGCGCGGTCCCTCGCCATGGAAGACGAGGAAGAACATGCGGAAAGAATAGAGCGCAGTGACAAAGACACCCAACAGCACCAGCAGATAGGCATAGCCGGAACCGGCGACCTCCGAGGCCGCCACCGCCTCGATGATGGCATCCTTGGAAAAGAATCCGGAGAAACCGGGGAAGCCGATCAACGCCAGCGACCCGATCAAGGCGGTGATCCAGGTGATGGGCATGCGCTTCCACAGGCCGCCCATGTTGCGGATATCCTGGTCGTGGTGCATGCCGATGATCACTGAACCGGCAGCCAGGAACAACAGCGCTTTGAAGAAGGCATGGGTCATCAGGTGGAAGATGCCGGCGGCATAGGCCGAGGCGCCCAGCCCCACCATCATGTAACCGAGCTGGGAGAGCGTGGAATAGGCGATGACGCGCTTGATGTCGTTCTGCACAACGCCGATCAGGCCGGTGAAGAAGGCCGTAGTGGCGCCAATCACCAAAATCACCGTAAGCGCCGTCTCGGAGAGTTCATAGAGCGGCGACATACGCGCCACCATGAAGACGCCGGCGGTGACCATGGTGGCAGCGTGGATCAGGGCCGAGATGGGCGTCGGACCTTCCATCGAGTCGGGCAACCACACGTGCAGCGGTACCTGAGCCGACTTGCCCATGGCGCCGATGAAGAGCAGGATGCCGATGAGGCTCATCAGCGAGACGCCGCCAAACACCTGCACCTGGGTGTCGGCAAATTGCGGAGCCTGCCTGAATACCTCGGCATAGTCCAGGCTGTTGAAGTACATGGCCACGGCAGCAATGCCGAGGATGAAACCGAAGTCGCCCACCCGGTTGACCAGGAATGCCTTGAGGTTGGCGAAGATGGCCGTCGGCCGTACCGCCCAGAAGCCGATCAGCAGATAGGAGACCAATCCCACCGCCTCCCAGCCGAAGAAGAGCTGCATGAAGTTGTTGGACATCACCAGCATCAGCATGGAGAAGGTGAACAGCGAGATGTAGGAGAAGAAGCGCTGATAGCTGTTGCGCCCCATCAGGCTGTCGTTGGGCCAGTTGTGCTCGTCATCGGCCATATAGCCGATGGTGTAGATATGCACACAGAAGGAGACAAAGGTGACCACGGACATCATCACGGCCGTGAGCGGATCGATCAGAAAGCCCACCTCCATGCGCAGTCCATCGCTCACCAGCCAGGTGTAGACCGGGCCGTTGAACACCCCAACGGTGCCCTGAATGAAGCCATTCAGTACATAGAACGCGAGCAGCGCCGAGATGCCCACCCCGGCGCTCGCCACCCAGTGCGCACCGGCCCTGCCGATACGTCCCCCGAAGAAGCCGGCGATGATCGCCCCCAGGAGCGGGAACAGCACGATTGCCAGATAGATCTTTTCCATGCCCATGCTCACCCCTTCAAGGTGTCGAGGTCGTCCACGTTGATACTGTGCCGGGCGCGGAACAGCACCACCAGGATAGCCAGGCCGATGGCGGCCTCGGCCGCGGCCACGGTGAGGATGAAGAAGACGAATACCTGCCCCACCGTATCATTGAGAAAATGGGAGAAGGCGATGAAATTCATGTTCACCGCAAGCAGCATCAACTCCACACACATCAACAGGACAATGACGTTCTTGCGATTGAGGAAGATCCCCGCCACGCTGACGGCGAACAGGATCGCCCCCAGGATCAGATAGTCGGATAGCGCGATCATTTGATCTCCATCTTCTTTTCGCCGGGCACTTCCACAATGCGCACCCGGTCGTTGCGGCGCACCGCGATCTGCTGCGTCGGGTTCTGATAGCGGGTGCCCGGCCGTCTGCGCAGGGTGAGGCGGATGGCGGCGATGATCGCCACCAGCAGGATCACCGCCGCAATCTCGAACGGGTACATGTAGACGGTATAGAGAACACCGCCAAGTTCCCGGGTGTTGCTGTAGTCCGCCGGATGCGCCGCCGGCAGTTTCCAATGATCGAACCCAAAATGGGCGGGGCCCACCACCAGCGCGATCTCCGCCACCATGAGGACCGCCACCAACAGACCCACGGGCAGGTAGCGGATAAAACCTGCCCGCATTGCGTCGGTGTCGATATCGAGCATCATCACCACGAAAAGGAACAGCACCATCACCGCGCCCACATAGACCAGCACCAGGGTGATGGCGAGAAACTCCGCCTCCATCAACATCCAGATCATGGCGCTGGTGAAGAAGGCCAACACCAGGAACAGAGCCGAATGCACCGCATTCCGGCGTGATACCACCATTACGGCGGCAAACACCAGGATGATGGCAAACACATAGAACAGAAACTTTTCGAATGTCATCGGCTCTTCCCGTCGGCAATCTGCGCCGACAGTCCTGTAGTCCTCATCTGTAGGGCGCCTGCGCCGCACGGTCCGCAGCGATCTGCGCCTCGTATTTGTCACCCACGGCCAGCAGTTTGTCCTTGGTCATCACCGCGTCCTCGCGGTTCTCGAAATGATATTCGTAGATGCGCGTCTCCACGATGGCATCCACCGGGCACGACTCTTCACAAAAGCCGCAATAGATGCACTTGAACAGGTCGATGTCGTAGCGCGTGGTGCGCCGCTGACCGTCCTCGCGCGGCGCCGCCTCTATGGTGATCGCCAGCGCCGGGCAGGTAGCCTCACACAGTTTGCAGGCGATGCAGCGCTCCTCGCCGTTGGGGTAACGGCGCTGGGCATGTAGGCCGCGAAAGCGCGGCGAAACCGGCGCCTTCTCCTCGGGATACTGGACGGTGAACTTGCGCCGGAACAGGTAACGCCCGGTCACGCTCATGCCCTTGAAGAGTTCGAGCAGGAAAAGGCTCTTGATGTAATTGCGCAATGCGTTCATGACATGCTCCGCCTCAATCGAACCACCAGGGAAGACGATAGACCACCGCCAGCCCGACCACCAGAATCCAGACGATGGTGATGGGGATGAACACCTTCCAGCCGAGGCGCATGATCTGGTCGTAGCGGAACCGGGGAAAGGTCGCCCGGAACCAGAGAAACAGGAACATAAACACGAAGGTCTTCAGCACCAGCCAGATGAACCCGGGCACCCAGTCGAACAACGGCCCGAGCAGCGGCCAGCCATGGAACGGTGACAACCAGCCGCCCATGAACATCAGCGCGGTGAGCGCCGAGATCAGGATCATGTTGGCGTATTCGGCGAGGAAGAATACGGCAAACGTCATGCCAGAGTAGTCCACATGGAAGCCGGCCACGATCTCGGACTCGCCTTCCGCCACGTCGAAGGGGGCGCGGTTGGTCTCCGCCACGCCGGAGATGAAATAGATCACGAACAGCGGCAGCAACGGCAGCCAGAACCAGTGGAAGATACCACCCTCCTGCGCCTCGACGATCTCCACCAGGTTGAGCGATCCCGCGGCCACCAGCACCCCGACCAGGGCGAAGCCCATCGCGATCTCGTAGGAGACGATCTGGGCCGCCGAGCGCATGGCGCCGAGAAAGGCGTATTTGGAATTGGAGGCCCAGCCGGCGATGATGACGCCATAGACCCCCATGGAGGTCAGCGCCAGGATGTAGAGCAACCCCGCGTTGACGTTGGCCAACACCATCTCAGGACCGAAGGGAAACACTGCCCAGGCGGCCAGGGCCGGCGCAATACTCAGCATGGGCGCCATCAGAAACAGGAACTTGTTGGCGCCGGTGGGGATAACGATCTCCTTGAACATCAGCTTGACCGCATCCGCAATGGGCTGCAGCCAACCGCGTGGGCCCACGCGGTTGGGGCCGATGCGCACCTGCATGTAGCCGATAATCTTGCGCTCGGCGTAGGTGTAGTAGGCCACCAGCAGCATCAGGGGGGCGACGATGATGACGATACGCACCAGGATCCAGATCACCGTCTGCAGATCCTGTGGCAACGCATTCCAGAGATCGACGAAGAAACCCATGGTCCCCTACCCCTTTTCCAGTCCGACTGCGCCGAAGGGAACACCCAGTCCCGCGCTGCCCGGCACGCCAGCCGGGATACGCACACACCCGTCCGGTACCGCCGGGTCGATTTCGAGCGGCAGAGTCACCGAATTTTCGCCCTGGGTCACCCGCACTTCGCGCGCGTCCGCCAAGCCCGCCCGCGCCGCCTCCGTGGGGTTGAGGCTCACAAAACCCGTGGTGGCATCCGGCGTATGCTGCAATGCGCCGGCACGCCGCACCAGCGTGTCCGCCGCATAGATCGGAACATCGCCCGCACGCACCAGCCCGTCATTCTGCAACATCAAAGCTGCATCGCCGAGTTCGATCTCGCCGGCGGCCGGTTCGAACCCTTCGCACTCCGCCTCCAGCTCGCTGCGAACGGCATCCGCACTCTCATAGTCGAAACCCTCCAGGCCGAGCAGATTGCCCAGCACCCGAAGGATCTTCCAGGCCGGCCGCGCCTTGCCCACGGGGGCCACCACTCCACGCGCGCCCTGCCAGGTCCCTTCGCCATTGACGTAGGTACCGGACGTCTCGGCGAAGAGCGCCATGGGCAGCATCACATCGGCCACCTGCTCCAGCGTCGGGGTCCGGTAGGCGGTGAGGGCGACCACGCATTCGGCCCCGGCCAACGTGGCGACCGCACCCGCGGGGTTGGCGCAATCGAGTTCCGGGTCGATACCCGCGATCAGATAGGTCCTGAGCCCCTTCTCCAGCATGGCGCCAGCATCCAGGGCGGCCGCGTCCGTCCGTTTCCAGCCCGGCAACCGCCCCGCTTCCGCCCCGGCGATCGCCGCGCCGACGCTGTTGGCCGCGACGGGAAGATAACCCAACCCGGCGCCCACCGTCTGTGCCAGCTCTGAGGCCAAAGCCTGCAGCAGCACATAGTCGGGATGGGCCGCCGCCAGGTTGCCGAGCAGGATGCGGCCATGCCCGGCGTCCCTCAACCTCTGGGCGATGGCTTTATGGCGATCATCGGGTTTGGCGCCATCGATGCGTTTTTTCAGATCCCCTGTCGCCTTGACGCCCGCCGCCTTGGCGATAGCCGCCAGCTCCGCCACCATGGACGCCGGGGAGACCGCAATCTGTTCCGCGTCATGGCTCAGCGGGACCTCGAAGGGATTGAGCAAGGCGACATAGGCCCCCTTGAGCGCCGCCTTGCGCAGACGGTGCGCCAGCAGGGGCTGCTCCTTGCGGGTATGGGAACCAATCACCAACGCCGCATCCACATCTTCCAGATCGGCGATGGCCCCATTCAGCCAGGGAAACGGGGGGTGGTCGCCAAGGCTGCGAAAGTCGGTCTGACGCAGGCGGTGATCGATGTTGCCGCTGCCGAGGCCACGGGTGAGTTTCTGCGCCAGATAGAGCTCCTCCACCGTACTGGTGGGTGCGATCAGGGTGCCGAACTGGGCGGAGTCAGACCCCATGGCCGCCCTGAGGCCGTTCACTGCCGCCTCCAGGGCCTCTTCCCACTCCACCTCGCGCCACGCGCCGTTGTCCTTGAGCATGGGCTGCATCAGGCGGTCGCTGCTGTAGAGCCCCTCATAGCTGAAACGGTCGCGGTCGGAGATCCAGGTTTCGTTGATCGCCTCATTCTCCTTGGGGACGACGCGCATGACCTTTCCGTTCTGCACGTGAAGGTGGATGTTGGCGCCCACCGCATCGTGAGGGGCGATACCGTCGAACTGGGTCAACTCCCAGGCGCGGGCGCGGAAACGGAAGGGCTTGGAGGTGAGCGCGCCCACCGGACAGACATCGATGATGTTGCCGGAGAGTTCGGAGTTGAGAGCGTGTTCAACGTAGGTGCCGATGCGCATGTGTTCGCCGCGGCCGGTCGCGCCCAGTTCCCGAATGCCGGCGATCTCGGCACCAAAGCGCACGCAGCGGGTACAGTGAATGCAGCGGGTCATGTCCGTGGACACCAGCGGCCCGAGGTCGGGATTGGGCACCACCCGCTTGGCCTCGACGAAACGGGAGACATCTCCGCCATACCCCATGGCCACGTCCTGCAACTCGCACTCGCCGCCCTGGTCGCAGATGGGGCAATCCAGCGGGTGGTTGATGAGCAGGAACTCCATGGTCCCCTTCTGCGCCGCGATGGCCTTGGGCGATCGCGTGTAGACCTTCATGCCATCGTTTACCGGGGTGGCGCAGGCGGGCAGGGGCTTGGGCACGTTCTCCACTTCCACCAGGCACATGCGGCAGTTGGCGGCGACGGAGAGCTTCTTGTGGTAGCAGAAGCGCGGGATGGGGATGCCGGCGGCGTCCGTGACATTGATGAGCATGTCACCGGCCTTCGCCTGGATCTCCCGGCCATCCACCTCGATGGTTACTGTTGCCCGATCTTCTGACATTGGCGTTGCTCTCTACCCTGCGCGTCCCGAATCAGTTTGAATTACCATTGCCATTGCCGCCCACCATGCATCTGCCGTGCTCGACGTGATACGCAAATTCGTCACGAAAATGCCGCAACATGCCGGAGACCGGCATCGCCGCCGCATCGCCCAGGGCGCAGATGGTGCGACCGGGAATCTTGGTTGCCACGTCGTCGAGCAGATCCAGATCCTCGGGACGCCCCTGCCCGGTCTCGATACGATGCACCACGCGATAGAGCCACCCGGTGCCCTCGCGGCATGGCGTACACTGGCCGCAAGACTCTTCGTGATAAAAGTAGGACATGCGCTCCAGCACCTTGACCATGCAGTTGCTGTCGTCCAGCACGATCACCGCCCCCGATCCCAGCATGGAACCCGCCTTCTGGATGGCGTCGTAATCCATGGTCAGGTCCATCATCTGCGCGCCCGGGATCACTGGCGCGGAGGAGCCACCGGGGATCACCGCCTTGAGCTGGCGACCCTCCTTCATGCCGCCGGCCAACTCCAGCAGCTCGGCGAAGGGCATGCCCATGCGCACTTCGAACACCCCTGGGTTGTTGACGTTACCGGAGACGGCAAACAGTTTGGTGCCACCGCTGTTTTCCACCCCCAGCTCACGAAACCAATCACCGCCTTGGCGCAGGATTTCGGGGATGGAGGCGAGCGACTCGGTGTTGTTGATGATCGTGGGCCTTCCATAGAGTCCAAACTGGGCCGGGAACGGCGGCTTGAAGCGTGGCTGGCCTTTCTTGCCCTCGATGGACTCCAACAGCGCCGTTTCCTCGCCGCAGATGTAAGCCCCGGCGCCGAGATGGGCGTGCAGTTCGAAATCGAAGCCGGAGCCCAGGATGTCGTCACCGAGGAAGCCCGCCTCGCGCGCCTCCTCCAGCGCCGCCTCGAAACGCTCGTACGGTTCCCAGAACTCGCCCCGGATGTAGTTATAACCACGGCGGGCGCCGATCACATAGGCAGCGATGGCCATGCCTTCGATGAGCTGATGGGGGTTGTATCGCAGGATATCCCGGTCTTTGAAAGTGCCCGGCTCCCCCTCGTCCGAGTTGCAGACGATGTACTTCTCGCCCGGCGCATCACGATTAATGAAGCCCCATTTGACGCCGGTGGGAAAGCCCGCCCCGCCACGGCCGCGAAGGCCTGACTTTTTGACCTCTTCGATAATCTCCGATGGCGGGGTCTGCTCCTTGAGTATTCGACTCAGCACTTCGTAGCCGCCACGGCTCTGGTACTGCTCAAGCAACCAGGGGCGGTCGAGGTCGAGGGTGCGGAAACAGACTTCATTCGCCATTGCGTGTCACTCCAGCCCGTCCAGAATGGAATCGACGATCTCGGGGGTGAGATTTTCGTAGTATTGTTTGCCGATCTGGAACATGGGCGCGCCCCCGCAAGCCCCCAGACACTCCACCTCTTTCAGGGTGAATTTGCCGTCTTCGGTGGTCTCTCCAAGGCGGATGCCCAGACGCTTCTCCAAGTGCTCGACGATCTTGTCCGAACCGTTGATCATGCATGAAACATTGGTGCAGACGCAGATCTTGTGCCTGCCCACCGGCTTGAGTTCATACATGGAGTAAAAGGTCGCCACCTCGTAGACGGCAATGGGCGGCATGTCGAGATAGGCGGCCACATCGTTCATCAGCTCCGTGGTCAGCCAGCCGCCATTTGCGTCCTGTACGATGCGCAGGGCCGCCATCACTGCCGATTGTTTCCATTCCGGCGGATACTTGGCGATCCAGGCATCGATCTCCTCGCGCACTTCGGGCGAGAAGAGGCCGTCTTTGTCCCTTTCTTGAAGTGCACTGCTCATCGGTCGATCTCTCCGAAGACGATATCCATGGTGCCGATCACCGCCACCACGTCGGCCAGCATGTGGCCCTTGACCATCTCGTCCATCGCCGCCAGATGGGGAAAACCCGGCGCCCTGAGTTTCAGCCGGAAGGGCTTGTTGGCGCCGTCCGAGATGAGGTAGCAGCCGAATTCACCCTTTGGCGCCTCCACTGCGGCATAGACCTCTCCGGGCGGCGGGCAGTAGCCCTCGGTGAAGAGTTTGAAATGGTGGATCAGCGCCTCCATGTCATTCTTCATCGTTGCGCGGCGCGGGGGCGCGATTTTGTGGTCGTCGATCATCACCGGACCGGGGTTGGCCCGCAACCAGTCCACACACTGCTTGATGATACGGTTGGACTGACGCAATTCCTCGACGCGCACCAGGTAGCGGTCGTAGCTATCGCCATTGACGCCTACGGGAATGTCGAAATCCACCTCGTCGTAAGCGGCATAAGGCTGCTTCTTGCGCAGGTCCCACGCAACCCCGGAACCACGCAGCATGGGGCCCGTGAAGCCAAGCTGCATGGCCCGCTCCGGCGACACTGCGCCGATCCCTACAGTGCGCTGTTTCCAGATACGGTTATCGGTGAGCAGGGTCTCGTATTCGTCGATGTAGCCGGGAAAACGGCGGGTGAAGTCCTCGATGAAATCGAGCAGCGAGCCTTTGCGGTTCTCGTTGCGCCGGGCGATCTCGTCGGCGCTGTGCCACTTCGAGTCCTTCACCTCGTATTCGGGCATCTTGTCCGGCAGGTCACGGTAGACGCCCCCCGGCCGGTAGTAGGTGGCGTGCATCCGCGCACCGGAGACTGCCTCGTAACAGTCCATCAGATCCTCGCGCTCGCGGAAGCAATAGAGAAAGACCGTCATCGCACCCACGTCGAGGGCATGGGTGCCCAGCCACATCATGTGGTTGAGGATGCGGGTGATCTCATCGAACATCGTGCGGATGTAGCGCGCACGAATTGGCGGCTCGATACCCAGCAGCTTCTCGATGGCCATCACATAGGCGTGCTCGTTGCACATCATAGAGACATAATCGAGCCGGTCCATGTAGCCGATGCTCTGGTTATAGGGCTTGGATTCGGCGAGTTTCTCCGTGGCGCGGTGCAGCAGGCCAATGTGCGGGTCCGCCCGCTGGATCACCTCGCCGTCCATTTCCAGCACTAACCGCAGCACGCCATGTGCAGCGGGATGCTGCGGACCGAAGTTGAGGGTATAGTTGCGGATCTCAGGCATCGGGCGCTTCCGTCTTTTCGATCGTTTCCGGCGTGTAGGACTTGCCGCTGCGGATCACTCGGGGCACCAGGGTGCGCGGTTGTGTCGCCACGGGTTCGTAGACTACCCGCCCTTTCTCCGGGTCGTAACGCATTTCCACCTCGCCCACGAGCGGGAAATCCTTGCGGAAGGGATGACCGATAAAACCATAGTCGGTGAGGATGCGCCGCAGATCCGGATGACCATCGAACATGATGCCAAAGAGATCGAACGCCTCGCGTTCGAACCAGTTGGCCGCGTTCCACACCTCCACCAGGGAATCCACCACTGGGAATCCGGTGTCAAGAAAGGTGCGCAGACGCAAGCGAACGTTCTTGCTGAACGAAAGTAGATGGACGACCACCGCGAAACGCCGGGGCTGATGGGGGTCGATTTCCAGACCACGTTCTGCGCCCCGGCTGAACCCGCCGCTGGAGGCCGCCTCCGTGGCCCACTCGGCCTGGCCATAGCCGGCATAGTCCACACCGCAAAGGTCAGTGAGCTCTTCGAAACCGAACGCCTCATCGTCCCGAAGGATAAAGGCCGCCTCGCGCCAGACCTCGCGCGGCAGTTCCAGCGTCACTTCGCCCCGATCCTGATGGAGTTCACCGCCTTTGTCGGCAAAGCGCTCCTGAACGGCATGCGTCAGGGCATCCAGGCGCTGCTCGGGGGTGGTCTGCTCGTTCTCGCTCATGCCTTTCCCTTAGCGCGCGATGGTGTTGGTGCGCCGGATTTTCTCCTGCAACTGCAGGACCCCATAGAGCAGCGCCTCCGCAGTCGGTGGGCAACCGGGCACATAAATGTCCACCGGCACCACGCGGTCACAACCACGCACCACCGAATAGGAGTAATGGTAGTAACCGCCCCCATTGGCGCAAGACCCCATGGAGATCACCCAGCGCGGCTCGGCCATCTGGTCATAGACCTTGCGCAACGCCGGGGCCATCTTGTTGACAAGGGTGCCTGCCACGATCATCACGTCGGACTGGCGGGGACTGGGACGAAACACAATGCCGAAGCGGTCCATGTCATACCGGGCCGCTGCGGCATGCATCATCTCTACCGCGCAACAGGCAAGCCCGAAGGTCATGGGCCACATCGAACCGGTCCGCGCCCAATTGATGAGTTTGTCCGCCGTGGTGGTAACCACGCCTTTTTCGAGAATGCCCTCTACTCCCACTCCAGGGCCCCCTTCTTCCATTCGTATATAAAACCAATGACGAGAATGCCAAGAAACAAGGTCATGGCTACCAGACCAACGACGCCCAGCTTGTCGAGCACCACGGCCCAGGGAAATAGGAAGGCGATCTCGAGATCGAAGATAATGAACAGGATGGCCACGAGATAGTAGCGGACATCGAATTTCATGCGCGCATCTTCGAAGGCCTCGAAACCGCATTCATAAGGGGAAAGCTTTTCGTTATCCGGGCGATGCGGGGAGAGCACAAAGCCCAGCACGATCATGGCAAGACCGACGACAATGCCGACCGCCATAAATATGAGCACGGGCAAATAATTTTCAAGCATGGCTTGCGCCCCCCATCGGCTTGGTGATAGTTAGTTGTACAGCCGATACCCATCAACACTAGAAGGATGGCCCAAGTCTAGAGCAGTTACGGTTGCCGTGTCAAGCAGCCATTTAAATTACTATTCCTTTCTATTCAATGGGTTATGTTTATTTTTAGGACATAAAAAAGCGGAATTGCGAGAAACCGCAATTCCGTCTCGAAATGGTGCCGATGGCCGGATTTGAACCGGCACGGCTTGCGCCACTGCCCCCTCAAGACAGCGTGTCTACCAATTCCACCACATCGGCAAATTCAGGTGTTTTCACCCAGGATCAGTTCGACTTCTTCTCCACCTCGCCTGCCTTTTTGGCCGGAGCCGCCACGGCGGGAGCAGACCCCTCGGCTGCTCCATTGGCGGCAGGCACTTGCGGAACGGCGCCACCTGCTGCCTCACCGGCCTGCTGCCCCTCTTTGGGAACCGCCGGAACGGCGCTGGGCGCCACCGGCGGTGGCACCGCCTTTTTCTGCTGTTCGGCGGGCACCACCGAATCCATCAACCCGGGCGCCTCGACGCTTTTGCTGGCGAAATACGCAAGGGTCATACTGGTGAGAAAAAATAGTGTAGCCAAAAGCGCGGTGGCCCGCGTCAGGAACGAGGCCGCCCCACG
>Ga0256841_1000330_pt1 | contig 50793 bp, 42 predicted proteins | sample 356308metaG_FD_185971 | JGI IMG/M metagenome (GOLD analysis project Ga0256841, IMG submission 185971) | Hydrothermal vent microbial communities from Mid Atlantic Ridge, Atlantic Ocean - 356-308 | ecosystem: Environmental > Aquatic > Marine > Hydrothermal vents | place: Atlantic Ocean: Mid...
TCTTCGGCCTTTCCGGGCGGCGTCTCCAGCGCCAGCAAGGGCGTCGCCACCATGCCCGTCCCATAGGCTTCGAAGAAAGCGGAGACGCTGGCAGCGTCCAATGATATGAGTTCCAACACGCGCGCTGCCGTATAAAAGGCGTCATCGAAACCGTACCACCGATCTTTGATGTAGATGTGACCCGAGAATTCACCCGCCAGCAACCCTTGGCTCTCTTTCAATTTGGCCTGAATCTCCGCATGGCCGGTGCGCCACATTATGGGACGCCCGCCGTTGGCCAGGATGAACTCGGGCAGTTTCGCGGTGCTGGCCACGTCGTAAATCACATCGGCACCCGGCTGCCGACGGATGACGTCTGCCGCCAACGCCATCAACAGAATGTCGGGCGGAACCACCCTCCCCTGCTCGTCTACCAGGGCCAGCGCGTCCCCATCCATATCGAAAGCGACGCCCAGGTGGGCTCCCTGCGCCCCCACCTCCTGGGCCAGAGCCTGAAGGTTGCTCTCATCCGAAGGGTCGGGAAGATGATTGGGGAAGCCACCGTCGGGCTCGCAAAAAAGCGGGATGACCTCGCAGCCCAACGCCTCGAACAGCCGCCGGGCGAGCGGGCCGGCCACACCGTTTCCACCATCCACCACCAGCTTGAGTGGTTCCAGCAACTGGACGTCTGTGGTCACATGCTCGAGGTATTCCCTGCTCACGTCACGACTCTCCAGGCGCCCTGTTCCATGTCGGAAACGTCCCTCGAGAATGCGATGCCGCAACTCGAGCAGGTCCTCTTCCGAAAGCGGCTGGCCATCGATATAGATTTTGAAACCGTTGTATTCGGGTGGATTGTGGCCTCCCGTGACCATGACACCGGAAGTGGCTGCGGAGCTGTGAATTGCATAGTTCACCAACGGCGCCGGCACTTCGCCCAGGTCGATGACGTCACAGCCCGAGGCCAGCAGACCAGCCGCCAACGCGCTGGCAAAGCTGTCGCTGGTGGCCCGGTTGTCTCTGCCCACCACCATCTGTCCACCGCCAGCCTCAATCACCATGGAACCCACGGCAAGGCCCACGGCCTGGCACACCTCCTCGCTCAACTCCATACCGCTGCGGCCGCGAATCAACCCTCCCTGGAACAGAGAGGGTGGCAGATGCTCCTCCTCGAGAGCGGGAACGGCGGCAGCGGCCTCGCTCGCCTCGGTCGAACCGCCCTCCTCTTCCTCCACCACCATGCCCTCTTTTTCTTTCCTTCGGCGGAATGCCGCAGCCCCTTCGCCGCTCTTTTGCGCGGTGAAGGTGGCCTGCGCATAGCGTGCGAGCAGTTCAAGGGCCGGTTTCGCTTCCAGGAGGTGGGGAACGGGAGTGGACGCGCCCGTCCGTTTGAGCGTGGCATCCACCAAGGCCACCATCATCCCCATGTCGGCCTTGCAGTCGTGCGCCAAGCGCCGATACCCAAAGAGAGTGACGGCGAACAGCAACAGCGCCCCTCCTGCCACCAAAGCCAGCAGCAACAGCCAGGAGATGCCGGACGTGGCAGGGGGAGCATAGCGAACCCGCCAGAGCGTGCCTGGCACCGGAAAGGCCTCGCTGGCGGTTGGTCGGGCTTTGCCCGAGCTCGCCAATGGGAGAGCAGTTCCTTTGTAGGACTGTTCCAAGGCCACGTAGGACTCTTGCAGCCCCAACGCCTGCATCTCTTTGCGCAACGCGTCGATGGGAAACACTGCCAACAGGGCCCCCACCGTCTTTCCCTCCAGAGTGACGGGCGCCGCCACCAGCATCTCCATGCGCCCGGATTGGTCACGCACCACCTGGGCAGGAGGAATCTTTCCCTTCTTGGCCACGGAACGATACATCTCCGCCGCGGCGAAACTGCCGGACACCGCTTCGAGAAGCTGTTGATCGTGCCAGCCTGTGGGAATGGGCTCCACCCGCGTGGCGCCGGGAAGCGCGTGAACCGCGAGCTGCCGCAACGCCGACAAGTCTCCCCCTTGGGCCAACGCCCGCGCCACGTCGGGACGGGCTGCCAACAACGAGAGCATCCTCACCCGGTCCTTTACTCTGTCCGCCACCTGAAGCTGGACGGCGTGCGCCAGGGTGCGGGCCAACCGGTCCAGACGCTCTCCGGCAGCCCGGCTGCTGAGCCAACTGGTCGACCAAGTGAATACTGCGGTGACCACCATGGCCACCAGAATGACGGGCAAATAGTAAGAAAAGATGGTGCGCGAGCGCTTTACATTTTCGTATTCGGCCGAAATGTCGCCCGACGGCTGCGCCGCAAGCTCCTCCCTGGCCCTCTTCTTCGACAGCAACGTACTTTCCTCCCCCTTCGATTCGTGAATCCGCTCCTGTGCCACCCCGTTCACTCTTCAGCTACCACCGAGGCCATCAATTGCACCAGCCTCCGAGCCAAAGAGTCTTTTCCCTGGTAGGGAAGGCGCTCCCGTCCCCCTTTCCAGAACACTTCCAACTCGTTGCGTTCCACCTCGAACCCCATCCCGTCGCCCACCCGGTTGGCGGCGATCATGTCCACGCCCTTCTCTTCCAGCTTACGCAGGGCGTTTTGGCGGAGGTCCTCCGTTTCCGCGGCAAACCCCAAGGTGAAGGGGGCCGCCGGTTGCGCCGCCACCTCGGCGAGAATGTCGGGATTGCGCCGCATCTTCAGCTCCAGTATATCGAAAGATTTCTTGATCTTGCGCCTCTCCTCCCTCTCCGGCCGGTAATCGGCCACGGCGGCGCAGCCGATGAAAAACTCCTGGCCGGGAAGGGCCTGAAAGACCGCATCCCGCATCTGCCGGGCCGTTTCCACGTCGATGCGCCGCACGCCGGCAGGGGTGGCGAGCGCGACCGGCCCGCTCACCAAGGTCACCTCCGCGCCCTCCCGGGCGAAAGCCTCCGCCAGGGCGAACCCCATGCGGCCCGAGCTGCGGTTGCTGATATAGCGCACCGGATCCAGCGGCTCCCGGGTGGGGCCGGCGGTGACCATCACGCGGCGTCCGGCGAACAGTCCGTCGCCGTCCAGCAGCCGCTCCACGATTCGCCTCGGCTCCGCCATCCGCCCCACTCCCTCTTCCCCGCACGCCTGCCCGCCCTCTTCAGGGCCGACGAAATCGACGCCGCGCCCTCGCAACCGCTCCACGTTGTCCTGGGTGGCGGGGTGCAACCACATGCGGTGGTTCATGGCGGGCGCCACGAAGAGCGGCGCTTCGCTGGCCAGACAGAGCGTGGCGAGGAGATCGTCGGCATGGCCGTGGGCGATCCGGGCCAGAAAGTCGGCGCTGGCGGGGGCCACCACCACGCGATCGGCCCATCGCGCCAGCTCGATGTGCCCCATGGCCGCCTCGTGCGCCTCGTCGAACAGTTCCACCCGCGCGGGATGGCCCGACAACGCCTGGAAGGAGAGGGGCGTGACGAAACGGGTGGCCGCCGGCGTGAGCACCACCCGTACATCCAGTCCCCTCTTCACCAGCAGGCGCACCAGCTCGCAGCTCTTGTAGGCGGCGATGCCGCCGGTGACGCCCACCAACACTCTCTTCATCGATTCCGACATGAGACCATCGACTCCAGCTTTGTCACCTTCGTGCGGGGAAAGCGCGAAAACAGGATCGTCGGCAACGCCGTGGATGCCCTCCTTGCGGGCTCGATCCGGGCATCCCCGCCTCGGACGTCCCGCCATTCTTTCCCCCGCACCGTTCGCCAACCGTGGTGCCGCAAGCGGCAAAAATGCGGCCGAAGCGGAACCGACTCAGGCATGGGAACGCTCGATTCGTCCGAGGATGGCGTAAAAATTCACATAAGGGTATATCGGAGAGGGGCTTTCCCGCAAAGGCGGGATTTTGCTAATCTTTTTCGCACGTCTCCATGTTGCTTCACGGAGGAAGCGATGAGCATCCGCGACTGGCCGGCCGGGGAACGGCCGCGAGAGAAACTCCTGCGCCTCGGTCCCGGGGCGCTCAGCGACGCCGAGCTGCTGGCGATCTTTCTGCGCACCGGCGTGCGCGGTCGGAGCGCCATCGACCTGGCCCGCGATCTGATCGGTCGTTTTGGTGGCCTGCGACCCCTGCTGGCGGCCAGCCGTGAACGGTTCTGCGCCGCGCCGGGATTGGGCGACGCCAAATACTGCCAGCTCCAGGCGGTGGTGGAGATGGCCCAGCGCTGCCTGAAAGAAGAGTTGGCCGACCACGACGTGCTCGCCTCTCCCCGGCAGACCCGCGACTATCTGGGCCTGCGTCTCCAATCCCGCCTCCAAGAGGTCTTCGCCTGCCTCTTCCTGGACAACCGCCACCGCGTGATCGCTTTCGAGGAGCTGTTTCACGGCACCATCGACGGCGCCAGCGTCCATCCCCGGGAGGTGGTGCGGCGCGCGCTCCACCACAACGCCGCGGCGGTCATTTTGGCCCACAACCACCCTTCCGGCGTGGCCGAGCCGAGCCGTGCCGACGAGCGGATCACCCAGCGGCTCAAAGAGGCCCTGGCGCTGATCGACGTACGGGTGCTGGACCACATCGTCATCGGTCACCGGCAGAGCGTCTCCCTGGCGGAGCGGGGCCTGCTCTGAGACGGCGGCATTTCCGGAATCACAGGTGGAGCCGCCGTAGCGCCGGATCGAGATGGCTGCGCTCCCATATCCGCTCGAACTCTTCGGCCAGGCGCCTCGCCTGGGAACGCCCGCCGTAGTCGGCGCGAACGGCGTCGAAATCGTGCCAGGGATTGCGCAGCAACACCCCCGCCTCGTCCGCCAGCAGGAAGCTGCGCGCATCCTCCTCGTACTCTTCGTGACGGCGGCGGATGGCGATGTGGCTGGGAAGATCCTGAATCAACTGCAGCAACCGGCCGCCGCGCGCGAGAAGAGAGGAATCGGCCACCAGAATGCGGATCCGGGTGCGCGGGTGGCGAATGGCCAACCGCTTCACCGCCTCCACGAAGCAGGGCTGGTCGTAGATGCGGGGATCGAGCCGCCGAGAGTAGAGCAGCAGACGCCGCCGGCACTGCGCCGCCATGGCGCAACTGTGCCTCTGCAACGCCTCCAGCCCGCGCAGCAGAAGGACGCCGTCCGGCTCCCCCAATTGGTGATTCTCCACCCCTTTCGTCACCATCCACCCCTTGCGGTTTCCGTCAGACGCTCCAGCGCCCGCTCCACTCGCCCACCCGTTCCCTGCCAGAATACACCGGAAGAAGGGGATGGGGGGTGAAAAATTTGCGCTGAAGCGGGTACTCTGGTATAAATTCGCGTCTTTTATCGGCCCCCGCGCAGCGGGGCGCAACGGCAAACAGACGAACCGAGGCTAAAACCATGTCCAAAGTGTGTCAGGTCACAGGCAAGCGGCCGGTCACGGGAAACAACGTCTCCCACTCCCATCGCAAGACCCGCCGCCGTTTTCTGCCCAACCTCCATTACCACCGCTTCTGGGTGGAGAGTGAACAGCGCTGGGTACGCCTGCGTGTCTCCGCGGCGGGCATGCGCATCATCGACAAGAAAGGCATCGACACCGTGCTCGCCGAACTGCGCGCCCGGGGCGAAAAGGTTTGAGGAGGATAGACCATGGCAAAGGCAGTTCGTGAAAAGATCCGTCTCAACTCCACCGCCGGCACGGGGCACTTCTACACCACCACCAAGAACAAGCGCACCCAGACCGGCAAGATGGAGATCCGCAAATACGATCCGGTGGCGCGCAAGCATGTGATCTACAAGGAAGGGAAAATCAAGTAAGCGCTTGCAAGGCGCCGTGCGACCTCTCCGAGCCCCGCCACGCGCGGGGCTTTTTCGTCACCGCCGCAACAGCCAGATCAGCAGACTCAGCAGCAGGCTGAGCAGAATGGATGTGGTGATGGGAAAATAGAAGGTGAAGTTTTCCCGGCGGATGAGGAGGTCCCCTGGCAACCGCCCCAGCCCCGAGCGCTGCAGCCAGGGCCACAACAGGCCCAGAAGCAGCAGCACGGCGCCCAGCACGATGAGAAAGCGTTGCATGGTGTTCTTCCTCCGATAGCCCCTTTCGACTCGGTTCGTCACATTTTTCCTTTCGACAGGCTGCTGCTAGCAGCGCTCCAACAGCAGATTTCCCGTCTCGTCCACCTGGCACCGCCACCCGGGCGCCAGCCAGGTGGTGGCCACCGTCTCGGTGATCACCGCGGGCCCTTCCAGCCGGGCGCCGGCGGAGAGCTTCTCGCGCCGCCAGTGGGGGACCCGCTCCTCCGATCCCGGCGGCGCCACCCACCCTTCCGGAGCGGATGGGGAGCGTTCCGCCGTTTTTTCCAGCGCCACCGGCAGCGCGCGGCCACGCACCGCCACGTTGAGGTTCACCAGCTCCACCGGCAGCTCCAGCCGGTGGCCGTAACGCTCCTGGTGGCGACGGTGAAAAGCGGCTTCGGCCTCGGCCACACTGCCCTGCCAGGGAACCTCGAGGGTGAACGACTGCCCCCGGTAACGCAGGTCGAGCGAAGCGCTCACCGTACACGCCCGCGCCGGCACGCCCTCTCTCTCGAGCGCGCTCTGGCCCCCCGCCGCCAGCCCTTCGATCCGGCCGGCCAGCACCGCCTCGTCCAACCCTTCCAGCGGAACGATCCAGCTACGAGTGAGGCGTCGGCCGGGACGGGCCGCGAGCATTCCCAGCGCGGAGAGGACGCCGCCATGGACCGGCACCATGGCGCGCGACATCCCCAGCGCCTCCGCCAGGGCGCACACGTGGAGTCCTCCCGCTCCGCCGAAGGAGACCAAAGTGAAACGGGCCGGCTCCTCGCCGCGCTGGACGGAGATCACGCGCAGGGCGCGGGCCATGTGTTCGTTGGCCACTTCGACGATCCCCCGCGCCGCTTCCAGCGTCGAACACCCCATGGATGCGGCCAGCGCCCCCACTGCGGCTTCCGCGGCCCTCCGGTCGAGCGCCATGCCACCGCCGAGAAAAGCTTCCGGCAGCAGCCGCCCTAACAACAGATTGGCGTCGGTCACCGTGGGACGCCGCCCGCCCCGCCCGTAGCAGGCGGGACCGGGATCGGCCCCCGCCGACTCCGGCCCCACCTGCAACATGCCGCCGCTGTCGAGCCAGGCGATGGAGCCGCCGCCGGCGCCGATGGTGTGCATCTCCACCATGGGTACCGCCACCGGCCAGCGGCCGATGCGGCCCTCCCGCGTGAGGCGGGGCTCTCCGTCGATGAGCGCCACGTCGGTGGAGGTGCCGCCCATGTCGAAGGTGAGCAGCTTACGCCGCCCGGCCGCCTCCCCCACGAAGCGCGCTCCCACCAACCCCCCGGCCGGCCCCGAGAGCAGCATGCGCACGGCATGATCGCCCGCCCGGCGCGCCGCCACGGTATCGCCGGAACTGAGCATCACCGAGAGCCGCGCTCCCGGCAGGCCGTGCTGCAGCCGCTCCAGATAGCCCTGCACCCGCGGCCCCACCCAAGCGTTGAGCCAGGTCGCTATGCCCCGCTCATACTCGCGGATCTCCGGCAGCACCTTCGAAGAGAGCGACGCGAACAGCCCCTCCGGCAGCGCCCGGGCGATGGCCCGCTCGGCGCTGTCGTCGAGCCAGGAGAAGAGGAGGTTCACCGCCACCGCCTCGGGCCGCAACCGCTCCACCGCTTCCACCAGCGCGGCCAGATCCTCTTCCGAGAGCGGATCGAGCCATTCGCCCTCGGCGGAGAGCCGCCCCCCCGTCTCCAGGCACAGCTCCGCGGGCACCGGAGGCGGCGCGGCCTGGGGCTGCAGATCGTAGAGCGCATCGCGGTTCTGGCGGCCGATGGCGAGCAGATCGGCGAAGCCCCGGTTGGTGACGAAGAGGGTACGCACCCCCTTTCCCTCCAGCACCGCGTTGGTGGCCACCGTGGAGCCGTGCACCAGGCGCAGGCGGGCCGGATCGAGCCCCAGCTCCGCCATTCCCTGCAGAATGGCGCGCTCGGGAGCGTCGGGCGTGGAGAGCACCTTGTGCACCTTCAAGCTTCCCTCTTCCCAGAGCACGAAATCGGTGAAGGTTCCGCCGGTGTCCACGCCGAGAAAAAGGGTCGGGTTCTTCTCCATCGCGTCGCCTCGGTATCGGTTGCATGGCGGCGCCGGCGCCGCGGCCCGCCTGTCATCCCACCCCGACAAGCCGTATCATTGCGCCCATGTCCGCGAAGGGTGACATTCTACTCCAGGCCCGGAACCTGGAGCGGCGCGACGGTCCCGTGGTGCGGCTGCGGCGCTTCGACCTGGAACTGCGCCGGGGCGAAGCGATGGGGCTGCTGGGGGTCAACGGCGCCGGCAAGTCCACCGCCCTGGCGCTGCTCGGCGGGGTGTTGCGCCCCACCCGGGGAGAGGTGCGCCTCCTCGGCCACGATCTCCACCGCGAGCCCCTGCGGGCTCGGCGCTTTCTCGGCCTGCTGCCGGAGCGGCCGCCCCTCTATCCCCATCTCACCCTGGACGAAAACCTTGACTTCGCCGCCCGTCTGCGCGGCCTCTCACGCAAGGAGGCGACCCACGCGCGGGAGCGGATCAAGAAGCGCCTCGGGCTCATCCGCTTAGGCCGCCGCCTGGCGGGCCGCCTGTCGCGGGGCACCGCCCAGCGCGCCGGCCTCGGCCAGGCCATGATCCACGACCCGGAAGTGCTCATTCTGGACGAACCCACCGCCGGACTGGACCCCGCCCAGGCGCACGAACTGCGGATCCTGCTGCGCGAACTCGCGGTGGAACGGGCGGTGCTCCTGGCCACCCACCTCCTGGAGGACGTGGCGGCCCTCTGTCGGCGGGTCACGCTGCTGCGGGAAGGGAGGGTGGTCCTGCGGGAGCGGCTCGATTCCGCGCCCCGCGCGAAGGTGCGGTTCCTTCGCCCACCGCCCGACGAGGCGTTGCGCCGCCTGCCGGGAGTGGCGGCCGCCCGCTCTCTCGGAGACGGCTGGTTCGAACTCCGGCTCGAAGACGCCCCCGCCGATCTGGCCGAGCGGGTCGCCTCTCACGGATGGGGAATGGCCGATTACCTGAGCAGCGGTCACGACCTGGAGAGGCTGGTCGCCGCTATGGTGGAGCCGGCGCCATGATCCTCGTCCTCGCGCGCCGCGAACTCTGGGAGAGATACGGCACCTCCCGGGGATGGCTGGCGCTGGCGGCGGCCCAGCTGCTGCTCGCCTGGCTGCTCTTCACCCAGCTCGACATCTATCTCAAGATCCAGCCCAGGCTCACCTCCCTGGCCAGTCCGCTGGGCGTCGCCGACCTGGTGATCGCGCCCACGCTGGCGTCGGCCGCCCTGGTGCTGCTCGGCCTGGCGCCCTTGCTGGGCATGGGGTCGATCGCCGATGAAGTGCGCAGCGGCCGCCTGTCGCTGCTGCTCTCCTCCCCCCTGCGCGCCTCCTCCCTCGTCGCGGGCAAATGGCTGGGCCTCTTTCTGGCGCTGCTGCCGGCGGTGCTGCTGTCCATGGGGATGGCGGCGGCGCTGGGGCTGGCCACCCATCCCGATCCGGGACGCCTCGCCGCCTCGGCCCTGGGACTGGGGCTGGTGGCTGCCCTGGCCGCCGCCGTCACCCTGTGGCTTTCCAGCCTGGTGGAACAGCCGGCGACCGCCGCCGGCCTGGCCTGGGGGGCGCTCTTCCTGCTCTGGTTCGTGGACAACGGCGGCAACCAAGCGCTGGCGCTCTTCTCCCTGCGCAGCCATCTGCAGCCCTTTCTTGAGGGTCGGGTGGGCGCGGGAGCCCTGCTCTGGTTCGCCATCCTCACCGTCGCTCCCCTGACGCTGGCCACCCTCCGGCTCTGGAGATTGGGAGGCGGCCGCTGATGCTGCGCCACCGCCTCCTCGTTTTCTTGGTGGTGACGACCACTCTGCTGGCGTTGGCGCTTAGCCGCCGCCTCACTCTCGAGTGGGACTGGAGCGGTCGCAACCGGCTGCACCCCCAGACCCTGGAGATCCTGGCGACCCTGGAGAAGCCGGTGGAGATCGAGGTGTTCATGGAACCCTATCCAGTTCAGCGGGCCGCCCTGCGCGACCTGTTGGAGAAGTACCACCGCGCCCACCCCGCCCTGACCTACCGTTTCACCGACCCCGCCAAAGAGCCGCAACGGCTGCGCCGCCTGCGGATCGTGCGCACCCCCACCCTGCTGTTGCGTTCCGGGAACCGGAAAGAGCGGCTGGAAAAGGTGAACGAGGCGGCGCTGACCAACGCCCTGGCGCGCCTGGGCCGCCACGGCGGCGGCTGGATCGGTGCGCTCACCGGCCACGGCGAACCCAAGCTGCTGGGCCGGGCCAACTACGACCTGGGAGACTTCGGCGAGCTGCTGAAGGAGCAGGGTTACCATCTCGTCTCCCTGGACCTCGCCGACCTCGGCCAGCTTCCGGAAAATCTCGACCTGCTGGTGCTGGCCGCTCCCCAAGGGGCGCTCTCGCCGAAGGAGCAGGAGCGCCTTCGTGACTATCTCCAAGGGGGCGGCAACCTGCTGTGGCTCGCCGACGGCCGGATTCCAACCGGCCTGCTCTCCGTCCTGGAACTGGAGCCGCTGCCCGGCGTGGTGGTGGATGCCGCAGCGGCGGATCTGGGCATCGACACCCCCACCGTGGCCGTGGGGCGTCCGGCCAATGGAGGAAGGGACCCGGTGACCGAACGGCTGCAGGGGCCGGTGCTCCTGCCCCACGCCCGCGCCTTGCGACACCGGGGCGCGGCCTGGAAGTCGCAACCGTTGTTGCAGAGCAGCCCGCGAAGCTGGAACGAGACCGGCAACCTGCGCGGCGTGATCCAGCGCGACGGCGCCGCGGGCGAGCAGCGCGGCCCGCTCACTCTGGCCCTGGCACTCAGCCGCGGCCTTCAGCGGGTGGCGGTGGTGGGCGACGCCGACTTCCTCGGCAACGCCTATCTCGGCAACGGCGCCAACCGCGCCTTCGGCCTGGCGCTGGTGCGCTGGCTCACCCACGCTGACCGGCTGGTCACCATTCCACCCCTGCAGCCGGCCGACCAACGGCTGCGCTGGAAAGCCACCACCCTGGCCACGGTGGCGACTCTCTTTCTCGCGGCGCTCCCCCTGCTGCTGGCCGGCACTGGCGTGGCGATCGCCTGGAGGAGGCGCAGGCGGTGAGTCGGCTAATAGGCGGGGAAAACGGTCTCCATCTCGTCGGCGACGGTCACTCTCCCCCCGCCGCCAGCGGGAGCCGCTGATGCCCGAACTGCCCGAGGTGGAGACGACCCGGCGGGGCATCGCCCCCCTGGTGGAGGGCCGAAGAGTGACCGACGTGGTAATCCGCCAGCCCCGCCTGCGCTGGCCGGTGCCGCCGGAACTGCCGCGGCTGCTCGCCGGCCGGCGGTTGGTCGGAGTGACGCGGCGCGCCAAATATCTGCTGTTCCACTTCTCCCACGGCGCCCTGCTCCTCCATCTGGGCATGTCGGGCAGCCTGCGGGTGGTGCCCCGCGGCACGCCTCCGCGGAAACACGACCATTTCGACTTGGTGTTGGGGAAAAGGTGCCTGCGCCTGCGCGACCCGCGCCGCTTCGGCGCCCTGCTCTGGACCGACGAACCGCCGGAACTCCACCCCCTGCTGCGCCATCTTGGCCCCGAACCCCTTTCGTCCGCTTTCGACGGCGACCACCTGCACCGGCTATCCAGAGGCCGCTCGCGGCCGGTGAAGAGTTTCCTCATGGACGCCCGCGTGGTGGTGGGCGTTGGCAACATCTACGCCAACGAAGCGCTCTTCGCCGCCGGCATCCATCCGGCCAGGGCCTGTGGCCGTGTCTCCCTGGCCCGTTATCGGAGGCTGGCGGAGGCGGTGCGGGAGGTGCTCGCCGACGCCATCGAGGAGGGCGGCACCACTTTACGCGACTTCCAGCAGGCCGACGGCAGGCCCGGCTACTTCGTGCAGCGGCTTCAGGTGTACGGCCGCGAGGGCCGTCCCTGCCCCCGCTGCGGCGCCCCCATTCGGAAACGGTCGCTCGGGCAGCGATCGAGCTTCTACTGCGGGCGTTGCCAGCGATGACGGCCGGCCCCGAAGTAGAAAAGCGCGGAGCCCTTCAGGCCAGCATGGCGCGCAACGCCTCTTGATGGCGCGCAGCGCTGCGGGGTTCGCGCAGGCGCTCGGCGCGCACGATGCAGCGCAGCTCCCCCAGAGCGGTGTCGAAATCGTCGTTGATCACCAGGTAGTCGTACTCGGGATAGTGGGAGAGCTCGCTGCGGGCGTCGGCCATGCGCCGCTCAATCACCGCGGGATCGTCCTGACCCCGGCCGCTCAGGCGGGCGCGCAGCGCTTCGATGGAAGGGGGGGCGATGAAGATGGAGACCGCCTGGGGAAAGACCTTACGCACCTGCCGCGCCCCCTGCCAGTCGATCTCCAGCACCACGTCGCGCCCCTCGGCGAGTTGTTGCCGCACTCCCTCCTCGGACGTGCCGTAATAGTTGCCGAACACCTCGGCCTGCTCCAGGAAGGCCCCTTCGCCCGCCAGGCGCATGAACTCCTCCACCGAGACGAAATGGTAGTCGCGCCCGTCTACCTCTCCCGGGCGAGGCGGCCGCGTGGTGTGGGAAATCGACAACGCCAAACCTTCGTCTTCGGGCAGCAGCGCCCGCAACAGGCTGGTCTTGCCCGCACCCGAAGGCGCCGAGACGATGAAAAGGATTCCTTCGTGCCGTTCACTCAATGTTCTGTACCTGTTCCCGCATCTGTTCGATGAGCACCTTCATCTCCACCGAGATGGCGGAGGTCTCGGCATCGGCCGACTTGGAGCCCAGGGTGTTGGCTTCCCGGTTCAACTCCTGCATGAGAAAGTCGAGCCGGCGACCCACCGGTTCGTCCAGCTCCAGTACCCGCCGCACCTCGCGGAGGTGGGTGGCGAGCCGGTCCATCTCTTCGTCCACGTCCAACCGCTGGGCCAGAAGCGCCATCTCCTGCTCGAGCCGCTCCTCATCGAGGTTTTGGGTCACCTCCTCCAGACGGGCCCGCAGTCGCTCGCGGACGGCTTCGACGACCTGCGGCATGCGCTGGCGCGCCCGCTCCACCTGCTCTTCCAGCAGATCGCAGCGGGCGAGGATCAGTTCGGCGAGACGGGCACCCTCCCGTTCGCGGGTGGCCACCAACTGATCCAGCGCCTGCTCCAGAAGCGCCATCGCCCGTTCCTGCACCGGCGTGAGGTCGACGCTGGCGGCGAGCACCACCTCCGGCCAGGAGAGCACCTCCATCAGGTCCGGCTCGCCCGCCCGGGGCAGGCGCTCCCGCAGCCGCTCCATCAGCTCCATCAACTGCGCCAGATAGGCTTCGTTGAGGTCGATCTTGCCGGCCACGCCGGGCACCGGCCGATAGCGCAGCACGCACTCCACCTTGCCCCGCCCCAGGCGCCGCCCCACCGCCTGGCGCACCCGGGGCTCCAGCACGCGCAGCTCTTCAGGCAGGCGGACGTAAATCTCCAGATAGCGGTGGTTCACCGAGCGCAGCTCCCAAACCAGCTCCCCGGCTTGGTCGCGCTGGTCCACGCGTGCGAAAGCGGTCATACTTCGCACCATCGGCCTTCCCGTTTTCCCCTTTGGGCCACATTTTCGACTGCGGTTATGATACTTTGCTTTCGCAGTCGGTGCGCCTGAAAACGATCAGCGAAACCATGTCCTCCCAATCCGAACTCCGCCATCCACTCCCTGCTGGGACGCGTCTGGACTACTACACGGTCCAGAAACCCATCGGCAGCGGCGGATTCAGCCTCATCTATCTGGGCGAGGAGGACGACAGCCACGACGAGGTGGCCATCAAGGAGTACCTGCCCAAACGTTTCGCACGGCGGGCAAAAGATGGGGCGATCACCTTCGCCAGCGACGAATCCAAGGAGAAGTTCTACCGCGGCCTCAAGCTCTTCTTTCTCGAAGCCAAAGCGCTGGCGACGCTGCGGCACCCCAATATCGTCAACGTGCGCAACTGCTTCCTCGCCAACGGCACCGCCTATCTGGTGATGGACTACGAACCGGGAAAGAACCTCGGGCGCTACATCAAGCGGCGCAAGGGTGGGCTGAGCACCCGCTTTCTGATGACCGTCTTTCCTCCCCTCTTGGACGCCCTGGCCCTGATCCACGAATCCCAGCACCTCCATCTGGACATCAAGCCGAGCAACATCCACATCCGCCCTGGCGGCAGCCCGCTACTGCTGGATTTCGGCGCTGTTTACCACCTCAGCGGCGAGGATCAAAAGAAGGCGCAGGTGATCACCCCCGGCTTCTCTCCCATCGAACAATACCGGGGAGTGAGCAAGGTGGGCCCCTGGACCGACGTCTATGCCATCGGCGCCAGCATGCGCACCTGCATCGAAGGCCGCCCTCCGCCCTCGGCCACGGAGCGCCACGCCAAGGACACCATGGTGCCGGCGGTGGAAGCCTTCGGCAAACGCTACCCCCGCCACATTCTCCAGGCCATCGACCGCGCCATGGAAATCGACCCGCAAAAACGGATACAATCGGCCGCTCTTCTCCTGAAGGAGCTCACCCGGGACCCAGCCAGCAGGAGACGCCAGGCCCGACGATGACATCCGCGAGCCCCGAAATCGCCCACATTTCCTTGCGGGGCGATCGCCCCGAGAACCAGGACAGGTACGCCATCCTGGAAGAGAATGCGTGCTGTCTGCTGGTGCTGGGCGACGGATTGGGAGGCCATCCCCGCGGCGATGTGGCGGCCCAGATCCTGGTGGACACTTGCCGCAGGATGTGGGAAAAGGCGAGCAAGCCGCTCATCAATCCCAATTATTTTCTTCAGCAGTGCGCCATCAACGCGCACCATGCCATCGTCGACTTCGGCATCCATCAAACCCCGCCCATCACCCCGCGCACCACCGCCGTGCTGGCGCTTCTCCAGGAAGGCGAGTGCTATTGGTGCCACGCCGGCGACAGCCGCTTCTACCTGGTGCGGGATGAAAAGGTTCACTTGGTGTCGCAGGACCACGTGGTGGCCAACGCCACCCTGCCGGAAGAGTATGCGCAGGACTACAGCCCCACTGCCATCACCCGTTGTCTCGGCGGCGGCGCTCAGGGCGCCACGCCGGCGGTGGGAACGCCCATCCCGTTGCACGAAGGCGACATCGTGCTACTCTGTTCGGACGGCTTCTGGAACCAGCTCGACGAAGAACAGATGGTCACCGTGCTGCACAACGCCCTGCCGCTGAGCAACGCCCTGAGCATCCTTGGAGACACCGCCAGAGAAAACCGCTTCGGGCAGAGCGACAACGTCACTGCCGTCGGCGTCCGGCTGACCCGGGGCAGCTACGGCATGGGGGCGCGGTTCGACATCCGTAACGAAGAGAGCGAGCTGCTCGCCGCCATCGATCATCTGACCCAGCTCATCAACAAGACACTTTGAGGTTCCCTCCATGAGACCCAGCGGCCGCGCGCTGGACGAGATGCGTCCTGTCTGTTTCGAAACCGGCTTCACCAAGCACGCCGAAGGCTCGGTACTGGCCAGCTTCGGCGACACCCGGGTGATCTGCACCGCCACGGTGGAGGAGCGCACTCCCCGCTGGATGGAGAAGGGCAGCGGCGGCTGGATCACCGCCGAGTACGGTATGCTGCCCCGTTCCACCGGCAGCCGCATGGCGCGCGAGGCGAGCCGCGGACGCCAGGGAGGCCGCACGCTGGAGATCCAGCGCCTCATCGGCCGCTCTCTACGCGCCGCGGTGGATCTGGAAAAACTGGGCGAACGCACCATCACCCTCGACTGCGACGTGATCCAGGCCGACGGCGGCACGCGCACCGCCTCCATCTCCGGCGGCTACGTGGCACTGGCCCTGGCGATTCGCCGCCTCCGGGAGAGCGGACAGCTTGCGGAAGATCCCTTCGTCCACCAGGTTGCGGCGGTGTCGGTGGGCATCTGGGAGGGCACCCCCATCCTCGACCTCGACTATGCCGAGGACTCGAGCGCCGAGACCGACATGAACATCGTCATGAACGAATCCCTGGGCTTCATCGAGATCCAGGGCACCGCCGAGGGCGCCCCCTTCAGCAACGAAGAGATGGACTCCATGCTGGATCTGGCGCGCAAGGGAATCGGCGAGATCATGGAGGCGCAGCGGGCGGCGCTCTCCTCCACCTGACTTCAGAAAGGCGACCCCAGATAGACGAACAGACTGCGTCGCCCCTCCTCGCCCAGCCCCACTCCCAGATAGAGCGGCCCCAACAGGCTGTCCACCCCCAGGAAGAGGCTGCCCGCCTGACGCCAGCCGCTGCCGAAGTCGGCGGCCTTCCGCCAGGTGTTTCCGCTTTCAAGGGTGGCGCCCAGATAGACCGGCATGCTCGAAAAGCGCTCGCTCACGCGGTGGAGAAGCCCCACGTAGCCGAAAGCGAGATAGGGGCCGGAGAGCTCATATTTGCGAAAGCCAGAAAGCTGCAGGAAACCGCCGAGCAACCGCCGTCCATATAGAGTGTCGGCGGCCGCGTCGCCATGGCTGTAGGCCGCCTGCGCGTGCAGCAGCACCACGTTGTCGCCCAGAGAGCGCGCCAGCGTCCAGGTTCCCCGCAACTGTTCGAAGTCGGCGTCGCCCCCCAATGCCCGGCGGTAGAGATGGGCGCTGAAACGGCTCAAATGGCCCTCGGTGGGAAAATAGAGATTGTCGAAGGTATCGGTGGCCAGCTGCAGGTAGAGCTGCCCTTCGTGCTCCGTCCCCTGGCGCGGCAGGGTGAAAGGATCGCCGATGTTCAGGTTGAAGCGATCGTAGGCATACTGATAACCGAGCCGGAACTCGCCCCAGTCGTTCAGCTCGCGCCCTAGATCGAGCGACACCCGCGCCTGTTTGAATCCGTACTCGGCCACCTCGTCCCCGTGCTGGAAAAATCCGATGGTCTTGCGCTGCAACTCCACCTGGGGATTGAAGAAGAAGAAACTTCTCTGCGTCTGGAGAGGCTGGTAGAGCTCGGCCAGCAGATCGGGGTTCTCTCCCAGGCGCAACAAGGTGCGAAACTCGCCACCCAGCGGGTTGATGCCCGAGCGGGTGTAGCCCGCGCCGATGTTGATGCCGCTGCCGCTCTGCCAATCGCCATGAAACTTGAGGGTCCAGTCGAGATAGTTCGGCCCCCACTGTTTGGCCCTGGCGTCCACCACCAGCCCGGTCCCCTCCTTCTTCCTGACGATGCGGTAGCTCACCCTTTCGAAATAGCCCATGCCGTAGACCCGGGAGATCCCCTCCTTGAGCCGTTCCAGGTCGAGGGGCTCGCCCGGCCGGATGTCGAGCCGCGCCCGCACCGCCCGGTCCGATATCGGCGCGTCGTTGCGCAGCTCCACGAAAGCCAGGCGGGGCGTCGGCTCAGCGTGCCGGTGCCCTCTGCGACGGGCCAGCCAGTCGGCCCACTGGCGGTCGTCGAGCGCCAGCCGGGTCAGCTCCGCTCTCTTTCGCCATGCCGCTTCCTCTCCCAGGGGAACCCCTTTCAACGTGTCGGAGAAATCGGTGGTGCCCAAGGCGCCGAGCTCGGGAACGATCAATACGTCCCCCGGTTTCAGCTTCTTCAGGCTGCGTTCCGTGTTGCTGCGGGTCATGATGGTGGTGAGCTGGTCGGCCACCGCCAGCGCGTTGGTGATCTCCTCGCGGGACTTGAGCGGCGTACTGATGTCCACCACGACCAGGCGATCGCCGCACAACTTGCGGCCCACCTCCACCGGCAGGTTGTCGCTCACGCCTCCGTCCACCAGCAGCCGGCCCTCCATTTCCACCGGAGCGAAGGCGCTGGGAATGGCGGAGCTGGCGCGCATGGCGATGGCCAGATCGCCCTTGCCGATCACCACCCGTCGGCCGGTGGAGATGTCGGTGGCCACCGCGCGGAAGGGCACCGGCAGTTTGTCGAAGTCGTCCACCAGCGCCACCGGCCTGCTCAACTCCTTGAGCAACAGCAGCAGCTTCTGGCCCTGAAGAAGTCCCATGGGCAGCTTCACCTCGCCATCCTTCAAGCCCACGTTCTCCTTGATGAGGAACAGATCCTGGTCCCGCTTGCGACGGAAGGAGAGCGAACGGCGATTGGTCTCGTCCCGGAGAATGTCGTTCCAGTCGATTCCGCCGATGGCTTTCTCGATCTCCTCGGGCGACAAGCCGGCGGCGTAGAGCCCCCCCACGATGGCCCCCATGCTGGTTCCGGCGACGCAATCCACCGGCACATGCAGCCGCTCCAGAACCTTGAGCACGCCGATGTGGGCCCCGCCCCGGGCGCCGCCACCACTGAGCACCAAGCCGATGCGCGGACGCTCGCCGGCGGACGCGGCGAGGGAAAACAGCAGCAGGATCGCCATGAAGATGCGGTATTTCATCGACTTATCCTCGCACGATGAGACGAACGCCCTCCAGCCGAAGGCCGGCGTTCCGCAGATAGTCCTCGAGCAGCACCCGCCGGGTGGTGAGATCCAGCAGGCTCTCCTCGTCCTCCCCCACGGCCAGGCGGGAGAGACGCTCGATCTCCTCGCCGAGCTCGGCCCGCATGGCCGCCAGCGCCTCCGACCTCACCGCCTCGGCCCGCTCTTCGGCCAGGGCTTCGCCCCGCTGCATGAGGCGGCGCAGCAGTTCCGACTGGGATTTCATCACCGCCGCCACGGTGGCGCGCTCCCGGTGCATGGAACGGCCGCGCAACCGCTCCGGCGGTAACCTCGCGGCATGGTCGTTTCCCGCCCGGTCCAACACCAGCCGCAGACAAGAGGGGGGGAGAAAACGGTGCGCCTCCAGGGCGGCGGGCGCACTGCAGGCGACCACGAAGAGCAGCTCCAGCAGCAGCGTGCCGGAAGGCAAGGGGCCTTCGTCGAGCACCGTGAAGGCGGCGGCGCCCAGGGCACCGTCGACGAGCTGCTCCATGGCGCCCCGCACCATGGGATGTTCCCAGGTCAGAAAGAGGCGGTCCTCGTGCGCCAGGGCATCCTCTCGGTCGAAGGTTGCGGTGGCGCCTTCGGCCGGCAGGCCGGGAAAACGCTCCTGGAGCATGTGGTCTCCTGGATGGAGAAGCGTGGCGCCCCCCGGTCCCGGCTCCTGCTCCACCCCGAAGGCGGCCCAGTAATCCCGCAGATATTCGGCCAGCGACTCCGCATCCTCCTGGTCCCGCACCGCCTCGGCCAACGCCGCCGCTTTTCGGGGATTGGCCGAGTGCAGCTCCAGAAGACGGTCTCGGCCGGCCTCCAACTCCTCTTCGAGGAGACGCCGCGCCTCGGCCACCCGGGCCAGCAACGCCTCCGTTCGAGCGGGATCGGCCAGAGCCCGCAGCAACTCGGCGCCGAACCGCTCCTGGAGGGTAGGAGCCGCCGGCGAGGGACGCCGGAAGGCGTCCAACCCTTCGTGGTACCAGCGAAACAGTACCGGCTGCGGCCCCCCCTCGAACAGCGGAAGGTGAAGATGGATCCGGTCTCCCTGACCGATGCGGTCGAGCCGGCCGATGCGCTGTTCCAGAAGATCGGCGTCAACCGGCAGGTCGAAAAGCACCAGGTGCCGCGCGAATTGGAAGTTGCGCCCTTCGCTGCCGATCTCGGAGCAGAGCAGAATGCGGCTGCCCTCTTCGCCGGCGAAGAAAGCGGCGGCGCGGTCGCGCTCGACGATCTCCATCCCCTCGTGGAACACCGCCGCGTGGATGGCGTGGCGCTCCCGCAGCCATTTTTGCAACGCCAGCACCGTCTCCGCGTGGGCGCAGATCAGCAGCACCTTGTGGGGCGCCAGTCTCTCCAGCAGCGCCACCAGCCAGCCGGCGCGGGGATCCTCGCCGATGGCCTCCTCGCGACCGTGCTCGGGATGGAGCGCTTCCCTTTCGTCTCCGATTCGAGCGTAGCGCTCGGGCCACGGAAGCCACGAGAGGTGCAGCCGGCGCCGAGGAAAACCGCCGACCACCGCCCGGCTGTTGCGGAACAGACCGCGCCCGGGTCCGTAGAGATCGAGCAGGCGCTCCACCTGCCGCTCCGGCGGCATCGCCTCCGTTCGGCCGAGCAGCGCTTCCAGCAGAATCTCGTCCGTTTCCGACAAGGGATCGCCGTCCACGAGCCTGCCCACGAGATCGGCCACTTGCCGGTGCCGTCGCTCCTCTTGCAGAAAGTCCTGGTAGTCGCGATAACGCTCGGGGTCCAGGAGGCGCAGACGCGCGAAGTGGCCGGCGCGGCCGAGCTGTTCCGGAGTGCCGCTGAGCAACAGACAGCCGGGCGTCTGCCGGGCCAACGCTTCCACCAGGTCGTATTCGAGACTCGACTCCTCCGGCGTCCACTGCAGATGATGCGCCTCGTCCACCACCACCATGTCCCATTCCCCTTCCAGGACGGCGCGGGCGACCCGCGGCTCGGAAAGGAGGAACTCCAGGCTGCACAGCACCCGCTGCGCCTCCAGAAAGGGATTGGGGCGGTCCGACGCGGCGAAGCGGCCGGCATCGTAGAGCGAAAAGCGAAGGTTGAACCGGCGCAGCATCTCCACCAGCCACTGGTGCAGCAGCGAGGCGGGCACCACCACCAGCACCCGGCGGATCCGCTCGGTGACCAGCAGACGGTGGAGAACCAGACCCGCCTCGATGGTCTTGCCCAATCCCACCTCGTCGGCCAGCAGCGCGCGCGGCTCGAACCGCCCCGCCACCTCCCGCGCCACATGGAGCTGGTGCGGCAGAAGGCGGATACGCGGTCCGACCAGACCGTGGACCGGCGAACCCAGGAGCCGCTCCCGCTGTTCCCAGGTGCGCCGGCGCAGGTCGAACCAGAGATCGTCATCCAACCGGCCCGCCAGCAGCTTCTCGCGGGGGCGGTTGAGCTGCAGGCGGGGATCGATCCGCTGCTCGTCGAGCAGCAGTGGTTCGCCCGCGGGCCCTTCGCAGCGGTAGAGGTAGAGCCCGTCGCGCTCCTCCAGGGCGGTGACCCGGTGCTCGCCGCCGTCCAGATCGCGAAAGCGATCCCCCGGTTGCAGCCGCAAGCGGGTGAGAGGGGCGTCGGGAAGCGCGTAGATGCGGCTCTCCCCCACCGCGGGAAAGAGCAGCTTGAGGCGGCGCGGAGCCACCTCCACCAAGGTACCGACCCCCAGTTCGGGATCGGTGTCGCTCAGCCATCTCTGGCCCGGAATGAATGGCGCTTCCAAGTCGCTGCGTGGGGTGAAGGATTTGGGGGATTGTAACGGCTTCGCGCCGAGGGCGCGAAAGAGCGGCCGCTCACGCCGATGGCTCGCCTTTCTCCTGATGCCCTCCAAACTCGAACCGCAGCGCCGAGAGCAGCTTGTCGCCGAACTCCGCCTCGCCCCGGGAGGCGAAGCGCTCGAACAGAGCCGTGGTGAGAATGGGGGCCGGCACGCCCGCCTCCACGGCGGCGATGGCCGTCCAGCGCCCCTCCCCCGAGTCGGAGACCCGCCCGGAGAAACGTTCCAGCAGGGGGTCGCCGTGGAGGGCATGGGCGGTCAGATCCAACAGCCAGGAGCCGATCACGCTGCCCCGGCGCCACAGTTCGGCGATCTGCGGCAAGTCAAAGTCGTACTGGAAGGCTTCGGCGTCGGCCAGGGGAGCGGTTTCAGCATCCCGCGCCTGCGCGTTCCGCCCCACGCCGGCATGGCGCAGCAGATTGAAACCCTCGGCGTAGGCCGCCATCAGGGCGTATTCGATGCCGTTGTGCACCATCTTCACGAAGTGGCCGGCTCCCGCGGGGCCGCAATGGAGCCACCCCTGCTCCGCCGGCGACGGCGGCCCCTCCCGGCCGCCGGTGCGGGGCGCTGCCTCCACGCCGGGCGCCAGAGCGCCGAATACGGGCGTCAGTCGTTCCACCGCTCCGGCCTCTCCGCCCACCATCAGACAGTAGCCGCGCTCCAACCCCCACACCCCGCCGCTGGTGCCCACGTCGAGATAATGGATGCCTCGACGGGCCAGCCGGCGCGCCCGGCGAATGTCGTCCTTGTAATAGGAGTTGCCGCCGTCCACCAAGGTGTCCCCCTCTTGCAACAGCGGCTCCAGCTCGCCGATCAGCTCATCCACCCGCCCCGCCGGGATCATCATCCAAAGATGGCGGGGCGCCCGCAACCGGTCCACCAGTTGCGCCGCATCGGAGGCCGCCACCGCGCCCTCCCCGGCCAGCGCCGCCACCGCATCCGTATTGCGGTCGTACACCACGCACTCGATGCCGGCGCCCATGAGACGGCGCACCATGTTGGCTCCCATGCGGCCCAGCCCGATCATTCCCAGTTGCATCTGTTCCTCTCCTCCCGGTGGCGGATCCCCATTCGTCGCACCGGGTCATTCTGGCACATCGTGCGAAGGGCGGAAAATTCGGCAGCCGGGAGGCCGAGGCCGAACCTGCAGGGATGCGTTCATGGCGCTCCCCACAGCCCCTTTCAGACTCTCTAACCAGGCGGGGCCTGTTGATGCGATCGCCCTGGCCGGGATGCGCGGTCGCTGTCGAAAATTGATTCGATATCTGTCTCCGCGTATATTGTTCCCATCATGATGGAGCCCGAAACCGTGATGCGGGCGCTCGCCGACGGCACGCGTCTGCGCATCGTCAATCTACTGCAAAACAGCGGGGAGCTGTGCGTCTGTGAGATCACCGCCGCCTTGCGGATGGCCCAGCCCAAGGTCTCCCGCCATCTCGCCATCCTGCGCAAGGCGGGGCTGGTGCGCGACCGGCGGGAGGGGCTCTGGATCCACTACCGCATCCACCCCGAACTCCCCCTTTGGATCCACCGACTCCTCGAAAGCGTCGGTGAAGGTTGCCGGGAGTGGCTCCCTTGCCAGCAAGATGTGGAATGGCTCGCCTCCACCCAGGGTCGCGATCGAACGGAATCCTGCAAAGACCGAGCCTGAAAACCGCTGTCACGGCGCCGCAACACGGCTGCGCCATGATGGAGATTCATGAGCCCTTCTCCAAAAAGTGGAAAAAGATGACCATCCGCGTCGCCATCAACGGTTTCGGCCGCATGGGCAAGCTGGGATTTCGCGCCGGTTGGGGACGTCCCGAATACGAAATCGTGCACGTCAACGAAATCCGCGGAGACGCCGCATGCCAGGCTCACTTGCTGGAATTCGATTCGGTTCACGGCCGTTGGCACCTGCCGGTGAAAGTGCGCAGCGATTCACTGATGGTCGAAGGCCGGCCGGTGAGCTTCAGCAGCATCGAGGATCCGGCCGCCATCGACTGGGGCGGCATGGGCATCGATCTGGTGATCGACTGCACCGGTCGTTTCAAGACAGAAGCCGCGCTGCAACCCTATTTCGACCGTGGAGCCAGGAAGGTGCTGGTGTCGGCGCCGGCGCCCGATCCCGCGCTCAACCTGGTGTACGGCGTGAACCACCAGGTGTATGACCCCCACAGGCATCACATCGTCACCGCCGCTTCCTGCACCACCAACTGCCTGGCCCCCATCGTCAAAGTGATGCACGAGCAAGTGGGCATCGTCCATGGCGCCATGACCACCATCCACGACATCACCAACACCCAGACCATCGCCGACAAAGGGCACAAAGACCTGCGCCGCGCGCGAGCCTGCGGCCAGTCCCTCATTCCCACCACCACCGGCTCGGCCCGGGCCATCACCAGGATCTTTCCCGAACTGGAAGGCAGGCTCAACGGCCATGCCATCCGGGTGCCCCTGCTCAACGCCTCATTGGTGGATTTCGTCTTCGAGGCGGCGCGGCCGGTGACGGCGGAAGAGATCAACGATCATCTGAAGGCGGCGGCGTACGGGGAGCTGGCGGGCATCCTGGGCTATGAAGAGCGCCCCCTGGTCTCCATCGACTATGTGAACGACTCCCGATCGGCCGTCATCGATGCTCTCTCCACGCTCGTCGTGGACCAAACCCAGGTGAAAATCTACGCTTGGTACGACAACGAATGGGGTTACGTGAACCGGATGATGGAGATCGCGGCCATGATGGCGCAGTGCATGGAACCAGGCGGCTGAAACTTCATGGACGAGCCAAGCGGCCAGCCGCACCTGAAAACCTGGCCCGCCAGCCCTTTTCCCGATCCCCGAAGCTGCCACGCCTCTTTTGGTGGCCGGCACCCGGAACCCGGATCCGCAAGGGGTGGGATGCCCGGTCGATTTTCCTGTCTTTCATCTCGTCTCCTTGTCCGACGGGGATTGCGGGGCACCTGAAATAATGGACCAGGCGACACGCAACTACCTCACCGTCACCGGCGGCTACTGGGCCTTCACCCTCACCGACGGCGCCATCCGCATGCTGGTGGTGCTCTATTTCCACCTGCTGGGCTACTCGCCCCTGGAGGTGGCCATGCTGTTCCTCTTCTACGAGTTCTTCGGCGTGGTCACCAACCTGGTGGGGGGCTGGCTGGGGGCGCGCATCGGGCTGAACCGCACCATGCACATGGGCATGGGGCTGCAGGTAGCGGCCCTCTCCATGCTGGCGGTGCCCGATGCCTGGCTCTCGGTGCCCTACGTGATGGCGGCCCAGGCGCTCTCCGGCATCGCCAAGGACTTGAACAAGATGTCGGCAAAGGCGTCGGTGAAGGCTCTGGTGAGCCAGGACGGCGAAGGAAAGCTGTTCAAGTGGGTGGCGGTGCTCACCGGCTCCAAGAACGCCCTCAAGGGGGGCGGATTCTTTCTCGGCGCGGCGCTGCTGCAGTGGATCGGTTTCCGCGGCGCCCTGCTGGCGCTGGCGGGAATGCTGCTCGTGGTGCTTGCGGTCACCGCCTGGCTGCTGCCCCGGGACGTGGGCAGGATGAAGACCAAGCCCAAGTTCAGCCAGGTCTTCTCCAAGGTGGCGGCCATCAACTGGCTGTCGGCGGCCCGTTTCTTCCTGTTCGGGTCGCGGGACGTCTGGTTCGTGGTGGGCCTGCCGGTTTTTCTCTACGACGTGCTGGGCTGGGACTTCATGCGCGTGGGCGGCTTCCTCGCTCTTTGGGTGATCGGCTACGGCCTGGTGCAGGCGAGCGCGCCCCGACTGTTGCGCCACGGCCATCCCGGCGGCGCCACGGCGCGCCTGTGGGTGGTGGCGCTGCTCTTCCTGCCCCTGGGCATGGCGCTGGCGCTCCATCAGGGCTGGCCGGCGCAATGGGTGGTGATCGTCGGACTGGCGCTGTTCGGCATCGTCTTCGCCGTCAACTCGGCGGTGCACTCCTACCTGATCCTCGCCTACTCCAGCCACGACAAGGTGGCCATGAACGTGGGTTTCTATTACATGGCCAACGCCGGCGGCAGGCTGGCGGGCACCGTTCTGTCCGGCTGGACCTACCAGCAGTGGGGGTTGGAAGGGTGCTTGTGGTGGTCGGCGCTCTTCGTGGCGCTGGCCGCCCTACTTTCGCTGGCGCTGCCGGAGGTGAGGACGACCGACTGAGGCCGGCGCTCCTGCCTTCTTCCGGGCGGCCATGGCAAGAAGAAGGAATTGGAGCTACCCTAGGAAACGGACGGCCGCGCCGTCTTCGCTCCGCGTGGGGGAAAGGGGTGGAGGCGGTTCCGCACGGCCCCATCGAGTCCAGGCGTCGGCCGGCCCGGCGCCGCTGGAAACGGCCGAGGTCGCCGAATCGCATGTCGGTCAGATCACAACGCCGCGCCCTCTTCCTCGCCATCCTGGTGCTGGGCGCCTATTCGCAGATCGTCCAGGCGCTGCTGATCCGCGAGAGCCTGGTGGTCTTCTACGGCAACGAGATCGGCCTGGGCGCTTTCTATGGGAGTTGGCTCTTCTGGATCGCGCTGGGTTCGGCGGCCATGGTGCGCTGGCGGAACGCCGGCTGGGTCGCCCGGCCGCTGCCGGCGCTGCGCCTCCTCATTCTGCTGCTGCCCCTGCTGCTGGCGGTCCAGATCGTCGCCCTGCGCTCGGCGCGTTACCTGCTCGATGTCTCTCCCACACAGCTGGTCCCCCTGGGGCAGCTCTTCCTTTCGCTCTTTCTCGACACCCTGCCCTCGGGCCTGGCCATCGGCCTGGCCTTCCCAATGGCCTGCAAGCTCCTCGAGGGCACCGTCGAGGGGGAAAAGAAGCCCCAAGCGGTGCGGACGGTCTCCTGGCTTTATGTGGCGGACGCCGCCGGCGCCCTCCTCGGCGGAGTGGCCTTCACCTTCGTGCTGATCCAGTGGTTCGGCGTGTGGCGCACCTTGGGAGCGGTGACCCTCGCGTTGGCGGCCGTGGAGTGGCGATTGGTGCCGGAAGGCGCGCGGCGGTGGCGCGTCGCTCTCGCAACGCTCGCTTTGTCGGGAGCGGCGCTGACGGCCACGCCGGCAGGCGAGAGCGTGAGCGACTTCATGGAGCGGCTGCGTTTCGCCACCCTGCAACCGGGGCTGGAGCTGCTCGATGCAGTGGAGACCCGCTACGGCCACCGCGCCCTGGCCCGCCTCGGCAAGCAGTATTCCCTCGTGGAGGACGGCCGCATCGCCGCCACTTTCCCCCTGCCGCGCGAAACGGCCATGGAGGCGGCCTTCCTCTACAGCGAGACCCAAGGAGCGCGGCGCATCCTCATGTTCGGGGGCCTGGCCAGCGGGCTGGTCGCCGAACTGCTGCGCTATCCGCTGGAGCGGCTGGATCTGGTGGAGCAGGACCGGCGCGCCTTCGAGATGCTGAAGCGCTGGTTGCCGCCGGCGGATCGCCAGGCGTTGAGGGATCCGCGCCTGCATCTCCACTTCCAGGATGGACGCCGTTTCGCCAACCGCTTGAGCCCGAAGGCCGGCTACGACCTGGTGTTGGCGCTGGACGCCACGCCCACCAGCGCCTGGTCCAACCGCTACTTCACGGTGGAGTTCTACCGGGCTCTGGCGCGCGCCATGTCGCCCGCCGGCGTGTTCTGCACGCGACTCTCCAGCGCATCCAACTATCTCGGCCGGGAGGTGCGCAGCTATACCGGATCGGTCTACCACACGTTGAGATCGGTGTTTCCCGAGGTGGCGCTGCGACCCGGCGACCGGGTGACCTTCTGCGCATCGCGCCAGGCCGGAGTGGTGAGCGAAGAGCCGGATGTGCTGAAGGCGCGTTACTTGGCGGTGGCCCTGGAACCGCGCCGCTTTCCCGCCGAGGGGTTCCGCTCGCTGCTCCCGCCGGGCCGGGTGGCCTGGCTGCGGGAGCGGCTGGAGTCGGAGCCGGGCGAAATCGACCGCGACGCCGCGCCGGTCACCTACTACCTCAACATGCTGCTGTGGGGGAAATTCAGCGCCTCCTGGTTCGTGGAGCGGCTGGAAGGGCTCCGCCGCATCGGCCCCTGGCCCTGGCTCCTTCCGCCCGCCCTGTTGGCGCTGTTGTGGATGTTGCGCGCCGCCCTCGAGGGAGAACCCCGCGAGCGGCGGCAAAGGGGGGCCGCCACTCAGGCGCTGGCAGCTCTGGGTCTCATCGCCATGGCGATCCAGCTCACGCTACTGTTCAGCTACCAGTCCCACGTGGGCTTCATGTTCGGGCGCATCGCGCTGCTCAACGGATTGTTCATGACCGGACTGGCGCTCGGCGCCGGCTTCATCGGGCTGGGGCTGACCCGCAGCCGACGTTCTTCCCTCCTTCTCGCCCTGCTGTTGGGGCTGGTGGGCGTCGCGCTCTGGTTCCTACCCTCCCTTCTCGACATGGTGGCGGGGACGGGGGGCGATCGACAAGAGACCATCTACCTGGCTCTCTGCCTGGCCGCCGGGCTGGCCACTGGCATCGGCTTTCCGCTGGCGGCGGCCGTCGCTCACCGGGAGACCGGAGAGGTGGTGGCCACCTCCGGCCTGGTGCAGGCCGCCGACAACTTCGGCGGCGCTCTGGGAGGAGCGCTCACCGGGGCGCTCCTGGTGCCTCTGATGGGCGTCGCGGGCACCAGCCGGCTGTTGGCGGGACTGGCCCTGCTGGCGACGCTGCCCCTGCTCTTCGCCCTTTACGCGCCGTCGGAGATCCCCGCGCTGCGGGTGCGCGGCGGCCGCGCCTTTCCCTGGAGTCCTCTCGGCTGGATCCTGACCTTCCTGGTGCTCCTTCAGTTCGGGTGGCACCTGGCGGAACGCGCCCGACGGCCTCCCCCCCTGGTCCATTTCGATACCCGGCTGCTGGAAGAGGTGAGCGGCTCTCACGACTTCCTCGAACGGGAATCGCCTTTCGTCCACTATCTGGGAGCCGGCCGCAGCGGCCGGTTGCCGGACTCCCCCGAGACGGCGACCCTTTCCACCCTGGCAGCGGCGCCCGAGGTGCGCGGCTACGCCGGCCCCCTGAACCTGCTGGTGTCGGTGGATCACGAGGGACGGCTGCGGGGCGTGCGCTACATCGACTCGGAAGAGACTCCCTCCTACATCGCCGACATCGGCCGGTGGCTGGCGGGACTCGCCGGGCTGGATCTGTCACAGCGGGGGCTGGATTTGCGGCGGGTGGACGCCCTCACCGGCGCCACGGTGTCGAGCCGGGCAGCGCTGGAGGCGATCAACCGCAGCGTGCGCGCCGCCGGCCGGGTGGCCTTCAACCGCGAGCTGGCGGGCGCCGGCGGGAGCACGGGACCGCCGGCCTGGCTGAAGCTCAAGTTCCTCGCCACCCTGGCGCTGTTGCTGCTCTTCTTTCCGGTCTATCTGCGGGGCGGCGAAACGGCGCGGCTGGCGTTCATGGCGGCCAGTGTGGGGCTGCTGGGGCTGTGGTTCAACACCTTGGTCACCGAGATCGACCTGGTGAACCTGAGCGAGGGACACTGGCCCTCCTGGAGCGACAATCCCCAGCGCTGGCTGCTGCTGGGTTTCACGGCCTTCGCCGGCCTGCTCTTCGGCCAGGTCTGGTGCGGCTATCTTTGTCCCTTCGGCGCCTTGCAGGAGTTCGTGTCGCGGTTCGGCCGCTGGCTGGGGTTGCGCCGCTACGCCCACCGTGCCTTGGACAGGCGCCTCCGTTTTCTCAAGTTCGTGCTCCTGGCCCTGCTCTTGTCGGCGGTGTGGTGGAGCGGCGACAGCCGCTGGGCAACGTTCGACCCCATGCAGTACGCGTTCGATCTCCCCTGGCAAGGTTGGGCGGCGGCGCTGGTGGTCCTGAGCCTGGCGGCCTCGCTCTTCTTCGTGCGCTTCTGGTGCCGCTATCTCTGCCCCATGGGCGCCTTCCTCGCCCTGAGCAACAAGCTGGCCCTGCTCCAGTATCTGGCGCCCCAGCGCCGCTTCGATCGCTGCGACCTGGGCGTGCGGGAGGAGTACGACATCGACTGCATCCGCTGCAACCGCTGCCTCACGGGGCGGGACTACGGCATCGGCCACCGCTCTTGGCGAGGGAGAGCCGAGATGCGCCCTCCCACGGTTCCGCCCCCCGGAAAGGGGCGCTCCATGGTGGAAAACCCGACGCCGGGCCGGAGCGGGCGGGCCTCCGGGCGTGGCTTCGATCGGAACCGCTCGAGTAAACTTGTGGCGGACCGAGAGGTCTAAGGCTTTCGGGAGGAGAGAGGCGAGATCTCTGCCAGCGCCATGTCCAAGAGCCTGCACGCAATCGTCCACCGCCGCCGCAACGACCTGGAGCTGCTGGGTCTGGTGGGCCTGATGCTGGCGGTCGTCGCCGTCTTTCTCTCCGGCCAGGCGGGACGGCCGCAAGGGGAAGGGGCGGGCTGGCGGCGCATCGACGTCGAGGCGGTGCAGCGGCTCATCGACAGCGGCGATCTGAGCGCGCACGAAGCGCGCTGGTACCGCGCCGACCGACGGCGGGAGAAGAAGCCGTGAGCCGCAAGGTCAGCTGCGAGCTCTGCCCCCGTCGTTGCGTGATTCCGGAAGGGGGCGCGGGCGATTGCCGCATCCGCGTCAACCTGGGCGGCAAGCTGCGCGCCACCACCTACGGACGGCCTTCCGCCGCTCACATCGATCCCATCGAAAAGAAGCCCCTCTACCACTTTCTGCCGGCCACCACCGCCTTCTCCATCGCCACCGCGGGCTGCAATCTCCACTGTCTCAACTGCCAGAACTGGCAGCTCTCTCAACGCGACGGCACCCAGATGGAGCAGCTTTTCCGCGCCGAACCGGAGGAGGTGGTGCGGGCCGCGAGCGAAAACCGGTGCCGATCCATCGCCTACACCTACTCGGACCCCATCGTCTGGTACGAGTACGCCCGCGACACCGCAACCCTGGCGCGCGAAGCGGGGTTGGCCAATCTCTTCATCACCGCCGGCTACATCAACCGCGAACCGCTGCGGGAGCTTTGCCGGGCGCTGGACGCCAGCAACACCGATCTCAAGGGTTTCGACGACGCCTTCTACCGCAAGGTCACCAGCGCCACCCTGCGGCCGGTGCTGGACGCCCTGGTGACCTTCCGCGAGGAGGGGGTCTGGCTGGAGGTGACCAATCTGGTGATCCCCACCTACAACGACGATCTCGCCATGATCCGCCGCATGGCAAAATGGATCCGCACCGAGCTCGGCGAAGAGACACCCTTGCATTTCAGCCGCTTCTATCCCATGTACCGGATGCGGAACCTGCCGCCCACCTCGGCGGAGATTCTCGAGCGGGCGCGCCGCGAGGCGATGGACGTGGGCCTCCACTACGTCTACATCGGCAACCTCATGGGACACCCCGGTTCCAACACCTGGTGCCCCCGGGACGGTACTCTGCTCATCGCCCGAACCGGCTTCCACGTCACCGAGAACAACCTGACGGCGGACGGCCGCTGTCCCAAATGCAAAGAGAAGATCCCAGGAGTCTGGCAATGAAGAAAACCACGCAGCCTCCCTCTCTCGACGCCCGAATCGATCACCGGCGGCGCCGACTGCTCGGCTTTCTCGCGGTCGCCGCCGGCGGCGCCACGGCGCAACCCTGGCGAAGAACCTGGAAGGGGGCCGAGCCGCTGTCGCTGCGGGAGGCCGACTTCTATACCGAACATCCCCTGGCGGGCTAGGGCGTGGCGCGGGCCTGGGCGCTCCTGTTGTCGCTGCTGGCGGCGGCGTTCTCTCCGGCCGCCCCGGCGCCGGAGAACGTCCGGCCGGCGGCGGTGGCCGGCTCCTGGTATCCGGGGGAGGCGGCGCCGCTGGCCGCCTACGTCGACAGACTGCTGAAAGCGGCGCCTTCTCCGTCGGCCCGAAAAGCTCCGCCGCCGCGGGCCCTGATCCTGCCCCACGCCGGCTACCGCTACAGCGGCGCCGTGGCGGCGGCCGGCGTGAAGCTGGTGCAGGGACGGAAGTACCGACGGGTGGTGATCCTGGGGCCGGCCCACAGAGGCGGATTCCACGGCCTCTCCATCGCCGGAGTCGACGCCTACCGCACCCCCCTCGGCCTCGTTCCCCTGGACCAGGACGCCATCCGGCGGCTTCGCCGTTCCGGCTTGGTCACCCGCGATGCCGACGCGCACCGGGAGGAGCACAGCATCGAGATGGAGCTGCCGCTGTTGCAACGAGCGCTGGCCCCCGGCTGGAAACTGGTGCCCATCCTGGTGGGCTGGTTGGACCCCGGCGACCCGGCGCGGGCGGCCGCGCTTCTGCGGCCCCTGCTGGACGACCGCACCCTGCTGGTGGTCTCCACCGATTTCACCCACTACGGCCCGGCCTACGGCTACCTCCCCTTTCCTCTCGACGCCAGGACCCCCGAGCGCATCGAATCGCTGGACGGAGGGGCGCTGCGCGCCATCCTCCGCAAGGATGCCGACGCCTTTCTGCGGTATCGCGCCCGTACCGGCATCACCATCTGCGGCTACCGGGCGGTGGCCATCCTGTTGCGGCTGCTGCCGCCCGAAGCGCGGGGCCGCGTGATCGCCCACACCACCAGCGGCGCCCTCACCGGCGACTATCGCCAATCGGTGAGCTACTACGCCATCGCTTTTCGCAGCCCCCGACCCCTCGGCGGAGAGAACGGCGATCCGCCTCCCAAGCGGCTGAACGAAGCGGAGTGGCGGCTCCTCCATCGCATCGCCGTGCAGGGGGTGCAGGACGCGGTGGCGGGGCGCTACGATCCCGAGGGGAGCCCCGCATACCGCGAGCTGGTCGCCCGCCTGCCGGAGTCGCTGAAGCGTCCCGCCGGCGCCTTCGTCACTCTCTGGAAAGGCGAAGGAAAGCTGCGCGGCTGCGTGGGCTACATTCCGCCCCGCTATCCGCTCCACCGCTCGGTCTACGACAACGCCTACAGCGCCGCCCGCGACGATCCCCGTTTCCTGCCGGTGCGGCGCGAGGAGCTGGCCCACCTGCAGATGGACATCAGCGTGCTTTCGCCGCTGCAACCCATCGAATCGCCACGGCAGTTCCATCCGGGAAAAGAGGGCATCGTGCTGGACGTGGCCGGACGGCGATCGGTCTACCTGCCCGAAGTGGCGTCGCGGATGGGGTGGAACCGGGAACAGACCCTCTCCTCCCTGGCGCGCAAGGCCGGCCTGCCACCCGACGCCTGGCGTCGAAAGGACGCCAGACTCTCGATCTTCACCACCCAGGAGCGCCACTTCGCCAAGGTGACCGCCGGAGACGACTCTTCCAGCACGCATCCAACCCGGCCGACGGCACGCCATCCTTGAGTCGTCGCCCCCTCGGTCGCCGGGGGCGCGCCCGCCGAACCGATTCGAGTTTCATATATTCGAAAAAACGAATAAACTAGCTGCACCCTTTTGCCACCTCTCCCGCTCCACACTCATGAACCGCCGCTTGCGTTCCCTGCTGTTCACCCTCGTCGCCCTGTTGCTGATCCTGGCCGTGGTGGCGGCGGCGGTGAAGATCCGCCACCACCGGGCCGAGGAGCTGGCGCATCTGCCGCCTCCCGAGGCCGCACCCTGGGCGCTCCATGTGGCGCCGCTCGTCCGCGGCGCGCTCTCCCGGGGCTTCCCCACCCTCGCCCGCCTGAGCGCCAGCCGGGAGATCACCGTGCGCGCTCAGGTGGCCGGCACCCTTCTGGAGATGGGCCCCCGGGAGGGGATCGCGGTGAAGCCCGGCGCGCTCCTCGCCCGCATCGACGTGCGCGAGCTGCTGGAGCAGCGTGCGGGTCTGCAGGCCCGCCTGGCGGCCGCCCGCGCCGAGGTGGAGCGCACCCATGACGACTACCGCCGTCAACAGGAGTTGAAGAGAAAGGGGCTCACCAGCGACGAGGCGCTGCAGGCCAAGCGCACCGCCTGGGTGGCCGCCCGCGAAGAGGTGAACAGCCTGGAGCGCCAGATCTCGGCGCTGGACGTGCGCATCGGCTACGGCCACGTCCGCTCTCCCGCCCAGGCGGTGATCGCCGCCCGCCTGGCCGAGCCCGGCGACGCCGTGCAGCCGGGGTCGCCCCTCTACCGGCTCACCGTGGACTCTTCCGCGCGCATCAAGGTGACCCTTCCCCAGGAGATCCTCGCCCAGGTGCATCCCGGCACGCCGGTGGTGCTCCGCTACGGGCAACGCCGGCTGCGCCACGTTCTGGACCGCATCTTCCCCGCCTTGGACGCCCGCGCCCTGGGTTCCGCCGAAGCGGATCTGAAGAAACTGCCCTTCGGCCTGCCCAGCGGCGCTAAGATTCCGGCGGTGGTGATCCTGCGCTCGGTGGAGGATGCCTGGGTGGTGCCCCAGCGCGCCCTGGTGGCCGGCGGCAGCGGACACGCCTGGCTGTTCCAGGTGCATGGCGGCCGGCTGCACCAGGTGCGGGTGCGGGTGCGACTGGAAGGGGACCGCCGGGTGGCAGTGGAGGGCGACCTCGCTGCCGGCGATCCGGTGGTGGTGGCCCACCGCAGCGTGCTGCTGCAGCTGCGTGACGGCGATCCCGTGGTGGTGGAGCCCCAGGCATGAATTTCGAGCGCGTGCTCCGCCAGCCCCACGCCATCCTGGCCGCCACCCTGGTGGTGGTGCTGCTGGGCGTTCTGGGCTACCTGCGGATGCCCACCAACCTCTTCCCCGACGTGAACCGCCCGAGCGTCTCGGTGGTGACCCTCTGGCCGGGAGCGGCGGCGGCGGACGTAGCCCGGGAAGTCACTCACCCCCTGGAGGTGCGCATGTCGGCCATCGACGGCGTGCGCCGGGTCACCTCCACCTCGCGCGACGGCGTCTCCGCGGTGCAGGTGGAGTTCGAGTACGGCAAGCCCATCGAGAACGCCGCCAACGCCGTCACCACCGAGCTGTCGCGGGTGCGCGGCCTGCTGCCTGCGGGCATCCGCGAACCGCTGGTGTTCAAGATCACCGACGCCGCGCGGCCGGTGATGGTGCTGGCGGTGACGCCGGCCCCTGGCAGCGGCCTGGACCTGGGCGACGTGCGGCGCCTGGCCGAGAATCCGCTGCGCGACGCCCTGCTCAATCTGCCGGGAGTGGCCGAGGCGGAGATCTTCGGCGGCGACCGGCGCCAAGTGGAGGTGGCGCTGGATCGCAACCGTCTGGAGGCCCACGGCCTCACCGTGGGGCAGGTGGCCGCGACCCTGGCCGGTTCCAACCTGTCGCGGCCCGCGGGGCTGATCCACCAGCAGGGCAGCCGCTACCTGCTCACCGCCCGGACCCTGGCCCGAACCCCCGCGGATCTGGCGGCGGTGCTGGTCCCGCTTCCCGGCGGCCGGGAGATCCGCGTGGGAGATCTGGGGCAGGTGCGCTGGGGCGCGGCCGACGCCACCTCCCTCTACCGGGGCAACGGCCGGCCGGCGGTGGCGGTGGCCCTGCTGCGCTCCGAGGAGGGCCACTCCCAGAACGTGATCGAAGCGGTGCAGCGGGCGCTGCCCCGCATCGCCAAGCGCTTTCCCACCCTCCATCTGGAGGTGGCGGACACCCAGGGCCGCCTCATCGGCCTCACCGTGAGCAACATGCTCGACAGCCTGCGCGACGCGGTGATCATGACCATCTTCGTGATCCTGCTGTTCCTCGGCAACACCCGCGCCTCGCTGGTGGTGGCGCTGGTGCTGCCGGTCTCCTATCTGATCACCTTCGCCGTGCTCAAGGCCATCGACTACGAGTTCGACATGGTCACCCTGTCGGCCATCATCATCGCCGTGGGGCTGCTGGTGGACGACGCCATCGTGGTCATCGAGAACATCGAGCGGCGCATGGTGGAGCTGGGCGAACGGGGCTTCACCGCGGCCGCCAACGGCACCCGGGAGATCCTGCTGGCCGATGCCGCCGGCACCATCACCACGGTGCTGGTGTTGATCCCCATCATGTTCATCGGCGGCTACGTGCAGCAGGTGCTCCGGCCCCTCACCGTCACCCTCTCCATCGCCCTGCTGGCCTCGCTGGTGGCCTCGGTGACCCTGATCCCGCTGCTCTCGCCCTGGATCATCCGCGCCGGCGCGCGCGACCCGCTGGGCTGGCTGTTGCGCCCCTTCGACCGTTTCGTCACCGAACCGCTGAAGGCGTTCTATCTCGCCCTGGTGCGCTGGGGGCTGCGGCACCGCGCCCTGGTGATCCTCGGCTTTCTGCTGCTGTTCCTCGCCTCGGCCAACCAGATGCGCTTTCTGGGCCGCGAGATCATGCCCCTGATGGACACCGGCGTGACCCGCATCACCTTCGAGGCCGAGCCGGACACCGACGACGACCGCGTGCGGCAGCTGATGACGCGCATCGAAAAGGTGATCGAGGAGGAGATCCCCGCCGACTGGATCCTGTTCACCTCCGCGGTGGCCGGTTCCGAGGCGGGCGTCAAGGCCTTCGGCGCCCAGCGGCGCCTGCAGCAGGGGGAGATCACTCTCAACCTGGTGGACCGCTTTCACCGCGACCAGGACATCTGGACCCTCCAGGACCGCATCCGCCGCCGGTTGCGCCGCATCCCCGGCCTGATCTCGGCCAACCTGGCGGTCTACGGCGCCACCCCCCTCTCCTCCATCCGCTCCAACGTGGACGTGATGCTCCAGGGACCCGACCCGGCGGTGCTCGACCGCCTGGCCGACGAGGCGATGGCGCGGCTGAAGAGGGTGGGCGGCCTCACCGGCGTGGAACGCAGCTGGCAGGGCGCTTCGCGACGCATCGAGCTCAACGTGGAGCCGGCGCGGGCCCGACTCTACGGTCTCACCGCCCTCCAGGTGGCCGAGCAGGTGGCGGCCCTGGTGGACGGCATCGCCGGCGGCAGCCTGCGGGTGCCGGGAGAGAACGCCATTCCCGTGTGGGTGCGGCTGCGTCCGGACCAGCGCGACGGGCTCACCGATCTGCGGGCCCTCGACATCCGCGCCGCCGACGGCACCCTGGTGCCCCTGGCGGCCATGGCCGCGCCGCGCTGGATCACCCAACCCACCGCCGAGACCCACCAGGCGCTGCTGCCCACGGTGGACGTGCTGGCCTGGCGCCGCGACATCTCCATCACCCGACTGCACCAGCGGGTGGCCGCCGCCCTGGCCGACCTGCCCCTGCCGCGCGGTTACAGCATCCACTACGAAGGGGAGTACAAACAGCTGCAGGAGTCCTTCGGCCGGCTGGCGCGCTCCTTCGCCATCGGTCTGGCGCTGCTCTATCTCATGCTGGTGGTCACCTTCCGCTCCTTTCTCCAGCCCCTGGCCATTCTCTTTACCCTGCCCCTGGCCATCATCGGCGCCGCCTGGGGGTTGATGCTGGCGGGCAAGTTCGGCTCCATGCCGGGCTTCATGGGGCTGATCCTGCTCATGGGGGTGGTGGTGAACAACGGTATCCTGCTGGTGGACTTCACCCACCAGGCGTTGCAAAGGGGACGTTCCCTGAACGACGCCCTCCTCGACGCGGTGCGCATCCGCACCCGCCCCATCCTCATGACCGCCGTCTCGGCCGCCGTGGGCATGCTGCCCATCGCCCTGGAGTGGGCGGTGGGCATCGAGCGGCTCTCGCCCCTGGCCATCGTCGCCATCGGCGGCCTGCTCACCGGCACCTTCCTCACCCTGCTGGCGGTGCCCGTCTTCGCCCATGTGCTGGCGCGCTGGAAGGGGATTCGATGAACCGGAAAGCCCCATGCTTCGCATCCTTATTCTGCTGGGCGCCGCCGTGGTGTTCATCCTCCCCGGCCACATCGACAGCGCCCTGATCACCGAGTTCGGCGACAAGCTGCCGCCGAGCCGTCTGCCTTCGCCACGGACGCTGAATCTGCTGCGGGCGGCGATGATGCTCGCCGGTGCCGGCCTCGCCTCGCGGGTCATCGCCAGACGCCGGCGCCTGGGGCTGGAGGACAAGCCCCCTTACGACGACTTTCCCTGAAATGCGGGGCGCCGTTGAAAAACGGTGATTTGAAAACCAATATATACGGTAAATCATATATAGTAGACGCATGTTCGAGCATTTCGGCAATCTGGTGGCCTTCCGGTGGCTGGGCCTGGCGCCCCAGACTCCTCTCGGAGCGGCGGTGCAGTTCTTCGTCATGGACGCCGCCAAGATCTTCGCGCTGCTGCTGGTGGTGGTCTACGTCATGGGCCTGCTGCGCGCCCTGCTTTCCCCCGAGAAGGTGCGCGACTTCGTGCGCGGACGCCCCGAATGGCTGGCGCGCGCCCTGGCCGTCTTGCTGGGGTCGGTGACCCCTTTCTGCTCCTGCTCCTCGGTGCCCCTGTTCATCGGCTTCGTGGAGGCGGGCATTCCCTTGGGGGTCACCTTCTCCTTCCTCATCGCCAGCCCCATGATCAACGAGGTGGCGGCGGTGATCCTGGTGGGCGTCCTCGGTTGGAAGCTGGCGGCCCTCTACGTGGCGGCCGGCATGGCGGTGGCCTGGATCGGCGGAGTGATCATGGAGTGGTTCCGGCCCGAGCGCTGGGTGGAGGAGTATGTCTGGAAGATCCGCATGGGCGAGGCGCGGCGCGCCGCCCCGGACACCTCACTGGCGGCCAGCCACCGCTACGCCTGGCAGGAGGTGAAGGAGATCGTCGGGCGCATCTGGAAATGGGTGCTGCTCGGCATCGCCGTGGGCGCCCTCTTCCACGGCTTCGTCCCCGAGCGCTGGGTGAGCCAACATCTGGGAGGCGACGCCTGGTACACGGTGCCCCTGGCGGTGCTGCTGGGCATTCCCCTCTACTCCAACGCCACCGGGGCGATCCCCATCGCCGAGGCGATGCTCGGCAAGGGGGTGGCCCTGGGCACGGTGCTGGCGCTGATGATGAGCATCGCCGCCCTCTCCCTGCCGGAGATGCTGATCCTGCGCAAGGTGATCCGCTGGCCCGCCCTGGCGCTCTACGCCGGCGTGCTCGCGGTGGCCTTCACCCTGGTGGGCTGGGGCTTCAATCTGATTTCCTGATCATTCGGAGGAGACGCACATGAAGAACGTCAAAGTACTGGGCAGCGGCTGCGCCAACTGCCAGACCACCGCCCGGCTCATCGAAGAGACGGCCCGAGAGCTGGGCGTGGAGATCGAGCTGGAAAAGGTCGAGGAGACGGCCCGGATCATGAGCTACGGCGTCATGTCCACCCCTGGCGTGGTGATCGACGGCACCGTGGTACATGCCGGCGGGGTGCCGGACCGCAAGACGATCGAAAGGTGGCTGCGGGCCTGAACGGGACCCGCGGGCGGTCCGCCACGCCGCCCTTTCTTCTCTTCGAGATCCTCATTCCGAGGTTCCGGCCGCTCCCCACATCTTGTGGCGGCCGGGGAGCGGCCATTTCAGAATCTCCTGAAACGGTGATGTTTCCAACCGTCTGAATTGCCGCGAATATTTTCGCTTCCCCCATTTCATCCACAGGCAACTCACACTTTTTGCCCCCATTTTCACCGCTTTATACACAATATATTGTGGTTGACACCAAAAACCACCCTACATATGATGCCCTCGTACCCAGCGGCCGGCAGCCGCCGACGCCCATGCCGCAAGTCGCGGCGCCGCCCGCTCCAGCAACCCAGCACACCAGGGAGAGACCATGGCCACCACCGAGACTTCCGCTTCCGTCGAAGAGATCGCCGTTCCCCCCACCACCGACACCGCGCTGCAGCCCCCCTCTCCTGCCCCGGAGCAACCCACCGTGCCCCTACAGGTGATGAAGCGCAACGGCAAGGTGGTGAGTTTCGACGCCACCAAGATCAGCATCGCCGTCACCAAGGCCTATCTGGCGGTGGAAGGGCAGGGAGCCGCCGCCTCGGCGCGGGTGCACGAGTTGGTGCGGAACATCACCCAGCAGGTGGTGGAGGCGCTGGTGCGTCGCAAGCCCGAAGGAGGCACGGTGCACATCGAGGACATCCAGGACCAGGTGGAGCTGGCGTTGATGCGCGCCGGCGAGCACAAGGTGGCGCGCGATTACGTGCTCTACCGCGAGGCGCGCGCCAAAGAGCGGGAAGAGGCGGCCAAGGCGGCCGGCGAGGAGGAACATCGGGTCAACGTCACCCTGGCCGACGGCAGCCAGCAGCCTCTCGACATCCAGCGGCTGCGCGATCTGGCCGACGAGGCGTGTCGCGGGCTCGCCGGAACCGATCCCCAGCGTATCCTCGACGACACCTGCCGAAACCTCTTCGACGGCGTGAAGGAGGCGGACGTCTACCAGACCCTGGTGATGAGCGCCCGCACCCTCATCGACGCCGAGCCCAACTACTCCCGGGCCGCCGCCCGGCTGCTGATGGAGATCCTGCGGCGCGAGGCGCTCGATTTCCTGGAGCTGCCCGGGGTGCAGACCCAGGCGCAGATGGCCGAGGCCTACGGCGACTATTTCCGGGCCTATGTGCGCCGCGCGGTGGAGCTGGAGCTGCTCGACCCCCGACTGGCCCAGTACGACCTGGAGCGCATCACCGCCGCCCTCAAGCCCGAGCGCGATCTCGAATTCACCTACCTGGGGCTGCAGACCCTCTACGACCGCTACTTCATTCACGACGCCGGCGGCACCCGCTTCGAGCTGCCCCAGGCCTTCTTCATGCGCGTGGCCATGGGTCTGGCCATCAACGAGATCGAGCGCGAGGCGCGCGCCATCGAATTCTACGAGCTGCTCTCCAGCTTCGACTTCATGAGCTCCACCCCAACCCTCTTCAACTCCGGCACCCTGCGGCCGCAGCTCTCCAGCTGTTATCTCACCACCGTGCCGGACGACCTCGAGGGCATCTTCGGCGCCATCCGCGACAACGCGCTCCTCTCCAAGTTCGCCGGCGGTCTGGGCAACGACTGGACGCCGGTGCGGGGGCTGGGCTCCCACATCAAGGGGACCAACGGCAAGAGCCAGGGGGTAGTGCCCTTCCTGAAGGTGGCCAACGACACGGCGGTGGCGGTGAACCAAGGCGGTAAACGGAAAGGCGCCGTCTGCGCCTACCTGGAGACCTGGCACATCGACATCGAAGAGTTCCTGGAGCTGCGCAAGAACACCGGCGACGAGCGCCGCCGCACCCACGACATGAACACCGCCAACTGGATTCCCGATCTGTTCATGAAGCGGGTGGCCGAGGAGGGCGAGTGGACCCTCTTCTCGCCCGACGAGACGCCAGACCTGCACGACCTCACCGGCCGCGCCTTCGAGGAGGCCTACGTCGCCTACGAAGAGAAGGCGCGCCGCGGCGAGATGAAGATCCACAAGACGGTGAAGGCGGTGGAGCTGTGGCGCAAGATGCTCGGCATGCTGTTCGAGACCGGCCACCCCTGGATCGCCTTCAAGGACCCCTGCAACATCCGCTACACCAACCAGCACCAGGGGGTGGTGCACTCCTCCAACCTCTGCACCGAGATCACCCTCCACACCAACCGCAACGAGATCGCGGTATGCAACCTCGGCTCGGTGAACCTGGTGAACCACGTCACCGAGGAGGGGCTGGATCTGGCCAAGCTGGAAAAGACCGTCTCCACCGCCATGCGCATGCTCGACAACGTCATCGACTACAACTACTACTCGGTGCCCCAGGCGCGCAACTCCAACCTGCGCCACCGCCCCGTGGGGCTGGGCATCATGGGCTTCCAGGACGCCCTCTACAAGCAGCGCATCCAGTACGCCAGCGAAGAGGCGCTGGAATTCGCCGACCGTTCCATGGAGGCGGTGAGTTACTTCGCCATCCAGGCCAGCACCGACCTCGCCGAGGAGCGCGGCCGCTACTCCACCTTCGAAGGTTCGCTCTGGAGCCGCGGCATCCTGCCCATCGACTCCCTCAAGCTGCTGGCCGAGGAGCGCGGCGGCTACCTGCAGGTGGACCTGACCCAGACCATGGACTGGGACGCTCTGCGCGAGCGGGTGAAGACGGTGGGCATGCGCAACTCCAACACCATGGCCATCGCCCCCACCGCCACCATCTCCAACATCTGCGGGGTGAGCCAGTCCATCGAGCCCACCTATCAGAACCTCTTCGTCAAGTCGAACCTCTCGGGCGAATTCACCGTGGTCAACCCCTACCTGGTGCACGATCTGAAGGAGCGGGGTCTGTGGGACGAGGTGATGGTCAACGACCTCAAGTACTACGACGGCTCCCTGGCCCCCATCGACCGCATTCCGCCCGACCTCAAGGCGCTCTACGCCACCGCCTTCGAGATCGACCCGCGCTGGCTGGTGGAGGCCGCCTCGCGCCGCCAGAAATGGATCGACCAGGCCCAGAGTCTCAACCTCTACATGGCCGAGCCCTCCGGCAAGAAGCTGGACAACCTCTACAAGCTGGCGTGGGTGCGCGGCCTCAAGACCACCTACTACCTGCGTTCAATGGGCGCCACCGGGGTGGAAAAGACCACCGCCGCCCCGCCCGAGGGCAGCGTCAACCTGCTGGGCGCCAAACCCGGCGGCGCCGCTCCCGCGGCCTGCTCCATCCTCGATCCCGACTGCGAGGCCTGCCAGTGAGCCGCCGCAGAGATCCCCGTCAACCCGAACATCTGAAGGAGAGCCGAACATGCTGAACTGGGACGACCCCATCGCCGCCGCCAAGGAGCCCCGCCTGGATCCTCTCCAGTCGGGCACCGAAGCCATCCGCGAGAAGAGCGCGCCCGCCGCCGCGCCAGCCGAGGAGAAAAGGCCCGCCTTCGAGCCCATGAAACCGGTGAACCCCGACGACAAGCGCGTCATCAACGGCCTCACCGACATCAACCAGCTGGCGCCCTTCAAGTATCCCTGGGCCTGGGAATACTTCCTCAACGCCAACAGGAACCACTGGACGCCCCTGGACATCAACATGGCCCAGGACGTGCAGGACTACCAGCACAAGCTCACCCTGGAGGAGCGTCACGTCTATGAGAACGTGCTCGCCTATCTCACCACCTCCGACGTGCTGGCCATGCGCAACATCGGCCTGGCGGTGATGGAGAAGATGTCCGCCCCCGAGTTGCAGATCTACCAGGCCCGGCAGGTGTACGAGGAGGCGCTGCACACCTGGACCTACCAGCACTGCATCGAGACCCTGGGTCTGGACCAGGGGGAGATCTACAACCGCTACCGGGTGGTGCCGGAGATCAACGGCAAGATCCAGGTGGCCAACCGCCGGCTCGACTCGGTGCTGCGCGCCGACATCGACCTCACCGACCGCGACGAGCTGGAAAACTTCCTCATGGCCTACACCTTCTTCGCCGGGATCTTCGAAGGGTGCTGGTTCTACAACGGCTTCAGCCCCATCTTCGCCCTGCAACGCCGGGGGCTGATGAAGGGCACCGCCGAGCAGCTCCAGTACATCATGCGCGACGAAGTGCTGCACGCCTCCTTCGGCATCCGCGTGGTCAAGCAGATCCTGTTGGAAGAGGAGGTGACCCTCGACCCCAAGGACCTGCGCGAAATGTGGGACGAGGCCCACGCCTGCGAGGACGCCTACGCCGGCTACATCCTGCGCGACCCCATCCTCGGCTACAGCAAGGAGGACCACATGGAGCAGTTCCGCTTCGTGGCCAACCGCCGCGCCCGCCAGCTCGGCCTGGAAGAGCCCTTCCCCGGCGCCCAGTGCGCCCTGCCCTGGCTCGACGAACAGGCCAACCTGCGCAAGGAGAAGAACTTCTTCGAGACCAGGGTGACGGAATACCAGACGGGAGGCGCGTTGAGCTGGGACTGAGCCACCCTGGGCCGCGTCGAGGGGCGCGGCCTTTTCCTCTTTTCCTTTCCCGCAACGGAACCCCATGCCGATTCGCCTGCTCTTCCTTCTGATGGTCCTTCTTCTCACCGCCTGCGGGGCCTCCATCTCCCCGTGGAAGAGCGAGGGGGCGGACGGCGCGGAGAGCGAGGCGGTTCGGGCGGCGGATCTGGGCGTGCTGAGAAAGCTGTTGGCACAGAGCTCCATCCCGCCGGTGATCCGCCTGGCCCCCGGCACCTACCATACCCGCTCGCCGCTGCGCATCCGCGACGTCCATGGTCTGCGTCTGGAGGCCCGGGGCGTTCATCTGATCCTGGAATCGCGGGACGAGAACGTGATCGAGATCCGCGACAGCGACCATGTCTCCATCGTCGGCATCCACGCCCGTCACGCCGAGCCTTCGGGACCGCCGGGCTGTCTGGGCACGGTGATCCAGATCGAGAACAGCCGCGAGGTGGAGATCGCCGAATCGGAGCTGGACGGCAGCGGCATCGTCGGCATCGCCGCCTACGACTCGCCGGGGCTGCTCATCCGCCACAACCACATCCATCACAACAGCGCCTATCCGGTGGTCTACCAGGGGCCTTCGGTGACCTTGATCGACAACCGCTTCGAGGCCAACGGAAACGGCAACCGCATCGCTTTCTCGCGCCGCTCCGACCAGTGGCCGCCCACCCACGACATCGGCCGCGACATCCGTCTTCCCGGCCTGCGGATGGAAGGCAACACCTTCGTCCCTTCGCGCTGAAAGCGCTTTCACAGCCCCGGCAGACGGAGCTGCGACCCTTTCTCCTCCCGCCGCGGCGGCCGGAAGAGGTCGCAGCGAAGTTCCGGCGGCTCGACCATTCCCAATCGGCGGCTGGCGAGCCGGAAGCGCTGGCCGAGGAGGGCCGCGTAGGCACCCTCGCCGGTCATCCTTCGCCCGAAGCGCGCGTCATGAAGGCGGCCTCCGTGCAGCTCGCGGACGCGGCCGAGCACCCGCTCCGCCCGTTGGGGGAAGTGGTCCCGCAGCCAGGCTTCGAACAGCTCTCCCACCTCCTTCGGAAGACGCAGCACCACCATGCGCGCGCTCGTGGCGCCGGCCTCGCGGGCGGCGGCGAGAATCCTTTCCAGCTCGTGGTCGGTGAGCGCCGGAATCGACGGCGCCACCAGCACGGTGACGGGAATGCCCGCCCCGGCCAGCCGGCGGATGGTGAGCAGCCGCCGCCTCGGCGGCGCGGCCCGGGGTTCCATGAGCCGCGCCAGACCATGGTCCAGGGTGGCGATGGAGACGGCGCAGCGGACCAGCCCCTGGCGGGCCATGGGAGCCAGAATGTCGAGATCCCGCTCGATGAGGGCCGACTTGGTGACCATGCAGACCGGATGGCGGCACTCCGCCAGCACTTCCAGCAGACGCCGCGTCAACCCCGTTTCGCGCTCCACCGGTTGCCAGGCGTCGGTGTGGCTGCCCAGGGCGAGAGGCGCGGGCCGGTAACCGGAGCGGGAGAGCTCCGCGCGCAACAGCCTCGGGGCGTCGGGCTTGCAGAAAAGGCGGGTCTCGAAATCGAGCCCGGGCGAAAGATCCATCCAGGCGTGCCCCGGCCGGGCGTAGCAGTAGATGCAGCCGTGCTCGCAACCCCGGTAGGGGTTCACCGAGCGGTCGAAGGGAACATCGGGCGAGCGGTTGCGGCTGAGAACGGTGCGGCTGGCTTCCGCCTGCAAGGTGGTGCGCGGAACCTCGAAGGGGTGGCCGCTGCCGGGCAGGGGCTCCGTCCGCTGGCGCTGGTAGCGGTTGGGCGGGTTGCGCACAGTGCCACGGGCAAAGGGACGGCGGGGATTCTTCATGGATCGAGGAATCGAGGGACGGAATCGTCATTGTACTACGTTTGTTCTATATCGTCCTCCGGATTTAAGGTGTTTGACGTTGCCTGCCGCGCTCACCGGGCTCGAGGAAAAGGGCGAAAATCCGCTGGATTCCCGCTTTCGCGGGAATGACGATTCGTCTCGCCATTCCGCTGCAGCGCACGCGGAGGGCCGGAGTCCGGAGAAGCTGGATTCCCGCTTTCGCGGGAATGACGGTTCGTCTCGCCATTCCGGCCGCAGCGCACGCGGAGGGCCGGAATCTGGAGGAGCTGGATTCCACCTGCGCGGGAATGAGCACGAAAAGCTGCTGACAAAGCACGACAGCTGCGTTTCGTCCAGGGAAACGAGGCGGATTACCACTTGCACCGGGTGCTGGGGCAAAATGGGAATTTTCGTCCTTCGACAGAGCGGAACCATGCAGACCGGCCCGAGAGAGATCACCACCCCTTTCCGCCCCATTCCCTTGGAAGTGCCCGAGGGGATGGCGCCCAACGAGTTCTTCAACAGCACCGAGAACCTGAACGATCTGGAGCACAACAACGGCCTGCTGCGCAACCCCGAGAATCTGCTGCTCTACCGCAAGGCGCTGGGCCACAGCAACCTGTTCGACACATCCATCATCTACAACACTTCGCGCTGCATCCTCGACCCCCTGGGACGGCCGGTGCGGCGCACCCAGGTACCCGAGGCGGTGAAACACGTCTGGAACCGCATGAACCAGGTGATCCTGGACTACATGCTTGAGCAGTTTCCCGACCCGGAAGAGACCCTGTTGCTGGTGGGAGAAGCAAGCCTGGACGCCACTTGGCCGCTCACCGCGCCCGGCGTGCCCAGCATCCGCATGCTGCACAACCACTTCATCGCTTTCGACATGGAACAGCTGCGCCGCGCCAAGCTGGCCGACCCCGACAACCCCAACCTCACCGACGGGGGGCAGCACAGCCTCTTCCAGCGCTATCTGCGCGACGTCTACCGGGACTTCTTCGAGGGACTGGAACTGGAGATCCTCCAGCCGGTGGAGCAGGACGGCGCCACCCTCGCCCTCACCGGCTATCCCCAGGGGCTGCCGAGCTGGAAGATCGACAGCGGCGCCCAACGGCTGAAGGACATCTGCTTCTGGAGGGAGTACGAACTGATCCTCAAGGGTTTCATCGACTTCTACCGCACCTTCTTCAGCCAGGTCTCCACCCGCAACGCGCCCATGCCCAAGGATGTCTGGTTCCCCGAGGCCGTGGAGCGCAAGCTACTCTACAACAACGATTTCCTGGCCACGGCAAAGATGGTGCGCGAGCGCTGCATCCGCGACCCTCAGTACGCCAACGCGGTGCGCTGGCAACCCGCCTTCAAGCAGCTCATCTACCGCAACGACCGGGGCGAGCTCGTCGTCACCATCAGCCAGAACTCCATCGGCAACGCCATCACCGAGCTGCTCGGCGTGGTGGTCCGGCGGGTGCCCGACGCCGAGGCCTACGAGAAAGCCGAGCCGGCGCTGCTGGAAAAGTTGTTGGAGGTGCGACGACGGCTGGTGCGGGCCGATCTGGGAGAAGGCATCGAAACGCCCTGGTGGGGAAAGGAGTGAAGGAAGAATCGGCGACTTCCCTGGTCCGTCCGTCACTGGCGTTTTCCGTCCGGGCGAGGCCGCCCGCGGAACGCTCGAACGCACCGGAAGAACGGCCGAACGCAGGGCTCGACGAAGGTTCACCGTCGAGCATCTCCAGGATCGGATCGAGATCATGAACCGGAATCCCGAAACTCCGCCCCTGTTGAGATGCGAGGGTCTCGACAAGCGCCTCGGTTCCGTCCAGGTCCTGTCTGGAGTGGGATTCAGCGCGTTTCCTGGAGAGATCCTGGGCATCATCGGCCCCAACGGCGCGGGCAAGACCACCTTGATGGAGTGCCTCGCCGGGCTTCTTCCCCTCGATTCCGGAACGCTGCGCTGGGGCGACCGGCCGCTGGACGAGCGGCTCGCCCGCCGGGTGCTCTTCTATCTGCCCGACGGCATCCTGCCGTACGCCGACGACCGGGTGGCGCAGGTGTTGGATTTCTTCCGGCGCATCCATGCCGCAGACCGGCAGGCGCTCCGCGACTTGGTGCGGCGACTCGGCCTGGAAACGGCGCTCGAGAAGCGGGTGCGCGCGCTGTCGAAGGGCTACCGCCGCCGGCTTCTGCTGGCCATCGGCCTGCTCTCGTCCCAGCCCCTGCTACTGCTCGACGAGCCGTTCGACGGCTTCGACCTGCGCCAGACTCTGGGCATCATGGCGCTGCTGCGGGAATCCCTGAGCAAGCGCGCCTTGCTCCTCTCCATCCATCAACTGTCCGAGGCGGAGAGAATCTGCCACCGCTTTCTTCTTCTCGACGAAGGCGCCGTGGCCGGCCTGGGAACCTTGGAAGAGCTGCGCCGCCAGGCGGGGGTGAGCGAGCGCGCGGGGCTCGAGGAGGTCTTCCTTGCCCTCGTCTAGAAAAAGCACGGCGCTGCTGTTGTGGCGACAGGAGCTGCGCACCCTGCTCCTTTCGCCGGCTCCCTGGCTGATGCTGGCGATCCTCTCCTGGCTGGTGGGATACAGCTTCGTCCAGGCGGTGGAACTCTTCAGCCAAGCCAGCAAGACGGCCCTTGAATATCCCCAACTCGCCAAGGGGATGAATCCCATGCAGGGCGTCTTCGTGCCCACGTTCGGGGCCTACTATCTGGTGGAGACCCTGCTCTTGCCTTTCGTGGTGATCCGCCTCGTCGGTCACGACAAGCAGACGGGCAACCTGAAGCTGCTTCTACAACTGCCGTTATCGACCTTCGGTCTCAACGGCATCAAGCTGTCGGCCCTGGCCGGCGTGGGGCCGCTGTTCCTGCTTCCCGGCGTTTCGGCCCTGCTCGCCTGGCGGCACCTGGGCGGCGCCGTCCCCCTCTCTCCCCTGCTCACTCTGCTGCTGGGCCATCTGCTCTACGCCCTGACCATCGCCTGCATCGCCCTGTTCGCCAGCGTGATCTCCACCGGTCAAGCCAGCGCGGCCATGCTCTGCCTGGCGGCCACCCTGGGCTCCTGGGTTCTGGACTTTTCCTCCCACGGCGGCGGTTGGATGGAAGCGTTGAGCGCGGTTTCCCTCACCACCTTGTTGCGCCGGTTCGAAAACGGCCTGCTCTCCTCCAGCGCCGTCGGCGGCTTTCTGATCCTCTCTCTGCTCTTTTACCTGCTGGCGTCGGTCTTCCTGAAGCCAAGGCTGCGCTTGCGGCAAAAGTTGAAAACCGCCATCTGGCTCCTGGCCGTCCTCGCCGCTCTCCTCTTTCTGGTGCTGCGCAATCCGCTGTCGCTGGACATGACCGAGAATCGCCGCCACTCTTTCAATCCGGCGGACGAGCGGGCGCTTTCCGCCATGCAGGGCGTCCTGACGATCACCGTGCACATGAACCGGGACGACAGCAGACTCGTCGATTTCGAGCGCAGCCTCCTCTCCAGGCTTCGGCGGGTGGTTCCCCATCTGCGGATCCTCTATGTGAAAAGCGCTTCGGGGGCCCTGTTCGGCGCCACCGGCGGAGACGAATACGGCCTGATCGAATATGACTATCAGGGACGGCACGACCAGAGCTACTCCACCAGCCCCAGCGAGGTGCTGCCCCTGATCCATGCCCTCGCCGGCCAGCGGGTGAAGCCCGAGCCGGTTTCCCCCTATCCCGGGCATCCCCTGGTGGCGGACGCCTCCGCCGCCGAGTGGTGGTTCTACCTGGCGCTGCCGCTCATCTATCTCGGCGGTTACGGCTGGATGCGCCGGCCCGCCCCTTACGCGACGTTCTTCTCAAGGAGGTATTGAAAAATGCACGCTGACAAACTCCGCTCTTCTCTGGCCTTCGCGCTCGTTCTGTTTCTGCTTCCGGCATGGGCATCCGCCGGCGAAGCCCCAGGCACGGCCACCGTCACCGAAGATTTCTCCGGAGAGACCGTGGGCGCACCGCCAAAATCCTTCACGCCCGCCGTCGGCAACTGGTACATCGGCAGCGATGACGGCAACAAGGTGCTGGTGGTGGACGGCAGCAAATGGCGCCGGGGGCAGCCCGCCGCCGGCTTGGCCGACAAGGCCCGCGCGCTCTATGGAGAACGCTACGCCGAATTTCTGGACAACGTGAAAGCCTACGCCTACTACCCTTTCGCCGTGTTCCGCAAAGTGGCGGATTTCAGCGAAGGAGAGATCCACATGCGTTTCAAGGCGATCGCCGGACGCATCGATCAAGGCGCCGGCATCCTTTTCGATCTCAAGCCCAACGGCGATTACTATGCGCTTCGAGCCAACCCCCTGGAAGACAATCTGGTGCTGTGGCGGCTCCGCCATGGGCGCAGAACCTCCGTCGCCTGGGTGCGCGACGTACGCACGCCCTCGCGCCAGTGGCACACACTGAGCCTGAAGGTCCACGGCAAGACCATCGAGGGATACGTCAACGGCAAACGCTATCTCACCCATACCCTCCCCGCGTCCGTGTCCGGCAAGGTGGGCATCTGGACCAAGGCGGACAGCGTGGTGTTCTTCGACGACTACAAAGTGACGCCGAAATCGGCGGAGTGATCGGAGCGGGAGCGGGAGGAGCCGACCGCGCGGGGATGCTGACAGGCGGAACCCTGATCATCGATGCCTCCTCCAATCCCGCCCCGACGCCCGGATTCCGGACCAAGGGCCGTGCGATCCTTCATCGAATGGCCGCGCCGATCGTCGTCTCGACAGGCTCCGTTCGGACGGCGTTCCGACCCCTTGATTTTCATCCGACCGCTCCCATCTGAATAACCACGATTCTCCGAATGGATGATCGGACACGGTCGCGGGCGATCGCGGCCTGTTCACACGATTCGAAGATGTGAGGGATGGCATGAGCGCATGTCATCCATGAGCGAAATCGAACATCGCAATCGGCCGGACATGATCCCGGAAGGGGTCGTTGTGTCTGCCGCAACCCGAGGAATGAAACGATGAAGCTGAAAGTGGAAGGAAAAGAGATAGAAACCGACGAAGAAGGATATCTGATCGATCCCGATCAGTGGGACGAATGCGTGGCTGAAGCCATCGCGGCACGAGAGGGAATCGAGCTTACTGACATGCACTGGGCGATGATCAACTATTTCCGAACTTTCTACGAAGATCATATGCGCCATCCATCCATGCACGAGTGGGTGAAAACCCTGGGAAGGTTTCACGGAAAACCATGGAAGGACGCTAAAAGCTATCGGGATTTTCTATATGAACTTTTCCCGAAGGGTCCAATCCAAGAATTGTGCAAATTGGCGGGGTTGCCGAAACCCGTGGAAGAAACCGAAGAATAAAATCAAGGAGAACCCTGATGAAAAAGACATTCCAAAAACTCGCAACAGCATCCTTGATCCTTGGATTGACCGCTGGAACGCCTCTCATGGCCAAGCAGGGGACCCTCCCCGACCATGCGGGTCGCACCATGGCGCAAAACCAGCATATCCAGCCTTCCCTGAAGAAAGCCGCCAAAAAGAAAGCGGACGAGACGCGTCAGCAGATCATTCAAGACGCCGTGGACGCGCTGCACGACACCTTTTCCGCCCTCGATGCCCTGAAAAAAGGCGACAAGGAAAAAGCGCTGTCCGCATTGGCCAATGCGACGGGAAAGCTGGAGCTGGTCGTTTCCCGGGAACCGAATCTGGCATTGGCGCCGGTCGATGTTTCCGTGAGCACCTATGACATCGTCGCGACGGTGGACGACATTCTACAAGCCCGCCGTGAAGTGGCGAGATTGATCGACAAGGGAGACCTTCCCGCCGCGCGGGTGTTGTTGGACTCTCTGCGCAGCGAAGCGGTGGTTTCCGTAACTTCCATTCCCCTTGAAACTTATCCCGAGGCCATAAAATCGATCACTCCATTGATCGACAAAGGAAAGCTGAAAGAGGCGGCTTCCGCCTTGCAGGCTGCTTTGGATACGCTGGTCGTTACCCGTCATATCATACCTCTTCCTTTAATGAGAGCGGATGAGGCGTTGGTGATCGCCGAGGTGCTGGCGGAAAAGAAAAACCGATCCGCCAAGGAAAACGATGCGCTGAACAACATGATCAATGTGGTCGAGCGGCAACTTCGGATTTCGGAAGCCTTGGGATACGGCAGCCATGAATATTACCGAACCATAGAGAAACAGTTGAAAGAGGTTCGAAGAAAGGTCGGCGAAGGAAAATCCGGAGCCGGATTTTTCGATGAAATCAAGGACACGCTGCACAAGCTTCGTGTAGAACTCTTCGGCGCGAAAGAGAACGATAAAATCGTAAATGGAATTCGGAAAGATGCTGCCCATCAGGGAGCGAACCATCACTGATCCATGGAAAGGAACATACGATAGGATCTGGAAATACAGTGCAGCCGATCGTCATTCGATAGCGCGATGCTGAAAGTTGAAGCATGATTCGACCAAATGATCTCGGCTTCTCCCGGCCCATGCCGGGAGTTTTTTTGAGCGGCGAAAATGGTTTGTGG
>Ga0256841_1000331_pt1 | contig 50657 bp, 34 predicted proteins | sample 356308metaG_FD_185971 | JGI IMG/M metagenome (GOLD analysis project Ga0256841, IMG submission 185971) | Hydrothermal vent microbial communities from Mid Atlantic Ridge, Atlantic Ocean - 356-308 | ecosystem: Environmental > Aquatic > Marine > Hydrothermal vents | place: Atlantic Ocean: Mid...
TGTCACGAAAGGTGCTACCGGCCCCAAGGGCGGATCTGATGCGAATTCGATCTTTTACCGGCTCCGCTGCGCTTGAGCCGGCCCACGATTCTGAGGGGGGGCAGAACTGAGAGACCGCTAGCGCGCGTCATACACGGCCATGATGGCCTTCAGTTCTCGCAGGACGGTTTCGCGTTCGTCGGGGTTGAGAGAGCGGAGTTCGGGCGGTGTCTGGCGCGCTTCGAGGTGGTGGATGACCTCGCGCACGTGGGTGCAGCCGCGGGCGCAGATGGTCTCGACGCAGGACTGCAAGCCTGGAGGCAATGGATTCATGGATGGCGGGACAGCATTTCGTGCAGCGGTCCGCGCACCTTACCACCATTTCCGCGCCTTGGGCAGGGGGATCGCGGCCGGGTTCCTGCTGCTTCTGACAGGCGCTTGCGCCACGCCATCCCCGCCCACCCTGGCCGGCACCACCTGGCAATGGCAGGAGACCCGTGACGGTGAGGCGGTCGTTCTCGCGCCCCGCGCCGACCATCCCTATCTGCTGAACTTCCGGCCAGCCGGCGAGTTGACCGGACGGGTGGACTGCAACCGCCTCAACGGTCGCTATCGGGAGAAAGACGGCCGTCTGCGCTTCGACGCCCTTGCCACCACCCGCGCCTTCTGCGGCGAGCGGTCACGGGACTGGCGCTACCTCGCCGATCTGGAACGCACCGCGGCCTTTCACCGTCAGGGGACGATCCTGGTTCTCATCCTGGACGATGGACGGAAAATGCGGTTTCTCCTCAAGCATTGATTACCTTTCTGGGTAAAATATTTGGTATTTTGAGTTTATATTACCTAACAGGGTAATCAATGCGGCCTGCAATTCCCGTTGGAGCGGCGCAAGCCGCGATATTTGCTCAGTAATTGTTTACCATGAAAGGTAATTTAAACCAGATTTCCTGCTAAAGTATCCCTGTAAGGTAATCAAGATGCAGGAAAAACTCGACCAGATCCTCTCCCAAATCCTCGCCGCCGCCCGCGAGCGGGGCTGGGATCAGAAAACCCTCCTGCGCCGCGCCGGCCTCGGCCCCACCACCCTGTCGAAGCTCAAGCGGGCCAGGGATGCCCGCCTCTCCACCCTGGAGCGGCTGGCCAATGCCGTGGATCTCACCCTCAGCCTGGGTCCGCGCGAGCCCCTGCTCGAGCATCTGCAGGCCCGCGATCTCTTCGTCAGCGGCGATGGCGACTGATCGGCAGGCGGTGATCTGGACCCGCCTCGGCGGCGAGCCCCGGCGCATGTGCCGCATCGTGGTCACCGATCGGGAATGCCGCTTCACCTACGACGCCGACTATCCGGCCAGCGGGCTGCCCGGCCTCGGGGTGCTCTATCCCCCGGAACGGGTGGCCGGCAACACCCTGGTCTGGCGGCGCTCGGCCTGGTTCGATCTGTTTCCCCAGCTCCAGGCCCACATCCCGCCGGAGGCCGAGGGCGGCTTCCAGCGCCGCCTGATCCTGCGCTACCTCGAACGCCAGGGGATCCGCCCCGCACCCGGTTTCGACACCGATTGGGCCATCCTCATGGTCGCCGGCCACGGCGGCATCGGCCATCTGGACGTGTTCGCCGACGACGACAGCGCCCGGCAGTGGTACGCGGCCCGGCCCGATACCGAACTGTTCGCCGTGGGCGAACGCATCGGCTTTTCCCTGAAGCGCTTTCTCACCTGGCTGGACGAGGATGCCGAGGCGCTGATCGAAGCCCTCGGCCCCACCCCCAGCGTCGGCGGGGCCATTCCCAAGCTGCTGCTGTCGATCCCGAAAGCCGGCTGGGACGGCCGCGTGGGCCTGCCCACCCGCGGCCCGGCCCCGGATCGTCTCGACGTGGTCCTGAAGCTGGAGAAGGGGGCCTACCCCGGCATCGTGGCCCTGGAGGCCCTGGCCCTCGACGTGCATGCCGAAGCCGGCTTCGAGGTACCCCGGCACTGGATCTGCGAGATCGGCGGCCTGCCGGCCATCGCCATCGAGCGCTACGACCGCGACGCCGCCGGCCTGCCCGTGTTCACCGAGAGCTGGTACGCCATCCTGGCCGCCGGCGACCGGCGCATCACCCACCATTACAGCAGCAGCTACGACGCCATCGGCCATGCCATCGACGTCTCCCCCGTGCCCCTGGTGAGCGAGCCGCGCGCGGCGAAGGAACACCTGCTGCGCCGCCTGCTGCTGGCCTTCGCCACCGGCAACGGCGATCTGCACCTCGAGAACCTCGCCCTCGTCCAGCGCGACGGCTGGCGCGGCTTCTCTCCCGTCTACGATCCCACCCCCATGCGCGCCTTCCGCCGTCACGACCTCCTCGCCGCCATGCCCTTCGACGGCTACGGCGATTTCGACGAAAGGGGCCGCCCCATCGACTTCGAAACCGCCCTCGTCAACCTCGCCCGCCACCTCGGCTTCCGCCGTCCGCGACTGTTCGAGATGATCACCGACACCCTCGACGCCACCGCCCACTGGCCCGACCGCGTCATGGCCCTGGCCAGCGTTCCCCAGGAAAACCGCGAACACCTGTGCCGGATCACCCGCGCCATCCGTGAACGGCTGACCCGGATGCGTGCGGGATGAGGGCGTATCGGGGAATCATGGTGTGATTTCGTCGACGTTTTCGAATCGAGTATCGAAAAAATCATACCAATTTCCGACTACAACCCCGAGTTTGCGATCTATTCTTTGACACATCTCCGGCGGTTCTTGAGCAATATCCCTTCAAGACGGAACAACGAAAATCATACCGGTCATGCAGGCAGGCCGGAAAGGTCGTGTGCGCCCTGAATACTGCCGGCTGGATCTCGAAGCCGGGGGGCGTTGCGCGGGGAGACATGGACAATGGCGCCGGCCCGGCCGGCAGGGGAGGCAGCATGGTTGCGACGTATCAGCATCCAGGAGTCTATATCGAGGAGATCCCGAGCGGTTCGAAACCCATCGAGGCGGTAGGCACCTCCACCGCCGTGTTCGTGGGTTATTGCGAGAAGGGGCCGGTGGGCGAACCGGTATTCGTCTCCGGTTGGTCGGAATATGAAAACGTCTTCGGCGGGATCCGGGAGCTTTCGGTTCCGGAAGGCGTAACGGAAGATTTTCGTGCCTTGCTTGCCAGCAAGAAGATCGGCGACCCCATGGGCCACGCGGTATACGCCTTCTTCGAGAACGGTGGAGGCAAGGCCTGGATCGTGCGTCTCGCCTCGTCGGCGACAAAGGCCACTGCCAGCATCGAGAGCGGAGATACGCCGCTGCTGACCGTGCATGCCAGCAGTGAGGGAAGTTGGGGCAATGGCCTCGTCGTACGGCTTCAGGCGAAATCGACTGCCGAAGAGAATGCGGAATATCGCCTCGAGGTGGGCAGGAAAGTGACCCGGGGCGCCGGCAGCGAGGCCGCGGCGGTATTCGAGGTCGATGAGGTGTACGAGAACCTGAGCCTCGAATCCGGCAGTGGTGATCAACTGGCCGCAGTGGTCAATGAGACATCCCGTCAGATAGCGATAACCCTGCCCTCGGAAAGCCCTGCGGATATCGAAACCTTGCGTGGAATCCTGAACGGGGTGGCGGACGGCTTGACGGAGCTGACCCTGGCCGACGGGGACAATGGCGGCTGGCCGGCAAAAACGGATTACGACGATGCCTTCACCCGATTGCAAAAATACCGCGACATCAGCATCGTGCTGCTGCCGGGTGCCTGGTGGGGGGATGCAGGCAAGGCCGCCATCCAAAGTGCCATCGGGCACGCCGAAACCATGGCCAACCGCATGGTCATCTACGACCCCGAACCGGGCACGGAATTGAAAAATGCCCATGCCGTGCAGAGTGCGGGTTTCTCCACGAGCACCTATGCTGCTCTTTATTATCCGTGGGCATGGGTCGCCAATCCTTTCTACGATGCCGAACGGGCCCCCGGCAAGCCGCGCCGGGTGCTGGTTTCGCCCGCCGCCTTCGCGGCAGGCATGTGGGCGCGGATCGATGGCAAACGGGGCGTCTGGAAGGCTCCGGCCGGGGTGGAGGCCACCCTGCGTGGCGTGGCCGAACTCCAGTTCGTGGTGGAGAACGCAGAGCAGGACTATCTCAACCCCAATGGCGTCAACGCCTTCCGGCGTCTGCCGGGGTTCGGCAGTGTGATCTGGGGCAGTCGCACCGGGGCCACGCGCGCTGATCCCGAATGGCGTTACGTGCCGGTGCGCCGTACCGCCATTTTCATCGAGGAAAGCCTCTACAACGGCATTCAGTGGGCGGTGTTCGAGCCCAACGATCACCGCCTCTGGTCGGCGCTTCGGATCAACATCGAGTCGTTCATGAACGGCTTGTTCAGAGTAGGCGCATTTCAGGGGGAAAAGGCATCAGAGGCCTATTTCGTGCGGTGCGGCCTTGGCAGCACCATGACCCAAGGCGATATCGACGCCGGGAGGGTGATCGTGGAGGTAGGGTTCGCCCCCCTCAAGCCTGCCGAATTCGTAATCGTGCGCATACAACAGAAAGTCGGCCAACAGTAAGGAGAGGAAGGCATCATGGCAGCTCCCATGTTTTCGGTGAATACGCACCGTTTCGATCCCTATCGCACCTTCAAGTTTCAGATCCTCATCGATGGCAAGCCGGTAGCCGGTCTCAAGAAGATGGGTGCCCTGAAAAAGAAGACCGAGGCCATCAAGTGGCGTACTGCCGGCGATCCGTCTTCGGAGCGCATCCTGCCCGGCGGTACCAGCTACGAGCCAGTGACCCTTGAGCAGGGGCTCACCCATGATCCGGTCTTCGAGGACTGGGCGAACCTGGTCAACAGCCTGCAGGGCGATGCCGCCATGTCGCTGAAAAACTTTCGCAAGGATATCGTCATCAACGTTCTCAACCTGCAGGGCATGGTGGCCATTTCCTACAAACTCTACCGTGCCTGGGTCTCCGAGTACCAGGCCTTGCCGGAGTTCGATGCCGGCACCATGAACGCGGTGGGTATCCAGACCATCACCCTGCAACACGAGGGCTGGGAGCGGGATACCGCCGTCACCGAGCCCACGGAGAGCTGAAGCGGAGGGTGGGGATGAACATCCGTCTGCCGGGCGGGCTCTGGGAGGACGGGCGCAGACTGCGTGACGCGCAATTCCGTGAACCCGACGGCCGCCTGGAAATGGCGCTCCTCACGGCGGTGGAGACGGCCGCCAGCGTTCCCGAAGCCGTCAGCGGGGTTCTCGGCGCCGCTCTCGATAAGCTGGCAGGACGGCCAGCGGACCGGACACGGGCCGCGTTGTTGTGCGTGGTGGATCGGCGCTTTCTCATGCGCAGCCTGCATGCCTGGCTGGGCGGTGAAGCCCAGTGGCATACGGCCACCTGCAGTCGTTGCAAGGCGCCGTTCGATTTTCCGCTGCGCCTCTCGAGGCTGCCTGTCGGTGAGGCGGGAGAGGGTTATCCCTTCGCCCGCGTTTCCGGGGGCAAGACGAGCTGGACGCTGCGTTTGCCCAACGGGGCCGATCAGGAAGCCATCGCGGATCTGCCGGATGAGGAAACGGCCCGTCAACATTTGCTGGCGCGGATCCGTCTCGACGGCCCGGCCGATGCCTTGGCGGAGATGGCCGGCGATCCGGATGGCTGGGCACGAATCGAATCCGCGCTCGAAGCCATCGCCCCGGCGCTCATCGATCGCGTTCGCGCCGACTGTCCCGAATGCGGCGCGCAAAACGTGATCGAGCCGGATCCCTATCCGTTGCTGCGGCAGAGCGCCCATCCCCTGCTGGAGGAAATTCATCGCATCGCCCGCGCCTACCACTGGTCGGAGACGGAGATTCTGGCGCTGCCACGCGGGCGCCGTCGGCGCTATCTGGAACTGATCGATGCCGGCCGAGGGCTTCAGGCGTGAGGTTGGCGGTGCAAACTCGCAAGGCGGACTGACATGGGGTTGCTTGACGACACGATCCGTGATGCCCGTCAGCCTTTGCCTGACGCGCAGGTGCCGTCCCCCGTGCTGCGGATTCAGCGGCAGGCTGAGGCAGAAGGTGCTTTGGAAAAAGGGGCTGAGGCGATGCCGGAGGAGCAGGGGCCGGCTACGCCCATCGAGGAGCAACCGGATGGACGCTGGCTGGTACAACGATTTCAGGAGGCGTCGGCCGGTGGGCCGGCGGCAAAGGCGTCGGTGGAAGCTGTGGGGCGGAACGGCTCCCGGGTTCCCCTGACGGACCCACCGTTTGCGGCGGCGGCGGAAGCACAGGCTTCCGGCCAGCGGCACCCGTCAGACAGGGTGTCCGCAAACGGGTTGAAGCCTGACGAAACCGCGCTTTCAGAGACAGAGAGTCGTGATTCCGAAAGGAAAACGGACGGTTCGCACGCGCCTGTACGGCAACCGGTTCGGGCGAACATGGCCAGGAAGCGGTTTTCCCCGTTGCCAGAGCGCGATGCGGAATCTTCTTCCGGAGCGATGAATGCCCCAGTGGCCGGTGCTTTTCGCGCGACCGTTCCGCAGGACGATTCATTGTCAGACGAAGCGAGACGGCCACCGGGTCCGGACGCCCCTCCTGAACCTCGTGGCGCATCCCCCCAGTATGCGGAAACGTCTTCGGCCGTCGTGCGGCACGTGAACGATGTGCCACCAGAGTGGCAGAAAGATTCGGTCGCCGAGCGGAAATCAATGGCGGGAGATTCCCCTCCCTCTGCATCCCGTGTCCGCAAGCCAGGACCGGGCGCGCCGGACGTGCACATCGGTTTTCTCGAGATCCAGGTGCTGCATGACGGTCCGGCGGCGGGTATGGCATCGCCTCCCCGGCAGAAAGTTGGTGACACGGCCCGCCGACGTTACTGGAGGCGGTGGTAGGTCATGGCCATCTTCGCTTCTTCCCTGGCGGTGATCTGCAAGGGTCTGATGGAATACCTGCGCGCCGAGCTCAACCGCGGCGACATGCGTGTGACCGTGTCGATGGGTACTCCGGCGGATGCCTCGCCAAGCGAACACGAGACCAATCATCGGCTCAATCTGTTCTTCTTTCGCTTCGAAGTATCCGGTTTCCAGCCGGATGCCTTGCCGGGGGAAACCTGGTTGCTGCGCGCTTGGTGTCTGGTCACGCCCTTCGCTTTGGCGGAAGACACCATCAGCGCCGGAGAGAACGATTTGCGCCTGGTAGGTGAGGTGTTGCGGATCTTGCACGAGCAGCCGGTGTTTCGGCTGGCGGTGCAGGCAGAGGAATACCACATTCAGGCCGTATTTCAGAATCTTGGGCTCGAACAAATCAACCAGCTCTGGTCCACCCAGGGCGAGACGGTGTATCGTCCTTCGGTCCTCTACGAATTCGCCTTGGCGCCGGTCGTGCCGAAGACCATGGCTGGCGAGCCTCGGCGTGCCGGAGAAGTCAGGCTGATCGCGGGCGTGGATGGCGGTGAGCGTAACGACACGCACATCTACCGCCCCGGCTACCGGCGCATCGCGCCTGTCAACGGCGAGGCCGAGTGGGCGCCCGGACTGGCGTTCATCGCGGATGGCGAGATCAGGGAGTCACTGCACTTTGCGAGCGACACGGTGCCGGGCACGCTGGCGGTGTGGATAGCCGGTGAACCGGGCAGCGAAGCGAGCCTTCAATGGGAGATCTGGTCGCCGGCTGGTTGGCAGACGGGCGGTGACCCCGTGTCCGTCACCATCACCGACGCCGTCATCGACCCGGCGGCCATCGGCTCGGCCACGGCCCAGCCCCTCGCCTTGCCCGCCACCGAACCCGGTCAATATCTGCTGTATGCCCGGCGCGACGTGCCACTGGTCGGTGGCGGTACCCGCAGCGTGCGCAGCAATCCCCTGTTGGTGACAATCACGGAGGCCGGGCCATGACGATGGCCGCGGATACTCCCGCCCGGCGCTTGCAGCCCGAATGGGAGCGCCTGCACCTGCTGGCCTTCTGTCTCGCCCGCAGCCGGGAAGGGCAGTCGCTGGCCGGGGAGCATCTGGAACGGTTGCGCGCCCTGCAACAGACGGTGGAACGGTTGCGGGGCGCCGATGGGCCCTGGGCGGGAGTTTTGCCTGCCCCTCTTTCGGCCGTGGAGATGGATGCCCTGGTCTGCATCCTCGCGCCGGAGATCGAGCCGCGAATCGGCTGGGCCTACCAGACCCTGCAGACGGGCAGTGGCCAGCCGTGGGCCTCGCGGGCCCTGATTCAGGAATTGCTGGCGTTGGAGCCTGAGCAGTCCGGGTACCTGCAGGACGCGCTGGGCAGCGGCAGCCGGTTGCGGCGCCTGCGGTTGATCCGCGACGACGATCCCGACCCCTATCAACCCCTGCGCCCTGCGCCCTGGCTCGCCGCCCGCATCCGGGGTCAGGAAGAGATACCGATGGCGCCGGAGGGCGCCGTGGAAGTGCCGGTGGAGGCCGGATGGGACGATTTGGTGCTGCCCGCCGATCGGCGGGTCATGCTCGAGGAATTTCTGCTCTGGGTACGGCATCGCGAGACGGTGGTGGACGAATGGGGCGGGGCCAGCCTCGGCGGGCCGGTGGCGCTGTTCGCCGGCCCGTCCGGCACCGGCAAGACTCTTGCTGCAAGCGTGCTGGCCGGGGTGCTCGGCTGGCCGCTGTATCGGGTGGATCTCGGCCGCCTGGTCAGCAAATACATCGGTGAGACCGAAAAGAATCTCAACGCCCTGTTCGACGGTTTGCACGGACGGCGGGCCGTGTTGCAGTTCGACGAGGCTGATGCGCTTTTCGCCCGCCGCGGCGAGGTGAAGGAGGCGCGGGATCGTTACGCCAACATGGAGGTGAGCCACCTGCTCAGCCGCATCGAGCGGCACCAGGGGCCCTGCATCCTTACCACCAACCTGCGCAAGCAGATCGATGGTGCCTTCACCCGCCGGTTCCAGATGGTGGTGGAGTTTCCCCGGCCCGATGCTGCCGCGCGCGCCCGGCTCTGGGATCGCTTGCTGCCGCCGCGCGCCCCCCGCCATCCGGAAGTGGACGTGGAAGCGCTGGGTCGTGGCGTGGTGCTCACCGGTGGCGGCATTCGCAACGCCGCATTGCATGCCGCCTACCTTGCCGCACGCGACGGCGAACCGATTTGCCTGCGTCACATTGCCACCGGCGTCTGGCGTGAGCTGGCCAAGGATACCGGTGAGGCGGCGATGGCCGAGCTCGGCGAACTGGGTGCGCACCTGCCTGAGGAGATTGCCCATGCTGCACATTGATCGTCTGCGCTTGCGTCTGCCCGCGGCCCTGGCGCCCCGGGCGGCCCGGATCGGTCGGCTGCTGGCCGAGGAACTGGGGCGCCGCGAATGGTCGCCGAATCGTGTGGTAGAGCTGCGGCTTCCGCCTTTGACGCTCTCTCCCGCCGCCAGTGACCTCCAGGTGGCGCGCCGACTTGCGGATGCCGTGCAACGACACTGGCATGCAGGCAGAACGTCAGGAGGAAGCGATGCTGAATGAGACCCGTGGTTTTCTCGTCGAGTACGCCCCGAATCCGGCGCCGCTGGTTTTGGCCTTCGAGTTCAATCCCCAGCAGATCGCCCGGTCGCGCAGTATCAGCATCACCCTCGGCAATACCGCCGCCACCCGTGGCGGTTACGATTTTCGCTTGCCCACGGAGGTGGCGCGGGTCAGTCAGGGCGTGAGCGTGGAGCCGGAGAGTTTCGATGTGGAAATTCTGCTCGACGCCACCGACCGGCTGGACCGAGGCGAGGATCCGGTAGCGCCGGTATTCGGCATCGAACCGGAACTGGCCACATTGCGCAGCCTGGTCGAGCCGAAACGGCAGGGTCCGGGTGGCATGCAGTTGCTGGCCAGCCTCGGCGCGGCAGGCGAACGGGCCTTCCAGCGTCACGAGAGCGCCTCGGTGATCCTCTTCGTCTGGGGGAGCCACGTTCTGCCGGTGTTTCTCAAGGGTATCGACGTGAAGGAGACGGCCCACTTTCCCTCCCTGGTACCGTACCGGGCCAACGTCACCCTCAGCCTGCAGGTGATCGAAGGCAGCAATCCCTTTTACGATGCCGAAAAGGTACGCCAGGTGGCCACCGCCGCCTTGCACGGCGCCGGACAGGCAGGCGCCTCCCTGGGAGGGTTGTTCTGATGATCGACAATCGTTCCCGCTATCTCGAGGCGCGTCGTTATCTCCCGGCGGCGGAGGGTGAAGGCTTTGCGGGCATCCGGCCAAGGGAGATCGCGACCCTCGAAGGCGTGCTGGAGCACGTGCTGCAACGGGGGGACCGCCTGGATTTGCTTGCCCGTGAATACTACGGCGACGCCCATCTGTGGTGGCGGATTCTCGATGCCAATCCACACCTGTTCTTCGCCGGTGCCGCCGAACTCGATGCCCTGGCCGGTCAGGTGTTGCTGATTCCGGGAGACGGGCGGTGAAGTGGCTCGAAGACGTGTTGGAGACACCTCAACGGGCGCCTGCCGAATGTGTGGTGGAAGTCGGCGGCATGGATCTGGCCCTGCATGGGCTTTATCCGCTGTTGCGCGAGGTACGGGTGGAAACCTCGCGTAGCGAGGCGGCCACCGCCACCCTGATCTTCGACAATCGCCGTGATGTCCGCGGACGCTGGGATGTGCAGGACGAGGATCTGTTCGCGCCCTGGCAGCCCGTCGATATCGCCGTGGTCTTTGGCGCAGGACGCCGCGAAACCGTCTTTCGCGGTTATGTGCGGGAGGCGCAGGGCGAGTATCCGGAAGACGGAGGCGCCGCCACCTTCACCGTGACCTGTCAGGACACCTCCCTGCGCTTGGATCGCGAACACCGCCGTGTGCAGTGGGCGCAGGAGGCGCGCATCACGACAGAGGGACAGGTGTTGCGGTCGATTCTCGGCCGGTATGGCCTTGCGCCCATCGGCGTCGGCGGTGTCGATGACCGGCAGGTGGACAACCTCAGCCAGGACGATACCGACATCAAATTCCTGCGCAAGCGCGCCGAGGCCAATGGTTACGAACTGATCTTCTATCCCGACGGAGTGTATTTCGGACCCATGCGCCTGACGGCCGAGCCCCAGGCGCCCTTGCGGGTGTATGCCGGCAACGGCACCAACTGCCTCAGCCTGCAGATCCGCGAAGATGCCCAGCAACCGGATCGCATTCGCGTGCAGATTCCGGCAGAGCGGGGTGACGCCAGCCGGGATGAGGAGCTGACCGCGGATCTGCCGGTACTGGGACGCCGATCCGCCGACAGCGAAGGGCGCGGGCTGGAGCCTTTCGTCTGGACGCTGGGGCAGGGTGCCGGGAACGATCGGGAGCGGCTTCGGGCTCAGGCGCAAACGAAGATCAACGAAGCCGACATTCGCCGCGTGGTGGCCGAGGGGGAGCTCGATGGCAGCCTTTACGGGCATGTGCTCCGGGTGGGGTTGCCGGTGACGGTGGATGGTGTGGGCACGCGGCAGGGCGGGATCTATTACGTGGATCGCGTCAGTCACCGCATCGATGCCAGCGGTTATCGACAGAGCTTCACCCTGCTGCGCAATGCCGTGGGAGAGCGCTTTCCGTGAACCGTAATACAGGAGAATCGCCGTGGAAGACGTCATCGCGCAACTGGTGGAGCGCATCCAGAACCGCTACTGGGGCAAGTACCGCGGTTTCGTGGAGGAGAACGCCGATCCGGAGGGCATGGGCCGTCTGCGCCTGCGCATCCCCGCCGTCTTGGGCGAGGAGGTCACCAACTGGGCCCTGCCCTGCCTCCCCTTCGGCGGTTTGCCGAACCAGGGGTTGTTTTCGGTACCTGACAAGGGCGCCCAGGTGTGGGTGGAGTTCGAGGGCGGCGATCTCGATCATCCCATCTGGACCGGCACCTTCTGGCAGAAGAAGGGAGATGCCCCGGAGGAGACGAAACACCCTCCCACCACACGCCAGTTCAGGACACCGGCCGGACATCGCTGGCTGTTCGAGGATGCCAAGGGGGAGCGCCGCTGTCAGATCCGGCATAGCAGCGGCGCCAGCGTGGATATCGACGACAAGGGCAGCCTGCGGCTGACCGATGCCCGTGGCGCCCGGGTGACGCTGGATGCCGAACGCGGCAGTCTTGTGGTCGAAGACGTCAACGGCAATCGCATCATCTTCGACAAGGAGGGCGCGGTGGTGGAGGATGGAAAGGGCAACCGCATCGAGATGGCCAACAGCGGCATCACCGTCAAGGGGACCCGGATTACGGTCGAGGGCAGCCAGGTCCTGCTGGGCGGTACCGGTGGCGAGCCGCTTATCAAGGGGGAGAGCTTTCTAAGACTGTTCGCGACCCATGTGCATACCAGCAGCCCCGGTGGCGGGCCGACTTCACCGCCCATACCCCAGGGGGAGATCAGCACCCTGTCCATGAAGGTCAGGAGCAGCTGACATGGAACGCCGACTCGTCGATCCGCCCTGGCTGGCCTTCCCCCTGCGCATCCGCAAGCAAGGCGCCGAACTGGCCAATCGGGCGCGCCACGTCCGAGATCAGATAGAGCAGGTACTCTTCACCCAGGCGGGCGAGCGGGTGTTTCGTCCTGACTTCGGCGCCGGTGTGCGGGCCCTGGTGTTCGAGCCCAACCGTGGTGCCGTCTGGCAGGTCACGCGGCAGCGGCTGCTGGCCTCGCTGGCCGAGGCCCTGGCCGGCGAGGTGGATCCACGCAGCATCGAAGTGGAGGTGAGCGGTGAGGAAGGCCGTCTGATCATTACCGTGGGCTATACCCTGGCTACCATCGGCTTCCGCCAGACCCAGCATTTCGAGGTGACCGCCTGATGGCCCGCGCGCCCCGGCCACGGTTGGAATTCCGTGACGATTGCGCCGATTGCGGGCGGCGCGTCGCCGAGCCGCCTCCGCCTCTTCCGGCCATCGGCGATGACTTCGACTGGGAATTGCGCGACTTCGAGAGCTTCCGACGCTTTTTGCTTGCCGAGCTGGCGGCGCGGTTTCCGGAGCGTCCGCGTTGGGCGGCGGCCGATCCGGAAGTGTTGCTGGTGGAAAACCTCGCCGCGGTTCTCGACCAGCTTTCCGACATGCTCGACCGGGTGGCCAGCGAGGGCAGTCTGGAAACCGCTCGCCATCCCGCTTCGGTTCGCCGATGGCTGAATCTCATCGGCGATGACGTGCTGGCCCGGGCCATGGCCACGGGTGCCCCGCCTTTCGACCGTGCGCCTGCCGACGGCGATACCCGTCGTCCCGCGGAACGGTTCGACCAGTACTGGCTGGATCATCCCCAGGCCATGGAGGCGGCGCGCCGCGCCGGGCCCGCGGCCATTCACCGTCAGCGGCGTTGCGTCACGCTCGAGGATTATCGAAAGCGGCTCGAGGAACATCCTTTGGTGCTCAGGGCACAGGCCGGCTCACGCTGGAGCGGGGCCTGGCAGACCGTGCATGCCGCCGTGATTCTCGCCGGTCGCCGCCGCCTGGACGCCCGTGGTCCGCTGGCGTCGGAAAGCTGGCAGGCGGTGCTCGATTTTCACCGCGAGCAGGAAGTGCCGCTGCCGCCCAACGATGGGCAGTTTACGATTCGAGGCGCCCTGCTCGACTGGCTCGACGCCCAGCGTATGGCCGGACAGCCTCTGCGGCTCGACGAGGCGAAAGAAGTGGGGCTGAGCATCGTCCTCGCCATTCAGGTGGCGGACACGCACTTTCGAACCGAGGTCCGCCAGGCCGTGGCGCAGGCCCTCGGCACCGGCGCCGACGGTTTTTTCGCGCCGGGACGGCTCGGTTTCGGCGAAGACGTGCTGGCCGGGGATCTGTTCGAGGTCCTGATGGCCATCGACGGGGTCGAAAACGTCTGCCTCGAGCGGTTCAAGCGCATGGGCAGGCGTTTCGCCGATCAGTCCGGCAGCGGTCGGATCCGGCTGGAAGGGCTCGAGGTGGCGGTGTGCGAAAACGATCCCGGGCATCCTGAGCGCGGTCATCTCGGTCTACGCCTGCGCGGGGGGAGGATCGGCTGATGACGGTGCGCGACTACACCCGCTGGAATCGGGCCGGTCGGCGGCGGGTCGCCTATACCGACGGCAATGCCGTCCGCTTTCTCGCGGATTTGCGTACTTCTCTGGCACAAGCCTTTCCCGAACTGGCGTTGCCGCCCCTGGCAGATGCGGACGATCCTGCTGCCCAGGCAGCGTTATATGCCACGGCGCATCCGGAGCTGATTTGGCAACTGCACCGGGCCCTGGCACGGGCGGCCCATGTTCTCGCCGGTCATGTGGACGCGGTAGCCAATGAATCCTGGATCGGCACCGCTACTCAGTGGGAGAGCCTGCGCCGGCTGGTGGCCATGCTCGATTACAGTCCCCGCCCCCCGGCCTCGGCCGAAACCCCGCTGGTGATTCTGGCTGCGGCCGACGGCCGCCTCGAAGCCGGTTTCGCCGTGCGCCACATGCCTTCCGATGGATCGGCTCCGATCGTCTTCGAGACGCTCGCCGACCTCGAACTGCGCACCGAACTCAATGCCTTGCGACCGGTCGGGTACGGTCGCAATCCGGCTCCCCTGCCTCGTGGTGACGAACTGGTGGTGGAAGGGGTGCACGGTGATCTGAAAGTCGGTGAACCATTGCTGCTGGAAGACCGCCTCCGTGGCCGTTACGTCGCCATGCGCATTCGCGGCGCGCAGCCGGAAGCCGGGACCACGCGCATCCAGGTGACCCCGGCGCTGCCCGCCGGTTTCGCGCTTGGCGAGACGGTGGTGCATCTGCAGCCGGCCGAGCGGCTCGCCGTGTTCGCGCCACTGACGCGCGGTGGCGTCATCGGACGGCGTCTGCGCCTGCAGGAGCCGCCCGACGGGATCGTGCCGGGCGAGTTGCTGGTCATCGGCACGCCCGGACGCAAACCGGTGTTCGTGCATGTGCGCGAAGTGGGGGAAAACGAATTGCGGCTGAGCGCGCCCGTGGGCGAGCTGGATTTGGCCGCCGCCCGGATCGGCAAGCCGGTGGAACTGCCGGTGAGCTTCCACAAGCGGCGCGAAGCGGATGGCGACGAACTGTGCATCTTCTATCTGGCGGGTGACTGGCGGCGGCTGAAGAATCGCTGGCTGGCCCGGCACCGACGGGACGGCGACACCCGGCGTCCCCTGCCAGTGTTTCGCGTGGTCGCCACTCACTACGATCCCCCGGATGCGGCCCAGGCCCGCTTTCTCGCCGGATACACGCGCATCGTCCTGGCCGTGGACGAAAGCACGCTGTCCCGCGCCGGCCTGTCTGCCCGCGCCTTCGCCAACACCCAGGCTTTTCTCATGCCGCCCGAATCGCCGGGCCCCTGGCGGCTGGATGCCTGGCTGGAGGCGGGTCAAGGTGGCGTGCCTCCGATGTGGCTCGACGTGGACAGGAGCGAGAAGCTCTCTTCCGGCGATTTCGTGGTGCTCCAGCGCGGCGATCAGCAGGCCTGGGCGCGTCTCGACCAGGTCGAGAGCGGCGAGCGAACCCGCCTGCGGCTGGCCGCCTGGCAGCACCGGGGTGGAGGCCCTTGGTACCGTGCCGGAACCCGCCTGTACGGCGCGTTCGGCCGCCAGGTACGACCGGTGGGCTGGGCGCGCAACGATACCCCGCTCTCCGGTGCCTCGCTGTTGATCGCCAGCCGGCCCGAGGCCCTGCTGCCCGGTCGGGAAGTGCTGATCCGGGCGGAGGCCGCCGCGGTGCGAACCCGGATTGCACGGGTGGAGCCCATCGCGGAGCGCATGGCGCGGCTCCTGCTGGACGATCCCTTGCCACCCGGTGCGACCGTGGGGAACGTGATCCTGCACGGCAACGTGGTGACGGCTGGGCATGGAGAAACCCGTCCCGAGACGGTGCTCGGGAGCGGCACCGGCCAGGCCCATGCGCAATACGTCCTCGAGGTCGACGAGCCGGCTTTCGTCAGCGACGCGACACGCGAAAGCGGCGTGCGGGCGGCCATCACCCTGCGCATCGACGGACGTGCCTGGCAGGCCGTGGATCATTTCCGCGACGCCGGTCCCACCGATCCGGTCTTCCGCACACGGATGAACGAGGACGGCCGCCTCGTGGTGCAATTCGGCGACGGGATCCGGGGGCGCCGCGTGCCGGCGGGCAGGAACAATCTGCGCGTGGTCTGGCGCCAGGGCCACGGCGCGGCGGGCAATCTACCCGCCTCCAGCCTGGAGGAGCCGGTGCGCCGCCACTGGCTCGTCGCCGGCGTGCTGCAGCCCATGGCGGCCGGAGGCGGCGCGGCCATGGAATCGGCCGACAACCTGCGTGAATCGGCGCCGGCCACGGTGATGACGCTGGGGCGCGCCGTTTCGTTGCGCGACTTCGCCATGCTGGCTCGTTCCCACAGCGCCGTCTGGCAGGCGCGGGCCTTTGCCCGGCCCGTCGGGCTGGCGCGCAACCCCGCAGTTGACGTGGTGGTGGTGCCGGCCCACGGCGACCGACTCACACCAGCGTTGGCCGCCCGCCTTGCGGCCTGGTTGCGTGCCCGGGCCCTGCCCGGTATCGGTGTGCGCGTGCTCCCCTTCCAACGGGTGCCGGTGCGATTGTCTGTGAGCGTCTGGATCGACACGGCGGAATACGAAAGCGGCGTAGTGGCCCGGAGGGTGCGAGATGCCCTGCTGGCCCGATTCAACCTGGAACGGCGGCGACTCGGCCAGCCGCTCTACCGCAGCGAGGTGCAGGCCGTGATCGAGGCGGTTCCCGGGGTGCTCCATTCCCGTTGCGAGCTGCTGCCGCCGGCGCGGCCGGCGGTGCGGGTGGTGAGAACCGGCGATGGCATCGTGCGCATGATCGATCCGGGGCCTCGCCAGTGCGCGTGGCTGGCCTCGGCCGACAGCGTGTCGGACATCACCGTGGAGGCCTGGCACGATGACTGAGGAGCGCAGCCCGCTCGCGGCGCAGCTTTGGGAACTCCTGCCCGCCTTTTGCCGCGAGCGTGACGAGAGCGGCGATCTGCGACGGCTGATCGACGTGCAGGGCGATTTCCTGCAGAGTTTTCACGATCTCCTCCGGCAACTCTACCGGGATCGTTTTCCCTTGCCCGACGCGACGCCGGAGGACGCCTGCCAACCCTGGGTGCTGCCCTATATCGCCGCTCTGCTCGACGTGCAACTGGTGTCGTCCGACGAGGCCGGGCGACGGGCCGAGGTGGGACGGGCGGTGGCCTGGCGTCAGGGCAAGGGCAGCCTGCGGGTGCTGGCCGACATCGCCAGGCGGTTGCTCGGCAAGCCGGTCGTGGTGGGAGAGGGCTGGCGGCGCGTGGCCACCGTCGCCAGAGTGGACGCCCCTCGCCTGCCGGCGGCCTGGTACGGCGAGAACCGGGACTACCGGGCCAGCGCTTCGCCGGTATTTCAGTCCCGGCATCCCGGGCTGGCCGCAGCATTCGTGGACGTGGGGCTGCGCCAGCGCACGGTTCGCCTGGCGGGCGCCGGGGAAGACGAGGCGGGGTCGCAGACCCGTCCTCGCGAAGTGCCCTTCCATCCCCACGGCGTGCCCTGTTTCCCCGGCTCGAGCCAGGATCTCGCCCCGCGCACCGTCGATCTGCGCGCCCCCTCGGGCAATGCCGGCCAGGCGCATCCTCGGCGGGTGCTGATCTTCACACCGCCCTGGGACGGCCATTTCCCGCCTGATGCGCCCGGGGTGGGCTGGCGCCAGGTACTCGCCGGCCGCGCCGACCCGGCGCGCATCGAGGTGCGGGAAGAAACGGTGACGGACGGTGGCGGCCCGCGCCTCCGCCGCTACTATCGTGGGCTGACCGACGCGCCGTTGCGGATCCGGGGCGTGGTGGAAATCCACGATGCGGTGGAGCTGGTCTTCGAGCACCTGCGCTTCGACAACCGCGTGGAAATCGGCGCGGCCCGGGTGCGGTTCGAAGGATGCGCGGCGCGCCGGGTTCTGGTGGAGACCTCCGATCGAAAACAGCCGGTCCTTGTGGCGCGCAACAGCCTGTTCGATCGCGTCGAAACGCCGCGCGGCCTGCTGCGCCTGGAATACTGCACCGTGCTGCGCGAACTGGTGGCCGAAGCTTTGCAATGCAGTGACAGCCTGCTGCTGCCACGGCCGCGCAAGGATCGGGGCGACACCGATCTGCCCCGCGAGGGCTGCATCCGCTACAGCCGCGTGGTGGCCGTGCCGGCCGCAGAGCGGGTGGCCGACGGCGCCCCCTCGGCGCTGCGTTTCGGCCCCGGCAACACGGCCGTGGAACCGCTGTTTCTTTCGACGCGTTATGGCGAGCCCGGCTGCGGCGTGCTGCATCCCGGGGCGGCGGATGCCCTGCGCGAAGGGGCCGAGGACGGTGGCGAGATGGGAGCCTATCACGGCCTGCGGCACGTGCTGCGCGAGACGGCCACGCTGCGCAAACTCCGGGATTTCCTGCCGCTCGGCCAGCGCGTGGCGCTGATCGACGACCCGGCCCTGCGCTGTCCGGCGGCGCGACTGAAACGGGACTGACGATCGGCGGAGGCAGCCAGGAAAGGAGCGCTTCCCGCCGCCGGTCTGCAAACGCAAGCGAAAAACGAGGTATGTCATGAAGACTCAGATCTCCCGCCGCCTGGCGCGATCCTTTCCCCGCTACTCGGGGGTGTACCAGCAGCAGGGGCGGCTGCTCTCGGATGCCGACTGGAACGCCCTGAGCGACATCGACCGGCAGCGTGTGGCGGCGGTCATGGCGGCTGCCGTGGCCAGCGGCGCTCCGCGCGAGGGCGGCCTGCGCCTGGACGGCGACACGCCGGCCATTCAGCCCGGCGTGATCTTCGTCGAGGGTCATTACGGCGTGCATGCCGACACGCCGACCGGTGACGCGCCCGCATCGCTGGTGGCCCCCGATGCCCAGTCGGACTATCCCCATCCGCCGGCCTGGACGCCTGCGAACCGTCTCCTCTACGTGGACCTGTGGGAGCGCCCCGTCACCGCGCTGGAGGAACGGCAAGCCGCGGAGGAGGCCTGGCAGGCGGACATGCTCCTGGATCCGGCCCTGCACGGCGCCGACACCTGCACCCGTACCCGCACGATGGTGCAGGTGAAATGGTGTGCCACCGGCATCGACCCGCTGGATCCCAACCTCAACCCCCCACGCGGCGATGCCGGCCTGCATTTGCGCCTGCGCGAGGTCTACCAGAGCGGCGATCCCTGCGACCCCTGCGCCGAGGAGGTACCGGTGGACGAGAACATCGGCAATTACCTCTTTCGCCTGGAAGTGCATGATGTCTACCGCGAAGACGGCGCCATGCGCGTGGTACTCAAGTGGTCGCGGGAAAACGGCGCCGAGGCCCATCCTGTCGATGACGTTCCGCCGGGATTCGACAGCGGCGACTGGATCTGGGAATTCTTCGATGCCGACAGTGAAAAACTGGCCGGGCAGCACTTCCCCCTGGAAGAACGCCGCCGCCGTGGCGTGTTGCAGGACGGTTTCCGCCCGCCCGGCGAGGAGGCGCCTCGGGCGCTGGTGCGGCGCTGGGACGGTTATGCGATCCTCGAGCCCGAGGCCGGACGGCTGGTGCAAGGACAGGACCGGGGGGTGCGCCTCAGCGGCGATCTCGGTGCGGAACAGCACGGCCATTCCCGCTTCGAGGACGGCGTCTGGCAGGTGAACCTGGAGCTGCTCGTGTGCCGCCTGCAGGTAGCCGGCGTGCGATTCCTGGCCGGTGATTACTGGCTCGCGCCGGTACGTGAAGCGGTGCATGGCCCGGGAGACGACGTGCTGGGCAGCGAGACGGCGCCCCAGCCGCCCGAAGGCATCCTGCATCATTACCTGGTGCTCGGCCGCACCGATGCCGAAGGCCGTCCGCAACCCCTCACCGATGCCGAGCGCCGCCGCCTGCGCTTCCCGCCACTGACCGATCTGCGGGCCGCCGACGTGGCTTTCCGCGACGGCTGCGAACGCTTGTTCGCCGGGGCGCCCAATGTCCAGGCGGCGCTCGATCGTCTGTGCACGCTTTCCGCCACCGACGTGCAATACCGGCCGCCCGACTGTCCCGGCGGGATCGCCGGGCGCCTGCCCGCGCCGGATCGGCCCTGGCCCCGGCCGGACGACGATGGGCGGATCACCCTGCAGTCGGTGCTGGACACGCTGTTGTGTGACCTGGACGCCCGTCACCTTCCCCTGCACAGGAGCGAAGCCTTGTGCGACGAACTGGCCAACGACGCCAACGTGGCCAGCGTGCAGGATGCCATCGAACGCCTGTGCGCTCTGCAGCGGAACCTGTGCGCCATCCCCGTCGAACCTGGTCGGCTCGAGGGAATCCTCCAGGGCTTCGCCGCCGATGCCTCTCAGCAGACGTTGCGCCTGTGCCTGTTGCCCGGGGAGCACTCGCTCTCCGGTCTGGCGCTGGACGACAAGCGACTGCTCGTGATCACCGGCGCCGGTCGTCTGCAGAGCACCCTCGTGCTCGAGGCCCCGGTCAACCGGCTGCAGGCAGAACAGATCCGGCTCGAGAACGTGGGCGTGCGCATCGTGCCCGCCGAGGGCCGCTTGCGCCTCGAAGGCAGCCACCTGGAGGTGCGGGATTGCGGCTTCATGCGCAGTGGCCGGCAGCGGGTACAGGCCGCCATGCTGGAAATCGCGCCCCAGGGTCTCGACGCCGTGTGCCGTCTGCACGACAACCGCCTGTCCAGTACCTGGCAGCGTTATGTCTTCGACGGTCTGATCACCGATCTCTTCCCCGACAACCTGGTTCCCGACACGGTCATCGACAAGCTGGCCGACTTGCAGCGCCGTCCGGAAATCCTCGGCGATGCGCTCGAATACAATGCCATGCTGAAGAGCATTGCGAAGACGATCTCGGGGCTTCCCGCCGAAGACCGGCGTGTGCTGGCCAACAATCTTCGCGCCGAAATCGAGAAGCGGACGGTGGTGGATGCGGAAGCGGGAAACGCGCCCAATCGGGCGCGGATTCTCGCCCTGGAGGCCTCGGCCGGGGCCGCCTTCACCGCCTTGCCGGTGACGGCTACCGGCGCCGGGGTTTCGATTCCGGCCGCGCCGGGGGGAGAAACGCCGGCGCTGTCTGGCGCGGGCAGGCTGCCGGAGGTGTCCGCCTGGGCCAATGTCGCCCGTTTCGCGAATCGCGTGCGGATCGATCATGATTTTCTCGCGGGGTTGGCCAGCGAACGGATCGACGCCGGCTTCCTCGGTCGGGCCACGAAGGGGCTGGACGGGATTCTCGGCTATCTCTTCGAATCGGGCGTTTCGCCCGCCCTGCAACTGGTGGGCACCGGTTTCGAGGCAGCGCTGGTGCACAACCGCATCGACGGTGACGTGATTCTCGACAACCGCGTCGAAGCGCCGGTAGACCCCGTGGATCTCGCGGCGGAGGCCGTCTGCGCCGTGCCGCTGATATCCGAGGGCCGCCTGACGCTGGAGGACTGCCGTCTCAGTCGCCTGGTCGGCCACCTGGAAGCGGGGTTGACCGAGGGGAACACCACCGGCAAAGGGGCCTTCTGTTTCCAGACCGTGCAGATCCTCAACAACACCTTCACCGGTTCGCGTTCGAGCGTCATTGCGTCCCAGATCGATTGCCGCGGAAACCATTTCAACGCGCCGCCTGAAAACGCCGAGGATGAAACGGTGGCCTGGTTGCGGGCCGCGCAGGGCATGGTGGCCGCGAACATGGCCGCGGCGGGCGAACAGGTTCGTATTCGCCTGATTACCGACGCGCGGATCGTCGAGAACAACCTCTTGCGGATCGAACATCAACCCTGTTCGCGTTGAGTCATGCGAATCCGGATACGACAACGTCGCCGTCGCCGTCCACTGCCGGGCAGTCCGCCGGTGTCCGTCACGGCAGGCGGGGTCCGGCGGCAGGTGAGGGAGATCCTCGGCCAGCCATTGCAGACGGCCCTGCAAGTGGGGGCGCCGGACGATGCCCGCGAGCGCGAGGCCGACCGCCTCGCGGATCGGGTAGTGGATTCGACCGCGCCTCTCCCGCTGCACGCGGGGCGCGAGGCCGGCGAGGTGCCGCCGTCTGCCGGCGAAACGCTGCGCCGGCAGACCGATGCGGCCAGCCCCGAGGAGCAGGAAAGGCCGCCGGACGCCCAGGCGCAGGACCAAACGCAGCAGGAATCCGCCGAACCGCAAGAAGCGCAATCGGCATCGGCCGAAGCAGGAGAAGCCGGCAAGGAACAGGAAGAAGACACGGTGCAGGCCAAGGGCGGGACTGGCGGGCCGGTGGCCTTGCCCGTGGCCCGTGCCATCCATGCCCAACGTGGCCGGGGCCAGCGTTTGCCGCCGGCCACGCGGGCCTTCTTCGAGGCGCGTTTCGGCGCCTCCTTCGCCGGCGTGCGGATTCACGCCGACAGTAGCGCGGCCCGGCTCGCCGAGGTCCTGGGTGCCCGTGCCTTCACTCTCGGCCGCGACGTCTTTTTCAATCGCGGCGAGTATGCGCCGGCCACCCCGGGCGGCCGGCATCTGCTGGCCCATGAACTGGCCCACGTGCTGCAGCAACGCCGGGGCGATCGGCATTTGCGGATGCGCGTCATTCCGGGGCGGGTGAGCTGTTTCCACTATCCGTCCCGCTGGCCGATCTTCCGGGTCATCGGGCTTGCCGACGGGCGGGCCGTGGTGGCCGCCCTGCAACAGGCGGTCGACCGGGCCGTGTTTCTGATCAACGACGCCGTCGCCGAGCTGGAAGGGACACGGGCGCGGATCCGCGCCGGTGCCCCGCCGGCTTGGCCGGTAGTGTCCGCTGCCGTGTCCCGCGGCCTGCGGCGGCGCCTGCGCCTGGATCCCGGACGACGGGGAGTATGGACGGGAACGGGACCCGGGACGGTCGAGATTGTGCTGCGCTGGTATCGCAACATCGCCCGCATCCTCGCCGGCGACTGGATGCGCTACAACTGTCTGGGACCGGATTGCGAAGCTGGTGACGATGCCTGGACCTATGGCGGCGAGTACCGGATCCGGTTGTGCGCGGGCTTCTGGCGTGGAGGTCTGGACTATCGGGCCATCACGCTCATTCACGAGGCTTCCCATGTCTATTACGACACCGAAGACAGCGGGCGGGGTCCAGGCAGCGCCTATTGCCTGGAAAGCTTTCTCTGTGACTATCACGGCCTGAACGTCTGTCGCGGTTGTTGAGTGGCAACCGCCATGCCCGTTTTCGCCCAGCCTCAGCCGAAGACGGCGGTCACCGCAGGAAGAAGACCGGTCACGCGCGGGCCGGCGGGGACGCGCCGCGCCGGTCGGCTGACGGAAGGCCGACAACAGGTGCAAGCCGTGCTCGGCAGTTTGGGAGTGCAGGCGGCACTGAAGATCAGCCGCCCGGAGGATGAGGCCGAACGCGAAGCCGACCGGGTTGCCGAACAGGTGCTCAATGGGCCCGAAGGCGTGGCGACCGGGCGGCCCACGATTCGATCGGTGCCCGCCTCTGCGAACGCGGACGGGGCAACCCCCTCCACCGGGATCGGTCGGCAGGTGGCGGCCCTGGAAGGGCGCGGTCGCCCCCTGCCGGCGGCCCTCGCCGTACGCATGGGTCGACGGTTCGGCGTGGATTTCCGCCACGTGCGCATTCACACCGATGGTGAGGCGGCGGGCCTGGCCGAGCGCTTGCAGGCCCGCGCCTTCACCTGGCAACGGCACATCGTCTTCGCCCGCGGCGCCTGGCAGCCGGACAGCCCCGGCGGACAGCGCCTGCTGGCCCACGAACTGACCCATGTGATCCAGCAGCGGGGCGGCAGCGCCGGGGAGCGGATTCAGCGCTGGTATGTGCCTTTCCTTTCGGAAGCCGTGGACGCCATCGGCGAACTGGTGGACCGGGCCGGCAATTTCATTGCCGAACAGGGCTGGAAGCTGTTGCGCCGCTATGCGCCGGCACTGGTGCCGATCCTGAAAAAAGGGCCGATCAACTGGCTGCGGGAAAAGCTGGCGGGTGCTTTCGACGGCATCGTCGGTACCTTGCGCCGGCTCAATCCGCTGTCCATCTTGCGCTCTCTGTACCAGATTTTCGACGGGCTGTTCACCCGGGCGGGCCGCATCGTACGCGCTCTGCTCTCGGGGGATTGCGAACCGTTGTTTCGTGCGCTTGGCGAATTGCGGGCGTTCGTTACGGAAGTGGCCGGCGAAGCCTGGGACAAGCTCAGGCAGGGGCTGGCGCCCATCGGCGAGTTCTTCCAGCGCATCTACAACGGCTACCTCGTACCGGCGGGACAGTGGCTGAAGGACACTGCCGGCGACCTGTGGCAGAGCATCAAGGACTGGGGGCGCCGGCTCTGGGATTGGCTCAAGCCTCTGCGCGAGCGGATCGCCGCTGCCTGGAACTGGATTCGCGACAAGCTCTTCGGCAGCGATGAAAAGCAGGGCGAAAGCCGGAGCGAAGGCGGGCTGGTGAACTGGGTTCTGCGCAAGGCCGGCGAAGCCTGGGACTGGATCAAGCGCCAGACCCGGCCCATCTGGCAACCGGTGGCCGGCCTGATCGAAAAGGTGGGGAAACTGCTGCCGCCGGCTTTCGTGCGCCAGATGGGAGAAGCCTTCCAGAGTCTCTCGCAGCGTTTGCAGGAAACCAGCAGCAGGCTCGACGGCGGCCGGGGCGTGGCGGCCAACCGTCAGGCCCTGGCCGGCGCGTTGCCGACATTGGAGGATATTCTCCTGGCCTTGCGTGCGGTTCTGGTTAGATCCCGGGGCTGGTTGCAGGAGAAGGTGAGCAGCGTCTCCGGCGGTCTGCGAACCATCCTCTCGCGCCTGCGGCGCAGCACGTTGCTCTCGGCGCTGGCCGGCCTGCTCGATTGGTTCGACGCGGCGGCCGAAACGCTCGGGAACTGGGCCTCCACGGCCGTCGGTGGGCTGTTCGATACCCTGGTGCGGGGATTCGATCATCTCGTTCCGTTCGTCAGGCGGATTCGGCGCACCGTGGAGCGGCTGATCGAAGTGGCCAAGGATTTGTTCCGGCTTCCGGTATTGGTGGCGAAGCGGCTATGGCGCATGATTCCCGCCTGCATTCGCGAGCCCATCGAGCGGTTTGTTCGCGAACAGATCCTTGCCCGGATCCCGCTGTTCGGTTTCTTGCAGCGGGTGCCGGAACTATGGGAACGGGTCAAGGCCTTCGCCCTGCGCCTCCTGCGCCAAGTGTTCGTGGACGGCGATCTGAGAGGCGCCGCCTGGACCTTCTTCAGCACCATGTTGCGTCTCATCGGCCTGCCGCCTGAACTGGTGGTGAGCGTCGTGGCCAAGGCCCTGGGCGTCTTCGGAACCATTCTTCGCCATCCCCTGGCTTTCCTGCGCAACGTGTTCGGCGCCGTGTCTGCCGGTTTCCGCGGCTTCTTCGAACGCTTCGGCACGCACATGCTGGCGGGGATGCGTGACTGGCTGTTCCGCCAGGTGAGCGATGCCGGCATCGAACCGCCTGCGGCCTTCACGCCGGGGGAAATCTTCGCCTTCGTGCTGCGTGTGCTTGGCATCACGGTGGAACGGATCCTGAAACGCCTTGAACGGCGCATCGGCCCCCGGCGCATGGCGCGCCTGCGTGGCATGGTGGACCGGGCCATTGGCGTCTGGGCCTGGGTGCGAACGATCTTCACCGAGGGGCCGGCGGCGCTGTGGGAGACGCTCAAGCGTCGCCTCACGGGGCTTTGGGATGGCATCGTGAGCGGCATCATCGCATGGATCCGCAACCGGGTGATTCTCAGGATAAGCGCCAGATTCGCCGCTTCGCTGGCGTCCGGCGGGGTTATGGCCGTCGTCTACGCCATCGTTGCCATCTACGATGCGGTGCGCACCATCGTCGAATACGCCCGTGAGATTCTGCAAATGGTCGACCGGGTACTCGATGGCGTGGCCGACATCGTCGCCGGCAAGCTGACGCGTGCCGCCGGTTATCTGGAAGGCGCACTGGCGGCTGCCTTGCCCGTGGCCGTGGCTTTTCTCGCCCGCCTGGCCGGTCTCGGCGGGCTCGGCCGGAAACTCAGAGAGATGATGCGCAATGTTCAACGCCGGATCGATGCCGCCATCGACGGGCTCATCGATCGGTCCGTACGTGCCGGCAGGGCCTTTCTCGATCTGCCGGGTCGGGGCGTGCGGGCGCTGCGCAGCGGCGTGGCCAGGGTGGTGCAGTGGTGGCGCAGCGAATCGCGTTTCCGCACGCGTGATGGCCAGTCCCACCGGATCTTCATCCGTCGTGCTGGCGGGCGTGCACGATTGATGATCGCATCCCATGAACAGGGTTACAGCGACTTCCTCCGGCGGCTGGAGGTGCCGGCCGACAAGCGCGAGGCGAAAAGACGTGCTCAGGCCACCGCAGCCCGGTTGGAGAGGGCCATGGCCGAGGCTGAGGCGCAGAACACCGCGGACGGTGACGCGGCCAACGGCGCCGCCATTGCCGCCCTCATGGAAGATCTGGCCGGGCAGACCGTGCCGCTGATGCAGACCACCGCCCCGGCGTCCTCCGCCCCCGATTATGGTTCCCTGCATGAAGGCTTCGGCAGCTGGGCGAAGCGCGATCGCATCACGAATGCAACAGGCGCCGCGTCTCTGCCGGGGGGATCCGCGCCGAGTGAAAGCAATGAACACTGGGAGGCGCTGAGGCGGAGAAAGAGAGGCAATTACTACGTTCGCGGGCACCTGCTGAACGAAAAACTCGGCGGCCCCGGTGAAATGCGCAATCTCACTCCCCTCACGCGAAGCGCCAACACGCGGCATTGGACCCGGTTCGAATCGGAACTGCAACGGGCCATCGGTATCGGAAGTCCTTCGGCAATCACCCGCCAGCGGCAGATCCTCAATTTCATCGTCACGGCCAACTACGGCCGCCGCGGGCGGGATGCCCTGGCCGACTCGCTCGAGGCCGAACGAGATGAACGCGGGATAATCATCGCGCGGATCATCCGCGCGGAGAAGTTCGTGCCCCGTTCACTGAGTTGCTCGGCCCGGATTCGCCCGGCACCCCAGGAAGGGGGCGGCGACCGCCTGTTGCAGGTGACCATCGAAAACCGTGACGCGGCCGGGCGTGATATCGAGGCAGCGCGGCCGGAAACGTATCTCGATGCAACTCCCCCGCAGCCCGTTTATGTCAATGAGATGGGGGAGGCCGAATTCGCCGCCACGTTCGATATCGATGCAAGAGAGGCACGGCAGGTACTGGCCCGCAAGGCGGAATTGCCCGGAGGGCGGTTCACTCGCTGGCAACAGGTGTTCGATGCCGTGCCCGCCGTCTGGCGAAAGAAAGGCGTTGGGAATGGAAACGACCTGCGCCAAACAGCTCATGGCATGTCGGCGAAGTGGGTGCGGTTGAACAGGCTACGCGGAGGATGACCGGCCTCTGGATGATGGCTGGGCATCCGGGCGTCACATGCGCCTTTTGGTGCGGGCGGTGGCGGGGGCGGTGAGGGGGTCGTCGGGCCAGGGGTGTTTGGGGTAGCGGCCCTTCATTTCCTTTTTCACCTGGGGATAGGCGTTTTGCCAGAAGCCGGCCAGATCCTGGGTGACGGCCAGGGGGCGGCGGGCGGGGGAGAGCAGGTGGAGCTGCAGGGGCAGGCGGCCGCCGGCGACGGCGGGGGTGTCGGTGCAGCCGAACATTTCCTGGAGCTTGACTTCCAGCACCGGCGGCTCGCGGGTGTAGTCGATCCGCAGGCGGGCGCCGGAGGGGACGGCGATCCGCGCCGGGGCCTTTTCCTACAGTTCCCGGGGCAGGGGCCAGGGGAGCAGGGCGGCGAGGGCGCCGCGCAGATCGAGCCGTTCCAGTTCCTTCAGATTGCGCACGTTTTCGAGTTGCGGGCCCAGCCAGTCTTCCAGGGTGGCCAGCAGGCGCTCGTCGGAGAGGTCGGGCCAGCCGGCGTCCGGTTCCAGCCGGCGCAGGTGTTGCACCCGGGCCTGCCACTGGTGCAGTTCGTCCGTCCAGGGCAGGCGCGCGAGGCCGGCGCGGCGCAGCCAGGCGGCGAGGGCTTCGCGGCGGGCCGCGGGCGGCACGTCGTCGAGAGGAGCGCGGCGCAGCACGAGGCGGCCCACTCGCCATTGCCGCTCGGCCCGGAAGCGGCCTGCGGCCTCGTCCCATTCGGCCACTTCGCGGACGGTCACCCGTGCGGCCAGCGGGCCGTCGAAGAGGGCCGGATCGAGCGGGGCGGCGAGGAAGATCCGATCCGTGCCGCGACCCTGCTGGCGGCCGGCGTGGGCCACGGCCAGCCATTCGTGGCCGCGCAGGGGATCGTCCTCGCGCAGGGCGGCGGCGCGGCCGCCGGCGAGTTGGTAGGTGCCGCCTTCGGAGCCGCCGCGGCGGGCGATGCGTTCGGGCCAGGCGGTGGCCACCAGCAGGCCGAGCCAGCGGGGATCCCCGGGTTCGGCCACGGGCTCGAGGGCCTCGCCCGCGGCCAGGCGCGCCAGCCGCCGGGCCTGTTCGCGCAGGCGCCTTGCCGCTGCCGTGTCGGCGGCGCGCAGCCGCGCCAGGCGGGATTCCAGATCCGCGCCCTCGAGGCGGAAGGGATCCCGCTCGCCGAGCAGGGCGGCCAGCTCCGCGGCGGGCGTGACGAGGCCGAGACGGCGCCCGGTGAGCAGCAGGTGGGCGAGGCGGGGGTGCACGGGCAGCCCGGCCATGGCCTCGCCGTGGGCGGTGAGGCGGGGGGCGGGGTTCCCGGCCTGCAAGGCGCCGAGGCGCTCGAGCAGATCCAGGGCCTGCTGCCAGGCGGCCTGCGGCGGGGGGTCCAGCCAGGCGAGTTCGGCCGGATCGGCCACGCCCCAGTGCAGGACCTGCAGCGCCAGCGGCGCCAGATCGGCCTGGCGGATCTCGGGTTCGTCGTGGGCCAGCAGTTGCGCCTGCTGATCTTCCGACCAGAGCCGGTAGCACACGCCGGGAGCGAGGCGGCCGGCGCGACCGGCCCGCTGGGTGGCCGAGGCGCGGGAGACGCGGCGGGTGTCGAGGCGGGTCATGCCGGTGGCCGGGTCGAAGCGCGGCCGGCGGGCCAGCCCGCCGTCCACCACCACGGTCACGCCTTCGATGGTCAGACTGGTTTCGGCGATGTCGGTGGCCAGCACCAGCTTGCGCCGGCCTGGTGGTGGCGGGGCGATGGCCCGGCGTTGGGCCTCGGGCGCCAGATCGCCGTACAGCGGCACGAGATCGGTGTCGGGATGGGCTTCGAGCAGGGGCATCACGGCCTCGGCCACGCGCCGGATCTCGGCCTGTCCCGGCAGGAAGGCGAGGATGCTGCCTTCGGTTTCCGCCATCGCCCGGCGCAGGGCGGCGGCCATGCGCGGCGCGATGTCCTCGCCGGGGCGCCAGGGCGCGGCGTAGCGGATGTCCACCGGATGGCTGCGGCCCGCGCTGCGCAGCAGCGCGGCGTCGGGCAGGAGGTCGGCGAGGGGCAGGCCGTCGAGGGTGGCGGACATGATCAGGATCTTCAGCGGCGCCTCCTCGTGAAACAGCTCGCGGGCCTGCAGGGCCAGGGCCAGGCCCAGATCGGCGTCGAGGCTGCGTTCGTGGAACTCGTCGAAGATCAGAAGGCCCGTGTCGGCCAGGGCGGGATCGGCCTGCAGCAGGCGCACCAGGATCCCTTCGGTGATCACCTCGATGCGGGTGGCGTCGCTCACCCGGCTGTCGAGGCGCATGCGCCAGCCCACGGTTTCCCCCGGTTTCTCGCTCCGTTGCGCGGCCATGAAGGTGGCGGCGGCGCGCGCCGCCAGGCGCCGGGGTTCGAGCATGCGGATCTTGCGCCCGCCCAGCCAGGCGGCGTCGAGCAGGGCGGGCGGGACGCGGGTGGTCTTGCCGGCGCCCGGCGGGGCTTCGAGGATCACCGTGTCGGTGCGCTCGAAGGCCGCCCGCAGGTCGGGCAGCACGGCATCGATGGGCAGCGCGTTCATTTCAGCCAGTCAGACAGCCCCTGCATGATCATGTTCACCGCCACCAGGTTCAGCAGCAGGCCCATGAACTTCTCCATCGCCAGCAGGCCGCGCTCGCCGAGCGCGCGCTTGAGGCCGCGCCCCGCCAGCAGGATCAGGGCCGTGGCGCCCAGCACCGCAGCCAGGGCGAAGGCGATGCGGGACAGCGGTTGATCCTGGCTGCGCAGCAGCATCACGGTGGTCACCGCCGCCGGGCCGGCGATGGAGGGCACGGCAATGGGCACCAGCAGGGGATTCTCCGCATAGCGATCGGTGAAGATGGCCTCGGCCGACTGGAAGATCATCTTCAGCGAAATCAGGAACAGGATGATCCCGCCGGAGATCCGCAGGGACGACTGTTCGAGCTGCAGCCAGGCGAAGATCCGCTCGCCCGCCGCGGCGAACAGCAGCAGGAGGGCGAAGGCGAAGGCCAGCTCCCGCAGCACCGCCAGCCGGTAGGCCCGTGCCGGCAGCCTGCGCAGGATCGCCAGCACGAAGGGCAGGTTGCCGAAGGGATCGATGACCAGGAACAGCAGCAGGATGGTTTCCATGGGCGCATGATAGCGCCTGGCCGGCTGTGGAAAAACGCCGTTTTCTTCAGCCTGTTGGGGCCGGGACCGGGATCGACGGCAAGCCTCGTCGTTCCCGGCCTGTCAGAAATCGTTTTCCACCTGGAAGGCCATGAGCAGGATGTCGAAACCCACCTGTCTTGCCCCGAGGTTCAGGGCATCGAAGATGTCCTTGTCGTGGTAACCGAGGTCACGCAGGTGTTCGATATCGGCGGCGTTCACGGAAAGCGGATCCCGCGTGCCCTTGAGCACGAACAGCAACATGTCTCTTTCCCGAACGGTCAAGGGAGTGGTGGCGGGCTCCTCGCGGAACGTGGCGATCTGCTTCGGTGTCAGGCCGAATTCCCGCATCAGGATCGCGGTGTTGAGGTTGATGCAGTAGTCGCAGTTCATTCGCTGGGATACCAGCAGGCGAATGAAGGTGAGCAGTTTGGCCGAGAGCGAAGGATGGTGTTGATAGTAGTGGATGCTTCGCCAGTGCTGTTCGAGCGCATCCGGACTGATGCTCATCGCCCGGAAGGCGTTTGGAATCATGCCGAAGGTTTTCTGGAACGTGTCGTACAGCTCGGCAACCTTGCCCGTGGCCTGGTCAGGCGCAACCTCTGCTAGCCGGGTCATGCGATTCTCCTGAGGTGATGAAATGGCGTATACAGCTTAGGGTGCGGGATGATATGTTCAAGAACATATTTTGAGGGGGCCGAATGCCATACACCAGGGAACACAAGCGAAGAACGCGACAACGCATTCTGGCGAGTGCGTTTGCGCTGTTTTCCCGACGGGGGTTCGACAACGTCTCGATCGATGAACTCATGGAACACGCTGGTCTGACCCGTGGCGGGTTCTACGCGCATTTCGCAAGCAAGGCGGAAGTGTATGCCGAAGCGATTGGCGCAGCCGTGGCCCACAGCCGGCTCGGGCAGGAGAAACCGGCCGAGATGGACGAACGAACCTGGACCAAGGGGTTGCTCGAGGCCTATTTGAGCCGAGAACATGTGGAGGCGGAGAGCGGGATGTGCCCTTTGGCATTTCTGGCCACGGATGTGGGCATTCGGAACAGGGAAGTCAGAAGCGCGTATGGGAAGGGTTATGAAAAGCTGCACGCGCAGGTGGTGGAACGGGTGGAGGCAGGGCCCGACGATGATCCGGAAGAAATCGCCTTCGCCGTGACGGCGATGATGATCGGCTGTGTGGCGATCGGCCGCGCATTGCCGGAAAAAGCGACCGGGGACAGGTTGTTGGCGGCCTGCCGCAGGCAGGCCTGGAAACTGCTGAATCCGGCGCGGGAATGAACCAATCGTTGCAATAATTCGGGCCGGTTCGGTGGGCATCCGGGAAAAAGCCATCCCCGGATTCCGCTTCGCTTCATCCGGGCGACGGCCTGGGGCGCTGCATGGATTTCACCTTCGGTGAAATCCGCAATGACACAAATGGCGATTGTTCGACCGTTCAGGGTCGGATGAGGTCACGGAAGGAAGCGGCAGGTGGGCCGATCAGGAGTCGTGCGGTTTTTTCGATTGCGCCAGTTCCTGCTGCAGTTCGCGCGCCAGTGCGGAATCTCCCCGTTCGCTTGCCAGCCGCAGGGCGATCCGGAGTTCGCGGCGGGCCGCGGCGGGATCGCCCAGGGCCTGGTGGGCCCGGGCCAGATGCCGGTGGAACAGCGGCTCGTCCGGCAGCAGGCGGATGGCCCGCTGCAGGCGGCGGCGGGCGGCCTCGGCCTTGCCGGCCTGAAGCCGGACCCAGGCCCAGGTGTCGAGGAACCAGGGATTGACGCTCTGGTGCAGGGGGGCTGAAACCTTCAGGGCCTCGTTCAACCGTGACGGGGACGGATCGCCTGCCACGAGCAGGCTGGCCAGGTTGTTGGCGGCCAGGAGCTGGCGGGGATGGTGGCGGAGGATGGCCCGGTATGCGGCGATGGCCGCCGGGCGATCGCCTTTGGCTTCGGCGATCCGCGCCTGTTCGAAGACGATGCCGGCCTGCCATTCGTGGCGGCTGTCCCAGCGGGCTAGGACCGCTTCGGCCTCAGCGAGCTGCCCCGCCTTTCGCAACAGGCGCGCCAGCAATATGTAGGTCATGGGCTCGTCCGGGCGGCGTTCGAGGGTTTCCCTGAGAAGCCGCTCGGCGGCCGGGCGATCCGGTTTCTGCAACAGACGCTGGGCCAGCAGCAGGCGGGCGAAGGTGTTGTCGGGATAGACGGCGATTACCGAGCGTAGAAAGGCTTCGGCCTCGTCGAGACGCCCGGCGGTCACGTAACTGCGCACCAGGGCGGCGAGCGGTTCCTGCTGACCGGGAAAGCGTTTCACCAGCCGTCGATAGGTGTTGATGCTCTCTTCCCAGCGGCGTTGCTGGCGGAACAGTTCACCCCGCAGCAGTTCCACTTCGGTGAGGGTCTGGCCGGGATGCCGGCGTTTCAGGTCGCGCAGGATGTCGTCGGCCTGCTGCCACTGGCGGCGCTTGAGTTTGACTGCCGCCCGCAACAGGGCGTAGTGCAGGGGCAGTTCGGCACCGGCGAGACGTTCGAGTATCTGATCGGCCCGCTCCACGTCGCCCTGCCGGAAATGGTAACGGGCTACCCGGTAGATGACCTCGGGCCGTTCGGGGTCGCGCTGCAGGGCGGTCTCGTAGGCTTCCTTGGCCAGCAGAGGGTGGTTGGCGGCGACGTGCGCGGCACCCAGGGCCAGCCAGGCCAGGCTACTGCGGGGTCGCAGGCCGCTGGCCCGGCGCAGGGTGGCCACGGCATCGTCGAGCCGGCCCCGGTGACGCAGGATCTCGCCCTGCAGGACCAGGGCCTCGTAGTCGTCGGGATCCCGGGCGAGCAGGGCCTCGACGATTCGGGCGGCGTGATCGATGTCGCCCTGGTCGAGGAACAGCCCGGCGAGGATGCGGCGGGTGGGGTCGTAGGCCGGATCGTCGGAGTGCGCCTCGTTGAGCCGGTTCAGATGCCGCCGCGCTGCCGCGGTCTTGTCCGTGGTGCCGGCCAGATAGGCATAGAGGCGCAGCAGGGTATCGGCGGGCGGAGCCGCATCGATCTGGCGATCCAGAAGCTGCCAGGCCGCCGTCTGCCGGCCCTGGCGGGACAGGAAGCGGGCGAGCTGGAGACGGTAGGCCAGTGTGTCCGGATGGGCCGTGATCAGTTGCCGGTAGACCTGTTCGGCCTCGGACATGCGTGCATGACGCTCCAGCAGCCGGGCCTTGGCGAGGAGCAGATCCGCTGGCTGGCCGGTGGCCCGATAGATGCGATCGATTTCGGCCAGGGCCGCCTCGATGTGGCCGAGGCGTTGCAGGTTCTCGATGTGCAGGGTGGCCAGCGGCAGATCGTCGGCAAATCGCGTCACCGCCGCGCGCAGCAGTCGTTCGGCGCGTTCATGCTGCCGTTGTGCAATGAGGGCGGCGGCTTCGATGAACACGGCCCGCGCGGTTTCGGGGTGCTGCCGGCGCACGCCGGCAGCCAGTTTCTCTGCCTTGGCATAGCTGCCGAGTTTCAGATCGAGGGTGGCGGCCAACAGCCGTGTTGCGGGATCGTCCGGGGCGAGGATGCGCAGCCGCGCGACGATGGGCAGGGTGTCCTTCAGGTTGTCGCCGGCAATCAGGTAATTGCCCAGCTTCACCAGGACTTCCCGATCATCGGGCGTCAGTTCGCGCGCCTTGGTCAGGCAGTAGTAGGCTTCTTCGAGGTTGCCGCGCCGTTCCTCGGCGGCGGCCAGGAGTTTCCAGGCGGCCGGATCGTCGGGGTTCTGGCGCAAGGCGTTTTTCAGCAACACCACGCTCTCGGCATATTCGCCGCTGGCGAAACGGGCAGCGGCCTGGCGGTAATAGGTCTGCGCCTCGTCACCGCGGGAACAGGCCAAGAGCGACAGGGAAACGAATAGCAGCAGGAGAGGCAGTCGCATGCAGGGGATCCGTCAGTCGAGGTGGATGGGCAGTCGGGGCGCCAGCGCCTGCAGGGCCGCTTGCAGGGCGCGGTCGGCGAGTTCGGGATCGCCGCTGGGGATCGGCGTGCTCAGGCGCACCAGCGCGTTGTTGGTGGGATTCCCGGCCAGGGCATCGCGGAACAGTTCCCACTTCATGCGCCATTCGCTGGCCAGCCACTTGCCGCGGCCGTAATACCCGTAATACACCAGCATGGCGGTATTGCGCTTGACGATGCGCACCCGGTTGACCGGCAATGCCTGGCCGGCGACGGACACGCGGATGCGCCGGGTGTCCATGATCTCCCAGCCGCCACCGGGCATGCACACCTTGGGGGAGTGGGGCGACTGGCCGCTTTGCTGACGCGCGTAATAGGCGATGAAGAGATCGACGCCCTGGTGGCCGGCGACCAGCCGCGTGGCCAGGGTGTCGTCGGCAGCCAGCCCGATCAGCAGATCGCTGCCGAGGGGCTTGCGCACGACCTGCCAGGGGCCGAGACGGTCGGGAAACGCCGCAAGCGCAAGCCGTTCGGGCGGCGCGGCGGTTCCCGGGGCACGCAGCATCTGGAAACCGAGCGGCAGGGCGAGCACGGCAAGCACGGCCAGGGCGGGCAACATGGATTGCGGCTTTCCCGTGGCAGGCGTGGAAGGGGCCGGCGCGGCATCGATGGCCGGCCGAGGGCGTTCGGGCAGCCAGTGCATGAGCAGCAGCATCAGCCCCAGTGAGAGCAGAAAGACCACCCAGCCCTGGAACAGATGTTGAAAGCCTGCTTCGGCGGCCTTGCCGAAGTGCGTGACCAGGATCCCGGCGGCGCCGATCCGCAATCCGTTCATGAGGATGGCGATGGGCACGGCCGAGACGACGATGAGCCACTGCGCCCAGCGCGGCTTGTGTGGCGAGAACACGGCGATCACCACTCCCAGGCCGATGAGCGGATAGAGGTAGTTGAGGCCGCTGCAGGCTTCGGCCACCTGCAGGCGATGGTGGCTCAGCTCGAGAATGTTGCCATCGAGGAACACCGGAATGCCGAAGGCCTCGATCAGACGGCTGCCGATGGCCGCAGACAGGCCCTGCAGTCGCCAGGTGAGCGCCGCTTCGAGGACATAGGGCAGGGGAATGGACAGAAACAGGAACAGGAACACCGGCAGCAGCCGGCGCAGGTTGCCCAGGCCGTAATGGTGCACGGCGAAGGCGAATGGCAACAGCAGGAACGAGAGGTGCTGCAGATAGAAGATGGAACTGGCCAGCCCCGCGACTTCCAGCAGCATGCTCAGCAGCAACAGGCCGATGACGAGTGCGAGCGGGGGGGTGGACGTCGGCTGCAGTGACGGGCGGATGCGGCGGAAGTACCAGGCCGCGATCAGCGGCAGGAGCAGGGCGAAGTTGTATTGTTCTTCGTGGAGCCAGCGCTCGACCAGGGTGGCGAGCGCGTGGCCGTACAGGATCACGACCGCCGGGATGACGAGGGCCAGCCAGAGCAGAACGCGGATGGAGCGCGGAGCGTTGTGCTGTCGGGTCGGCATGCGCGGGTAGCGGTCTCGGAACCTGGGGTTGAGGGTGGCGGCGGGGGGCCGCAACGTGAGGAACCATTATAGGGATCCGCGAGCGTGTTGTTGCTGCCACCATGGCGGTAGCCGGAAAGGCATATCCTGGCAATCCGTGCCTTTGGCGGGATGAGTCCCGTCATTGCATGGAGCCGGTCACCCTCGAGTCGTTCGGAGACAGCCAGATCGGCCGAAATTTGGTGAACGCCGTTCCCGGATTCCGCTGGTGCTCCAACCGGGCTGCCTGTCGGACCGCGTTTCGTTTCTCAGGGGAGCGTTCCGGTGGGAAACGGCGTCGAATTCCGGCATCGGTCAGGCGAGCTTCAGTCCCGCCGGCGTTGCAGGTGGCGGACGAGGAAGCGGCCCGGGTGGATGCGGTCGAGGGTGTCGCGCAGCAGCGGCAGGGGTTCGTTTTCCAGCAGGGCGGCGAGGTGCAGGGCGGCAATTGGGCAGGTGGCGAGGCCGCGGGCGCCGTGGGCGGTGGTGACGTACAGGCCGGGAAGGTAGCGGGCCGCTGGGAGGGGGCGGCGCAGGGGGCCGTGGCGCAGATCGGCGTAGGCCTGTCGGGTCCAGGCCATGTCCGGTACCGGGCCGATCAGCGGCAGGCGGTCGGGGCTGCTGGTGCGAAAGCCCACGCGGCCGCCGGTCACGGGAAACCGGGCCAGATCCGGCAGGCTTTCGCGCAGGCGGGCGAGGTTGGCCTGGTGATCCTGTTCGCGCAGGGCCGGGTCGTCACAGGCGGTATCGAAGGTGGCGCCGATGAGGAGAAAGTCCTCCTCGGTGGGGGTGACGTAGCCATCGCCGCTCACGGGCAGGGCCGGCCAGGCGCCGCGGGGTGCCTGCAGCCAGCTCACCTGCCCGCGCACGGCCTGCAGGTTCCACTGGCCGTCCGGCACCCAGCGCACGGCGTCGGCGCCGTTGGCGAGCACCACGGTCGGGGCCGTCCATCGCCCCTGCGGGGTCTTGACCTGCCAGAGCCCGCCTTCGAAGGCGAGATTCTGCAGGGGCGTGTCGGTGTGCACCGCGATTCCCGGGTGATCGAGCAGGCACCGGCAGAGTCGGCGGGGGGAGAGCCAGCCGCCGAGGGGATAGTTCAGGGCACCGCCGGTCAGGGACAGGCCGGCGCGGGCCTCGGCGGCGGCCCGGTCGAGGGCGACCACCACTTCCGCCGGCAGGGCCGGGTGAATTCGGCTTGCGTGACGGTTCCGGCGATCGAGCTGGAGGACGCCGGTCTGCCGGAAGCCGGTGTCGAGGCCGTGGCGCTCGAGCGACGCCAGCCAGGCGAGCGTGTTGAGGAAGGCGCCCAGATGAAAGCGGGCGGGGGCATCCATCACCGCGTTGAGTCGGGGCATGAGTACGCCGGCGGGATTGCCGGAGGCCTCCGCGGCGATGGCGTGCCGTTCGAGTACCCGTACCTGCCAGCCCCGTTCGGCCAGGGCGCGGGCGCAGGTGGCCCCGGCCAGGCCGGCGCCCACGACGATGGCCTGGCGTTCGGTGGTGGCCGGTTCGGGCAGGGCGAACCAGGGTGTCTCGTCGCCACCCGGTGAGGGGGACTCGAGCCGGCCGGCGAGCATCTCCCGCTTGCGACCGAAGCCGGGGCGCTTGCTGACGGCGAAGCCGGCCGCCTGCAGATGGCGGCGGACCGCGCTGGCGGCGGTGAAGGTGGCGAAGGTGGCGCCGGGACGGGAGAGGCGGGCGACCTGGCGCAGCAGTTGCGGTTGCCACATGTCGGGGTTGCGTGCCGGGGCGAAGCCATCCAGGTACCAGGCATCCACCCCTGCCTGCAGACGCTCGAGCATCGGCCGGGCGTCCCCCAGAAGCAGATACAGGGTCACCCGCCCGCCGAACAGCTCCCTGCGGTGCAGGCCTTCCACCAGTGGCGGCCAGGCTTCCAGCAAGGCCTTGCCTTCCCGGGCCAGTTGCGGCCACTGGGCCAGCAGCCTTTCCAGGTTCTGGCGGGTGAAGGGGTGTTTTTCCACCGAAATGTAGTGCAGGCGGGCGTCGGGCGCCGTGCGGCGCTGCCATTCGGCCGTCGTGAGCAGGAAGTTCAGGCCCGTGCCAAAGCCGGTCTCACCGACGGTGAACCGGCTGCGGCCCTGCCAGCGGGCCGGGAGATCGTTGCCGGCTAGGAACACGTGGCGCACCTCCTCCAGCCCGCCTTCGCGGGAGAAGTACACGTCGCCATGGGTCTCGGACACGGGCGTGCCGTCACGCAGGACGAGGCGGGCGGGGAGCAGGGGTTGCATGGCGAAGGCGGCCGAAAAAGCGAAACGGAGGATCATGATGCCGCCGGCGGGGCGGTCTGTCATCCGCCGGTCAACGGCAGATGCGGAAATGGGGTATGGTTGCGGCAAGCCCCGTTTCCTTCTCGCCATGCAGCGCCACGAACGTCTGAAATACCTGCTGGAGCACCCCCTGCACTTCGTTCTGCAGGTACTGCGCGGCTTTCGCGCCAACCAGGGTTTCCTCCTGGCGGGGGCGGTGGCCTATTACACCCTGTTGTCCATCGTGCCCATGTTCGCGGTGATCCTGGTGGGACTTTCGCAACTGGTGGAGCCGGAGGGCATCATCGATACCCTGCGCGACTATCTGTTGCTGGTGGCGCCCGGGCAGGCCGATGCCCTGCTGGCGCAGATCACGGTGTTTCTCGCCAACTGGAAGCTGGTGGGGCTGGCGGGCCTGCTGGTGCTGCTGTTCTTCAGTTCCTTCGCCTTCACCACCCTGGAGAATGCCATGGCGGTGATCTTCCATCACCGCGCAGCCCTGCGTCGCCGGCACTTCCTGGTGTCGGCCGTCATTCCCTACATCTACATCCTGCTGCTGGCCCTGGGGCTGCTGGTGGTGAGCGTGGTCAGCGGTGGCCTGCACGCCCTGGAAGGGCGCACGCTGACCCTGTTCGGACAGAGCTGGTCGCTGGGCGCGCTGGAGACGGTGCTGGTCTATCTGCTGGGGATCCTTGGCGAGGTGCTGCTGCTGACCTCCCTCTACATGGTCATGCCGGTGGGTCGGCTGGCCCTGCATCAGGCCCTGATCGGCGGGGTGACCGCCACCCTGCTGTGGGAGATTACCCGGCATGTGCTGGTGTGGTATTTCACCACCCTGTCCTTCGTCAACGTGATCTATGGCGCCTTCACCACGGTGATCGTGATCCTGCTGAGCCTGGAGGCGGCAGCCATGATCCTGCTGCTGGGGGCGCAGGCCATCGCCGAGTATGAGCGCCTCTCGGCGGCAGAGGATCAGCCGAACCAAGCGTCGCGAAACGGTCGGTAGAAGGCCGGATCCTCGCTCACGGCCCCGCGCAGGCCGACCACGGCGGTGGCGAAGCGGCCGGCCCGGTGCAGGGTCGTCCCGGCGGGCCAGCCGCGCAGCAGGCCGGCGATGAGCACGCTGGCGAAGGCGTCGCCCGCGCCCACCGTGTCGATCACCGGCGTGGCGGGGTCGGGCACGGAACGCAGGGGCCGCTGGCCGGGGGCGTGGAGCACGGCGCCGCGCTCGCCACGGGTGATGATCACCTGCTCGGCGCCGGTCGCGCGGCGCAGGGCCTCGGCGCGCTCGGCCAGCGGGCGTTCGTCCGGGTGCAGGCGCCGCAGTTCGTCTTCGTTGAGCTTGAGCCAGCGGGCGCGGGTCATGAGGGCCGTGGTCGCCGTGGTGGACCACCAGGGGGTGCGCAGGTTCACGTCCAGGAACAGGGGCAGGGGCCCCTGGAGCAGGCGATCCACGGTGGCTGCGGAGGCCGGCGAGCGGCGGATCAGGGTGCCGGTGTAGAGCAGGCCGGCCGCCGGCAATGGCGGCAGGGCGTTCGGATCCAGCCGGTCCCAGGCCCGTTCGGCGAGGATGTCGAACTGCGGTTCGCCGTCTTCCAGACCGACCCGGACCTCACCGGTGGGCCAGTCGGGATCCGTTTGCAGGCCGCTGGTGTCCATGCCCCGTTCGTGCATGGCCGCGCGGATCCGCTCCCCGGCACGGTCGGCGCCCACCCGGCTGATCAGCAGGGGATCGAGGCCGAAGGCGGCCAGGTGCCAGGCCACGTTGAAGGGCGCCCCGCCGAGCACGGCGCGGCCGTCGGGAAAGCGGTCGAGAAGCACCTCGCCACACAACACCGGGCGGGGTCGGCAATCGGGCATGTCACACTCCTGCAGGACAGATTCACCAGAATAGCGCATCGCAGGTGGTGGGCAAAAAAACCGCCCGATTCGTGTTCATTTTCCCCAAACTCGAGTATAATGCGCGGCTATTTTGGCGCGTCGTCTGTGCCAACACCTTGATTATCCGGGAAAACGACTCCTTATGACGCGGCCGCAGGCCGCATGCGATCCAACCCTTCCAGAGTACCGACATGACTGATCTCAGCAAATACCGCAACATCGGCATCTTCGCCCACGTGGATGCCGGCAAGACCACCACCACCGAGCGTATCCTCAAGCTCACCGGCAAGATCCACAAGACCGGCGAGGTGCACGAGGGCGAGGCCACCACCGATTTCATGGAGCAGGAGCGCGAGCGCGGCATCACCATCCAGTCCGCCGCCACCTCCTGTGAGTGGAATGGGCACCGTCTGAACATCATCGACACCCCCGGACACGTGGACTTCACCATCGAGGTCTATCGTTCCCTGAAGGTGCTCGACGGCGGCGTGGGCGTGTTCTGCGGCAGCGGCGGCGTGGAGCCCCAGTCGGAGACCAACTGGCGCTATGCCAACGAATCGGAAGTGGCGCGGATCATCTTCGTCAACAAGCTGGATCGCATGGGCGCCGACTTCTACCGCGTGGTCAAGCAGATCGAGGACGTGCTGGGCGCCAACCCGCTGGTCATGGTGCTGCCCATCGGCATCGAGGACGAGTTCAAGGGCGTGGTGGATCTGCTCAGCCGCAAGGCCTGGATCTGGGACGATTCCGGCGATCCCACCAAGTACGAGATCACCGAGCCGCCGGCCGAGATGGCCGACCTGGTCGAGGAGTGGCGCGAAAAGCTCATCGAGACCGCCGTGGAGCAGGACGACGAGATCATGGAGCGCTACCTGGAGGGCGAGGAGCCGTCCATCGAGGAAGTCAAGCGGTGCATTCGCAAGGGCACCATCGCCCTGGACTTCTTCCCCACCTACTGCGGCTCGGCCTTCAAGAACAAGGGCGTGCAGCCGGTGCTCGACGCCGTGGTGGATTTCCTGCCCAATCCTACCGAGGTCAAGCCCCAGCCCGAAATCGATCTGGAAGGCAACGAGACCGGCGAATACGCCATCGTCGATCCGGAGCGTCCGTTCCGCGCCCTGGCCTTCAAGATCATGGACGACCGTTTCGGCGCCCTGACCTTCACCCGGATCTACTCCGGGCGCATCAAGAAGGGCGATACCGTGCTCAACACCGCCACCGGCAAGACCGAGCGCATCGGCCGCATCGTGGAGATGCACGCCGACTCCCGCGAGGAGCTGGACGCCGCCCAGGCCGGCGACATCGTGGCCCTGATCGGCATGAAGAACGTGCAGACCGGCCACACCCTCTGCGATCCCAGGAACCCCGCCACCCTCGAGCCCATGGTCTTCCCGGATCCGGTGATCTCCATCGCCATCGCCCCCAAGGACAAGGCGGCTTCCGAGAAGCTGGGCGTGGCCCTGGGCAAGATGGTGGCCGAGGATCCCTCCTTCCGCGTCGAGACCGACGAAGACTCGGGCGAGACCATCCTCAAGGGCATGGGCGAGCTGCACCTGGACATCAAGATCGACATCCTCAAGCGCACCCATGGCGTGGAGGTGGAAGTGGGCGCCCCCCAGGTGGCCTACCGCGAAACCATCACCCAGCGGGTCGAGGACAGCTACACCCACAAGAAGCAGACCGGCGGCTCCGGCCAGTTCGCCAAGATCGACTACATCATCGAACCGGGCGAGCCGGGCAGCGGCTTCCAGTTCGAGTCGCAGGTCACCGGCGGCAACGTGCCCCGCGAATTCTGGCCCGCGGTCGAGAAGGGTTTCCAGACCAGCATGGAAAAGGGCGTGCTCGCCGGCTACCCGACCCTGGACTTCAAGGTCACCCTGGTGGACGGCGGTTACCACCCGGTGGACTCCTCCGCCGTGGCCTATGAAATCGCCGCCAAGGCCGCCTACCGCCAGACCATGCCCAAGGCCGGCCCGCAGCTCATGGAACCGATCATGAAGGTCGACGTATTCACCCCCGAGGATCACGTGGGCGACGTGATCGGCGACCTCAACCGCCGCCGCGGCATGATCAAGGCCCAGGAACCGGGCGCCACCGGCGTACGCATCAAGGCCGAAGTGCCCCTGTCCGAGATGTTCGGCTACATCGGCGATCTGCGCACCATGACCTCCGGCCGCGGCCAGTTCTCCATGGAGTTTCTCCACTACATGCCGTGCCCCAAGAACGTGGCCGACGAAGTGATCAAGGAAACTCTGGAGCGCCAGGCCAAGGCAAGCTGAAGCCGGCAGCCTGCGCCGCGCAAACGGGCCGGGTCGCGCAAGCGGCCCGGCCTTTTTCGTGTGGTTTCCCGCGTAGCCTGGACGCAGGCCCGCAATCCGGGGAAACGCCGTTCCCGGATTCCGCGCACGCAGCCAACCTGGTTGCGTGTCGTCCCATGGGTCTCAGAAAACGGCGTCGAATGTCAGCCCCGCATAGGTCGTCCATTCGTTGCGGTAGCGGAACGATTCGCTGCCGGCGAGAGGATGGGCGGCATAGACATGAAAGCGGAAACCATTTCGACGATAATCCAGGCCCAGCCCGCCACCGGCCAGGTGAAAACGCGCCCCCGTCGCCTTGTCGCGTGCCAAACCCATGTCGAGAAACACGCGTGCGCTCAGTGGGGCGAACACGGAATCTCGCACCCAGTAACGCAGGGGCAGCACCAGATCGTTGCGCAGGTATCCGCCGTCGTCGCCGGCCACCACGTCGTCCTTGAAACCTCGCACGGAATATTCGCCGCCGACCACGATCTGTTTTTCTCCATACAGCGGATTGTTGCTGTACTGGGCCGTTAGCGCCGCCTGGTAGGAAAGCGGCGAAGGGCGAGGCCACGACAGGAAATGATTGAAGTAGGCGTAGAGCCTCGCCAGCGCATACTCCGCGCTGGGTGAGGCGGTATCGGCCCGGTTTCGATCGGACAGGGCGCCGAACCAGGGAACGCCTCGCACCAGCGACGGCGAAAGGATCAAAGTGGATTTTGGGAAATACCGGGTCTCGACGAGCCCGAAATCCACGGACGCGGTGTCCCGTGAGGAGATACCGACCAGGGTATCGTTGATGTAGTTGCGCCGCTGATTGAACTCGATGCCGCCTGTCCATTCCCGCTTGAAACGCTGGCTGCGCTGGAACACCTGATTGGTCGAAACGCGGGTCGTCCGTATCCTGCTCTTCGACAGGAAGGTGGCGTTGGCGCCCTGGATGGTGCGGGTCGTCTCGCCACGGTAATGGCTGGCCTGGTAGAAACCATACCCCCACGGCATGGAAAACGCGGCGCGCAGGGATTGGCTGGCGCGGGCATCGGGATCGTAGGGAATGCCGCGTTGAATGAAGGCGGTGAGGCTGTCGTTGTATCCCAGCAGGTTTTCCCGGGTGAATTCGATCTGTTGCAGATGTTCGCCGGTGGCCTCGATACCGCTGTTGGTGAGCTGGTAGCGGAGTCGCCGGCGACCGCCCGCGGTTTCCGTGAGCAGGATACGGCTGTAGCCGGGCCGATCGGCCGGCTCGATGCGCATGCGAAACCGCTGGGAAAACAGTCGGTTGAGTTGCTCCAGTCCCTGATCGAGGGCGTGAATGTCGAGGACATCCCCGGGCTGTGTCGGAAAGGCGGAACGAATGCGCCGCCGGTCGAATGGCGAATCGCGCCGGGTGCGGATTTCCGCGATGCGGCCTTCGAACACCCAGATTTCCAGGTTGCCTCTTTCCAGGCTGTCCTGTGGCGACTTGAGCCGTGCACGGGAGGTGATGTAGCCGTTGTCCAGATACCAGCGCTGGATGTCCCGGACGAGCCGGTTGAGTTCGGTGTTGTTCAGGCAACGGTTCCGATAGGGCGCCAACAGGCGTGCTCGTACCGCTTCAGGCAAGATATCCGCGCCGTACAGCCAGAACTTGCGAATCGTCTGGCATCGCCCTTCGGGCAGCAGTTGCACGGTTTCCCCGGGAGCAACCGGGGGCGTGACGGTTTCGGGAAGCGCGCGCAGCCGGCGGGCGGCCTCTTCGTCGATGCGTTGCTGCTCGGTGCGTTGTTGCTCGAGAATCGTCGGGGAAGGATCCGTAGCCTGCACCGGGGGCGCGATCAGTGCAAGGCCCAACAGGGCGCCGATGACCGGGACTGGCCGGATCGCCATGAGCCTTTCCCGTCAGGCAGATTCACTGCCTGACCACCGGTTTCCACTCACGCGCTTCTTCCTGGGCTTTCAGGAGCTGTTCCCTGTCCAGTTTCTCAGTGAGTTCGCGAAGCGGGGGCAAGGCCTTTTCGTAGCCTCTGGCGAGCGCGAGATTGAGGTTCTTGTGCGCCTGGACCAGATCCTTCACCGTGCCGTCGCCACGCATGTAGCGAATGCCGACTTCGTACAGCGCGTAGGGATGGCCGCGTACCGCTGCCTGAAGGTACCAGTAGAACGCCTGTTCGGGGTTCTTCTTCGTCCCGATGCCCATCTGGTAATTGCGCGCCAGGCGCAATTGCGCGGGAACGTAACCCTGTTTGGCCGACTTTTCGAACCAGCGGTTGGCCTCGCGGGGATCCTTGTCCACCACCTTGCCTTCCTGCAGCAGACTGCCGTAGTTGAACTCGGCCTCGGCATTGCCGGCCTCGGCGGCCCGTTTGAGGAAATCCCTGGCCTTCTCGAAGTCCTGCAATACCCCGGGGGCGCCCAGATAGAGCATGCCGAGCTGGTTCAGCGCCCGGGCCGAGCCCTTTTCGGCTGCTTTTTCGTATAGCTGGATGGCCCGGCCCATGTTCTGGCGAACCCCGATGCCGCTTTCGTACATTCTGCCCAGATAGAAATAGGCATCGGTTTCTTCAGCCTTCACGCCCGCCTCGAAGGCCGACAAAGCCTTCTTTACATCATTGATTTCCAGGGCCTTGAGGCCTTTTTGCGTAAATTCGCCGGGGTCGGCCTGCGCTGGCGAGCCGGCCAGGGCAAGGGTGAAGAGCATGGCTGCGATAAAGGGTTTTTTCGAGCGTGGAAAAGACATGGCGAATATCCTGTGCTGACAAAAATGTGAAGCCGTTCACATTTTTGAAGGGAAATGCCGGTTTTTGCCTGCCGGAATGGCTCTGCCTGAGAGAGCGGAATATACTACCAGAAAATTTCCGGACGGCACATTCAGGGGATGAATGACATGCAGCCCACCCTTTTCAGCCCTTTACGGTTCCTGTTCACGCTCGCCACGCTGCTTGCGGTTTCGATGCCTGCCCGGTCCGATGGTGTCGCGCCCGATGGCGGCACTCCCACTTCCGTGGATCGGGCGCAAAACGGCGTGCCCGTGGTCAACATCGCCCGTCCGAATGCCGACGGGGTCTCCCGCAACACCTATTCGGATTTCAACATCCACGGCGAAGGGCTGATCCTCAACAATGCCGACAAGGTCGGCGTCTCCAGGCTGGGCGGGGCGCTTTTGCCCAATGCCAACTTTCGTTCGGGTGACGGTGCCTCCGTCATTCTCAACGAGGTAACCAGCAGCCGCCTGTCCCATCTGGACGGCTATGCGGAAATCTTCGGCCGCAAGGCCGAGTTCGTGCTGGCCAACCCCAATGGCATCACCTGCGACGGCTGCGGATTCATCAACACTTCGCGAGCCACGCTCGTCACCGGTCGGGAAACCGATCCGCGCGGGCCGCTCGGGCGCTTTTCGCTTGGCCCCGGCAGCATCGCCATTCAGGGTGCCGGCCTCAACGGCAACAATGTGGACGACATCGATCTCGTCAGCCGCGTCGTGCAGGTGCAGGCCGAGCTTCAGGCGGCGCGACGCCTCGGGGTTCTCACCGGCAACGAGGCATTCGATTACCGTGATCGCAGCGTGATTTCAGGCGCGTCGTCAGCGGGCGCCCCGCCATTGGCCATCGACGCGGCGCGGCTCGGGTCCATGTACGCCGGCCAGATCGAACTGGTGGCGACCGAGGCGGGCGTGGGCGTGCGCACGGCGGGTCTGCTCGATGGCCGGCAGATCAGCATCCGCAGCCAGGGGGGCGCCGTGGTGGCCGAGGCCCAGGGGGACACGCTGCAGATGCGTATCCGGGGCATTCTCGATCAACAGGGCGCCTGGCGGGCCGCGCAACGCATCGACATCGAGGCCGGCACGCTCGGCCTGCGTGACCGGATCGAATCGGATGTGGATCTGCGCCTGCTGCAACGGCAAGGGGACTGGACCCTGCCCGCCCTCCGCGGCGGCACCGGCCTGACGGAGCTGATCGCGGATCAGGGCCGGCTGTACATTGAACAGCCGGTGTATGCGGCCGGCGATATCCGCCTCGAGGCGGCTGGCCTCAGCAACCGTGCCACGGTGGGGGCGCGGAGGAATCTCGACTTGCGCCTTCTGCTGGACGGCGACAACGCCGAGACGGGCCTGCTGTTTGCCGGCCAGGATCTCACGCTCGCCAGCGCTGGCGATTTCACCAATTTCGGGGAATTGCAGTCGCTGGGCGACATGACGCTCGAAGGCCCGCGCGGCGGCGAGGCGATGGGGCGGTTCCGCAACCTCGGCGGTCGCGTCTACAGCGGCGGAAACATGGTGCTGCGGGCGGCCGGTATCGAAAACGGCCACAACCTGCAGGACGGCACGCCCACGGAGGTCGGCCAGCGTGATTACGCCATGTTGCGGGAATACTTCGGCGATCCGGTGTTGCCTGTGTACACATGGGGGGGGCCGCCAGCCGGCAGCGATCAGCCCGGTTACGACTACCGCATCGATCCGCAGCGCAACTGGCGGGAGTTCGTCAATCCCGCGCTGCGGCGCGGCCTGATTCAGGCCGACGGCAATCTGCGCATCGAGGCGGGTGATGTGCGCAACAACCTGTCCGACATCTTCGCCGGTGGCGATCTCGATATCGTGGTCGGCAACAGCCTGGTCAACAGCGCCGCGACCTTGCGGGAGTCGTTCACCGATTCGTACACGACGATCCGCCGCTGGCGGCATTGCAAACAATTCATCTTCAAATATGACTGTCATGACCACAGCAAGGTCATCACTCATTACCGCCAGGCGGTGCGCGATACGACCGACGTGATCCCGGCCACCCTGCAGGCCGGCGGCAACCTGACCATTACCGGCGGGGCGGTCATCGACAATGGCACCCTGGTCGCCAACACCGCCCCGACCGGCGGCGCCGGGATCGCCGACCCGCTGCGCGGCCTGATCCTGCCGGGCGAGAGCGGGCTGTTCCGTCCCAACCCGGCGCCCGACAGGGCGCATCCCTACCTGATCGAGACCGATCCCGAACTCGTCGATGTCTCGCGCCTGTACGGTTCCGCCTATTTTCTCGAGCGCATCGATTACCAGCCAGACGAGGATGCGGTTCTGTTCCTGGGAGACGCCCTCTACGACCAGCGCCTGATCGCCGATCAGATCCGGGCCCAGCTGGGCCGGCGGTACCTGTATGACGACCTGCTCGACGACAACGGCCAGTACCGGCGCCTGGTGGAGCAGGCGGCGCAGGAGCGGGAGCGTCTGGACCTGGCCTTCGGCGAAATGCTCGACGAGGAGCAGATCGCCGGCCTCGAACAGACCATCCTCTGGTACGAGGCGGTGGAGTACGAGGGCCGGACCGTCTATGTCCCCCGGGTTTACCTCGGGGCGAAGGATCGCGGCCGGGCGGCTACCGGCAATCGCGGGGCGAAGCTGCAGGGCCGGCGCATCCGTCTCACGGCCGCACAACTGGCCAACCGGGGCCTGATCCTGTCCGAAACCGCCCTGGAAATCGATACCGGCGGTGATCTGTTCAACGATGGCGGCCGGCTCGAGGCCGGCGGCGACATGCGCCTGGCCGCCGGAGGGGATCTGCGCAGCGCCAGCCGGGCCTGGCGGTACGACGCCGGGGCCGACATCCGTTCCGGCATCGCCGGCGACGCCGGCATCGAAGCCGGTGGGGATTTGAGCCTGGCCGCCGATGGCGAACTCCGGCTCACCGCCACCGATCTCATGGCGGGCGGCGATGCCGAGCTGGCCAGCGGCGGAGATCTGGCGCTCGACACCCTCGAACGGGTGGAACGCCGCAACTGGAACGAGGCCGGCTGGACCAACACTGAGACCCGCGTTACCCATGCGGGAACGGAGTTGCGTGCCGGGGGCGCGGTGCGCCTGGCCAGTGGCAACGACCTGGTGCTGGAAAACGCCCGCCTCGAATCGGGCGGCGATGTCCGGCTACGCGCCGCCAGCGCCGTTCAGATCCTGGCGGCGCAGGAGCGGTACAGCAAGACGGCCACCAGGACGGAGTCCGGTGGCTGGTTCTCCGGCGGCAGCGTCACCACCATCAACCGCGAACGGACCACGCTGCGGGGCAGCGAAATCGAGGCCGGCGGCCGGCTGGACGTGCAAAGCGGGTCGGACATCTGGCTGGTCGCCGGCTCGGTCCGCAGCGGAGGTGATGCCCGCCTGGTCACCCGCGACGGCGACATCAACCTCATCGCCGGCATCGACAGCGATTACTACCGTTACCAGCGCCGGGACGACGGCTTCCTCTACACCGAGAACGCGGATCGGGGCCACTATCGCGAAACCCTGGCCGCCACCCGCCTGGCCAGCGGCGGCGCTCTCCGTTTCCGCACCGGTCGTGACGGCACGGTGCAGGTGGCCGGGGCCGAAGTGCGAAGCCGCGCCGGCATGACCTTCGGCGGCGAAGCGCTGAGCGATGAGCAGGACGGGCTTGGCGAACATGGCCATCGTCTGGACGAGGCCGATGCCGGTCGCATCGGCAGCCTGCGCATCGCCTCGGTCGCATTGAAAGACGAAGACTGGTCTCGCACCAGCAAGCGCATGACCGGCTTGGCCGCGGCGGTGGCCGGGGTGGTCGGCTCGCTCACCGGCCAGGGTTTCGAGTTCGAACGTCGCCAGGCCATCGAGAACGCGCGCCGCCGCCAGCAGGGCGCCGAGGTGGCCAGCGGCGGCGATCTGGAAGCCCGCACCGAAGGCGACATCACCATCAGCGCCTCCGATCTGCGCGCCGAAGGCCGGGGGCTTCTGGTTGCCGGCGGGAACCTCGTCATCGAAGCCCTGGCCGAGGAGACGACGCAACGGCGCAGCGAAAGCCTCACGGAAGTCAGCGGCGTGTCCATCAAGAAGACCGAGAGCCGGATCTCCGTGGGGCTGGACGGCCGCTACCGGCGGCTGGAGCGCACGCGAAGCGAGCAGGCATTGCGCCAGTCCCGCCTGGGCTTCGGCAAAGACGCCGTCCTGCGCAGCGGGGCGGATACCGTCCTGGCCGGCAGCACGATCGAGACCGAAGGCGATGTCGAAATCGCCGCGGGCGGCAAGCTGGCCGTGGTGAGCGCCGAGGCCGTATCGCGGGAACGGGAAAAACGCACCGAGGCCGATGCCCGGATCTCGGTCGGCGTCGGCAACGCCTACAACGACATCCGCCTGGCGATCGAGAACTACCAGCGGGCTCGGGAGCAGCGCAAGGCGGCGCAACGGGCGCTGGACGCCTTCGATGCGGAAATCCGCCAACTGGAAAAAGACGTGCAGGCAGGCCGGGCCACCGCCGACGACCTGCGGATCCGCCGTGAAGATCGCAAGTACTATCAGGCCAGCCTGGCCCTGGCCGTGGCCAACGAAGCGAACGCCGCGGTGCAGGTGGGGCAATCGGGTGCCCGGGCCGCGGCGGCCGCATCGTCCAGTTACGGCACCGGCTTCTACGCCGACCTCATGCTCGAGCTGGAAGGCAGCAAGGTCGAGCGCGAACGGCGGCAGTCCGCCAGCATCGCCTCCAGCCTGCTGGCCGCGGGAGACATGCGGCTGACGGCGGGGAGCGATTTGCACGTGCGCGGTTCCGATCTCACCGCCGGGGCAGACATGCGGCTTGCCGCCGCCGGCGACGTCCTGATCGAGGCCGGTCGCAACCGCCAGCGCAGCGCCGAGGATCGCAAGTCCTTCTCCGCCCAGTACAGCATTGGCACGGCCGGGGGCAGCAGCTGGAACGCCGGTGCCAGCACGGGCTATGACAGGTCCGACAGCACCACCTGGCGCAACAGCCGCCTGCAAGCCGGCGACCGCCTGGCGCTGGTCTCCGGGGCCGATACCGACATCGCCGGAGCCAGCCTCATGGGTCGCGAACTGGTGCTGGAGGTGGGGGGCGACCTGGCCATCCAGAGCCGCCAGAACACCATCTACGCCCGGGGCCAGGACGCCGGCCTGAGCGCCGGCAGCGGCCGGATCGGGGCCAACGCCGGCAGCCGGCGGCAGGACCGCCGCTGGGTGGACGAAGCCACCGTCCTGCTCGGCAGCGAATCGGTGGACATCCGCACCGGCGGCGAAACCCGCCTCACCGGCGCGCTGATCGCCCAGGTGGACGCCGACGGGAATGACGGCGGCAACCTGCGCCTGCAAACCCGCCGCCTCACGGTGCGGGACCTCATCGACACCGACACCGCAGACGACTGGTCCGGCGGCCTCAGCGTCGACCGCGGCCGGGACGAAAACCCCGCCACCGGCGGCGGCAATCCCAACAGCGCCACCGCCAGCCTCCAACTGGCCACCGGCGGTTATGTACGCGGCCAGCGCACCCGCGCCACCCTCGGCCGGGGCGAAATTGTCGCAATCGAACCCACCGCCGCCCTGGCCGCCCTCAACCGCGACCTGACCGCCTTCCAGGTCGTCACCGCCAACCGCAACACCGGCGGACTGAACGTGGACGTCACGGTGGACCGGCGGATGCTGAGCAAGCGGGGCTGGGGCAGCATCGCCAAAGACTTCTACGACACCTACCGCCACGGCAAGGACATCGCCAGGGCCATCGGCACCGTCGCCGAAGACGGGGGCGGATTGACGCGTTACGGCGAAATCGTGGGCGAAGGGGCCCGCCAGCGCCAGGCCCTGGCTACCCTCATCGAAAACGCCGCCGCCCGCAACGGCCTG
>Ga0256841_1000332_pt1 | contig 50511 bp, 41 predicted proteins | sample 356308metaG_FD_185971 | JGI IMG/M metagenome (GOLD analysis project Ga0256841, IMG submission 185971) | Hydrothermal vent microbial communities from Mid Atlantic Ridge, Atlantic Ocean - 356-308 | ecosystem: Environmental > Aquatic > Marine > Hydrothermal vents | place: Atlantic Ocean: Mid...
CAGACCGTTTTGAACGAAGACACCCTGGATGGAACAGGAGAAATCGGGAACATTATCGCGGGATCTCTCAAAGATTACCTCGCCAAATCAGACTTTGCCTTTCACTCGATCTCAACTCCATCGGTCATCATGGGTGGTAACTACAACCTGTATCATTACAAAGGTTTTACCACAGTCTCTGTCACTTTCGAGATCGAAGAGATCCCCATGTGCCACATGGAAGATCGCTATTTCACCATCACCGTCTCTCTCATGAAGAGCTGAAGCCCGCGTTTGTTTTCAATCCGGTTTTTCTTCTCCAAAATGTGAGAAAGAGACACTTCGCGATAACCCAAGCCTCGAAGGAAACCAGGGTTTAGTTTCTTTCGCTTCTTCAGGCTGACAACCGCAACTGTTTTTTTCCTTGCTGCCAGCTTCCGGAGGTCCTGGGCTAAAATATGTCGAGGGGGTAGCGGGGAACGCCCAGAAAAAAACAAAAGCCTGGGAAGATCACTCGCAATTCCAGCTTTTTTCGGGAGCTTTTTTCTAAGGGCAACTCCCAAGGCCCGATCCTGAATCAAAGATGCCCGACGGACCTTCATAATACGAACAACGCTAGGAACCAGAGCGGCCAACCCAAGGAGGAGAAGGAAGTTTTGAATCCTAGTGGTCGCACGGATAAAGGGGATAAGCCCTAGGCACAAGGCAAGGGGGAGCCATGTTGTATGGAACCGCCGATTGGCGTGGTAGAGAGGGACGATCAAAAGTCCCAAGAGGAGAAGAATATAGAGAATGCGGAAAGGACGAGTCCACCCGTTTTTCCTGGTCCAAAGCCAGCCCCCTCCAAAAAGAAAGAGGGGCCAGATTAAAAAACCCATCCCCTCAAACCCTTGACCGAAGAACTGGCTGGCCTCCCTCCCCCAGTGTTGAAGGCCTTGGATCAAGCTTTCTTCGGAAAACACCGAGAGATGCCGCATAAAAGCCCCCTTGGGAAAGAGGCTGAGATCCCCCGTCACTTGGAAACGCAGATAGAGATAGATCATTCTCGGCCCCAAAGAGAGTAAAAGGGAGGGGAGAATGAGAGCTTTTGACCGGCGCCCGGAGAGCCACCAGGCCCAGGGGAGGAGGATTAAGCCTTCGGGGCGGATCAACGGGAGGAATCCCAAAAAGAGGCTGGGGAAAAACCAAGCCCTTTGATTCCAAAGCCAAACACCTATCCCCAGGACGAGGAAAAGCTGGAAAAGAGGTTCGGTCATTCCGTCTGCAGCGGTCCCACAAGAAACAGAATTAAACCCGAGACTAAGGGCCGCCAATGAAGCGAGCCGCCAGCCAAAACGCCGGGAGAAAACCCAATAAAGAAGGGCTGTGGCAAGAGCTCCTTCAAAGGAACAAAGAAGCTGCGCTGAAAGCCACCAATCCTCGGGCTGAGTGCCTGAAACTGGCCCCAAGAGAGATAAAAGCCAGGGATGAAGAGGAGGAAACACTGACTGCAGCCATGCGAACCCGCCTTCCCTCGCTTGCTTGGCCATGTGGATGTACCAAGCCGTATCCCTATCAGGGGCAACCGTGGCGATTGAGCTCAGCAGCCTGGCCCCAAATGCCGCCCAAAACGTAAGGGTGGCCCAAAAAACCCGCATTCGAGAGGAGCCTGAAGGTAAATGAGGGGGAATAGGCTCCAGCTTCGCTTTAGGAGTCAGCTCAATCGTGGGGGAACCCGTTAAAGTGGAAAACCTTTGGGACAAACTCCCCTTCCTTAAAGTAAACAGCACATTTTAGGCGCACGACACGACCAGGAACCCCCTTCTTGATTCTTACGTGGATTTTCCAGGCCCGGTGCATGGGAACCTTTTTCCCAAGCCCATCGATAGTTTTATATACAGCCTTTGCGTCTTTCTTGGGGGGTTCAATCTTCAATTCGTAAAATTCCTTGGGAAGGATTGCCCGAAGGATTTCGATCCGGTCAATGGTCATTTTGTCAGTCTCGTTTGTGGGCCAAACATAGACTGTCTTTTCTTGAGGCTCAGACCGAGAAAAACGGTCAAATGTCCAAAAACTGGGGAAGAGCTCGACCTTTTCTGCGACATTGGCGCGGACTTCGATCTGAAAATTATTTTTCGGGTCATCTGTGTGAAACAAAATGGTTCCTCCAATCGACCCCTCGGGAATGTTCGGTCCATAAGTCCCCGTAATCACATAGTAAACCCAACCCTTCGAATCCGTTCTCCTGTCGATTTTGTCCACTTTCATGGCTGGGGGCATGGCCTCATTGACCTTGATAATTTTCCAATCCTTTTTGAGTGAATTTCGCACTGTAACGGTAAAGCTAACCTTGGCCGTGGGAACGATATTGCCCAACTCAACGACCCGAGGGGAAAGCTCATAGGGACTTTTAAGGAGAGCCTCCGCTGTCAATGTAAAGGTCGGCATCCGCGGATCCGTTGTTTCCACTCTAATGTCCCCTATGCGTTTTCCACTTCCAGAGAGGTCTAAGGTTAAAACGAGCTTCCCTTTGGAGTGGGGGGGGATGGTAATGGGAGACTTCAGGTTCAGATTGTTGTCTTTCTCAAGCTTGACCTCTTTGTCATTAATGAAAAGGCGAAGCTTTTGGCATTTACAGGAAGGAATGATATTACGGATTTGCTGAGGATCATCGGTTTGGTTTTCAAGAGGGTATTCTCCCGTAACATTTTCCTGACTATTCTCGATGAAGGTTCCGAAGTCGATATGAATCTTCTTGAACCAACAGCCCTTGGGAATTTTTTTCCCTTTGTTCGTGGGATATGGGGCCGGGGCCGGCATAGGAGGGAAGTTGGTCATCCCCTCGTCTTTAGACTGATTTGTGGATGGCTTTGTCCTAGGGGTTCCCTTCTTGGAATCGGCAGCTGGTTTCTTTCCGGGTTGGGTATCCTGACTGAAAGCGGTACCAGCAAGGAACAACAGGATCCCTAAAGACAAAAAGGGGAAAATTGTTGGGCGCATTATTCAAAGGCCTTTCGATTGAGGAGAAAATGAAGGAGAACGATTGTAACGGCTTTCGGGATAGCATGCTCCCAGAGAGGGGAAACAATAGAAGAGATTTTGGCACCCTGACAAGACTCTTCCTTATTGTTTTTGGATTCTTGGGCATTCAGGGAGCCAAGGCAGTCGACCTCAGGTTTCCACAAGAAAACCCCAGAAAATCCACGACTCATTCTTCAATCCTTTCGCGGTTTTCCATCCAGAACCTGAGCCCCTATCCACGAAGAGAGGTCATCCAGGCTTCTGTTCCGTTTCCCAAGGGAAAGCGCAGAACCTTGACGGGCCTTTCGGTGGAGGGGTATCCCACCTCATGGAGAGTTCTGACGCGGTGGGGGGATGGTAGCTGTCAATGGGGACAGGCCCGTTTCGTTGCCACCATTCCAGGTGGAAAAACTCGATCCTTCAAAATTGTGCCTCGAAAAACCCCTGTTCCTTCAATCGATTTTCGGGTTGGGAAAAGGCTGCTTGCCCTCCTCTCTGCTCCAAATTTGGAAACGGAGGTGGAAGACAGCTTTGGGGTTGTCTACAGATGTAAAATTGCCCCTAACTCCAAGGAGGGAAGGTGGCAGGTTTTAGAAGATGGCCCTTTGGTCCGTGTATACCGGTTTCGGGGATATCATTTTCCAGCTGATCCAAGCAAGCCGGGAATTGGTCGCGACTTCCTAAGCCTGACTGCATATATTACCGTCTTTCGGGACTTTGAACATGCAAAGCTGATCCTCTTTTTAGGAAACGATTACCAGGGGCGAGACAACCCCAAAGACAGTAAGGATCCCAATCTCAGGCCCCTTGGGACCGTCCGGTTTAAGCGCTTTTCGCTCCTGGTTCATAGCAATAAACTTGCATTTGTTCCCCGTTTTATCCAAGAGAATCGTTTGAGACCTCCCATACCTCTCCAGGAAACAAAGGGGAAGGGACAGGCGGAAGTCCAAGGCTACCGCCAAGATCTTTTGGGGCCTGATGGGGGACTGTACCTTGGGGATGCGACCAGAAAGGCCTTCCCTTTTATCCTCTTTGCCCCCAAGGGACGACGGGATCAAGCAGCTGCGACCCCGGAGGAGACTCTGCGGAGGCAAACAGCCCATGCCATGGCTCTCTTTCCTCTGCGGCCGATGCCAAACCTAGAGGATGTCAGGAGATCTCGAGCTGTGAATGCTCATGGAGGGCCAGCCCCTGCCACCCCCGACCTTCCACAAAGAGCCATGGAGACCTATAGGCGTTGGGTCAACGGTCCTCACTTTGGTCCCTTCGGGACATGGGGAGACGTCCCTGAGACAGGAACGACTGGGACACCCAGGAATCGGGTGATCGGCCTCGACCTCGCCCTCCGGTCTGGAAGCCCTCTCCTTATGCGGAAAGCCGAAGGCTTCTGCCTTCAACAGCAACTCAGGCCTTACCACCTCTTTGGGCTTGTGGTAAACGCAGATCTTGATGTCTATATGGCAGGCCTTCCCCTTCGAAACGGAGGAAACTGGGTCAGCGGTGAAACCCTCGGTCGTAGCCGAATTCCAAAGCAATACGAACGCTACAGGGAAGGCCTCAAGCTGCCCTGGATTGGTCCCTATGGGATGAATGCCTATGACTATGAACATTTCACTGTCGACATCCTTTATGATTATTATTGCCTTACCGGCTCTCCATGGGTCAGGGAAGAACTTCGACTTTTGGGTCAACATCTCAAGGGCCTGTTAACACCCAAAAAATACAACCGTCGATGGGTGGGAACCTCTCGCGGGGAGGGCTGGTGTATGAAGGCCCTCGCCCTCTGTTATTACGCCACAGGCGATTCAAGCTTAAAAAAACATGGTATTGATCGTCTCCACAAGATCCTGGATCGCGACCGAGGAAAGGGGGAATTCACATATGCTTCACGCCAATACCCTCACCCAAATGCTTTTGGAAAAGGGGTGTATTGGGATGCTCCATGGCAACAAGGGGCTTATGTCATGGGGATGCATGCTTGTTATTTAGCCTTTGGAGATCCCCTCTTCCGAACCCTTGCCATCGACGTTGCGCGATATATGGCAGGACCAGGATGGGTGGAAGGGGTAGGCCCGAAATATTTTGTCAATGTAGACAACCCCAAACAATACAAGCTTCCCGTTGGTTATGGCCCCCTCGGGGGAACGGGAGAATTTGAGGATCCGGCCTTCGTTTTGGCCTCGGAATTAGCCGAAACAATTGGAAAGAAACGTGAGGCGGAACAATTCATGGAGAGAGCCTGGACAATTCTCGACGCTCATGCCCACCAAGGAATGGGTGAGCTCTGCGCAAACAAATGGTTCCAAATCCACTTGGACCGTTTCCCCACAGGGAGGCGTCCTCGTTGAGCAGGGTGGCCTTTTTTCCTCTGGCGGTTACTGGGAAACCCAATGCCACCCAGGCAACCCTTTCCCGGCAAGCGATGCGTCTCCTTGCCCAGGCAACAGATCTACTCAAAGGATGGGACGGAACCTTTTTTCCTCTAGTGCAAGATTTTGAAGGAAAGAGGGTATTTTTAACCCTCGACGCCGAGTTGCCATTTGAAAAGGTTGCTCGCTTCATTCCATCCGAACTTCCTGTGGAGTGGATCTGTGTTGGGACACTTTCCCATAAATCTCTCACATTCCGAATCTACTCCAACGCAACCAAGCTCGTTTTTCAGGAGTTTTCTCTGAATCTCCCTCTGGATCCACTCCAGCTCCTTCAAGGACTCTACTTTAAATTCTGGGAAGCCCTAGACCTGCCCACTCCTATCCCCCGCCTCCCTAAGATCAGCTTAGAAGCAACTCCTTTCTGGTTGTCGGCCCGGGACCGCCTGTTAGCTTTGGAACTGGGAATCCAAGCTGATGCAGAAAGTTGGTTTTTCGAAGCAGCCCTGAAAGGCTTAGAGCTCGAACCGGGACACCCGTCCTTGATTGGTTACCTTGTCCGAACCGCCTGGATCGCAAGCGAAGAGGACAAAGGAATCTCCACTAAAGCGATCGCATCTGCCCTGGGCAAAGCTCTATCGGGAAATCCACTTCAAGGCTCGACCTTTACCAAGACGGCCAGCGAGCTTTTTTTCACCAAGATAACCCAAATCGCCCACATGGAATCACGACAAGATCCAGAGGCATTGGGAATCATTGCAAAAACCGCGATTTCTTTTGCTCCAAGATTTCCAGATGCCTGGTACCTATGGGGCTTGGCTAAGTCAAAGCAATCCAAACACCGGTCGGCAATCCGAGCTTTGAGGAAAGCTCTCCAGATCCGCCCCAGAATGCAAGAAGCAAGGAGCCTTCTTGGTGCTTGCTATCTTCGGTTGAAGAAACCTGAAGTTGCCTATGTTGAACTCAAGGAAACCCTCGAAGAGGGCCCGAAATCCTATGGTCTCCTCCTACATCTGGCTCAAGCATGCAGTATGACAAGTAGAAGAGAAGAAGGCCTCCATTATATTGAGCAAGCCAAAAACCTCGCCCCCGAAAGATCAGAAGCGAATAGAGTGGAAACAGAATTTTTCTAACCAAGTTTTTTCTAGGGGCCAGTTTAGGCACATAAACAGCCTATAGAGAGAATGGAGGTCCGGGAAAAAGAAAGTTCCTCCTAGAAGGACCTTGTATAGTCTTGTGATGGAAGATGTACTGCTAGAATGGAGATCGGAATTTCCGATTACCCAAACGACCACATATCTAAACAACAACTCCTTGGGAGCAATGCCCAAAAGCGCGCGGGGGAGCCTCCTGCGATATGCCGATCTTTGGGAACAACGAGGAGTCCGAGCCTGGGCTGAGGGCTGGTGGACCATACAAAATGAGATTACCGAGCCTCTCTCGAAGATTCTCGGGGTGCAACAAGACGCAATCTCCATGCACCAAAATGTCACAATGGCTTCCGAGGCTTTCAGCTCGTCCTTGGATTTCTCGGGCTCGAGAAACAAGATTGTTTTCACCGAATTAAACTTCCCCTCGCTAATGTACCTTTATGAGGGCCTCGCGAGACGAGTAGGGGCAAAGATACATAGAGTTCCCTCGGATGATGGGATTGAAGTTCCAACGCAAAGGCTCTTAGACGCAATCGATGAGAAAACGGTCTTGGTTCCCATAAGCCATGTTCTTTTTCGCTCCGCTTTCATCCAAGACGCCAAGGCCATTATCGAAAAAGCGAACAGGGTGGGGGCCATAGTGCTCCTGGACGTCTTCCAGTCCGTTGGAACGGTTCCTCTCGAACTCGAAAAATGGGGTTGTCATGCAGCGGTGGGGGGGGCCTTGAAATTCTTGTGCGGAGGACCTGGCGCATGCTTTCTCTATGTCAACCCTTCACTGACCAAATCCTTCTCTCCCGCATTTACAGGGTGGATGGCCCACAAGGATCCCTTTGCCTTTGATCCAGGGCCTCAGGACCTTAGGGATGACGGGTGGCGATTCCTCAATGGAACTCCCAATGTCCCGGGGATATTCGCTGCAAAGGAGGGTGTCCGAATCCTAGCTGAAGTCGGGATTCAGGCTGTTCGCAAGAAATCCATGAGACAAACAGCCCTCATCGCTCAAAAAGCAGAAGAGCTTGGGTTGCAGATCACAGCTCCCCAAGACCCTAAAAAACGCGGGGGAACCATCGCCGTAGATGTTCCGCAGGGATATTTTGTATGCCAAGAGCTTCTCGCCCGAGATTTCATTGTCGATTACCGGCCAAAAGCTGGCATCCGAATCGCGCCGCATTTTTATACCAAAGATGATGAATGCCTTGAAGCTCTACACCAAATCATGGACATCCTCGAAAAAGAGGCATGGAAGAAACATTTAAATAATCCTAAACGGCCCGGTTAATTCATCGAATTCATATGAATGATCCCCAAATAGGTCCAATCCTAGGAATGAGCTTCTCTCAAGATTGCCTTGTCATCCTGAAAACAAATCCAGGGCTCCGAAGAAACCATCTCCCGGAAGAAAAGGCTTAGAGAGAAGGAACTGATCAATCATGCTAGTAAAGGATAGGCCGTCCCAATGAAAGCCCCCATCATTGACATTTCAGAACCCCTTGGATCTTCAACCGCGGTCTGGCCAGGAGATACCCCTTTTTCCCAGGAATGGGTCATGCGAATGGACCAGGGAATGACCTGTAATGTTTCCACAATCCATATGTCCCTCCATTGTGGAACTCACACCGATTCACCCTTCCATTTTTTCCCCGAAGGGAAAACCATTGATCAAATCCCACTTGAAACCTACATCGGCCCTTGCCAAGTCATTAAAGCCCAGTCCAAGGGAACCCCTCCTTTAATCGACCCGGCGTCTCTTAAAAACCTTGGGACATTGGGAGCTGAACGCCTCCTGATTCAAACCAACCCCAAACACAGTGCAGAGACATTTAAGGAAAACTTCTGCGCACTAGGACCAGAAGCAGCAAAGATCTTGGTGGAACTTAAGATTCGTCTTGTGGGAATAGATACACCCTCAATGGATAGCTTTTCTTCAAAAACCCTTGAGGCTCATAAAATACTTTTGGATGGAGGGGTTGCTATCCTTGAAAACCTGGATCTCAGTAAAGCTCAGGAAGGACAATATGAACTCATCGCCCTTCCTTTAAAAATCATGGGTGGGGATTCTTCCCCAGTTCGAGCCATCCTAAGAAAACTCCCCCTTTCTCCTTGATCAACCAGGAACAAGATAAAGGGGGATTCCCAATCTTGCGGGCCAAATGGGCCGGCGCAATTTGGATTAGAAGAGAATCTTTCTGGTAAGGACCTTTGTGACTTCCAGAGGGAACTTGACGTTCTTAGGATCCAGCACTACAGCCTGCCAATGAAAAGTCTTCCCGGCCAGACCAAAGGGGACAACCCAACGGAGGGAGGCATACCCAACTTTATTGCCAACAAAGGTTCCGAAGGGAATCAAAATACTGAACTGGTTTCCAATGCCTAAGTTCACAACCCCAGGAATCACTGAGGGCTTATTGGTGGTTGAAACATAGTAAACTCCAATCCAACCATTGTCTGTCCAAAGATCATCATCAATCGTCTTAAATGTTGTCAAAAGGCCGGAGCCAAAGAGCTTCGGAGGGTGGGAAGGATCAACCCTTAGCTGAAGAGCGTTGCTTGTTCCCGCGGGGTTCACCACCTTGACCCCATAAGAACCCAAAGCCCCAAGGGTTGTGGGGAGGGGGGGAGTAAAAGAAACGCTCGTCTTGGAAACCGAATCGGGATTTATAGCAACGCTTCCAATCAACACCTTAGACACCGTTTGGAGGTTTTTTCCACTCAGAACAATACTCTTTCCATCCAAAGCAGTATAGGCATTGGGAGCAATAGAACTCAGGACTGGAGGCTTCGGGGGGATCGGCTGACCAGCACCCGCAATAGCAAAAACAATAAACGAATTGGTCAAAACTCCTGTCACCTCGGCACGGTAAGTCTCGGTCCTTGGTGCCACAAAGGTGACTTTCTCAAAGGAGTTCGCATAGTTTCGCGTTGATTGCCCAAGTAGGTTCCCTTTTGCATCATAGACCCGAAGATCCAAGTCATCGTTATTACTGGTCGAGAACACCTTCCGGAACCAAGTAACGGTCACGGAATGAGTCACTCCCTGCTGGACCTGGAAATAGAAATTCTTTTTGGTATTACCCGAGGAAAGCTTGTCAGAAATAACATCTTTATTTAACGCAGCCTTGGTAGCCAAATCTGCCCGCATGACCCCAACCCCTCTACTGAGGCTCGATGTATTGGGAAGAACGTTGTTGAGCAAGAGTGCTTTGGTTTCCAAAGCTGTCAGTTTTGGATTTGCATTTCGAATCAAGGCCCCCGCCCCCGCAGCCATCGGCGAAGAAAAGGAGGTTCCCGATGCCCTGGCGATACTTGTTTCCCGATCAATCCTGGCCATATAAACATTGGCCCCAACAGCGCTAATATCTGGAATAAATTTCCCTAGATTTGTTTTTCCGTAAGAAGTGAAACTCGAGGTTGCCAGGCTACCTTTATTGATGGAACCAACGGTTACAGCATTAAAGCCATTTTGGGAACCCGAGATATTTGCTCTTGAGTTTCCGGAGGGCAGGGCAATAAAAATGTCGCCATTATAAGCAGCTGAATCCATTGCCTGTTGAATCCCATCCGTCGGCCTGGGAGACCCGCTAAAGGAATTATTCGCGACTTTGATCCCATAGGTTACCCGGTTGGAAACAGCCATCTGCCAAGCTCGGATCAGGATTGTTCCAGAAGTCGACCCACCTTGCCCACGTGTAACCTTGATGGAAACAATATTTGCATCCGGAGCAAAGCCATTATCCACGAGCGAACTTGATGACCAACTAGCTCCAGCGGCACAATGAGTCACCATCGTTCCGTGGCTATGAAGGTCTTCAAAATCTGTAGAAAGAGCAGCGCCAAAGGCTGCCTTTAAGCGATTGACAGAATTCGGATTTCCATTTCGGAAATAGATTCGATGGGGCCGACCTGAGGAGCCCATCCGGGTGTCAGCTCCAGTATCAATCACAGCAATGGTAACTCCTGTCCCCAGGACTTGCTTGCCATTGGCATCCTTCATGAGGTTTGCAGCATCCGAATTGTGGTGGGAACTGTTGGTCGCAGTAGAAAGCAAGGCGGTATAAACACGATCCCTGTCCACCTTTGTTACCCCAGGAAATGATCGCAAGATATCCACTTTGGCCTCGGGTAGCTGAATACTCGATGCATTAATCAACCAAAAGTTCTGCAGAACCTTTCCCCCAAGCTTCTCGACTTTTGCACCAAATGAAGCTTTTTCCTTGGCCGTTGTAACACGGTAATCATCGAGAATGCCCTCTATTTGAGAGGCAGGCTTACCCGACAAAATGGCCGTTCGAAGGCCCTCCAGATCAAAGGACCTTTTGGAAAAGAAGACTAAGAACCTATCTTTCAAATAGGGTCCCTTGGCATCTTTTAACACCTTTGCACCATCCACCATGGTTTCATAGGGAAGAGGGCTGATAAACCCCATATCAGATACGCGGCTCACAGCAACATCGGGGGTTTGAGAGGCAGGAGAGGGCCGTCTTTGGGCAATCAGTCCCCCTTGAAACAAGAGACATCCTCCGAGAAGAAGGGAAGTGGTAATTCGGAAAGTCCAGATTGAATTCATTTGCGTATGCAACTCCTTAGAACGGCCCTTCGTCCGCTTGCAAACAAAGGACTTAGGCGAAAGGTGAAAAGGTGTGAAGGTGTGAATTCCTTTGAAAACCGGGGAAGCCCCTAAGGGTTTAGAGTCAAAGAACCCCCAGCTCAAAACCAGAATAAAAAATACTGCAAGTTTATACGGCAGAAAAAAGCCCAGCAGGGAATTCCCCTTCCAAGAATACAAAGGAATGAAAAAGTCTGCTGCTCCTACTTTCCATTGATATCTTGGGCTCACTGAAAAGATACGAGGAAAACCTCCCTTATGTATTTGATTTTTGGAGGTTTTCTATTAATTCTAGCTCGCCATCCACCATTCGGGGGAAGGCTTTCGCCAAGATTGGCCGAAAATAGTATACCGAGGCTCCTTAAGCTCTCGGGATTTCCCCTTGGTATGGGTAAAAACGTTACCATATGGATAAGATTCTCCTCGGCGAAGACTCATCATCTATGACCTCACACAATGGTAGGACTGTGAAACAATTCGAAAAGCTTGGCCAGAAACTTCTCTATTTAAGGACTCGGGAAAAACGGATCACACAAACGGTCCTCGCCGAGCACCTAAAGGTCCGCCAAGCAACCGTCTCTAACTTGGAACAGGGCGGATCCCTTCCAAGCCTTCCACTCCTCATGGACATCTGCACCTTCTTTGATGTTACGCCAACCTACCTTCTTGATGACGCAACACCCCTCATTCCAACAGAAAAAGATAGGTGGAACTGCCGAAACGCTTTAGTCGCAGTTGGGCAATACTTGGAAGTTCCCAACAAGGCCCTTCACGAACTCGAATCCGGCTCAACATTAGTAGCCCTGCTTCCTGGAACTCCCATTTATGATGAGGATGCTGCAAGGATAAGGGCTCAAAAAGGCCGAGAAGAACTCATGCAAGCTTATAGGATCCACACATCCCACCTGAAGATGGAAGAGGACGCCCTAAAGGATGAGCTGGATAAAGAACGAATGGCTAGTAGGCTCCGACGAAGAGGCCTATCCAAAGAAAGATCTGAAAAAATCCTCGATCCAAGAGCTTAGCCAAGACTCATGGACCAGAAAAACCGGCTCATGATTTGACCTAAGCCCCCATAAGAGTAAGGACCAATCATCCACCTTGGGTCAGGGGCCCTTCAAAACCAAATCTCTATACCAAGGAGAATGAGATAAAGAACCACCCCCAATCCGAATCCCTTCACGATTTGAGAAATATATAGGGCCCATCCCTCCTGATTTTGGGCTGTACCATCCTTGTTCTTGTTTTTTTTAGAGCCACAAAGATCAGGCATCCCCCCCCCTAAATGAAGAAATGCTGTCAAGTAAGGCCAAAAACTCTCCCTCGTTTAATAGGTGAAGACCCAGGTGCTCAGCTTTCGCTCTTTTTGCTCCAGCCCCCTTTCCCACAACAACATCTGTCACTCGCTTTGTGACCGACGAAGAAACCTCTCCTCCCAAACTTTCTATGCGCTCTTTGGCTTGATCACGTGACATAGATTCGAGCCCACCTGTGAAGAGAAAAACTCGCCCCTTAAGTGGACCTTGGAGCTTTCGCGCCGGCAACACTTCGACACCTTCTTTTTTTAATTCTTGCAAAAACCTTTGATTCGAAGGGAGCCGAAAGAACTGATAAACGGAATGGGCAACAATCGGGCCAACCCCATCAATCTTTGCAAGAGATTCCTCGCTTGCATCCATTAACCTTTGCAAACTCTGGAACTCTTCAGCCAAATCTAAGGCTGTTTTCTCTCCAACATGTCTAATGCCAAGTGAATAAAGAAACTTGGACAACTCCGGGTGTTTCGCACGGTCAATCTCCTTGCTTAGGTTATTGAAAGACTGCTCCCCCCAACGCTCAAGGGCCAGGATTGCCGACCTTTTTTGAGGCAACCTAAAGACATCCTCCACTCTTCGTAACAAGCCAGCAGAAAAGAGCTGATCCACATACTTGGGTCCTAAGCGATCAATATCCAAAGCCCGCCTTGATGCTAAATGGACAATTCTTTGACGAATTTGAGCAGGGCAATCGATGTTGGTGCAAAGGAGAAAAGCACCCTCTTTTTCAACTTTGGCTCCACATTCAGGACAGACCGTTGGGGGTTGAAAGGGTTTTTGGTCGGCAGAGCGACATTCGCGAAGAACTCGCACAATTTCAGGAATAACATCACCGGCTCTCTCCACAACCACCGTATCCCCAACTCTAATGTCCATTTGGTCCAACCAATCAAAGTTGTGGAGACTTGCCCTTTGAATCGTTACTCCAACTAAATCCAAAGGCTTAAGATTTGCAACTGGCGTTAAAACCCCCGTTCTTCCAACTTGAATGACGATTTTCAATACTTTGGTCCTCCCCTGGCGGGGAGCATATTTGTAGGCAAGAGCCCAACGGGGTGCCCTGGCGGTTCTTCCCAATTTACGTTCATCGGCAAGAGAATTGACCTTGGCCACAATTCCGTCCATCTCAAAATCAATCTGATCTCGACGATTCTCCATTTTGTGATGATATGAGATGATGTCTGAAGGCCCCTTGCCAGTCTCCATCTCAGCGGCAATAAGAAATCCAAACTCCTTAAAAAACCCTGCTAGCTCAGTGTAAGTCTTTACACTTTCCATTCCGACTAAATCGCCAACACCCCAAAAATGAAAAGTCATCCCCAAACTTTTCAAGCCAGTAGGGCGAATCCGTTTTAGTGAGCCGGCAACTGCATTTCTTGCATTTCTAAAAGGCTCTTCTCCCCTGTCCTCTTGCCGCTTTCTTATTTCATGGAATCGGCTCTTGGACAGCATAACCTCCCCTCGAACCTCTACAAGATCAGGAACCAATCTCCCCTTCAATAGTTTCGGGATCCTTTGAACCATCCGCAAATTCCGTGTTATATCCTCCCCAACCTCCCCATCTCCTCTTGTGAGCCCTTGAACAAACTCACCTTTTTCATAAAGAAGGCTTGCACTCACTCCATCAAATTTGGGCTCCAAAGAGAACTCGATCGAATTGGGATCCGAGGCCAACCCCTTTGCAATCCTTCCCACAAACTCTCTTACCTCCTCCTCTGAAGTAAGAGAATCCAAACTAAGCATGGGTACTCTATGAGGAACTTGCCGAAAACCTTTTTGTGGAGAAGCCCCAACCGAATGAGTAGGTGAATCTAATTGAACCCAGTTTGGGTGCGCCGCCTCAATCGTTTCAAGCTCACGGAATAATTGATCATACTCAGAATCTGAGATCTCGGGTTTTCCCTTGTTGTAATAAAGGTCGTTATACCGCCGAATCTCCGAAATCAACTGAAGCATGCGCTTATATTCGGGGTCCACCGTGAAATCTGCCCCCTTATCGGAACTGGTCATCCCTGAGAGCCTACCCAGCCCTTTTGCGATGGTCGAGCCGAACTAAAGAAGGATTTTCTCCGAAACCTTATGGAGAGAAATTCACCCCTCTCCTTCAATCTCATCCCCTCCTTCACCTTCTATCCCCGCATCTTCTAGCTCACCAGGAAAGAGAATTCCCGCATAGGGGACGGAGTTCCGGCGCATAATCTGCTTGGTTTTTGGATCCAGCCAATCTTCAGCTTCTACCGTTACCCATGCCCTTTTCCCAAGGAGATCCTCCGCCCTAAGTTGTACCCGCCCGGAACATGGAAGACCCAAGGCAGCCAAAACCATGCGAGTTCGCTCCATTGCCCGTTGGCTAAAAACTAAACCATCCCAAGCTGCAAGGCGACCCTTCTCCCCTCCCTGAACAACGACAAATTTCATACCCCACCGTTTATCGCCAGCCCTAGTTTTTCCAGGCCGGACATCTTGGATCTCACAAAGATAGGTTCCAGGAGGAACCGCCTGTAATTCACGGACAATGGGGCCCGTCCCCAATTCGGTCTCTACAAAACCCGAATCATCTTGAATTTCCCTTTCTACCTCGTTTTCCGCACCTTCATTCATTCGATTCCTCCCTTTGAAATCACTGGCCTGACAAAAGAGACGTGGGAAAGGGGAAACCATCACAAATTTTCCAATAAAAACTGAGACTAAAAAATAAGCACGCTGATTTACCCAGGGTTTTTCATTTGTCCGATCAAAGACAGCGCTGGCGCGGCTCGGTAAAATCTACCTCTCCTTTCAATCGATCAGCATGTTTGATTTTTGACCGGAATTTGCCCCCCGACAAACCGAGATGCGGCGGAAAAGGGTTAGGTTAAAGCCCTAGTCAAAAGAGGCAGGGAGCGGTCAAAGCGATAGGATGTCCCCATATGCCCATCCTCAAACTCCTCATGTATGTGATCAATTCCATGAGAACTTAAAACCTTGGAGAAGCGATGGGCACCAAAATCCAAATTCCACTCATCATTCGTTCCAGCATCTAAAAAGAGAACTTTCATAGACTTCAGGGCAATACGGTTTTTTTCCAACTTGAGCATCTCTAGAGGATCAAATGAAATCCACTTTGCCCACACTTCTTCATCCAACTCTAACCCATCACCCCGAAAGGGAAACTGGAATCCACTTCCATCCTCTAAAGGAGAATAAGCCGCAGACATGGCACAAATATTCAACACATGGATTTGATCCCCAGTTTTTTTCTCTTTCGATTCAAACTGATCCATGAACTTTTTAAATCCGCCCGCCCGCTTTAACCCTCGAGCAGCTTTTGGAAAATCAGGCAAATAACATAAATCAAAAGAAACATCTCCCGCATGGGAAGCAACAGCAGAAAATAGGCCTGGATATTTCATCCCTAACCTCAATGCCCCAAACCCCCCACTGGATTTCCCAAAAACTCCACGATAACCATCCCCTTTTGTCCGGAATTCTCGATCAATCAAGGGAACAACCTCTTGAACCAAGTAATCCTCATAGAACCCCATGTAAGAACTATTCACATATTGGCTCCCACCAAGACGAGTAAAGCAATCGGGAAAAACCAGGATTGCTTCTTTGGCAATCCCGGCCTGTAACAGTCGCCCCATTCTGCGATCCATTCCTGGGGACCAAGGGTGATCATTGAGGGCCATCTTTCCGCGCCCAGTAAAACCAGCAAGATAATAGAGAACGGAGTACCTACGATTGGTGGTTTTGCCATAAGAGGGGGGAAGCCAAACCCAAACTTCCCTAGTAGCGGGATCATTCAAACGATTCCCAGAAAGAACTTGACTGTTTAAGCGAAGACAGACATTTCGCCCCTCTCCCGAATTGGAAAGTTCTTCCATCCCACAAACCCCCATGCCTTTACCACAAAATTAAAAAAACTTCCTTTCTAAGAACCCCAAATCGCTCTCCATTTATCCAGCGCTTTGAACGGAGAAAGGAAATGAATCACCATAGTCAACCAAGATAAAAAAACTTCGGTCCAACGGAGGACTTTTTGCCAGAGTCGAGATTCTTTGGAACCTTTTTAGCTTGGAAAAATCCAAGGACTTCAAAAGTCGATTGCCGGACATGACCTATCAGAGCCATCCCTATTCCCTTGCCTTTTAAAAAAGGCCCTTGGGTGTGGCAGCCTCAAAAAAGAGCATCAAGAAGATCAAGGCTTAGTGCCTACGACGCCTTTTCTTTTTCTTCTTTTTCTTCTTGGGTTCATCTTCTCCATTACCCGCTCCTCCTTCACCGTGTTTAGCCTCCTCGATGGGAGTAAAAACGGCCTTTCGAGTCGAAGAGGTTGGGTCGTTGTATTCATTCTCATACTCTTTTACCGCCCAAGATTTCCAGTCTCGTTCAAACTGATCGCAAACCTGGCGGTAAAGATCGTCCAGTTGCCTCTGATTCTTTGACCCACCTTTGCCTATGATTTTCTTCAGCCTAGCCATTTGGGGTTTGGTGCCAAACTGACGAACAAAAGCAATTCGAAAAGATGGGATTGTACGCATTTTCTTGATCAATCCCCTCCAATCTTCTATTCGCCCCTTAATCAGGTAATCAATAATGGACCAAGACATTGCAAGATCAATACTGGTCAAGGAATTTAATCCAGTTCGGCTCAACTGGTAAAACTTCCGGGCCCCCTTATTCCTCTTAATTATCCCTGATGCCAACTCATAGGCAATGGCAACATAGTCACTATCCCCACCTTTACGAGCACGCTCCAGATTAGAATACTTTTGCTGGGTTATACGAAAGGTATTATTCACCCCAATCGTATCCAATGCGGACCAGATCCCCACACCTTCCTGAAACCAAGTGATTAGATCTTGAGCATCCCGACCCACTCCCATTGGTTTCCGAGTTTTAATATTAATTTCAGCTTGGGCGGCCTTTGAATTCCAAATAGCCCAGCAAAATCCCATTCCATTTGTCACACTCGAAGACAAGCTGTTCATTTTTGCCAAGCTCATGGGAGGAAAAGAGTTACCTAGCCAATTGCCCCCAACTTTATCCGCAATCTTTAAAATGTAACGAACACCGGATTTAGGAAGTTTCTTTGGATATTTCCCACTCATGAAAACAACAAGGTCCTCATAAGCATCTTTGCCAACAAAATAGAAATGTAGACGCCCTTCCTGCTCATGACCCTTAATGGAAAAAGTCTTGGCATCCAACTTCCCAAAGGTGATGAAATTTAACTTGCGGTAAGCATATTCAGACATTTGCACCAATGTTTTGGCCATCTCCGGATTGATTCTGGCAAGAAGAACGACATGGTCGGAAATTGCTGAAGAATACTCGTCTCCATCTACTCCCACTTCATCAACAAATTCATCTTTCAACTGTTTAGCTTTGGCGGCATTCGCTTCTATTGCCGCATCCACACGTTTTCGACTAGCCTCCTCATCTGGAAGACGTATAGAACCATCATCTTGAGCCCTCAGCCCAGAGAGACCCAAGGAGATGAAAGCAAAGGGGAAAAGAATCTTAAAGACTTGCATTGCGGATCCTCGGAGGACAATCGAATAGGGACTAAGCCGCATCTTATCAGCTACACAAACAAAAGGCCTTGTTATGGAATTTGCATTTTTCCTGCCTGAAGGAACACCCTCAGTGTCAAAATGCAACTTTAGTTGTTTTTTTTCAACAACAACCCTACTAGCTCATAGGATCTCAGCTTCTACATATAAGATAAGATCAACCCAACAAGGAACTTACAAGTTTAAAGCCGATTGGCATTTAATCTGCGTCTGGCAGACTGAAAAGCCAATCAAACTCGGATACCGGGGGAAAAAAATGAATGATTTCGAAAATAATGAAAAGAGTGATAAAGAACCTAGGCCAGGCCGAGGAAGTGCGGGTTCCGTAGAATACCGTCAAAGACTCCTTCACAAGCTAAACACCTTAATTGGTGTCCTGGAATCCGCCATCGGGAAAATATCCAGAAACCTAAGTGCCCCCGATGCGAACCAAGAGAGACTGGAGAAAATCCGGAACAACCTTGAAAACACCCTCCAGATCTGCAGAAGAGCTAAGGCCACACTTGAATCCAAAATGGATGAAAAAAAACTTTCCAATGGGGAAACCCTAAAGACCAAAAAAAATCAATCTCTCGCTTTTAGATCCTATGTAGAGCTCAGCTCTATTGCAGAGTTTCGCAAGTTTAAGAACATGGATCCGATCTCCTCCCACGAAATCAAGGATGTGGACCTTGATGAGCTAGAACGAAAACTTCAGGAACTTGAATAGGAATGGGGAGAGCAAACTTCCCGTCCCCAATTGACCGGCAAGCATGATTGCTCCCTAGGTATTTCTGAGGGGAATACTCACATCTTTTTTCGGCGAACTTTCTTAGGGGCCCCCCTCTTTCTCTCCCCCCTTGGGTTCTCCTTCCCTTTCGCCTCTTTAGCAACAAGCAGCCTCTCTGCAATTTTTCCCATTCGCCTTTCCATCTCTTTCCCAATCCCCGCTCCCCGAAACAGCACCCTTCCCTCTTTTGAATAAAGAACTAAAGATGGGAATGCCCTTCCCAGCCGAAGTGACTTTAGATCTTTTTTTTTCAGCATATGGCTTCCCTTTGGCCCCCCCAATCCCAGCCTACCTAAAAAGAGGGTCGTGGTTGGAATCCAAGCCCTCCGGGCTAAGGAAAGTAGATGATCTTTCAGGGGCTTGGAGAAAAACGCATTTGGGTGCTCAAAGAAAATGAGGGTTTGGGTTTTCCCATTGCCAACAACATATTCTTCCCCTTTCCCTAGCGGAATCAAAATAGGGGAAGCATTCTTGATGACCGTTTTTCTCGATAAGCCAGTTGGGACCTCATCCAGAGCCTTCAAAACCCAATCTTCAATTTTTTTCTTCGATTCAGAGGAAAAGCCTACATCTAAATGGTCGAAAAGTAATCCCCTCTTAAAGAAAAGGAGTGTGGGATACCCTCTAAAACCCTTGATTTGGTTAAGAATCGACTGATCACCCAATGCTAATTGGTAAGGTATTCCCAAACGATCGGCAAATGCTCTCACTTTTTTCAGGGCCTTCTCTTTTGACGTCCGTTCAAAGTTAAGCCCCACGATTTCAAATCCACGATCCTTATATGTATCATAAAGGCGACTTAGAAAAGGTACCGCCTTCCGGCAAGGAGGACACCAGGTTCCCCAGATATCAACAAGAAGGACTTTCTCCTTGAAATCATTTTGGCTGATCTCATCCCCATCGATCGTCCTTACCTTGAACTGGAAATCATTAACCTCTTTCCCATGAACCCCATGAGGAGCCTGCGTCTTGGCAAAGGGAAGGAGAAAGAGGAGAGAAACAATCGACGAGATAAAAAGGTGATCCATCATCTCAAACCTTATTTGGGACTAACCCATATTAAAAAAAAGCCCGCCATAGGAATAAAACTCACCTAGCTCATGACTTAAGCCCAATGAATACTTCTCAGCTCCAGAGTCAGAATCTAGAGTTCCCCCGGCCTTTTCCCAAGGGGGAGAACTCAGGGAAAAAGTCCGACAAAGAAAAACAATCCTAAAACAAAAAATGCTCGCGTTAGCCTTAGTTCGAAATGCCGTAAAAAGACTTCGTACCCACTTGCCGCCAGCTCATGAAACAATTTATAAACCCTTCAAGAATTAGGGGATAACCAACCCCTCAACTATTCAACAAAGGAATTTAAGTCGAAAAAGGACTTGGATCATCCCACCTATAGGACGAAAGAGATTAACAACATTCCCCATATCAACAACCCGCAATGACAACAGTTTTTTTTCTTATCCTTATCACCAGTATCCTTTTGCTCCTCCAGGGAAACTGGGGGCCAGGGATCCACTTAGATTTGGCTCTCCGAGTGATGGAAAAAAAGGGACGAAAACTTCCTCCGGAGACACAAAGCATCCTAGATGAAAACACCATAGACTTTTTTTATGGGAATATCGCAGCCGACATCATCAATTTTAAGAGCTACGGGGGAGCCAGGGGGGCTTGCCATCAATGGCAAGTTCTAGAGAAGCTAAGCGAAGTTTCCAAAAAAGACGCAGAGAAAGCCTTTGTCCTGGGGTATGGAGCGCATTTGGCAGCAGATACTGTAAGCCACAACCATTTTGTCCCCTACCATCTCTGCCGTTTTCCACGCTTCGGAGGTCTTGGTCATCTATATTGGGAACTCTCCGCAGACCAAGATGCTTCTCCTGTCGTTTGGGATTGGATCCAAACCATCCAAGGCACCCAATCTCTTTCATCCCACGATCAGCTCATAGCCAAGGCTGTGCCCAAGAGAGTGTTCTCTATGGCTATCAATAAAAAAATCTTTAACCATTTTATCCTTGCAGGAGGTAAAGAGCGATGGCGAAAGGGAATGAGCCTGGTCAGGCGTAGGAACATGGATCGCCTAGAACCCAGCCGCTTAAACAGGTTTAGAAGAGAAGCTCTCCGCCGTATTCTGTTTTTTCTCCAAAATGGAGTGTCGGCTCCTTTATCTGACATTGATCCTTCTGGGAAAAAGAACCTCAAGAAAGCCATTCAAATGAGGAAAGATCTCCGAAATTCACTGAAAAACAGTGAGCCCAACCACGCCCGACACTTGGAGACCTTGGCAAAGAAACATGCAAGCCTCTTTCTCCCATCATAAGTCTTTTAGAAAATTGGAAGATTTAAGGTCCCGGAGATAAAGATGAAAATTCAACTGCTCATCTGCATTTATAGGCAAAAAGCGGGCCCCTGTTCCTAACATTCTATCTAGCACCCAATCGGCCAAATGGGCTTCGCCTGTCAGCTCACGCCCATCCATCATCTCATCTATCTCAAGGATTCCAGCCTTTCTAAGGGTTCCATGAGAAAGAAAAATCTCTCGGTTTCGAAGAACAGCCTCTTCATCACAACTGATCAATTGAATGAGTTGAACAACATCGGCATAAGGATTCCCTTCAAGGAATTCCAAAAAAAGAAGATGGAGAACGATAAGAAGCTCCTCTTTGGCCAACCCAAACTCAAGAACGAACTGTCGTATCGGGAAGGTATCGGCATCTGGAGTTTTCGCAAGACGAGCGTCAATCCGTGCTTCTGCTGTTTGAATTCGACGGTTCAATGCCAGGTTAGCCCGATCCCCAGCAGAGCCCCGGACTCGCCACCAACTATCTGGGGAAAAAATCCGCTGCGCTCGTGTCAAAAACAAGTTATGGAGAACCTTTAAATCCAAAAGGAACTCCCTGTTATTTGAATAGCCTTTTCGATTTCGTTTTCTAGGAGTCGTTCGAAGTCCCAATTCCTCCAGGAAAGCTTCTACAACCGCATCAGCCAATCTAAACCGGGACTCCAAGAGGCCTTCTTCTGTTCCCTCTTCCGCTTGATCAATCAAAATCAATTCGTCTTTGCGCAAAACACTTTCAGGTTGGAGAAGCTCCAACCCCTTCAGAAGCTCAAAGCTTGTCTCAAAGACTGCAGCTAAAAGAGCTCTCCCTTCCACATATGGACTTACCGAGCGCAAATACCGTCGCAACAAAATCGCGAGAAGAAGAAAGTGTTCAGGATCAAGTTTTTTTAGCACCAAACCTAAGGAGCCTCGAAACCGAAAGGTTCCCAGCTCAGAAGCAAGGTGGCGCAGCTTTTCCCGAGAACGTCGCCGCAATCTTTGTACAGCATCGTTCTTCAAAGCGGGATCCTGGATTTTTTTTCTGAGAACGCGCAGTTCATCAGCTAAATCCAGAAGCTTACGCAATCCACCTTGTTTAGAATCCTTTGACATAAAATACTTTTCTGAAAAAGCTTGGAGGTTATGAGTCGTTGAGAAATGGCTTGAGAAACGGTGATGATATCTATGACCACTTTGAAGCGATCCTCTATTTGATTATAGACGCTTGGGAAGGCATGCAAGCGGCCACAATTCATCACTTTCTTGAACCGATAGAATGAGGCACAAAGAAAAACACCTAACCACCTTATATGAATATACTTAAGAAAAGAAGGTCCAATCTTGCCTGAACGCCAAGGGATCCAGAAACTGCTCCAAGAACTGGAGACACAACCAGGACTTGACCTGAAAAAGCTCACAGAAGAGCTTTCGGGGTTCCCACCAGCGGATATCGCATACTTTTTCCAGGTTATCCCACAGGAAACTGCAATTGCCCTGTTTCGCTTATTGAACCCAGAAACAGCTGGCCTTGTCCTTGTGGAGATGGAGGAGAGCTTCCAAAGAGATCTCATCAACTCCCTCTCGGTTCAAAAGTTGGCAGACATTATTGACACCCTCGAACCCGATGATGCTGCTGATATTTATAATTTACTCCCCCATGGACTCCGAATAGGGATTCTTGAGGGAGTGAACAAAGATTTGGCTCGGGATATCCGCCACTTGAGCCGCTATGACCAAGAGACTGCTGGCGGATTAATGACAACGAATTATGTCGCGGTCCAAATATCCGACACAGTGCGGGATGCCCTTGATGCTCTTAGAGAAGCGGAAGATCTTGAAACCGACCAGATCTATGTAATTAACGATCACAAACAGTTGGTCGGTGTGATTTCTGTAGCCGAACTCCTCCAGGAAAAAGATGAAAACAAACCTGTTGGATCCATCATGGACTCAAAGGTTATCTCGGTACACCCTGACCTTGACCAAGAAGAAGTTGTTCAGGAGGCTTCCACTTACGGACTATCAACCGTCCCTGTTGTTAATGAAAGAAACCAGCTGGTTGGGATCATTACTGCCGATGACCTTGATCAAGTAGCAGAAGAAGAAGCCAGTGAGGATATGTATCGAATGGCGGGAACCATGTCCCGTCACCCTACCCGAAAACCCATTCTCACACGTGTCGCCAATCGACTACCGATGCTCCTGGTGACAATCCTAAATGGGCTTCTCATTGCCAAACTTATCAGTTTTCTCCAAACGGGAGATACCCCTCAAAACATTCCAGATCTCCGTTTTTCCGCCCTAAGGTATCTCCCCATCGTAGTAGCTCTAGCAGGAAATATTGCAAATATCGAAAATGCAATTGTGGTTCGGGGGATTGCTACCTCGGAAATCCAAACCGAATTTCTCTTCAAAACTTTCGGAGGAGAGCTCATGACCAACATTCTCATTGGCATAATTTGTGCCACACTCACATTTTTGGGGATAGGGATCATAGAGTCAGGATGGTTTCCGTTAGGAACTCTTGTTTCAACAGCCCTGGGAATCTCGGTTATATTCTCTGCCTTCGCGGGGTACTGGGTTCCTGTCGGGGTAGATCGAATGGAATTGGATCCGGCTCTCACTGGACCATTAGTAACAGCCCTAAGCGATCTATCTGGAACCGCCCTCTATATTATTTCTTGCCTCCTTCTTCTCCCCACACAGGCTTAACTTACCCTTGCTTTCGATAAAACTTTCTTTGTGGCTCAGATCTGAAGGACTTCTTTTGGTTGTAGCCCTATTAACTCCACTTGTCCTCCAAAACCAAGTCCTGGATGCCTATGTTGTTTCAACTCCCAGCATGGAACCCACTATCGAAGGAGATCCAAGCCTAGGAGATAGGGTTCTTGTGGATAAACTTTGGGATAACCTTTCCCGACCCAGCCGCTTTCATTTGGTCGTTTTCCACCATAAATCCAAAACTGTAGTTAAAAGGGTGGTTGGCTTACCCATGGAATGGCTCAAGATTGAGGATTTTGATCTTTGGATTGGCGATGAGGCAAGTTCGTTACGAAGGATTCAAAAAAGCCCTTCAAAGGATTGGGACATGTTCTCAACCTACTGGGATAGCGACAGATCTCCAGGAGGGTTCCATAGCAATCGGTGGACCCTAAACTCGTCAGTTGTATCGAAAAAGGGGGAAATAATTCTGGAGGGAACGCAAACGAAAGAAGAAGACCTTTTTGCCGAAGCAGAAAGGATTCACTCGAAGCCTCCTTTGAATCGAAAACTTCCTTGGCACATGCGCTTTATGGGCACGATCACAACCGGATACATCGACGGTTTTGGCCGATTGAAAGAGGTCAGTGGAGGAAAAAACGCTGCAGCGAGAGACTTTGGAATAAAAGGTAATTTCCGACTACAAGACAATGGGAAACTTTGGATTCTTTATCGATACATCGACACCCCTTTCATCCTGATTTTTGGTGGTGGCCAAGTACGTGTCTGGAAAGACTCGCAACTTTTAACCCAAAGCCCATTGATCCCTGCGCTCAAAACAAAAAAAACACTTAAGTTCACCTTCCTTTTTCTTGATGGCAGGTTTTGTCTTGCATTGAATGGCCAGGATGTTTGGGAATTTGAACCAAGGCAGCTAAGCCCTAAACGTTTAAACTTGGGGCTATTCCCAGGAAACAGTCTCATGCTTGCTTCTAGTGGAGGTAATATTGAAATAAAGAACCTAAAAATCATTCATGACTTCCACTACCTTGAATTGGGAAATTTTGGCTCTTGGAGCCCCATCCGTCTTCAACAAAACCAATATTTTGTCCTTGGAGACAATAGCAGAGATAGTCAAGACTCCCGACACTTTGGCCCAATTCAAGGAAGCTCGATTATCGGCCGGCCCCTTATGGTTGCAGCTCCATGGAGCCGATTCCATTTCTTCCACCACTAGCGGGATTGAGTCGAAACACTCCAGCAATGAAAAAACGGCTTATAGGAGACACTGAATGTTGACCCCATCGGTTCAAATCCTGTTGTGTGTTTGGACTCTTGCACTTATCCCTTCTCTTAAGGGACAGGCTCCTCAGAAAAGAACCCGCAAGATAATTGCCATGAAACGACCGGTATATCCCCTTCAATTCATGAGGAGAAAACCTCCAAGGATTGATGGAAGCTTAGCCGATTGGCCCAAAGGCCTCCCTGCTATTGTTCTCGACGACCCTAGGCAACTATCGGGCACAGCCCATAAAGCCTGGAAAGGAAACCAGGATTTCAGTGCTAGAGGTGCGTTTCTTTGGAGCGAACATTACCTTTATTTCGGACTGTTGCTTATAGATGATTGGCCGCGACCTTTTCTTCAAAGGCAAAGAAGGGGAGTGGGACTCCCCCCCTCTGGCGATTCTGTCCAACTCAGGTTTGACCCCCTTCGAAATAGTCGAAGAATGGGACCAGACGACGGAAGAAGAGAGGACATTGAATACTGGTTTGGTAGGAATAGAGACAATAAAACCCAAATCCTGGCATCACGCCGATATTTGGACGTAATCATTTCCGATTCAAAAACAAAAGCAGTGATGCTTTATGATAAAGCGCGCCATCTCTACACATTAGAGGCAAGGATTCCGTGGGATGAATTGCTTCATAAAAACCAAGTCCCCAAGAAAGGATTAGCCCTGGACCTCCAGATTATCCTCAATGATTTTGATGAATTAACTGACCCACTTCCTCAAACAAGAATCGGTTGGACTTTTGGAATGGGTCCTATCATCGACCCCATGATCTATGGCACTCTTGTTTTGGTGGGGCCATCCTGGGATTCACCCGTTCCTCCCAGGCCTCCGGTTTTGCCAAAAGGTAAACCTGAAAAAATCAATGAACGCTGGGTTCAAAAAATAGGTGAAATATTAAAAAATCCTCCTCTGGCTGCGGGAAACAAGAAAAATAATAATGCCAGGGAATCGGCCTTAAAGGCCTTGGACGCAGCCTTGGCAGAATGGCCGAGGCAAGACATTGTGGAAATGCTGATCTTAACTCAAAGGAGGATGAACCGCGAGGTAAGCGGATTCTTAAACACAGGCATATTGCGTTTCCTCCGGGCAAAAGTGATTTCCCTGTTAAAAGAGGCCCAGAAACCGGCATCTTTTGAGAATCCAAGGATTTATGCCCTTCCAAGTAGGGGGTGGTGGATTGAAAGCAAAGAGGGGAGCTTTTTTATTGATCCCAGCTTCCCCCTCCTTGAACTTTTCCACAGCAAGCTTGACGCTTGTTTGCTCTCACGTGCCCAAAGCCCCCTTCTTCGTTCCGACCCTTTGGCCTTTCGGCTTGTAGCCACAAAAAAACCCGTTGTTTGCCATATAGCATTTCACCTGGGTGGGGCGGGACCACTAATAATTCATCCATTAAATCCTGGAGATCAACTAGAAATTGGAAAAGGCGTAAAGGTTTCACTGATGGGGAAAAAGGGTGCTAATGGGAAAGTAACAGTAACAACTGGTTTTGAATTATGCTGGCCCTCGGGCTTCACGATTGTTAGCCCTTCCCTTTCCGGCACTCCAGAACAAGTCCATCTTACAAAAAAAAGAATAAATGTTCTAATCTTGGACCCATCCAACCCAAATGCCCAAGAATTCCTTCGAAAACTAAAACCTGAGACTGTGATCCTTGAAGGGTTTTTCGATTTTCAAAGATTCCCCATTGGAACTTTCCCCATTTCTCACCGTTGGCCAGAAGTGAAAGATTTGACCGAAAAGGCAAAGGAAGTCGGTGCCAAACTCCTGGTTCTTAGTCCGGGAGAGTGTTGGGGCAAATAACAAAACTTACAACAAAGAACCACTCATCTCCTAGGAATCCCCCACATTCTCAAAGTATCCCTAGCCACTGCAGGCAATAGAACAATTACAGGAAACAGCTTCTCATCAAGCCATAAAGCAATGCTTTTCAATTGGGATGGGGGAAGACTCAAAGGGACCTCTCGGTTTTCCGTACCAACCAAAGAATACTTTTGAATGCCAAAGAAAAGACGAGGCTCACATTCTCTTGCATGAGAAGGGAACACGGGAAGTTTGTATTCCCCATTCATTCCCGGTTGGATTTTTAAACTTACGCCAACGATTCGATAAGCACCGGCAGGACTGCGACCATCCCCTTTTTTCATGAGCGGAAGCCGAACACCAGGGCTGCCATGGAGGCCCGTTCCCCACCCTAAACCATTTTCACTTAAAGCAATTTCCCTTGGTGGCAAGAGGCTTTTCCACTTAGAGTTTCGCCCAGTTTTTTCAAACAATTGAATAGTCCCAACCGAGCTTCCCCAATAGGGACTTGAAATCAAAATTAACTGCCGACTTTCGGCAATAGGGTTCTCGGGATCTGCTACCATCCCCAGGCTATTGCCCTTACATCCCAGCAACAAAGAAGAAAGGACCGAAAGCAGGCAAGGTAAAAGCATCCATTGGGAATTTAAGGCCCGCATTGTCGTTTGTATCCATTAACATGCATCCAACACCTCCCCCCCAATTTCAACGCTTCCCTCTTCTAAATCGGAGGAGCCATTCGCTCCCTTCCACATCCTAAAAAAGAATGCACTCGCCAAGATATACAGTCCGGTTGAAATCCATTGCACATTTGAGAAACCTAGCCCCATGGCTAACACAACAGCAAGAACGGAGCCAAGAACACTTGCAGCTCCATTGATCCCATAGGCCCAAGGAATGAGGGAGTCACGACCTAGATTTAGAACTCGAATACCCATGGGAAAGCATGTCCCCATGACAAAGGCCATTGGAGCTAATAAACCGATGGTCCATAGGGTCCGAACAAAAAAGGGTGCACCAAGATTTTCCCGCGCAATAGCCGAAAGAGAAAGGTCCAGAAAAAGGGACCAAGCAAACAAAAACAGAGCTACAAATACAAGAAGTGATCGCCCCCTATTCGCTGGAATCCAAGCACTCAATAGACTCCCCAATCCAGAGCCAATTAGAAAAGTGGCCATCACAATAGAAACGGCATAGGTTGGGTGCCCCAGGAAAAGGCCAAACCTCTGCATAGCGGAAATCATCAAAAAGATATAACCAAACCCCAGGCACAAGAAATAACCCATGGGGGAAATGGCTCCCATGGCATTCCCCCGGCTCCTCCTTTTTAAAAACAACAGAGGAACAAAGATACATAAACCCACAAGGACAGCCAATTGTCCAAGAGTGTACACCAGGTTTAACAAATCAACGGGCTTTTTTTGAAAGTCACTATGAAGAGCGACCCAGGGAGAATCCTTTGGTATTACCTTTTTCTCACCTCTTCCAGCCAGGGTTTCAGAGAAATAATCAACAACAGAAGACCAACGAAACTGGTTAAAGAAGAAGGGGCGGTCATCAACTACCGGCCGGACATTGTAAGGATAACTTGCAAGAAATGCTTCGGACTCTCCTGAAGCAAAACTATCAGCCCAAGAATAAAAGGGGTTCTTTCCCTTCTCATCGGGAAAATAATCTTGACGGTATCCATTCCTCTTCGCAAAGGAACGTAGCTTGTCAAGTTCGCTCTTGGTAAAAGCTGAAATCTTAACCAAAATGGCACCCAGGGTGGTTGCTTCCGCTTTGTTCTGATTTCTCAGGAGAACAACGTGCTCCCAAGGCTTCTTCACGCCCCTTTCCCTTAAAACAACCATTGCAATTACCATGACTCGAAGGGTTTCTCTTGGTGCGGGAAAGGCAAAGCGAACCATCGTAAAAATGCCATCAGGATTCAGATGATCGAGGTAGTCCGAAAAAGCCTCTTTGGTATAGAGATAACTCTCAGATAACACATAACTCCCAGAGGCAAGAGCAGTATAAGTATCAACCCCCGACATTTGAATCAGGTCGTACTTATCCTTCCTGCTCCGAACAAAATGCCGGCCTTCGGCATTGAACAAATGGACATTTTTTCTCTCTGCCAAATGCCCTACAAGATCTGCAAACTTATGCTCGTACAGATCAAGGGTCACCCTGTTTATTTCAACCCCCGTCAAGTCTTTTGCTCCTCGTTCCAAGCCGACCTTCAGGTCAAGCCCACCACCGATCCCAATTACAAGGACCTTTGGGGCCTTTTTTACCTCATAGGCGATCCCATGAATTTGGCCGGGGGGAGGATTCCATCCCTTTTCCGGCATCTGCCCCGGTGCATCTCCATCCTGGAAGAGGCAGGCTCCTGGCCCGTTTTTAGAACCAACTGTTGGGTCTTCCAATATGTCAATTCGGGCTAAGGGGGTCCACCTGGTGGCTTTAACCTTCTTTTCTCTAACTTCCTTTTGGATCTGCTCTTCTGTAAAGCGGATCCCCTTCTTCATGTATTCCGCCCGGAGATTAGCTTCAAAAACTCTCAAATAAGTATTAAGAAACTTAGACCCAGCGGCCTGAAAACTTAAAGGAACCCACCCGCCAAAGCCTATAATTAAGGAGAGACCTAAAAGGCCAAGGACCAAGCTATAAGCAAGAAGCTTTTTAGTCTTTCCAATTACCAAAATCGGAGCAGGGCTGGCTCCAATAGTTGCGATTAAAAATAAGGAACCGAGGGCTCCAAAGGGGCCTAGGATCGGATATATCAGGAAGCAGCCCACTCCAGACCCAAGCAGGTTAAGAAAGTAAAGATAATTCACTTTCTCCGTTGCCCGGGTAAGGGCCAGGGCAATCACATATCCAGCAAAAAAGTAAGGGAGAGCAAAAAGAACATAATAAAGCCCAACGGTAGCAACATCTTTTGTCCCCATACTCCCAAATAAATCCACAGGATGCCTTGAAAGAACATAGGGACCGATTAATGAGGTAAAAGAAAAGAGGAGAAGAGCCACCCCCAATGACCCGCGAAGAGACCTTGCGCGAAGGGATCTCGAGGAAGAAAGAACCGCTCCTGCAGCCCCGAACCCCAAAATGGCTATGGAAACAACAAGAAAAGCAAGGTGGTGCCAGAGAGAAAAAGCAAAGATTCGCATCTGAAGCACTTCAAGCGCCAAAGATGCAGCAGAAACTGAAAACACTGCTATGCCTAGCCCTTTTTGGGGCAATCCATTTTGTTCTGTCATGCGGTATTATGCCTCGAAGTAGCGGGGTCGAAACTATACCGGCTACTTTGCACTAGGTGGTTAAAGAATCCCCAAACCCAATGCCCACATTCGTCAGGGCCCAGGTTTTCCTGAAGGATTCTTTTGCCTAACCTTGGATTCTTAGAGTCCTCCTTCGCAGTATCCGCTTGGGGAACAGGATAAGGGATGCCCCCCTCAACCATAAGCAACTCCGCCCCTCAAAGAAGCGCCCAGTCTCCGTTTGCCCTTCGCTCTTCCTTTTCGGGTTATCCATAAGATGAATAAAAATCCAAGAAGGGGCATTCATGGGGACTGCTTCCCGGATAAGCCTAAAAGCTAGACAAGAAGTGCCACGATTTCAAAAATTCCTGCTAAGGCCCAAAAACTCCCTTCCTGTGGCCCTCAATGGAAAAACATCAAAAAAAACAAAGATCTGTTATTCCGGTTAGAACATAGCCCCATGGGGATCCCAGAAAAAGATTGAGGCGGAGGCGATTCCATAGAAGCCGTGCAAACGAAGGGATCTAAGAGATATTTATGGAGGCTACCCAATCCATGATTGTTTAAGCTCAACCATTCATCCCTAGGCTCTATGGACTATTTTTCCTATCATAGCTAAGGACTGTGTTGGATCAATGACCCCGAGCATTCTACAAGGAGCTAATGCTAGTATGGGAAGAAACTTAGGTGGAATAATCGACTTGGACCCTGAAGAGGCTCTCACCTTATTAGATCGCAACAAAAGCCATCTTTTTCTCCTTGATGTAAGAACTGGCCCCGAAAATGCGCGCCTTCGAATCCCAGGTTCAACCCTCATCCCCGTCCACGAATTCCATGAACGCCTCGATGAAATCGAAAAACAAATGGATATTCTGGTTTACTGCGAACATGGATATAGAAGTCTCCAAATAGCCGCATTTCTCATGCAACTTGGGTGGCCTAAAGTCTACAACCTTCGTGGAGGAATCGTGAAATGGAAGGGGCCCGTCGAAGGAAAAGAAGCTTAACCACCCAAGACCAGAGGCTGTGGAAACTAAATTATGCTGACAATAGTAATACCGGCTCTTAACGAAGAAGGATCCATCGAGTCAGTCTGCCGGAGATGCCTTGATTGCAAACAAACAATAAAAGAAGAGTGCGGAGAGACGATCGAAATAATTGTCATTGATGACGGATCTACCGACAGGACCGCTGAAATCGCTCAAAGCATCCAAGAAGTCAAGGTCGTCTCCTTTCCGAAGAACCGTGGGTATGGGGCTGCCCTAAAAAAGGGGTTTCAGATTGGAAAAGGAGAACTTGTCGGCTTTCTTGATGCAGATGGGACATGTGACCCCAAGGCTTTCATACCGATGATTCAAGCAATTAAAGCCGGTTCATCCGTTGCCATCGGCAACCGCCTGGGAAAATCGAGCAAAATGCCCTTTGTTCGACGCCTAGGAAACCGGTTTTTCGCCTGGCTTATCCGAATCCTTTCCGGAGCAAAAGTAGAAGATTCCGCAAGTGGGATGCGCGTAATCCAAAGAGAAGTACTTCCAATTCTATATCCTCTTCCAGATGGTTTGCACTTCACACCAGCGATGAGCTGCAGAGCCGCATTGGACCCCCGGGTTGACCTTGTCGAAATTTCTATGGAATATGAAGAAAGAGAGGGAAAGAGCAAACTAGGAGTTGTTAGGGACGGGATCCGTTTTCTTCGAATCATTCTCGAAATTGCCATCATCTATCGACCCCTTCTTCTCTTTGGGATTACAGGCTCAATTTTACTCTTGATTGGGGTCGCCTACTCTCTAAGTCCAATTACAGAGTTCTTCAAAACTGGGACTCTTCCAGGGGATCGAGTTTATCGGGTTCTCGCTATCCTCGTCTTCATCACGGGAGGCTTTGGATTCATTTATGCTGGAGCCCTTGCAGACCGGGCACAATCGCTGGTAAATCCTCCCAGAAAAAAGTCCATGTTGGGAAGCTTGCTTCGAAAACTTTTTTTTGCTCATCCTTTTTTACTCGCCACCTCTTGTTTTTTTCTGGCATTCTTCCTTAATGCTAATTCACTACTTGAATACCTGAGAGAAGGCCGAATCCATGCACACTGGGCAAAGACCGCCTTAGGAGGCCTGATCAGCCTTATCGGCTTACAACTAGTGGCCTTTGGAGTCCTTCAACATGTCATGAACCTACTTGTTAGTAAAATAGATGCTGAACGAGAGCTTAACTCTTAACTCAGCCCATTATTAGATTCTATCAGCCTAAGGTTTGCCATGGCCCAACAACTCAAGCTTCTTCTGGGCCCAGATGGGGACCCAAGCCACTTTAGTCATTTCCTCACAAGAAAATACAACACATTTATTTCAGCTGATTGGCCAACGAAAAATCTATGATTTGGATTGCATCTAAATCCGTTTCAGCACGATCTCCTATCTTCACAGCCCCCGAATTAGATAAATCCAAGGGAAATCGAGGAACTATCAGCCCGGCTCGCCAACCAACCCAGTTCCATCTCCCCCTTTCTCTCCGAACACGGAACAAAAAACCTCGCTCCTTCTTTTTCAGCAGAAACTTTTCAGGGATTTGGCACAAAACCCCCTCCCCTCGGAGAAAAAAACCTCCTTCAGCATCTATGGCCCCATACCAAGTGGCACTTCCCCGGGGAAAAGATTCAGCCTGAATAAGAGCCAAGGGGCTCATTGTTGCCAAGTAAACGGACACCAACCCATTAGAGCTCAACCCTATAGAGGATAAAGGGTTAACTCCAGGGGCTAGAAGGACTCGCTTTACATACTCACTCTTTTTATCACGAAAAAAAACAACGCAATCCAGGGGACTGGAAGAGCTGTTTTGCAAAAAGGATTTCGGCCCAGAACCCTCTAAAGAAATCCAACGTTTTTCGATCCAAATTTCAGCCACTGTTGCTGCAAGCCCTTGAACCTTTTCGATGCTTAACTCCAAAACCCCACTTACAATCCATTTCTCTGGAATAGGAAATACAAAAGTTGATGGAGTGCTTGTAACCTCGATTGAATCATGTATCAAAAACCCATTCACTCGTAGCCGTTGAGATGAATAGACAAAATGGCCCTTCTGTTTAGCAATAAAGGGTGTTCTTGGGTCTGGATTAAAATACAAAACTCTTATTTGAAGATGCTTTTTTTGACTTTCCGTAATTTGGAATCGATAAACAACCTTTTCTGGATGCCCATCCAAGGTTCTCCATGGGATTATCCTTCCCTCTTGGGAACCATCCGGAATATCAAAGCCTTGGATCCGATGTGGGTGTAGCTGGGGAGTTCCACAGTCTTCATAAAAATAAACATCCCCACCCATATTTTCGATACGGGCTTTTTGTGGATAAAATTTTGGCAAAAAGGAATAGTTAAAAAAAAGAATTCCTAACCCACCCCAGGCCAATCCTAATAAGGGAGAAACAAAACTGTCTTTCGTTCCCAAACGGAGCGCGACCCTCCAACCAACCCCACATAAAACCATCCCACCTCCCAACATCGGGAATAAGTATCTCCCCTGGGGGCTATGGAAAGATAAATTCCCCATAAAGGTTAAGCCGAGCATGGCAAGAAACCCCACACCTCCCAACACCAAGATCCTTAGCTGAAAATGACAAACATCTTCTCGACCTGATCGTCTCACTAAAAGCCCCCCCCCAGCCGCAGCAATCCCTAAGAGCCCAGCTAAGAGGTAATAAAAAGGATGAGGAATTAACGTTTCGCGTCCATCAAAGCCCACAAAGGTACGCCAAAGATCCTCAAAAAAGACCTCATAAAAAACTGGCGTGACAGGACTCCTCCTAAGGGAATGGGAAAAGGTTTCCATTTGTGCGATCATTTGGAAAGGGTCGCCAAAAAGGTAATAATTCCTAATGTACCACCAGCTCGCCAAAAGGATTGGAGGTCCAAAGATCAGAGCCATGCCTTGGATCCTAAAACCCAGGGGCTTTTTTCTTTGAAAAAAGAGGCATATGAGAAAGGGCAAGGGAAGAAGGCACACAGCAGCGGATTTGGAAAGAAGGGCGAGGCCCATAAAGAAACCGGCCAACAAAGCTCTCCTTGAACTCCAAGCCCTAACAAGGCTTGCGAGATAATAGAAGGAAATTGCAGCAAATGCCATTAGGGGAGAGTCCGGAGAAAAGGAGGCTCCAATGCGCGCAACCTGAGGAATGGTCGAAAAACCCAAAGCAATCCCAAAAGAAAACAAGTGGAGATTCGGCCACATCAACCGAGCCAATTTCCAAAGAAAAAAGGATCCAAAAAGCCAGTGAATGGCCATCAATCCTCGCAGGAGAAATAGGCGCAGGTTGGATATTCCCGAACCTTTGGAAACGGCCCCAAAATCCATCGGTATCTCAAACTTCCCCGGCAGATGATAAATCTTCCCCCCTTCCCCAACCTGCTCATCTCCCAGAACAAGAGCCCCTAAAAAATAGGCATAGGGGGGATGTTTATCCTGTTGAACCTTAACCCTTTCATTATAAGGGTTTGGCATCCGGCCCGTTTCCCTTAAGAACCTTGAGTATTGAAGGTGACTGAGCTCGTCTGGGCTTGCAAAGGGGGGGTTATAAAGAACGAAAAAAAGTTCAACGAGGCCTACGGCAAAGAGGAAGCAGAAAGCCCCTATTCGCTGTGCAGTGAAGATCCTTAAAGAGAAACTTTTTTTCTCCTCATCTCTCATAGCCCTCCAATATAGTGAATCCAACTCCATTGGCGATCATTACCCAATTTTTTAGTTACCTCAAGACTTGTGGACCATTCAAGCTAATCCCGGGCAACCCAAGTAGGCGGGATGATTCAAGGAATGCCCCATTCTTCACCGATATATCAAACAGGGAAGCCAGGGGAGGAAACCATTCGCCGCGAAAGTGAACTTGACACATATTTACGAGAGATCAACGAAGTTCCCCTTCTAAGCGCCGAGGAGGAAATTGGGTTGGCAAAGAAAGTCCAGCTCGGGGATCTTGGGGCTAGGGAACATTTTATTCGGGCCAACTTACGCCTAGTCGTATCTATCGCAAAAAAATATGCAAACAGGGGCTTATCCTTTATGGATTTAATAGAGGAGGGGAATATTGGCCTCATGAAGGCGGTTGAACGTTTTGACCCGGATGCTGGTTGTAGGTTTTCCACTTATGCCACCTGGTGGATCAAGCAGGCAATTCGTAGAGCCCTCATTAGCACGGTAAAAACGGTAAGAGTCCCTTCTTATATGGTCGAAATCGTTTCGAAGTGGCGCTCAATGGCCATGGAGCTAGGTTTTTACCTTGGTCGCCAACCAACTCCATCCGAAATCGCCCAACTCATTGAGCTTCCAATAGAAAACAAGGATCTCGTAAACCGTACGGTTCAAACAAGTTCGGGCCCACAAGGCATTGTTAGCCTTGACCTATTACCTGGGGCTGAAGAAGCCATCCCGGATTACAACAGCAACCAACCCGAACAATTAATCCTTGATCAATCAGAAATTGACCATATGCATAGAATGATTGAGGAAATGGACGAAGTAGAGGCAGAAATCTTACGATTACGGTATGGTTTGAACTCGTCGGGGGAAGGAATGACTCTTAAAGCCATAGGGGAGAACTTAGGAATGAGCCGGGAGATGGTTAGGCAAATTGAGAAGCAAGCGATTAGGAGACTTCAAGATGCCTTCCTCCGTTCCTATGGAGAGAGTTAGACCTAGAGCCCTTTATGTCCACATTCCCTTCTGCGTCAATAAATGTGGCTATTGCGATTTTAACTCCTATGCTGGGTCTTCCTATTCCTTAATGGAATCTTGTACAAAGGCAACCATTAGGGAAATAGAACTACAACCCCCAACAGAACAAAAGATAAAGCTTGACACAGTTTTTCTTGGTGGAGGAACCCCAACCCACATCCCACCAAAGCTCCTTAAAAACCTTTTAGATGCGATTTGCAAAAAATTCGAATTCTCTAAACAATTGGAATTCACGGTTGAAGCGAACCCGGAAAGTGTAACTATTGAAAAACTTTCTATTTTAAAGTCCGCTGGGGTAAACCGAATCTCTATTGGAATCCAGTCCAATGCACAAGAGATCTTATCCTTTTTAGAACGGCCACATACATCTCACGACGCCCGCAAAGCAATAATCACCTCTCGAAAGGTGGGAATAGACAATATCAATATAGATTTAATCCATTCAATTCCAGGTCTAAGTGTATCCCTTTGGGAAAAAACCCTTGCTTGGGCCTTAGAATTGAACCCAACACACCTTTCCTGTTATGGATTGACGGTGGAGCCAAAAACCACCTTTTTTAAGAAAAAACAAAAAGGCCAACTAATTGAGGTAGAGGATTCAATTCAAATTCAATTCTTAAAAACCACCAAGGCAATTCTCGAGCAGAATGGGTTCAACCAATATGAAATCAGCAATTATTGCAAGCCCAATCTTGAATGCAAACATAATCTAAACTATTGGAGTGCTGGAAACTACTTAGGAGTCGGACCTGGAGCTTCAAAGCACTCTAATGGGCTTAGGCAAACCAATATCAAAGGGATAGCCCCCTATATTCAAGCAATCAACCATAGTGGAAACGCATCGGCCTCCGGGGAAACCCTTACACCGAGAGCTAGGTGTATTGAAGCCATTTGGCTTGGATTAAGGTTGAAAAACGGGGCTGACCTAAAGTCTATTAAAGAAATAACAGGGGTCGACCCAGAACCACTCATAAAAAGAAAACTCCGCCAAGTGTTGAACATGGGGTATTGCTCAATGTTTTCTGGAAGGATATTGTTAACCCCTAAGGGCGTCCAGTTGGCCGATCACATCTCAGCCCTCTTGTTCGACTGAGATTGTTCCACGTGGAACATAAGAGTATACCCCCGAAAAAGAAAAGCAAACTTCCCAGAAGAACCTCCAAAATAGCGATCATTGAAATGGGAAGGCTGAAAAGAACCGCGAATTCAGCAATGGCACCAAATAAGAAAAATTTGCGGAAGAAAAAAAAGCCCATCGCCGCATAAAGACAAAGGAGGATCCAACAAATGAACCCCTGGAAAAATACTTCAAAAAAAGAAATACAGGAAGTCCAATTTTTAAACCCATTAATAACAAAAACAAACAAAAGAAACAAAGAACAAAAATAAACTCCAAGAACAAACAATTGCTTAAAAGCCATTCCAACCCAGGCACGGAGGAGAAACCCAGAACCGCCTAACCAGTATTTGCCAAAAATGGGGGAACAGAAATAAAAGTTAACGACCGAATAAAGGAGGATCCAACGGCTAGCCCCAATTTTTAGAGGAAGGGAATGGCCAAAAATGGAAAAAACCTCAAAAAGGGAAACGGGAAAGAAAAAAAGGAAAAACCCCAAAAAAAGAACACACCAAAAACACCCACCCCCAATTAAGGCCCTACTCACAACCCGCCTCACTACTTGACCTTTTAAACCCTCGATCAGCAGGCTGGAATAGCAAGGAAATAAATTTTTGTTGAAATAATTTTACCATTTAACTTTGATAAGGAAATGATCCTAGTCTGCGCAAACCAAAAAGGGGGGGTTGGAAAGACAACAACCGCTATCCACCTAGCAACAGGGTTCAGCTTAGCAGGAAAAAAAACGATTTTATTGGACTTAGATCCGCAAAAAAACTCGCTCCTCTCTTTGACCCAAGAGGGAATAAACAATTGCCAACTCAAAAATAACTCCGAGACCCCAAAACCAATACACACAATTAAGGGATTTATAACAAAACCCGCTTCAGAAGGTCTTATAATAGCCACCCCAACTTTAGACCCCGAAGTATTATCAATTGAACCTATAAAAAAGAGGGCGGAATGCTTGGTTATAGATTGCCCCCCCTCTTTATCGGGGTGGACTCCGATTGCAATCGGCTTGGCAAGCAATATAATAATCCCATTACAGTGCGAATTCCTTTCTTTGAATGGCTTAGCAGAAATCCTAGCTGCAATCAAAGAAATCAACCCAACTAGGATTAAAAATATTTCTGTTCTCCCAAATATGGTTGAATCAAAAAATGAGAATCATTTAAACATTATATCCGACATTGATACATCTTTACCAGGATACAGAACTCGATCCACAATCCCGCGGGACGAATCATTCAGCCTTGCCAACAGCTTTGGAAAATCTCTTTTCCATTTTAAACCAACTTCTAGGGGTTGTAGGGCCTTCGCGGACTTAACCAGGGAATTTTTAAATGGGTAGCAAGAAAAAATTAGGAAGAGGTTTAAAGTTTTTATTATCGGAAAAAGAAACGCCGGCTGGGGAAAACCAAACGGAGATGGATTTGGATGAAAAAAAAAGACAATCGAATAAGGAATCCAAACCTCTCTCAATCCCAATCGATTCGATAAAATCTAATCCCTATCAACCCAGATCCACCTGGGATCAAGAGGAATTAAAACAACTTTCCGATTCAGTAAAAGAAAACGGTATTTTGCAGCCCATTCTAGTTAGAAAAATAGGTAATACTTATCAGATAATTGCCGGAGAGAGAAGGGTCCGGGCAGCAAGAATTGCCGGAAAAAAGATGGTTCCCGCAATTGTTAGGTCGGTAAACGAAGAAGAAATGCAGGTTTTAGCACTCATTGAAAACTTGCAAAGGGAGGACCTAAACCCAATAGAAAAGGCAAAATCCTTTGAATCATTGCGAAAAAAAACAAATTGGTCCCATGAAGCCTTATCTTTAAGGTTAGGGTTGAAAAGAAGCACTGTTTCAAATTATTTAAGACTCCTTGAACTTCCACCCGAAGCTATTTTATGTTTGGAAAAGAAGCAGATTACAATGGGCCATGCAAGAGCAATTCTTTCAGCACCACCCGAATTGCAAGAAAAAGTTTTAAAGGAAACTGTTTCTTCAAAACTTTCGGTTAGGGCAACAGAAAAACTGGCAAAAACTATAAGTCAAAAAGTTTCACATCCGCCAATTAAACAAAAGGTGGCTCAAAAAAAACCAGCATGGCTCTTAGAGTGGGAGGAAATCCTTAAACAAATATTGGGATGCCAAATTTCCATAAAATACAAAGGGGGGAAGGGGAAAATAGAACTTTCTGTTTCATCAAAGCCAGAGATGACAAGGGTTTTAAACTTCTTGATGGAATTAGGTGAAAAACATCCAACGGAGGCCTCCTTACTTCAAAAAAAAAGATCCGTGGAAAAATATTAAACAATGAAAACTATTAATATTTTTTTGAGGGCCATTTAAATAAATTTTATTTGAAAGAAAAGATTCAATGGAGATTGGGTCCCACTAATTCAGACCCAACCCCCTTCCCAATAATCCAAGTCAATCTTTTTCGACTCTAGCTTGGACCACCTTTATGGGTTTTTTAGGAACGCCAACCCCCGATTTTTTTTCGGATAAACTACTTAACTCCGCATTAACAATGGTTTCAATAATAGACCGACCTTCAACGACAACTCCAAAGACAACATCTTCTCCATCTCTTTCTTTAGAACAATCAGAGGCAGTAAAATAAACCATGTCGGAACTTATTTTTAATTTTCCAGGAACCCTTGCTGCGGCAACAACGAAAGGAAAATGACTAATCCCTGAATCAACAAACGGAAGCTCTTTTCTTGGTTGGGGATCGGAAATCCAGGAACTGCGATTTTCATTTTTGCTACTAGGGTTTCCTAACCAGGCAAGGTTTCCGGAAGAAGGGAGAGAGAATCCAAATCTCGGGTCTACGGAAGGACTATGTTGTATTTTCGAAAACCGAAGGCCGGTATAAAACCCTTCCTGAACGTTTTTAAGAAAATTGGCCACATATAAAGAGGCTTCTTTTTTAAAAAATCTAACCCGAATATCTCCAAGGGAAGTTGAAAGGAGGACAGAAACACTTTTAGCCACGGGAGGTAAAGAAAAAAGGCGAGGATATTTACCACGAAATAATAAATTCCTTTTCCCAAACTTAGATATATTTTGTAACGCATCCAATTCAACAACCTTGGGCTTTTTAGGGGTTTTCTTTTCCTTCTCAATTTGAGAACCATTCAATAACTCAGGCCAGAGGATATGATCTCCCATAAAGAATACCGGTTGTTGAGCCCCCTGGATTCCCTTTAAAGACTTTTCTACTTTTTCTGTATTTCCAAGAAAACTAAAAGCCTGGGAAGAAAAAAGGGACGCCCATAAAAAGGATGTGGAGGAAAATTCAGCACCAATTACCTCCGGCTCAATAAGAGGTTTTCGACCAAGAGCAAACTTATAAGGAAACCCGAATGATTCAAATGTAGGCTTATTTGGAGGAAGAAAAGTTCTTCTCAACAAAAAGGCTTTGGTAATTTTACTCCAGGTCTGATTCCGATTAATTCTTTTATAAAACCTAAAGGAATAATCCCCAATGACATATAAAAAAATCACAACCGCAAAACCAACAAGGATTTTCTTGTATTTCTCCCAATAAATTTCAAGGGGATTTGGATGAACAATTTGCCCTCCAACCTCTTGTTCTCTATTAAAATTTTCTTTAGATTTTTTTTTGTTAACCATTTTCTACCATCCTCAACCTACGAAGAGCTAAAAGGTCAAATTTCCCAATTATTTCAAGAACAATGTCTCAAGCCTTAAAACAACCTTAACATTCCCACCATTAGCATAATAGTGAACGTGGAGAAAATTAAACAAATTTACACCCACTTTCTTTTTCCATGTTTTTTGAAATTTTGTATCCTTTGAAGACGTTTGACCCTCCTCTGTCCACCCATAAACAGGTAGCCTAACATTGTAAAACTTCCGAATTGAGCCCACAGATCCGCGACCGACATAAACTAACTTGCCAACCCTAAAACCTCCACGCCTGAATCCCCAACTAGAATAATTGTCTACTATAAGGGAAAATTTGCGAGGAACAGGGATATCGGAGAATTGAAGGGTGCTGATACCTCCTCCTGAAACCGCTGATTTGTCCCCTTGTATTCCGGAACAGCCAAGGTAACCAACGAAAAAAATAAAGCTTAGGACATATTTAGAATACAAAACCATATAACCACCTTCATTTAAGATTAAAACTAAACTTCAACCTAAAGGCTATTTTGATCTTACCATACTTCTTTAATTCACCCCTATCAACATCTTAAATATATTCTAATTAAGATTTATTAAAACCTTATAACAATAAGTTGTCCCTTTAAAATCCCTTTAAAAAATTAAACTTTTTTAAGAGTTTAAATAAAAAAAACATATCAATAGTTCCAAAAAATATAATCCCCTAGTAACTATTCTCGATCAGGCCTGTCCCAGGCCTGTCCAAGATAAATTTTCTGCCCAAGAGAAAATGAAAAAGCCCTCCCCGGCAGACATGATGTGTTTTTACGAAAACCGCATGCACGGAGAGAGCCAAAGCGATGGTACTAAAAGCCAGCTTGTTTTCCCAGGCCGCCCACCTGATTCCTCGCCAAAAGCGATCAAAGATTGTGGAATTAGGAGGTTACGATAAACACTTTAAGAAGTTCAAAACCTGGGGCAGGCTCGTTGCCATGCTGTTTTGTCACTTGGGACAAGCCAAAAGCCTACGAGAGATCAGCCTGGGACTTGGATCTGTACATGGGAAGATCCGGCACCTTGGGACCAAAAGGGCACTCAATAAAAGCACCCTCGCCCATGCCAACCTAAAGAGGAACCCCAAAGTCTTTGAGGAAGTCTTCTACTGCCTCTATGAGAGCATCCTCTCCAAAACACAACACGGCCCTTATAAGCCCAAGAAGATAGGGCGTAAGTTTCGCTTCAAAAACAAGCTTCTAAGCTTGGATGCTTCCATCATCACCCATTGTACCAAGACCTTCGACTGGGCCCATTACAATCGCTCCAAGGGAGGCATCAAGCTTCATCTGATCTTGGACCACGATGGGCACCTCCCTCGCTTTGCGACTCTTACAACTGCCAATGTCGCAGATATAAGCGCCGCCAAATCCATGGACTTTCCCTCTCATTGTGTTCTCACCTTTGACAGAGTGTTCTGGGATTACAAATGAATGAAAGGGTTAAATGATAAGAAAATCTTCTTTTTGAATCGCTTTAGGGGCTGGGATCCGGAATATGAGTTTTTAGAGAGCAGGAATCCTCCCAAGAACTCAAGGGTAAAGGTCCAAAGAAATGAAGTGATTCATCTTTTTGGAGTCAAAGCCCAAAAAGCAAAGCTTCCACCTGTCCGTTGGATCACGATCTGGGATGAAGAGCAGAACGATTTCATCGATTTCTTCACCAATCAGCGAACCTGGAGTCCTGTAACCATTGCGGACATCTACAAGGAGCGTTGGCAGATCGAGTCGTTTTTCCGTGCCTTGAAGCAAAACCACAAGGCCAAGACCTTCGAGGGCACTTCGGAGAACGCAATCGAAACCAAGTTTCCGACAGCACTATTAGCAATGTTGATCATAAATTATTTAAGCTTTCGATCTCAATTCGGGCTCTCCCTATCCAACTTGGTGTCGATCTTCCGCATCCACCTCTTTACTTATAGGGATTTACGGCAGTGACTGGATCATCCCATTGCGATCCCGTAAAAAAGGGAGGAACCACCAACGGTTTTTCAAAGGATGTTTCCTTTCATGGATCTTGGACAGAAAACGAGGGGGACCTGAGTTGAAAACCTGGAATCTAGAGGCGTTTTCGGGGTCTAAAGGGCCCTAGTGGGTTTGGCGGGGGGGGTTGGATTATCTGGGACAGCACTGTGGGCTATTTTGAAGATCTTGGCGCAAAAAAAGGGATAGATAGGGCTATTAAAAAAGTGGATTAAAAAAACTATTAAGGATAACTCTTTGAAGCCCCAGAAAGGGGGGAAATATATTTAAGAAGATAAGTTAGAATCCAAGTTCCTCTTTACTTCCTGGTCTCCAATATCAAAAATATTTTCCCAGGATTTATTGTCCTTGTTATGATTACTAGCAGATTTTTTTTCGGTATTGAATTTATATTCAGGAAATTCTTTCATTAGAACTCGTTTGTTTTCACTGGGAAGACCTACGAAAGGAAAAATTTCTTTCTTGGTAATTTTTCTACATTCCTCTAAAACTTTAAATGGAACAAACGTAGGCATGAGGATATTAAGGGTTGACCCAAAATCTTGAAAAGGAACAATATTATTTCTAAATATAAATTCTAAATCAAAGTTTTTAAAAGTATCTTTTCTAATTTCTAAAAATTCACACATCAAAAAAGGGATTTGGAAATGTTGTACCACAATTTTGGCCAAATCCCATTCGGTTGTAACCCCAATATCAACTAAATATTCAACAAAAGAACAATTAGTGGAATCTTGTTGATAAAGGGCTTCCGTGATCTTTTCATTAGGTATTTTTCCTGAGTCAGAAAGAACTTCAGCAAAAGTGACAGTGGTAATCCTTTCTAAACCTTTCATTTTAAGATTTTTCGGAAAATATAAAAAAAAAATATAGCAGAAAATAAATTTTATGGAAATTTTACCCTCAGAGCCTTGAATTATATTTAATTGCCAAAATCCCAATATCAAGTATATTCAGGATCGTTTAACCAAAAAGGTGCATATTTATGGAAAACATTACACAAATTCCGGGATTTACCCGTGATGAAGTAGAAACGAAAATTGGTTTTACTCAGCAACTCTGTGGTGGCGTTATCATGGATGTAACAACTCCAGAGGAGGCAATACTAGCAGAAGAGGCAGGAGCTGTCGCCGTTATGGCCCTGGAAAGGGTCCCATCTGATATTAGGAAAGACGGTGGAGTGGCAAGAATGGCAGATTTGGGAATAATTGAGAATATAGCAAAGGCAGTCTCAATTCCAGTTATGGCAAAATGTAGAATAGGGCATTTTGTTGAGGCGGAAATTTTACAAGAATTACATATAGATTGTATTGATGAAAGTGAAGTTTTAACTCCAGCAGACAATAAATTCCATATTTTAAAACGTAAATTTAAAACACCATTTGTTAGTGGTTGTACTAATCTTGGAGAAGCATTAAGAAGAATTAACGAGGGGGCATCCCTATTAAGAACAAAAGGTGAAGCGGGAACGGGGAATATTGTAGAGGCGGTAAATCAATTAAAAACGGTCACGTCTCAATTAAACGAACTTATAAACTCCCCCGAAAAAGATGATTGTTCATATGCAACAAGGTATAGGGTCCCACTCCCTTTGATAAAATGGATTAAAATCAACAAAAGATTGCCTGTCCCAAATTTTTCAGCAGGAGGAATAGCTACACCAGCAGATGCCGCACTAATGATGAAATTGGGAGCAGAATCAGTTTTTGTAGGTTCAGGAATATTTAAATCTCAAAACCCCAAAAAAACCGCAACCGCTATAGTAGAGGCTGTTTTGAATTTTAAAAACACCAAGGTATTAGCTGAAATTTCACGAAACTTAGGAAAGGCAATGGAAGGACTACAAATAGAATCCCTTCCGGAAAATGAACGCTTTTCTAGGAGATAACCTAAATGGCAAAAGTAGGAATTTTAGCAATTCAGGGCGACTTTAAAAATCACGAATATTGGTTTCAAAAAAATGGATTAAAAACCACTTTGATAAAAGAATGTTGGCCAAAAAATATAGATGCCCTAGTTTTACCAGGGGGAGAAAGTTCGGTAATGTTAAAATATTTGGCAAATAAAAAATCCTTTAGTTTAACTTTAATAAATGAGATTAAAAATGGATTGCCGGTATTTGCAACTTGTGCAGGCTTAATAATTCTTTCTTCAAAAATTGAGAAGTCAACGATTCAACCTTTTAAAATCTTGAACATAGAAATAAGAAGAAACGGATATGGGTCCCAATACTTTTCAGGGAAAAAGAAAATTTTCCTGAAAGATAAAAGAGTTTATATAAATTCAATATTTTTAAGGGCTCCAAGGATTTTGAATGCGGGAAACAATATTGAGGTTTTAGGTTTAGTAGATAAGGAGCCAGTTTTAATCAAACAAAAAAATATTTTGGCAACAACCTTTCATCCAGAAATTTCTAACAATTTAGAAATTTTGAATTATTTTGAAAGGATTTTATAAGGGAAAAACTCATAAGCCTTAAATTTGTAAACAAACCCTTGACAGAAGAGTTATTCTTTTTTAAATTTTTTTCCTTTTTATTAACAAAAGGGTCCTTAGCTCAACTGGTTAGAGCAGCCGGCTCATACCCGGCGGGTTGCAGGTTCAAGTCCTGCAGGACCTACCAGGAATCAAAAATGAAACAAAAAGAATTAAAATTGGGATGGTGTGGGGGAAGATCAATAAAATCCTCACTAGAAAGGGAAATCTGCGATTTACTTTCAACAAAAGGAATTCCTCACTTTCATAGACCAAGACGATTCCAAGTTGCCCTAAATAAAAATTATGTAGGGGCATATTCCCCTACAATAATAATAAGAGGTAAGGGCCGAGAAGGAAAAACTTTAGTAATAGAGGCTATTGAAGAATTAAAACCATTGCAAATTAAAAAAATAGCCTCTTTCAGGGAGATTTTTTCCCAAGATTTTTTCCTGGTAGTTATAACGAATGAAAAATGTATTAAAGGCTTACCTACAGATATAGCAGACGATTTTTTTATTAAAAAGGATTTGCAAGAGTTTATTGAGAGAATTTTAGCTTAATTTTACAGCAATTAGTTTAATCTAAAATATTGAAAAAATTATTAAGAAGGAAATATAAATGTTCTAAAATTATGGAATATATAAAATAAACTTATAAAGTTTTTTTTTAAGTAGAACTATATAGCTCTTCTTTGAAGGCAATAAGAAATATTTAGGTATTAAATAGAAAAGACTAATACCTATAAGTTTTTTTTAAAAAGGCCTTTAGGAAAAAGGAAATCATTTTTTAATAATTATGTTTAAGGTTAATATCATGAATCAATAAAAGAATTTTTTTTTATATATTTATATTTCCCTTTTTTTCTTTTTGTACCTAGGTAAGATTAAAAGCAAGGGGTTTTTAAATGACTTTTTTATTGGAAAAAAATTTATTCTTAAAAAAGCTGGAAAATCTTTTACCGGTAGTGTCCGGTAAAAATGATATTTTTTTTAATATAAAAAAAATATCTCCTTCCCAATTACAAATATTTGGTAAGGGTGCGGAAGTTTCTATTTTTTCATATATTGAGCCTGTAGAAATAAAGAACGAATTTGATTTAACCTTACCCTTCCACCCTATTTTTCAATTACTCAACCAAATAACGGATGAATTTATTGAGGTTGAAGAAGTAGAAGAAAAGCTTGTTATTAAATGCAATAATGGTGTTTATAAATATAATACTTATAATAACGTCAATGTTGAAGAAGTGTCCCCAAAGATTCCAGATTTCTTTTTAGATAAAAGTTTATTTAAAAAATTATTTGAGGCCGTCGAATTTTCATGCGCAAAAGAGGCCTCAAGGTTTTCTATGAACGGAATTTATTTTTCATTTTTTAAATGCCAAATAATGTCTGCTGGAACAGATGGAAGGCGCTTGGCTGTTTCCAAGTTTTCAACCAAAAACCAATTTGAACAAGGAATTACCTTTTTATTGCCTCATAAAACAATTGGGTCGATCGTGAAAAATTCAATAACCGGGAATGAGGAAAAAATAGGATTTAAGATTAAAGAAAAAACAGTAGAAATTTTTGACGGATCAACTCAAATTGTTATTCAAAAAATAATTGGTAATTTTCCCGAAATAGAGAATGTCATCCCTAAGAATTCACTTAATAGAGTCTCAGGAAAGCTCGATGTTTTTAGGCGTTTAATAAAACAAATTCTTATATTTACTGAGAATGATTACCCTATCGTGACACTTACTTTTAAAGGTAATGAATTATTTTTGAATTCATCATCAAAAAAAACCGGTCAGTGCAACCTTAAAATGGATATTGAGCTTATTGGGGAAGGAGGTGAAATTGCTTTTAATCCGAAATTTTTATTAGATGGCTTAAATCATTCTAAGGATGCAAATTTTTGTTTTGAATTTAATAGCAGTGATTCACCCGGTTTATTGGAATTAGGCCAGGGTGTCCAATATATAATGATGCCGGTTACAAAAATTTAGAAAGTTGGAAAAAAAAATAAAAAATATTATCTCACAAATTTTATTAACAAAAAGAGTGAGAAGGAAAACAATCTCTTCCGATTTACAAGCGAGGATGAGAGAATTGATAGGAATTCCTTTTGAATATTATATTGAAAAAGAAACTGTAATAATTTTTACAGAAAACCATAGTTTGTATTCAGATTTATGTTTAAAGAAAATAGCTATTGAAAAACTTTTAAAAAAAGAAATAAAAGAGCCATTTAAAATAAAATTTATAATAAAAAGGTGATTAGTGAAAAAAGAAAATTACAACGCTGATTCTATTCAAATATTAGAAGGATTGGAAGCCGTTAGGAAAAGGCCTTCAATGTATATTGGGGATGTTTCAACGGCAGGGTTTCATCATTTAGTTTGGGAAACTATAGATAATAGTGTAGATGAGGCTTTACAGGGTAGGTGTAGTGAAATCGATATAATAATTTTTAAAGATGGTTCTATTTCAGTTAAGGATAATGGAGCTGGGATTCCCGTTGATATTCATAAAAAGGCCGGCTTGTCTGCTCTTGAGGTTATTCTTACTAAACTTCATGCTGGCGGAAAGTTTGATAATAAATCCTATAAAGTTTCCGGTGGCCTCCATGGAGTTGGTATATCAGTCGTTAACGCCCTTTCTCAGTGGTTAGAAGTTGAAGTGAAAAGGGATGGGAAAAAATATAGACAAACCTATGAAAAAGGAATTAAAACATCCGAAGTTATTGAAGTTGGAAAAGCAGAAAATACCGGTACAACAATTAGGTTTAAACCTGATCATGATATTTTTGAAATTTCGGAGTTTAATTTAGAAATTATTAAAAATAGAATCAGTGAATTAGCGTACTTAATGGGAAGTTTTAACCTTAAATTTTATTTAAAAGATTTAAGGATTGATTACGAGGAAGAGTTCTATTTTCCAAAAGGAATTGTAGAATTAATTAACGATAGGAATCTTGGACAAGAAGTTCTTATTCCTAAACCCATATTTATAAATAAAAGTCGGAAAATTGATGGGAATGAATATTTTTTAGAAGCATGTTTACAATTTACTAGCGGTTTCAATGAAAGTATTTCCACTTTTGTTAATAATATTAATACCATTGAAGGTGGAACCCATCTTGTTGGGTTTAAAGCCGGTTTGTCCAGGGCCTTTAATCGGTTTGGTAAAAAGAAAAACTTAATCAAAGAAAAACCACCAAGTGGTGAGGATTTAAGGGAAGGCTTAACAGCTGTTTTGTCCCTAAGAATTCCAAATCCTAAATTTGAAAGTCAGACCAAAATTCGACTTGGAAACAGGGAGGTTGAAACTTTTGTATCGTCAATTATTTTTGACGAAATCCAAGTATGGCTTGAAGAAAATCCCAAAATTGGAGTTAATATATTCAATAAAGCATTAGATGCGTCAAGGGCGAGAGCGGCCGCAAGAAAGGCGAGAGAAAAAATCCGTAGAAAATCCTCTATGGAAAATACAACTCTTCCTTTCAAGCTTTCTGATTGTCATAAAGGAACCACCCCAGAAAATGCTGAACTATATTTAGTTGAAGGTGATAGTGCTGGTGGTTCTGCAATTACAGGGAGGGCCGGGTTTCAGGCCATCCTTCCGTTAAGGGGCAAAATATTAAATGTTGAAAAAGCTCCCCTTTATAAAATATTGGAACATAAAGAAATTGAAGCAATAGTATCTGCCATTGGAAATGGATTCCTCAATGAATTATTTGAGGTCGATAAACTACGTTATCATAAGATAATTATAATGACAGACGCTGATATAGATGGTTCTCACATAAGGACCCTTTTACTCACGTTTTTTTATAGAAAAATGCCAAATTTAATTAAAAATGGATTTGTTTATTTGGCTTGTCCACCATTATATCATGTAAAAATTGGAAATAAATTTTTGTATGTTCATGAAGAACAAGAGCTAAGAAATATAACCGAAAAAAATGGTTTAGATAAAATATCGATTCGAGTAGGGGATATAGTTATAAAAGGGAAAGATCTAATCGATTTATATTTATCCATTAAAATTGTTAGAAAATTCTTTTTTGATAATTTTCCAAACCAAAATTTTGCAACTAAGTTTTTAAAAAATATTTGTAATTATAAAGAAGGGACTTTTTTATCTATTATAAACACATCTGGCAATTTTATTGAAAAAGTATTGCTTCAAAAAATGGGTTTAGATTTTCCAATTATTCAAGTTGAAGAAGATGAGTTAGGTGGGTTTCTAGATTCATTAAAAAGAAATACTAAAGATACCACCTTTTCATTCTCTGGGGAAAACGAAAAGACTGATGTTATTTTAAACCCAATTCATTTATCTGAAAAAATTATTTCGTCTTGTAAAATGCTGTATAGTATATTTTTTAATAACAGTGTTGATAAACCCCCATTAGATATTTTTGTTATAACAAAGAAAACAACCCCTCAAAATATTGGAAGAAATATTTTTGATATTCCTGAAATTGTTATAAAAGAGGGGAGAAAAGATATGGAAATAAAAAGATTTAAAGGGCTAGGGGAGATGGAACCATCCCAATTATGGGAGTCCACTATGGATCCCCAAAAAAGGGTTCTATTTCAGGTTAAACTATCTGATGCAATTGAAGCAGACAGGATCTTTAATGTTTTAATGGGAACGGTTGTTGAGCCAAGGAGGAATTTTATTGAAAAGCATGCATTAGAAGTAATAGATTTAGATGTATAAAAAATTTACAAAAGATGTCCCATTTTATCTTTTTTAGTTTGTAGATATTTTTTATTGTGTGAACAAGGTTGAATTTTTATGGGGATTTGTTTGGTTATTTTTAGGCCATAACCTTCAAGGCCATATATTTTTTTGGGGTTATTAGTTAACAATTCCATTTTTCTAACCCCAAGATCAAATAAAATCTGAGCGCCCGTTCCATACTCCCTTATATCAGGTTTAAAGCCGAGTTTTATGTTTGCTTCAACGGTATCATAACCCTGTTCCTGAAGATTGTATGCTTTTAGTTTTTGTTCTAGTCCAATACCTCTACCTTCCTGCCTAATATATAGGAGAATTCCTTTGCCTTTTTTATAAATTTCGTCCAAAGCTATTTTTAATTGGTCTCCACAGTCGCAACGGAGACTGCTAAAAACATCTCCGGTTAAACATTCAGAGTGAACTCTGACTAAAATAGGAGTCTCAATAGGAGGAAATTGATCCTTTGTATTAGAAATCCTTTGGATACCTACGGTCAAAGCGCAATGGATTCTTTTATCAATAAGCGAGCGATAAGGATAAAGGTCGAAATCTCCATGTTGGGTTGGTAATGAAATAGGGGGGAGTCTTTCAATTATTTTAGTATCCCGACGAGCGTATTCAACAAGGTCAGAAATTGTACCGATTTTAATTTTATGTTTCCGAGCAAAATCCTGAAGTTGTTTCCCCTTTGC